>Ga0207707_10001874_pt1 | contig 19222 bp, 14 predicted proteins | sample KBSC83BmetaG_FD_184336 | JGI IMG/M metagenome (GOLD analysis project Ga0207707, IMG submission 184336) | Corn rhizosphere microbial communities from Kellogg Biological Station, Michigan, USA - KBS C8-3B metaG (SPAdes) (version 2) | ecosystem: Host-associated > Plants > Roots > Rhizosphere ...
GAGAAGTATCCGCGGACACCCGGCGTGTATCAGGAATGGATTCGCGCGTGCAAGGGCGGTCCGCCGGCCGGGTCCAATTTCGCCGGTCACGCTGGACCGCTCACGCAGATGGTGCTGCTCGGCAACCTTGCCATCCGGATGAATCGGCCGCTGGACCTGAACCCCGAGACGGGCGAGGTGACGAACGCGAAGGTTCCGGACGAATACGTGCGGACCGAGTACCGATCGGGCTGGAGCCTCTAGCCGCCGTAAGCGTTCGAGGCCCGGGCAGCGTCCAATCGATGTGCGACACGACTGGTAATCCCACATCGAAGTGTGACACATGCTGCCACAGGATCTCCGGTACGCGCTCCGCGCGCTCGTTAGGCGTCCAACGTTCGCCGCATTCGCGATCGTCACGCTTGCGATCGGAATCGGCGCCAGCACGGCGCTCTTTTCCCTCGCCGACGCGGCGCTACTGCGACCGCCGCCCTTCCCGGCAGCCGGCCAGATCGACGAGCTCTACCTCACCAGCCAGGCAAGTGGACACGGCGTCACGCGGATGCGCTGGTCGTACGGACGGTACGAGATGCTGCGTCATCTTGCGTCGTCGTACAGCGCGCTCGCGGCGTACGGGCCATACGAGTTCAACCTTTCGGGCAGCGATGCGCCGGAGCGTGTCGCCGCCGAAGCCGTCTCGGCGACGTACTTTCGAACGTTAGGCGTCGACGCGAACTTAGGCCGCACGTTTCTGACCGCCGAGGATTCGGTGGGCGGACCGGCCGCGGTCGCCGTGATCGGCTTCGATCTCTGGAGCAGCCGCTTCGGCGCCGACCGCGCGATCCTCGGCCGTCCGGTGCGCCTGAACGGGGTCGACGTGACCGTCGTCGGCATCATGCCGCGCGGCTTCCATGGCCTAACGGGAAGCGCCGACGTGTGGGTCCCATCGGCAATGGTGCCGCGTCTGAGCTACGCGGACTACCACACCACCAATCAGGATTTCATCAGCGTCGTCGGCCGTCGCGCGCCCGGCATGACCCTCGAGCGAGCACGCGCCGAATTGGCCGTGCTCGGCGTGCGCATCGAGCGCGTGCTGCCGAGTGACACGGACGTGCCCACGGTGTTCGGCGCGACGGCCGTGCCGCTTTCGCAGGCGCGCATCGATCCCGCCTACCGGCGCGCGATTCTCGTATTGCTCACCGCGGTGCTGCTCCTCTTGTTGTTGACGTGCGCGAACGTCGCCGGGCTCGAGCTCGCGCGCAACATCGGCCGCGCCCGGGAAATCGCGGTGCGCCTGGCGATCGGCGCCGATCGGGCCCGCGTCGTGAAGTTGCTGTTGACGGAGACCGCCGTGATCGCGGCGTTAGGCGGCGTCGCGGGCGCGATCATCGCGACGTGGGCCCCGCGCCTCATCGCGCTGCCGGCGGCGATCGCTGGTCCACGCAATCAGTACGGTCAGTTAGGCGAATTCGCGGCGCCGCGCGCCTCGGCGGCCGTCCTCGGGTTCGCGGTGATCATGGCCGACGCGGCGGCCCTGGTGGCGGGCCTGCTCCCCGCGCTCACGGCATCGCGCAGCGATCTGTCCATGGCGCTCAAACAAGGCGGCGCGAGCGGAGGCTGGAGCCAACGGCGCAAACGCCGCAACATCCGCTCGATGCTCGTCATCGGTGAGATCGCGCTCGCGCTCGTCCTCACCGCCGGCGCCATGCTCGCGATCGGCGCCGCACGGCGCCTCGAGGGCATGCCGTTAGGCATCGAACCGGCGCACGTCCTCACGTTCCGGATCGCGCCGTCGGATGTCCGGTATCCCGCGCCGGCCGCCCCCGGGCTGATCGAACGCGTGCTCGCCGCTGTCAGTGCGGTGCCCGGCGTCGAAGCGGCCACGGTCGACGCCTGTGCGCCGCTCGGACTCCGGAGCGCCAACAGCACGCTCTACGTGATCGGCCGCCCTGCGGCACCGCCCGGCCTCGCCCCCGAGGTGCTGCGCCACTACGTCGGCCCCGATCACTTTCGCACGCTCGGCGTACCGATCGTCCGCGGACGTGCGTTCACAGCGGCGGATCGCGCGGGACGCCCACGCGTGGCGATCATCAACGAAACCGCCGCGCGTCGATTCTGGCCGGGCCAGGATCCAATCGGCCAGCGCGTGTGGTTTGGTGGTGGCAGTAGCTTCGATCGCCCGGACTCGAGCGCCGAGATTGTCGGCGTGGTTGGCGACGTCCCCTACGGATCGTCGGCGGGCGCCTCGATGCCGCCGAGTTTCTACACGCCGTACCTACAGTTCACGTACGCCGCGCGCATGGTGATGGTGCGGACGCGCGGCGATCCGAACAAACTGGTGCCGGCACTGCGCGCTGCGGTTGCTTCCGTCGACCCGGGTGTGGCGGCGTTCGACGTGCGTGAGTTGACGGACCGCCTTGGCGACGCCTGGGCGCGGCCGAAGTTCACCGGCCGCGTGCTCACCGTCTTCGCGGCCCTCGCGGCGGCGCTCGCCGCAGCGGGCATCTACGGCATCGCGATGCAGTGGGTGCGGGAACGCGAGCGCGAGTTGGGCATCCGCGTTGCGTTAGGCGCGAGCGCAGGCCGCATTGCGCGGCTCGTGCTCGGCGAGACCATGGTGCTTGCCGGCGCCGGCGTCGGAGCGGGGCTCGCGGCGGCCGTCGTGCTGTTTCAGGTCATGCGCGCCACGCTGGCCGACATGGGCACGCCGAACCCGGCGCTGGTTGGCGCACTCGCTCTCGCGATAGCCGCTATGGCGCTGTTGGCGAGCTGGGTGCCGGCGCGCCGGGCGGCGCGGTCGGATCCCGCCGTCGCGATGCGCACCGAGTGACTGCCTCGCCCCCACGCGGCCAGCCGCCACTCGGTCGCTACTTCGGCCTGGTTTGGAACACGTACGTGTACTCCCACCGCATCTTGATGGGGCACGGGCCGATCATTGCCGGCTGAAAGCGAAACCGGCTCACGCCGCGCCCGAGTGCTCGCATGAAGTTCAGGTAGTGGCCTCGGAGGTATCGCGTGGTGCCCGGCATGACGCTTCCGGTCTCATCCACCACGAAATCGACCACCACGCTGTCGCCGACATTTGCCTCGGCGGGCAGGATCGGATAATCGATCGGCGGGTTGTTGGGCAGCTCAGCGAGATCCTGTGACAGCGCGAACAGCTGCGCCCGCTCGCGATACAACGGCCGCACGATCGGCGAGAGTCCTCGCGCCGACCGAATGCTCAGCAGTACGAATGCGCGACCCGTCCGCGGCACCGCGGGCGGCGGTGGCACCAAGCCGGATGCGGCGAGCCTGAGGACGGCTTTCGTTAGGCTGTCGTCGAGCTCGGGCTCGAGCGTGCTCGCCGTCAGCACGACATGCGAGATCTGCCCCTTGGCATCGACGTCGAAGCCCACCTCACCCTCGACTTGCGCGCCCGCCAAATTGAACGTCGTAGTACCGTTCACGCGCCAGTGATTGAACACCGGCATCGCCGTGCTGCTCGGCGCGTGGAACTCCTCGGCCACACCCTCGAGCAGCAGGCGTTCGTAGTCGACCGAGAGCGTGGAGTCGGGCAACGTGCGGACGTCGACCATGACCGTGTCCTGCACGGAGCCGGCCGGCAGTTGTTTCGCTAGACACGATGCACTGTCGGCAGCCTGCGCGGCCGTTAGGCGCGGCGCCGCGACCAAGACCGAGAGCGCCGCTGCCGCGATGAGCCAGCGCCGCGCCGCCGTCACGGCTTCCAATCGCCTGTCGCAACCTGCGGAAAAAAAGCGTCCAGGCCGCGCGGCGGAAACTCGACCGTCTTCCCGCGTTCCGCGCTCATGTACGCCGCCATCAGAATCCGCACCACGTCCAAACCGTCGTCGAACGTGAGCAGCGGCGCTTCCTTTCCGAGGAACGCGCGCACGAAGTGGCGATCTTCCGCCTCGTAGCCATACACCGCAGCTTCGCCCGCCACGACGGGCATGAGCCCCATCTCCGCATTCTGTTTCTCGACGAGGTCCTCGCCGGCGCGACCACGCACCTCGCGGCTGAAAAACACCGTCAGCCCGCTGTCCAACGAGTTCCACGCCATCGAGTACTCCGGGCCAAGGAGCTCGGCCGAGAGCCGCAAGCCCGCGCCGACGAAGCTCCACGACGTGGTGGCTTCGCCTAACACCGTGCGTCCGTCGCGATCCTCGAACTCCAGCGTGATACTGGCGAAGTCCTCTGAGGGATGCTTCGTGTAATCCACCTCTTTGCCCATCGTGCGCGCCAGCCGCTTGGCGTACTCGGGCCGCGACCACTTGAGGCTCGCGATGTGCCCGGTCACCCGCCTAACAGTTAGCGACGAAAGCGGCTGGCCCGGCTCCGTCAGGAGGTGCCGCACCACGAGCGCCGAGTGGCACATCATGTCGTTGAGCACGCCGCCGCCCTGCAGGCGACCCTGCCAGAACCACGGCGAATGCGGACCGCTGTGCTCTTCGGCGGCGCGCGCGAGGTACGGCCGGCCCGTGAGGCGGGCACCGCGGGTCCAGATCAACTCGCGGCCCTGGGCCACGGGCGGAGCGAACGCCTGATTCTCGAGGTAGCCGGTAGTTAGGCCAACGCGCTCGACCAGGGCGACCACCCGTTTGGCTTCGGCAACGTTGCGGGCGAGCGGCTTCTCGCACGCCAGGCCGTGCAGCGTCCCGAGTCCGCGCTCGATCGCATCCACGATCTCTTCGACGTTCTCGACCCGCGCCTGGTTCGCTCCGCACAGCCAGAGCGCATCGATGTCCGGATCGGCCACCATCGCCGCAATCGATGCATAGGGCCGCGCGTGCCCTATGTCGAGCGTCCGCGCCAACTCGGCTGCCGAGGCGGCGTGCTTCGCCGTCGGACTGAACACGCCGAACACGTCGGCGCCGCGCACGGCCACGAAGGCCTGCAGATGAAAGCGGGCGTTGAACCCGCTTCCGATGAACCCGATGCCCAACCGGCCGTTCGCCATGCCTAACCGACGCCGAGTTTGTGGAGGGCCTCCGGCGGGCATCCGGTCCACTGCGGGACGTATGTATTGCCTTGATACTGCAGGTCGGCGACGCCCATCTTGCTCGAGAAAAATCCGGTCGCCGTGAAGTCGCGGAATCGATTGAAAAACGCGACCCCCTGGCTGAACTCCGGTTTGGCGCGACTCGGCCACGCGATGTCGTCGAGCACCGCGTGCCGCTCGTTGGTCGTGCACTGCACGAAGGGTCTTCCGAACCGGTCCGCGCATTCGTGATCCAGCCAGGCCAGACCGCCGCGAATGGGCAGGCTGTCCTCCGGGTACAGGACGAGAATCCGGTCCATGAATTCAGGCACGCGCGCGTCGGTCGCGCTCCCCGACCGCTCGTCGCGCGGGATGATGATGTCGACCAGCACGTTCACCGTGTCCCACTCGTGCGGCGTGAACACGGTGGGCTGGTACGATCCCGTCGCGGCGCGCGCCGTATCGGCGCCGGCCTTGCTCCCCACGGCCGTGGCCGTGCGCTCGGCGCCGTTGCACGCGGTGGCGATCGTGCCCAGCACCATCAGCTCGAGCATCGACCGGCGGGACATTCCGCTTCCGTTAGGCGCGGGAGACTCCGCGGTATCGCGCTCCTCGTCGTGGTCCGTCATATCGCGCCTGCCTTCCGCTGCTCGGTGATGTAGTCGGCGGTCCGCCACGCCAACGCGAGAATCGTCCACGTGGGATTCTTGTCGGCTTGCGATACGAACGGGCCGCCATCGGCCACGAACAAGTTGGGCACGTCGTGCGCCTGGCAGTGGGCGTTGACCACCGAGTTTCCCGGCTCGCGCCCCATGCGCGTGGTGCCTAACTCGTGAATGATCTGTCCGCCGTTCGCGATCCCGTAGCCGTGTTCCTTGGTCGGCATCGGCGAGAACACGTCGCCGCCCATCTCGTGGACGATCGCGCGGAACGTCTGCTGCATGTGGCGCACCTGGTTCAACTCGTGGTCCGTCCACTTCCAGTGGAAGCGCAGCACGGGAATGCCCCACCGGTCCACCGTCATCGGGTCGAGCTCGCAGTAGCAATCCGCGTTCGGAATCATCTCGCCGCGTCCGGAAAAACCGACGCTCGCTCCGTAATAGTGGCGATACTCAGCCTTCAGTGCCTTCCCGTAGCCACCCGCGTTAGGATACTTGTGAATGCCATTCATGATGCCGTACGACGGGGTATCCAGCCCGCCCCACAACTCGATGTGATAGCCGCGCGGAAAATCGAGATTGCGGTTGTCGAGCCACCACGGCATGTAGAGGTGATTACCGCCCACGCCATCTTCGTTGTGCGGCACGTGGTCGACCATCTTCGGGATGTACCCGGCCAGGTCGGTGCCTATCGTGTCGGTGAGATACCGCCCAACGACGCCGCTCGAATTCGCGAGGCCCTGCGGGAAGCGCGACGACTTCGAGTTGAGCAGGAGTCGCGCGGATTCGCAGGCGCTCGCGGCGAGCACGACCGTGCGTGCCTGCACGTGCTCCACGGTCCCCGTCTTCTTGTCGACGTACGACACGCCCGTCGCCATCCCGCGTCCATCCGTCGTCACCTCGTACGCCATCGCGCTGGTGATGAGCGTCAGCTTGCCTGTCTGCTTGGCGGGCGGGATCAACACGCCCGAGCTCGAGAAGTTCGAGTTGGTCTTGCAGCCGCGGTTGCATTGCCCGCAGTGATGACACGCCGGCCGTCCGTTGAGGGGCTGCGTCAGGACAGAGAGACGCGCCGGAATGCACGTGATGCGCAGCTTGTCGGCGGCCTGCTTGATGAGCAGCTCGTAGCAGCGCGGCGCGGGCGGCGGCTGGAAAATGCCGTCGGGATGGTTGCGCAACCCCTCGACGCTGCCGAAGAGCCCGATCAACCGGTCGACGCGATCGTAGTACGGCTTGAGATCGTCGTAGGTGATCGGCCAATCGTCGCCTAACCCGTCGAGACTTTTCCGGCGAAAATCGTCCGGACCGAAGCGCAGCGAGATGCGGCCCCAATGGTTCGTGCGGCCGCCCACCATGCGCGCGCGCCACCAGTCGAATTTCGTACCCGGCGCCGTGGTATACGGCTCGCCGTCGATCTCCCACCCGCCAATGCAGCCGTCGAATTCACCGAACGGGCGCTCCTTGGATCCGCGCCCGCGTCGCGGCGACTCGTACGGCCACTCCATCATCTTCGAATCGGTCGCGTTGTCCCACGGGCCGCCCGCTTCGAGCATCACGACGTCGGCTCCGGCCTGCGTTAGGACGTACGCCGACATACCGCCGCCCGCGCCCGAGCCCACGATGCACACGTCGAATGTCTTGCGCGTTCCTGCAGCTTGCATGGGTCTCCTTGGGTCAGTCGATCGCGCGAATCCAGATGTCGCGATACCGCACCCGATTATTGTGGTCCTGGAGCTCCAGCGGCAAGCTATCGGGCGTGACGTGATACGGCGGCCGCTGCTTGTTCGCCGTCGGACCGCTCAGTGCCACGTTGTCCTGGACCAGTATGCCGTTGTGAAACACCGTTAGGCGGGCGGGTGACGTGACCGTGCCGCTCGAGTCGAATCGCGGCCGGTGAAAGATGATGTCGTACGATTGCCACTTCCCCGGCGCGCGGCTGGCGTTGACCAACGGCGGAAATTGCCCGTACACCGATGCCGCCTGGCCGTCCGGATACGTGTCGTTGTGGTACGAGTCGAGCACCTGCACCTCGTACAGCCCCATCAGGAACACGCCACTGTTGCCGCGCTCCTGGCTCTCACCCTTGGGCGGCGTGGGAGCGGCCCACTCGACGTGCAGTTGGCAGTCGCCGAACCCGCGCGCAGTCACGATGTTGCCCGTGCCCGGCTCGACCTCGAAATAGTCGCCGTGTACTGCCCAACGCACCGGACTCCCGTCGTGCTGGCGCCACGCCGAAAGCGAGCCGTGATCGAACAACACGATCGCGTCCGCGGGCGGCGGCACCGGGGCTCGCTCGGGTCCGGGATCAACGACCGGCGGTCTGGGCCGGTCCATCGAGTGCTGCGGCCAGCGCGTGTCCACCTGGCAACGCGCGCTCGACACGCCGATGGCGGTGAGCAACACCGCGATTGCGACGCATGGAGCGAATCGCATCAGGGACGGGTCTTGAGGGAAGCGTACGAAAACGGTCGAGGCCACCTGTTTATACGGCGCCGACATTGACGTGACAAGTGGCACGCGCCCGCCCCCAGACAGTTGGAGATTCGGACGCGCGCACGTAAAATCCACGTCCGGCCCTCACATGCTCATCTCTATTCTTTCGTTCGCGCTGCTCGTGCAGGCGCCGAACCCAGCCCCCGCCATTCGATCGGACAGCACCGTCTATGACGGCCGGTCACGGCAGCTCGATGTCGCACCGCCGCGCATCGACACCACGATCGTCATCGACGGTGTGCTCGACGAAGCCGTGTGGCGGCGTGCCGCGAGGCTCACCGGCTTTTCCGAGTATCGTCCCGTCGACGGATCGGCCGCCACCGATTCGACCGATGTGCTCGTGTGGTACTCGAGCGACGCGATCTACTTCGGCATCCGCGCGTACGAACCACATGGCAGCGTCGTACGCGCAACGCTTGCCGACCGCGACAACATCGATGCGGACGACAACGTCCAGATCCTGCTCGACACGTACTCCGACCACCGTCGCGCGTTCATGTTCGCCGTGAATCCGCTCGGCGTGCAGGAGGATGGTGTGCGCAGTGAAGGCCAGGACGCCGGCGCGGCCGGCGGCGGTTCCGGTCCGAACGCGCGCTTCGATGGCACGATCGACCTCAATCCCGACTTCGTGTGGGAATCGCGCGGCCACGTGACGTCATCGGGCTACGAGATCGAGGTACGCATCCCGTTCCGAAGCATCCGCTTTCAGGATCTCGATCCACAGACATGGGGCATTCAGATCGTACGCGAGGTCCAGCACTCCGGCTACGAGGACACGTGGACGCCCGTGGTGCGCGCGAATGCGAGCTTCCTCATCCAGGCAGGCCGCCTCGTTGGGCTCACGCATTTGCACCGCGGCCTGGTGATGGACGTGATCCCCGAGGCTACCACCAAAGTGGACGGCGATTCGGTGAACGGCGCGTATCGCTACTCCACGACGCCGGCGTTGGGCGGCACGATGTTCTGGGGCCTGACTAACGGACTCGGCTTGAGCGCCACCGCGCACCCGGACTTCTCGCAGGTCGAAGCCGACGTCGCGCAGGTCACGCTCAACCAGCGCTTCGCGCTCTTCTACCCCGAAAAGCGCCCGTTCTTTCTCGAGGGACTCGAGCAGTACGACACGCCCAACCGGCTCATCTACACGCGCGACATCGTGCAGCCCAACGGCGGCGCCAAGCTCACCGGCAAGGTCGGCGACCTGAACGTGGCCTACCTGGGCGCCGTCGACCAGCGCGACGCGGTCACGGGCAACGACCCGATCTACAACATCCTGCGACTCCGCCGCGACCTCGGCGCCAGCTCGAACCTCGGGCTCGTGTACACAGATCGGATCGACGGCGGCGACTACAATCGCATGGGTGGCGTCGACGCGCGCTTCTTGTGGCACAAGATCTGGTTCTCACAGGTGCAATTCGTGGGCTCTACCACCCGCGACAGTCTCGGCGGCCGCAACGGTGCGCTATGGGATATCACCTTCGGCGACCGCACCGGCCGAGCCTATGGGAACCACGTCGAGCTGCTGGGTGTGAGCCCGAACTTCGAGGCCGCGAGCGGCTTCGTGAACCGCACGGGTTTCGTCCGCGCGATGATTTTCAACCGATACACCGTGTACGGTGGTCCGGGCGCGCTGGTGGAGCAGGTCTCGTTTTTCCTCAACGCGCAACCGCTCTGGAACTACGCCGACTTCGGCAAGTTAGGCGGCACGTTCGAGGGCGGTTACTCGACGCAGGCGTCTGCCACGCTGCGCGGCGGCTGGAACCTCGGGTTGACGCTCAACGACAACTTCCAGCGATTCGACAGCACGTCGTACCGGGGCTACGGCGTGATCGCCGGCGCCGACACCAATGCGTTCGTGCTGCCCCATGGGCTCTACTCGCTGTATGGCAAGAGCGTGAGCCTCACATCGCCGAACCGGAAGGTCACGGTGAACGCCAGCGCCGGCATGAACGACGCGGTGCTCTTCGCCGAAGCCGGCGAGGGCCGCGAGGTCACCGGCAGTCTGAGCGCGGCCTGGCGCCCAACGCCGGATCTCCGCCTCGACGCGTCGTGGATCTACGATCGGCTCACGCGCGTGCGTGACGGCAGCGAGTTCGCCATCACCAACATCCCGCGCCTGCAGGTCGAATATCAACTCACGCGCTCGATCTTCCTGCGCTACATCGGGCAATACGTGGCGCAGCATCAAGCGGCGCTCGAGGATCCGCGAACCGGCGCTCCGTTGGTCCAGCGCGGTTCGGTCGGCGGCGCGTACGCCCCCCTCGGCGCGTTCTCGTCCAACCTCTTCCGGAACGACGTGCTGTTGTCCTACAAGCCGATCCCGGGGACGGTCTTCTTCGCCGGCTACGGGACGTCGCTCAGCGAGCCCAACGCATTCCAGTTCTCGCGCGGCATGTACCGGACGACGGACGGCGTGTTCGTGAAGGTGAGCTACCTGTTCCGTCTCTAGGCGGCCGCGTCGCGCGCCCGGCGCCCCTGCGTTAGGCGGTGGCGGATCCAGTATATCGCGCCGAGTCCGAGGTGGTAATAGTGCCGCACCACCCGCGTCGGGAACCGTCCGGCCCGCACGTCGACGGCCAGCGAGCGGCCGTGATAGAAGAGGTCCTGCCGGATGCGCGGCAGGATGCCGCGATCGCCGGCCATCACGTACTTGCAGAACAACGCGCCGCGCGCGCGGGTGTACGCGCGGGTGAGCGCCCGAACCTGCGCGTCCGTGCGCCGCCCGTGGTTGTGATACACCAGCGCATCCGGCGAATACTCGACACGCAAGCCGGCCCGCAGGCTGCGGTATACCAAATCCACGTCTTCGCCGGCGCCGGCGCCGGTGCCGCCGCCTAACCCAACATCGAACGGACCGGTCACCGCGAGCGCCGACCGCCGGAGCGCCAGATTGCAGCCGATGATCCCGTCCAGATTGAACGACGCCGAGATCTCGCCGCGCGTCCGCGACGTGCGCGTCGTGGTCGGCCGGTCGCGCAGGTCGAACAACTCCACCCGTCCGCCTAACACGCCAAGCGAAGGGGCGCGAGCGAATTCCTCGTGGATGGTCGTGAGCCACAGCGCATCGGGGAGGCAGTCGTCGTCGGTGAAAAGCAGGAGATCGCCGCGCGCAGCCGCGATCCCCGCGTTGCGCGCCCGCGAAACTCCGGGAATGCCTTCGCGCACGACGCGCATCGGCAACGGGCTCTGGAGCGATGCGAGCATCGAAGCCGTGTCGTCCGTGGACGCATTGTCGACGACGATCAGTTCCCAGCGCAGGCCGGTTGGCACGACGAGCCGCCCCAATTGCTCGAGCAGCCGCGCCATCGCGTCGCTGCGATTCCGGGTGCACACGATGACGCTGACATCCAGCGCCGGCGCGGCAGGCTCGGTCACGACGTCCATTGCTCCACCGTTCGCACAGCCTCCGCCGGCGTCTCCGCCCACTGCACGATCGGCGCGTCGCGGGTCCACGTCTCGTAGAACGAGCGCACCTTGCCGTAGTTGTTGTCGAGCACCGCGTGCGGGATGCCGAGCATGAGGCTCAGGATGTGCCCGTGGAGGCGGTCCGTGATCACGGTGTCGCCGGCGGCGAGCATGGTGCATCCGCTGCGCACCCGCTCGCGCGACGCGATGATGCTCAACCCTCTCAACGGACCTTGCGCATACGGCTCGAGGCGCGGGTGCACAGAGGTCAACGTGTGGCCGAATCGCTCGACGCGGGATAGGGCGGAGCGCGGCCGCAGCGCCCAATCGAACGTCGGGTAGCTGCCGGCGTGCGCGTGCGCCGCGGCCTCGCGGTCGCGCCGAGCGAGCCACACGACCCGCGCCGTCGGCGCGACCGGCCTCGGCAGCGGGCCTAACGCGAGCGCCAGATCGGGACACAGGTCGCTCGGCGCGTCGAAGGTGCTGCGCGCCGCCGCGAGACTGCGGTCGTCGCGGAGCAGCAGCGTGAGACGCCGGTGCGCGCCGAACGCCGACCGTGCGCGCGCCAACGCGGACGGCTCGCGGAAATGCAGCGACTGCGGCAGCTGGATCACCGGCACGTCCGGGAAATCGGCCAGCACGCGCTCGCGCAGCTGCTGATGCAGCGGCCACAGGTCGCCGAGGTTTCCACCGCCCGATAGCAGAATCACACCGTCGCCTAACCGGCGGGCGAGCGTGGCCGGCGCGTACGTCTCGAGGCTGCACGCGTAGCATACGCGCACGCCGATGCGTCGCAGCAGCGCGAGCGTCCCCAGGTGAATCGCGCTGTCGCCCACGTTCTGGTGCGTCGGTACATCGAGCAGCGCGGCGCGCGTGACGCCGGCGAGCAGCGGCCGGACGGTGCGCTCCAGCCGCTCGCCTAACGCATGCACCACCGTGCAGGCCCGGCGGGCGGCATCGCTCGCGGTTGCTGTCCGGACGCGCAGCTGCGGAATCACGGTCGCCACGGTCGAAGAGAGAAAGCGCCTAACGAGAGGCGCCGGCTGCCTTTGTAACGGGCAGCACGCGCGCCCGCGGTAAGAGATGCGACGTCCCGGAGAACGTGAGCGCGCCTGTCTCCACCTGCACGGTCACGCCCGGCCCCGACACCACGTCGCGCCGCGTCTCGGCATCCCATACCGCGAGCTCGAGACCGTAGACACCCGGCGCCACGTTGAACTGCAACTCCACATCTACCTCGAACGGCCCGCCCGCGGGCATCGACGCGCCGCAATCCTGTGCCGACGCACTGAAGATCAGACGCCCGGTAGACAGCGCCCGCACACGCAGCGTGAAGTCGCGCGACGCCTCATCGCCGCCGTGGGCCACCGCGCCGCTCAATCGAAAGTGCGCCCGCTCGCCCGATCGCACCGGCAGCGGCGACTCGAGCGACAACGCATCGAACGTCAGTCCCGACGTGTGTCCCGCCCCCGGGTCGCCGTTCCGCGAGCTCTCGAGATACGCCTCGATGCACTCGGTGGGCGTGCCGCGCTTCGCCACCCGCCCTCGCTCCAACAGCAAGGCATGCGTGCACAGGGACGCGATGCGCTCGAGTTGATGCGACACGAGCACCACTGGAATACCGCTCGTGCACATCTCCTGTATCCGGTCGAACGCCTTCTGCTGAAATCGCAGATCGCCCACCGACAATACCTCGTCGATGACCAGCACGTCGGGGCTGATGTGCGCCGCGATCGCGAAGCCGAGCCGCGCGTTCATACCGTTCGAATACCGCTTGACAGGCGTGTCGATGAATGCCTCGATCTCGGCGAACGACACGATCTCGTCGAAGCGGCTGCGGATCTCGCGCCGCTTCATGCCGAGGATGGCGCCCTGCAGAAAGACGTTCTCGCGCCCGGTGAGATCGGGATGGAAGCCCGCCGCCACTTCGATCAGCGCGCCCGCGCGCCCGGTGATTGAACACTGTCCGCGCGTGGGCACCAGGATCCGCGTCAGCAGCTTGAGGATGGTCGACTTGCCTGCTCCGTTAGGCCCGAGGATGCCGAGCGCTTCGCCCGGGCCCACCTCGAACGACACATCGCTCACCGCCCAGAACTCTTCACCCGACAGCTCGTCGCGCGGCGGCATGCGCCCCGCGAGACGGCGCACCGTCGCCGGCACCAGATCGCGCAGGCTGTCGTGCAGCTCGCCTCGCGCGAACTTCTTCCACACGTGGTCGAATTCGATGCGAGGCGCGTCCGTCAGGTCAGACATATTCGGCGAACTTGCCCTCGGTGCGGTGGAACACCAGCATGCTCACGATGAGCCCGACCACGGCCCAGGTCGCGCCGTACGCGAGATACCAGGGACTCCACGCGACCACCGCGCCCTTGTTGCCAACCAAGACGAGCGGCTCCAGCAAGTTGTGTCCCTCCACGACGCTCAGCCGCAGGCCCTCGAGCAGCGGCGCCAACGGGTTCAGCATCATCAGACGCGCGCCTAACGGGCCGAACATGCGCGGCTCGAAGAACACGGGCGTGAAGAAGATCCCGAAGGTGAGCAGCACCTGCACGATGTATTTGACGTCGCGAAAGAAGAGATTCGCGCACCCCAGAAAAAGTGCCGCGCCCGCTGTCACGCAGAAGATCAGGACGGCCAGCAGCGGCACCCACAGCGCCGTGAGTCCATAGTGGACGCCGAGGAACGGTAGCGCGACGCCGACCGTAATCGCGCCGATCGTCGAGTCGAAGGATTGCGCGAACGTCGCCGACAGCGGCAGCACCTCGCGCGGAAAGTAGATCTTCGACACCAACGGCAGATTGCCCGTCAAGCTGCTCGTCGCGAATCCGATCGCGCCCACGAAAAATGCCCACGGTAAGGCCTTCACCGCCATGCCCGCAATCACGTCGCGCGCGACGTGCCCGCCGCTCATGTACGCCATCGCGAACCGCACCAGCGTACCCGCTGCCACGATCAACGTGGGCATGAGGATCGCCCACGCGAATCCCATCACCGCCTGCTTGTATCGGATGCGCACGTCGCGCAGCGTGAGCTCGTAGAGCAGCTCGCGATACTTCCACAACTCGTCCACCGCGATCTCACGGAGATCGCGCAGCAGTGAACGCCGCTGCGGTGGCGGAACGTCTCTGGCTAACACGAGGTCGGACATATCCGGGGAGGAGGCTCGCAGGGCGTGGCGGAAAACGGTGCCGCGTGGGACTTGGGCCAGGGCCTACGCGGGCCGGCGGTCGCGCGCCAAGTCCATCGCGCGCCCCGGTGTCGGCAGCTATCATGCCACGCCTCCGTTCGATGATACGCGTGCTTTAGTCGTCGCGACAAGCGGCGACCTGTTGCTTCCGCCTCACAAGTGACCGCATCGGTGCTCAAGCGCTCGCTCACCGTCCTCTCGCTCGTCTTCGTCCTCTACTTCACCACTTCGGGCGGTCCGTTCACCACCGAAGGTCTCGTGGCAGAAGTTGGACCGGGACTGGCGCTGCTGATCATGCTGCTCGTCCCGTTGCTCTGGTCTGTACCGGAGGCGCTGATCATAGGCGAGCTGGCCAGCATGCTGCCGGAGGAGGGCGGCTACTATCGGTGGGTGCGTCGGGCGTTCGGCCCTTTCTGGGCCGTGCAGAACGGCTGGTGGACGTGGATGTATTCGTTGGTCGACATGGCCATCTACCCGGTGCTGTTCACGCAGTACCTGGGCTACTTCTTCCCGTCGTTGGGCGCCGACGCCAAGTGGCTCGTGGCGCTGGTCGTGATCTGGACCGCGGCCGCGATCAACCTGCGCGGCGCGCTGCCCGTTGGGCGTGTGTCCGTGCTGGCCGGCGCATTCATCATTCTCGCCTTTCTGGCGATGTCGCTTGCCGCGCTGCCGCACGTCACGCATGTGCCGTGGCTCCCCGTACTCAAACGGGGGAGCACGCCCGCCGGCGCGTTGGGCATCGGTCTCTCGATCGCGCTCTGGAACTACATCGGTTGGGACAACGCGTCGACGGTGCAGGGGGAAGTCGTGGACGCCTCGCGCAGCTACCCGCGCGCCCTCGCCGTCGCTCTCCCGTTAGTCACGCTCGGCTACCTCACGGCACTGTGCGCGGCGCTCGCCGCCACCGACTGGACCCGGTGGACCGACGGCGCGTGGCCCGAGATCGCGCGGGCCGCGGCCGGCCCGTTAGGCGGATCCGCGATTGCCGTCTGGATCGGCGTCGCCGGCATGGTGAGCGCGCTCGCGCTCTTCAACGCGCTCCTGCTCTCGTACTCGCGCATCCCGTTGGCCATGGCGCTCGACGGCTACCTGCCGGCCTGGCTCGGACGCACCGATACGCGCGGAACGCCGCGCAACGCAGTCCTCGTGTCCGCGGTCTGCTACTCGGTGTTCGTGCTGCTTTCCATCCAGGGACTCGTCGTGGCCGATGTGCTGCTCTACGCGATGGCGCTGTTTCTGGAATTCGGCGCGCTGATCCAGCTCCGCCGTACGGAGCCTGACCTGCGCGGCGTCTTCCGCATCCCCGTCGGGCGCACCGGCGTGACGGTGCTCGCGGTGCTCCCGATGGTCATCCTGCTCGGCGTCGTCGCACTGGAGATGCGCGACGGTGAGTACGGGCGGCCGGCCGTCGCAGGCGCGGTGGCTGCCGCGCTCCTCGGGCCCGTGGTGTTCGCCGCGATGCGACGCCGCCGCACGGCTCTTCCGTAAGGCAACCCTCCGACCCTCGCGCCCCGACGCGCCCGCGCTATCTTCGACCTCACCTGCCCGCCGTGGCTTCCTCCACACCATCCCCACCGAGTCCTCCTACGTACATCCCCACGGGCCAGCCCGGCGAAACCCTTCCGTTGGACATCGCGTGGAGCACGGTGCGCGATGCGGTCCTGCGCGGCCTTACGCACGCGCTGAGCAACCGGGTGATGGCCATCACGACGCTCGCGGACCTGGCCGGCGACGCAAGCGCCGTCACGACCACGCGTACCGTGCTGGCCTCGGAGGCCGTCCGCCTCGACGCGCTGTTGCAGCAGTTCCGCCTGCTGTCGCCCGCGGCGCCGGCGCCCGCGGAACCGCTCAACATCGCCGACGTGCTCGCGCCGCTCGTCGACTTGGCGGGCCGTCATCCGGATGTCGTGGGTACGCCGTGCGACGTCCGTCTGACGGCCGGTGTGCAGCCCGCTTTCGTGGACGCCGGCCAGGTGGGCCGCATCGTGCCCGCGCTCGTGGTTGCAGCCATGCGCGCCGCACGGCGACTGCAGCCTCCGCGCGTCCAGGTGGACGTGCGGGGGGATGCGCGGTGGGTCGTGGTCGGTGCCGCGGCGGGCGATGCGGTTGGCGCAGGCGCGTTGCCCGACGAAACAAACGCCGGCGTGCCGGCCATCGGAATCTCCGAAACGCCGGGGGGCGTGCGATACGAGCTGCTGATGCCGACGCTGGCCGCCGCGCGCCGCCGCGAGCGCGCTTCCGGTTAGGCGTTAGGCAACGGACCGCATCGGCGCGAGCGCGGTGCGCAGGCGGCTCATCGCCTTCTGCTTGATCTGCGATACGCGCGATTCGGTCACCTCGAGCACCCGCGCGATGTCCTGCAGCTTGAGCTCCTCGAGGAAATAGAGCGTCAACACACGGCGCTCCACGTCCGGCAGCCCGAGCAACGCGGCGCGCAGGCGCTCGATTTCCTGTTCCCGCGTGAGGCGCGCCTCCACCTCGACGCCGTCGCTCGCCGCGAGCGATTCACCCCACGTCCGAGCCTCGCCGTCCTCACTGCTGCCCGGCATCGGATCGTCCAGCCGCAGCATCATCGTGCTCGCCGCGTCCGACTGCCAACGCGTCACCGTCTCGACGTCCACGCCCATCCGAAGTGCCGTCTCTTTCGGCATCGGTGCGCGGCCAAGGTCGTGCGCCAGGCCGGCTTGCGTGGCGCCTAACGCACGCGCCCGGCGGCGGATCGACGACGGAACGTGGTCCAGCCGGCGCAGCTCGTCCACGATCGCGCCGTGGATGCGCGGCACCGCGTAGGTGCTGAAGGCCAGTCCGCGGTTCGGGTCGAAGCGGTCGATCGCCTCGGCAAGGCCCAGCGTGCCCGCGCTCACCAGCTCGTCCAGCTCCGCGGCGCCGCCCAACCGGCGGTGGACGCCGCGCGCCACGTGGTACACGAGACTGAGATGGGCCGCCATGAGCCGTTCACGACACTGTTCGTCGCCTGCCGCCAACCGCTGCCACAATTCCGCGTCCGACATCGTGCCTCTCTGAAGGAGTCGCGCCGGACAGCGGATTTCATCCGTCCGGCGGCCCCCTCAAAAGCAACCGACGTTCCACGTCGGATTGGACAGAATTCATGCGCCCCGAACGACGAGCCGCGCTCGTCTAACAGCTTGCAACGACGGCTGTTAGGGGCCGCTGCCGGGCGAGAAAATCGCGAGTCGGCTGGCCCGGCTTGGCCAGGGAAAGGCAGGGCAAGAGTGCCCCGCGGAAGGAATTACCGGATCGGGACGGGCAACGCTTGCCGCGTCCCGAAAGCCCTCAGTCGTCGGCCGCTTCCGAGGCGGATGACGAGGACGGTGGGCCGTTCAGCTTGTAACGCAGCGTGCGGACTGAGATGCCGAGGAGCGCGGCGGCGCGAGTCCGGTTCCGTCCCGTCACTTCGAGCGCTTTGGAGATCAGGACTTCTTCGGCGCGATCCAGACTCAGGGACGTCAGCACCACACTACCATTGAGCGCGCCGGATCCGTTGATCGCGCCGTTCGCCGCCGGTGCCTCGGCCTGCGGGACCGCCACGGCGCGCCCGTTCCGGAAGGTCTCAGCGTCCAGCGCACGCGCCTGCAACACCGGGTCCGAGCTCAGGATAACCGCGCGCTCGATCACGTGCTGGAGCTCACGCACGTTGCCCGGCCACTCGTGCTGCTGTAGCAATGCCAACGCTTCGGGCGAAATGCCGGCTACATCTTTGCCCGAGTCGGCTGCGGCGCGGAGCGCGAACCGATGCGCCAACATCGGAATGTCGTCGAGTCGCTCGCGAAGCGCCGGAATGCGCACGGGAATCACGCTGAGACGGAAAAACAGATCCTGCCGGAAACGGCCCGCTGTTGCTTCCGCCGCGAGGTCTCGATTCGTGGTCGCGATCACGCGCACGTCGACGCGAATCGGAGACGTCCCACCCACACGCTCGAATTCCTGTTCCTGCAGCACGCGCAGCAGCTTCGCCTGAAGATCCAGACGCATCTCGGAGATCTCGTCGAGCAGCAAAGTGCCGTTGTGCGCCCGCTCGAATGCACCTTCCACTCGCTTGAGCGCGCCCGTGAACGCGCCGCGTTCGTGTCCAAAGAGTGCGCTCTCGACCAGCCCCTCTGGCAGCGCGGCGCAATTCAGCTTGATGAACGGCTTCTCGCGACGGTCGCTCAGCTCGTGAATCGCGCGCGCGAACAGCTCCTTGCCTGTGCCCGATTCGCCTTGCAACAACACCGTCGCGCGAGTAGGTGCAGCGGATGCCGCGGCCTGCAGAGCACGACGAATCGCCTGGCTCTCACCAATGATCTGTCGCTCGCTGCGCGCTTCCATAATCTCGCGCTTGAGTGCCGCGTTCTCGCGTCGCAACCGCACGAGCTCGAGCGCTTGCTCGACCGCGAGCTCGAGCTGCGCGGCGCGCACGGGCTTCGTGATGTAGTCCACCGCGCCTGCTTTGATCGACGCAACCGCATGCTCGATGCTTGCGTATCCTGTCATCATGATTACCGGTGTGTCGATGCCGTC
>Ga0207707_10001877_pt1 | contig 19202 bp, 12 predicted proteins | sample KBSC83BmetaG_FD_184336 | JGI IMG/M metagenome (GOLD analysis project Ga0207707, IMG submission 184336) | Corn rhizosphere microbial communities from Kellogg Biological Station, Michigan, USA - KBS C8-3B metaG (SPAdes) (version 2) | ecosystem: Host-associated > Plants > Roots > Rhizosphere ...
ACCTGCGACTTCTACGTCCCGAACGTAGCGCTCTACCAGGCTGAGCTACACCCCGTGGGAGGCCGCGTATCTTAGTCGCCGGCGGGAATCTTGGCAACAGGCGAGCGGGTCGAGGCGGGGTGGTCGGGCAGCAGGCCGGCGAGGCGCGGGTGCAGGAGTTCGCGGCGCCAGCCGTCGAGGAATTCGGGCCATTCGGCGGTGACCACGTATTCCTCCAGCACCTTGCGCGGGCACAGCAGGCCGGGCGGAAGATCCAGTTCGGTGGCGAGCGCGTCGACCGACTGCTTCATGGCGCTGAGCGACTGCTTGGCCGCGCCTTGCGGGTGGCCGGGGATGCCGGCGGTGGCGTCGATCTCGTCGGTGGTGACGGCCGGCGCGAGCAGGTCGAACAGTTCGCCGCGCTGGGCCGAGCGCAGCGCACGCTGGCCGCGGCCGCGCTGCTCGAGTTCGGCCGGACCGGTTGGCGGCTGCTGCGCAAGGCTGAGCGCCAGGGCGTCGTCGAGCAGCCACGGGCGCGGCACGTCCAGTTGCCGCGCGCGGCGTTCGCGCCACAGCAGCAGCCGGCGCAGCCGGGCCTGCTCGGTCGGCGCCCAGTCGGCGGCCGCACGCAGGGCGCGTTGCGGCTGCGGGTCGCCTTCGCGGTGGACGCGATGTTTCAGGCGCTCGCAATCCTCGGCGTGCCAGGCGCTGCGGTCGCGTTGCCGCAGGCGTTCGGCAAGCTGCTCGTGGATGGTCTTGAGGTACACCACGTCCAGCGTGGCGTAGCTGTACTGGGAGGGGGTGAGCGGCCGCTGCAGCCAGTCGGAGCGGGTCTCGCCCTTGTCTAGCTCCACCCCGGCCAACTCGGCGACCAGGGCGCGATAACTGATGCCCAGGCCCATGCCGACGAACGCGGCCGCGATCTGCGTGTCGAACAGCACGCGTGGCCCGGCCGGCAGCAGCGGCGCCAGCGCTTCGAGATCCTCGCTGGCGCTGTGCATCACGGTGACCGCCGCGCCCGTACCCAGCAGGGGCCTCAGCGCGTCGCCGATCGGGAAGGCCAGGGGATCGACCAGCGCGTGCCGGCCGTTCCAGCCCAGCTGCAGCAGTGCCAGCTGGGGGTAGAACGTATTGCGACGCATGAACTCGGTGTCGAGTCCCACGGCCGCGTCAGCGGGCAGGGCGGCAAGCCAGGACTGCAGCGCTTCGGGCTGGTCGATCCATGTGGCGGCGGGGGTTTCGGGCAACGACATCGGGACTCCTTGCGGGCTCGCCGGCATGGATTGCCCTGCCGGCGGTTTGTGCCTATGGTGAACTGAGAGCCCGGGCGACAGGAATCATCCGGGCGGCAAGGCCCGCCGCGCGGTACGTGTTTCCGCCGACTCTTGCCCCGTGGGATCACCATGGGGCGGCAAATCGGCGAAAATCCTCCCTCGCGCGTCGAACTTTCGCCGCGAATGTTTCTACCGCCCAAGCTCTCCAGCACGATAACAGGCCGCAACAGGGACGCCCATCCATGCCACGCAACGCAATCCTGCGCCGTCAGCGCTTTCTCGGTGGGGCGCTGGGCATGATCGTGCTGGGGATTGCACTGACGTATCACTTTTTTCCGCAACTGTTCCGCGTCGCGCCGAGCCAGGCCCCGCAGCGTGCGATGAGTCTGGGGGGCGTCGTGCCGAGCGGCATGTTGCCGCCGCAACGCGTGGCGGCGATCAACGAACTGAACGCCGGGCCACCACTGACCCTGGCGCCGACTGCGGTGATCGTGGCGCGCAATCGCATGAATGCGAACCTGCCCGAGCAGAAATCGGCCGAGACGCCGGCGGTGAGGGCCTTGCTGGAGCGGGCCGTCAAGGCCTTGCATGCCGGCCAGCTGGCCGGCGATCCCGCCAGCGCCGCCGCGCTGTTCATGCAGGCGCTGAAGGAAAAGCCGGACAGCCGGCGCGCCGTGCAGGGCCTGTTCGACGTGCGTGCGCGCCTGGTGGCGGAGATCGACCAGGATATCGCGGTGGGCGACGTCGATGCGGCCGAGGAGCTGCTCGACAGCTTGCGGGCCCTACCCAATGCGGAACAGGAAGTCGCGCACCTGGAGGCGAGCCTGAAGACACTGGCCACCGTGCGCCCGATGCTGGCCCGGGCGGCGGCGCTGCTGCAACAGGGCAAGGCCGAGCGGCCGCCCGGCGACAGCGCGCTGGATCTGTACCGCGAGGTGCAAAAGCTCGATCCGCAGAATGCGGTGGCCGAGCAGGGCATTTTCCAGGTGCAGCGTGCGGTGCTCGACAGCGCGCTGGCGGCGGTGGCGCAGAACGACTTCGCGGATGCCGAACGGCAGCTGGCTCGTGCGCAGGCGATTCGCCCCGGCTCGCAGCAGATGCACGACGTGCAGCAGCGGATCGAGGACTTGCGCCGCCAGCGCGCCAGCGGGGTGCTCGCGCAGGCGCGTCTGGCGCTGGATGCCGGCAACCTCGACCTGGCGGCGAAGCTCGTCGCGCAGGCGCGTGCGACCGACCCCGATCTTGCGGCGCTGGCGCAGGTGGACGAGCAACTGACCAATGCACGCCTGTATGCGAACTACAAGCCAGGCCAGGTATTCACCGATCGCTACGTCGATCTGCCGGGCAAGGCGCCGGCGATGGTGGTCGTTCCGACCGGCAGCTTCCTGATGGGCGCCGCGGCGGATGACGAGGATCGCACCGACGCCCAGTTGCCGCAGCACCGGGTCACCCTGGGCAAGGGCTTCGCGATGGCTCGCACCGAGATCACCGTGGGCGAGTTCCGCGAGTTCGTGCGGGCCAGCGGCTACGTGCCCGATTCGGTCAAGCTCGGTGGCGCCAGCGTGTACGACGAGCGCAGCGGCGCCCTGCGCGACGATTCGAGCGCAGGCTGGCAGGACGACTACTCCGGCCGCAAGGCCGACGATGATTTGCCGGTGGTGAACATTTCCTGGAACGATGCCGTCGCCTATGCCGCGTGGCTGAGCGAGCGCACCGGCCACCGCTACCGGCTGCCCAGCGAGGCCGAATTCGAGTACGCCCTGCGCGGCGGCACCACGGCACGCTACTGGTGGGGCAGCGGGGCGCCGAACCGCAAGGTGGAGAACCTGACCGGCTCCGGCGATCGTTCGCGCAGCGGCCGCCGCTGGAGCAACGCGTTCCGCGGCTATCGCGACGGCTACTGGGGCCCGGCGCCGGTGATGAGCTTCGCGGCCAATCCGTTCGGCCTGTTCGACATGGACGGCAACGTGTCCGAATGGGTGGCCGACTGCTGGCACGACAACTACATCCGCGCCCCCGACGACGGCAGCGCGTGGATCAACCCCGGCTGCCGGGCCCACGTGCTGCGCGGCGGCTCGTGGGGCAGCTCGCCGGCGCAGGTGATCTCGGCCTATCGCCAGGGCGCGGACGGCGACGTGCGCAGCGGCCGCGTGGGTTTCCGGGTGGTGCGCGAGTTGTAGGCAGACATGAAAAACCCCGCACACGGCGGGGTTTTTCGATACCTGGTACGGTGAGAGGAAACGACAAGCTTTGCTTTGTAAGGTCTACAAGGCGTCGTTGCCAAATGTGCTCCCGAATGTACCCCATCCGTAGCCGGTTTGCTGATGATCCACGTTTCTACTTCAGTTGACAGCCATGCAACGGTGCTGCCGGTAGGTGTGAGTGAGCGGGGCGTGGGAACTGCCCCAAGCGGCCCTCCCGATGTAGCTATCGACTAGGCGGATTCACCCGCCTCCTCAGGTGCGCCGAACCATCGCGACAAGGTCTGGGCAGTCTCCTTATCGTCAGGCGCGGCTTCACTCGCCCAGGCAACGGGCCCGTCAGGACGCACCAGTACAGCGCGCAAACCCAACCGATCCCTGACGTCGCCAGTGACATAGGTGACCCGGCCTGGCCAACGGCTCGCAAGCGCCTGAAGCGATGCGCCTGTATCGAAGTCCAGGAAGATGGGGGGATTGGACTCCAAACCACGGTGCTACTCAAAAGTGGGGGGACGTCGGCCCTGAGCAAACCTTCACGGATATCGCCAGACGGGTAAAACCCCTCGGATAAACTTCTGGCCTATGGCGCAAGAACCTTCGGTGGGTAATAACGTGCAGCTGGATTTTCCCTTCGAGATGACTGATGCCGACTCCGCGCCATGCCTTGCTGCCACTTGCCGTCGTCCTCTCGCTCGCCGCGTTCGGCGCGCGAGCGCAGCAACCCACGACGGATACCTCCCAGGCGACGTCCGGCAACGCGACCAATCTGGCGCCGGTCGATGTGAATGCCGAAGCGTGGCGCGAGACGCTCAAGGCCAAGCTCGAACACATGCTGCCCGAGGTCGATGGCACCAAGGTCACCGTGACCAAGAAGACCACGGTGACCCACCTGGCCGAGCAGCCGACCGTGATCGACAACAACCTCGACCAGTTGCTGGTGCGCTCCCCCGGCGTGCAGGTGTCGCAGCAGCCCACGCCGACCCAGTTCAACCTGAGCTATCGCGGTCTGGGCAATCCGCAGGAATCGGAATACGTGCTGGTGATGCAGGACGGGATTCCGCTGGAGAGCGACTGGATCGGTTTCCCCACGCTGTATGCGATGCCGTTGACCCAGAGCCTGTCCGAGGTCGAACTGATCCGTGGTGGCTCCAGCCTGTTGTACGGACCCGAGCCTGCGCCGGTGATCAACCTGGTCTCGCGTCGACCCAAGCCGGGCGCGCCGTTCTCGGCGACCAGCGAACAGGTGGTCGGCAACCACGGCCTGTACTCGACCTACAACGCGGTCGAGGGCAGCAGCGGACGCTGGACGTATCGCGCTGACGCGGCCTATGTCGGCAGCGACGGCAGCCGGCCCAACGCCGGCTCGCAGATGCGTCAAGCCGATCTGTATCTCGACTACCGGCCTGACGAGAAGCAGCTGTGGTGGATCGATCTGCACGCGATCAACGCGGCGTCCGGCGATGCTGGGCGACTCGGTTATCCGCAGTGGAAGCTAAACCCACGTGCCACGCCCACGCCCTACAACCGCGACTGGGTGACGCGCGATCAGCTGGTGCTTGGCCACCGCCGCGAGTTCGGCGACGGCTGGCTGTTCGAGGGCAAGCTGTGGTTCGCGTATCAGGATCTGGCCAGCCGTTCCGCCAGCGGGGCACTGGCGCCGCAGCCGCCACCGACCAGCACCACCTTGCAGGATGAGCAGTTCCGCACCGGCGGTGTCGACCTGCGCCTGCGCAGGAAGTGGGGCAGGGGCAACGCCTTCACCATCGGCACCACGCTGTTCCATGGCGACGATCCGTTCCGGCAGTGGACCAGCGGCGATCTTTACGTCGACCGTCACGACCGCAGCGGTACGCCGCGGCTGGTGCAGGCGCGTACGTCGGACTACGCGGCGATATTCGCTGAGAACGTGTTCCGCTTGCCGCATCGCTTCCACATCGTGCCTTCGGTGCGGTTGGAGCATGAGCGGGTGGCTGTCGATGAAAGCGTGCGTCCGCCCTTCCTCAGTCGTCCGCTGATTCACGAGGCGGATGCGCGCAGCCTGCCGTTGTTCGGGCTCGGCGTCGGCAACGACTTCGGTCACGGCAACGAGACTTATTTCAACGTGTCGCAAGGCTGGCGTCCGCTGCGCTATTTCGACATGGCCTCGCCGTTCGCCAACGTGGTGCCCGGCCATGCGCCCGATCCGTCGAAATCGCTGTCGTACGAGCTGGGCGTGCACGGCGTGCCGGTGACCGGCCTGTACTACGACGTCAGCGTGTTCTGGATCGACTTCCGCAACCGCATCGAGGCGCAGCACATCAACGCCACCGACGTGATCGAGGTGAACAGCGGCGACACCCGCAGCCGCGGTTTCGAGGGCCAGCTCAACTACGATTTCCTGGTGAATACCGCGTTGGCCGATCGTGGCGAACATCTGGAGGCTTTCGTCAGCGCCAGTCTGCTCAACGCGCGCTTCACCGCCAGCGTGATCCCCGGCCGGGTCGGCAAGATCCCGGCGTACGCGCCGCGCTACCTGGTGAAGGCTGGCGTCAGCTGGCGCGTCGAGCAGCGCATCAAGTTGAGCCTCACCGCGGTCTCCTCCGCCGCGCAGTTCTGGCAGGACTCCGACCAGCCGCTGGGCAGCGGCAACAGCTACCTGCCGGCGCGCATCCCGGCTTATACCGTGCTGGATCTGGCCGGCGACTGGCAGCTCAATCGGCATGTCACCCTGCTGGCCGGCGTCAGCAATCTCACCGATCGCCAATATTACGACCGCGTCTGGCAGACCGGGCTGGAGCCGGCGTTTGGGCGGTCATGGTATGCGGGGGTAAGGCTGGGCCTTTGAGCGCAGGCATGTCGTTCGAATCATGCGACGCACTGGCTTGCCCGATTCGCCGCGCTGCGGGACGTGCGTAGTTGAAAGCCGGGCCCACCGTCACCGGCAATCGTGTCTGTAAATCCATCGATGTCCATGAGACGCGTCAGCACATTGGTCTGACCTGGAGTGCACGCACCTTCACCACTCGGGTCGATTCCGTATCCGCCTGCGCGGACTGTCGGCTTGGCGACTGCAGGTTCACTCGTACACTGGACGCGAAAGTATGTCCGGGGCTCCATGGCGTGATGCGGGACTTTACCGGCGCTCGTGCCACGCTGATGCGACCGAGCCACGCCTGGTGTCAGGTCGTGAAGCGAATCAGGCTGCGATAGTCACGCGGCGTCATGCCCACGGTGGCCTTGAACTGCCGTGAGAAGGCGCTTTGGTCGACGAAGCCGCAGGCCATGCCCACCGCTGCCACGCTGTCGTCGTCACGCAGCAGGTGCATCGCACGGTCGATGCGCAACTTGGTCAGCACCTGCTGCGGCGTGAGCTGGAACACGCGGCGGAAGTGCCGCTCCAATTGCGCCACCGACAGGTTCGCCATGTCGGCCAGTGCGCCCACCCGCATCGCTTCAGAGTAGTGCGTCTGCATATGGTCGAGCACCAGGCGCAACCTTTCGTAGGTGGGATGCCTGGCATCGGGAAGGCCCAGGTCGCGAGAGATGCCGATCACGCCGACGATCTCGCCACGCACCCGCAGCGGCCGCTTGAAGGTCAGGCACCAGCCATGCGCGCGGTTGTCGAAGATGTGCACTTCGAGCTGGTTTTCGATCACCTCGCCGCCGAGCACGCGCTGGTCCTGCGCCGCATAGGTGCGACCCATCGGCGCAGGAAACAGTTCTTCCACGCGCATGCCCAGTACCTCGTCACGCCGCTTGAGTCCCAAGCGGCGCACCAGGGTCATGTTGGCGTGGGTGTAACGCCCGGCGACATCCTTGACGAAGAACACCACGTCCGGAAGCCCGTCGAACAGGGGCAGCAGCTCATCTGCAGGTATGGTGATCGACATGGTGCGCTCCCGCGACGTCGTTGGCCCAGGCGGGGGCCCGGCGCGCCTGCGATTATGCCGAATTCCGCATCCGGTCACGACAAGCCTTTCTAGACGGCACCGGCCTGCGGGCGTGAGCATGGTTCGCATGCACAGGATCGATTTCATCGACTCCCACACGGGGGGGGAACCCACGCGTGTCATCACCGGCGGCTTTCCGGACCTGGGCATCGGCACGCTGGCCGAACGACGCGCACGCTTTCGCGATGAGCATGACCACTGGCGACGGGCCATTGCGCGCGAGCCGCGCGGTTCCGACACCATGGTTGGCGCGCTGCTGCTGCCACCCGTGAACCACCTGGCGTGTGCCGGCGTCATCTACTTCAACAACGTCGGCTACCTGGGCATGTGTGGACACGGCACGATCGGCGTGGCGGGCACCCTGCAGCATCTCGGACGCATCCAGCGGGGCCGGCACATGCTGGAAACTCCGGTAGGGGAGGTGACCCTGGAAGTGCATGCGGACGGTCGCGTTGCGATCGAGAACGTTGAAAGCTATCGACATGCTGCAAACGTCATGCTTGACGTACCCGGCTATGGCCGGGTCTGCGGCGACGTGGCCTGGGGCGGCAATTGGTTCTTCATCAGCCATGACCGGCCGTGCGAGTTGACCCTTGCCCACCAGCGCGAGCTGACGATCTACACCGAGGCAATTCGTGCCGCACTGGCGGAGGCGAAAATCACCGGCGCCGACGGTGCCGAGATCGATCACGTCGAAATCACCGGCCCTGCGTTGCCGGAGGATCACGCCGACGCGCGCAACTTCGTGTTGTGCCCGGGGATGGCTTACGACCGCTCGCCCTGCGGCACCGGCACCAGTGCCAAGCTAGCCTGCATGGCCGCTGCCGGCAGCCTGGCGCCGGGGCAAGTGTGGCGCCAGGCCGGCATCCTGGGCACCGTGTTCGAAGGGCAGTACCAGCCTGGCGTGCGCGGTGTGTTGCCGCAGATCAGCGGTACTGCATTTATCATCGCGCAAGGCCAGTTGCTGATCGATGAAAACGATCCACTGACCTGGGGCATCGACGCCACGTGAACCACTACGATCTCATCGTGGTGGGCGCCGGCATCATTGGCGCGGCCTGCGCGGATTGCGCTAGCGCCGAGGGCATGAAGGTGGCGGTGGTTGAGCCCGGGTCCGTGGGTGGCGGCAGCACGGCCAGTTCGATGGGACATCTGGTGGCGCTGGATGGCCTGCCCGCCGAGCTGGCGTTGGCGAAGTATTCGATGGAACTCTGGCAGTCCCTGGCCGATCTGCCGCAGGCGGAATACCACCGTTGCGGCACCTTGTGGGTCGCCGTTGACGACGCGGATCTGGCGCGCATTCCAGCAAAGCTGGCGCGACTGGCCGCAGCCGGCGTCGTGGCGGAAGCAATCAACGCCTCGAGCCTGCGTCGTCTGGAGCCCGAACTGATTTCCGGATTGGCGGGCGGTGTACTGGTCCCCGATGACGCCACAGTTTTCCCGCCTGCGGTGGCCATGCATCTGGTCGAGCGCGCCTGCCGGCGCGGCGTGGTTCGATATCGCGACCGCGTGATGCGGTTGGATGCAGGGGGCGTGTCGCTGCATGATGGCAGCCGCCTGCATGGGCCGGTGCTGGTTGCCACCGGCTGTGCGCTGGGTGAGCTTCTGCCGACGCTGCCGCTACGTCTGCGCAAGGGCCATCTGGTCATCACCGACCGCTATCCCGGCCGGATCCGGCACCAATTGCTGCAACTGGGCTACGCCGACAGTGCGCATGGCGAAGTCGAAAGCAGCGTGGCGTTCAACGTGCAGCCGCGGCCGGGTGGTCAATTGCTGATCGGCTCCTCTCGCGAGAACCGCAGCACCACCCGCGAGGTGTCGATGCCGATGGTGCAACGCATGCTGCAGCGGGCGTTCGAGTTCCTGCCGGGCCTGCGTCCGCTGCAGGCGTTACGCATCTGGACCGGGCTGCGTCCAGTCAGCGTCGACGGGCTGCCGTATCTGGGACGCGTACCCGATCGGCCCGGGGTATGGGTTGCTGCCGGCCACGAGGGCCTGGGCATCACCACCTCGCTGGGCAGCGCGCGACTGCTGGTCGATCAGTTGCTGGGACGCGAACCTGCGATTGACCCGCGGCCGTACGATCCGGCCCGAGTGGCTGCATGAGCGGCGAGCGCGTGTCAGTTCAGGTGAATGGCATCGCTGTCGAGATCGTCTCCGGCAGTAGCGTAGCTGCCGCGATAGCGTGGCTTGGCGTGCCCGGCCGGCGTTCCGTCAGTGGGCAGTGGCGTGCACCGCTGTGCGGCATGGGTGTGTGCTTCGAGTGTCGCGTGAGCATCGACGGCGTGGCACAGCAGCGTGCCTGCATGGTGCCAGTGCGCGAAGGCATGCAGGTGCGCACCGATGACTGAGCGTTACGACGTGCTCGTGGTCGGCGCCGGGCCGGCAGGGCTGTCCGCCGCTCGCGCCGCCGCCGGACATGGCGCGCGCGTGGGGTTGATCGATGCGCAGGCGCGCGTTGGCGGCCAGGTGTGGCGGCACGATGTGGCGCGTGGGCACGCCTCGTCCGTGCCGCGTGCACTCACTCGCGCGATCGCTCGGGCACGGATTGAATTGCTGGCGCAAACGCAGGTAGTGGCCGCCGCACCCGGCATCCTGCTGGTGGAGGACCCACGAGGCGCACGTAGCCTGAAAACTGACGCGCTGATCCTGGCGACCGGCGCCCGCGAACTGGTGCTGCCATTTCCAGGATGGACCCTTCCCGGCGTCACCGGGGCGGGCGGATTGCAGGCACTGGCCAAGCAGGGATGGCCGCTGGCCGGAAAGCGCGTGGTGATCGCAGGCAGCGGCCCGTTGCTGCTTGCTGCCGCTGCCTCGGCGCGAAGCCATGGGGCAAGGGTGCTGAGCATCCACGAACAAGCCAGTGCCGCCGCGGTCCTACGCTTTGCCGGCGGCCTGTGGCGCTGGCCGTCCAAGGCATCGCTGGCGCTGCTATTGCGCGCTCAACTGGCTGGCATCGGATATCGGTGCAGCAGTGTGGTGCTGCGCGCACTGGGCGACGATCGCGTGCAGGCGATTGAAGTGGATGGCCCTGGCGGTCGACAGCAAACGGAATGCGATCAGCTGGCGGTCGGCTACGGCCTGCTGCCCAACGTGGAGCTGCCGCATGCGCTTGGCTGCGAGCTCGAGAATGATGGCGCCCATCCGCAGGTACGCACCGACGATCGGCAATGCACCAGCGTCACTGGCGTGTTTGCCGCCGGCGAGATCTGTGGCATTGGCGGCAGGGACGCTGCCGAGGTGGAGGGTGCCATTGCTGGCCATGCTGCCGTGGGCGAGGTTGCTGCGGTTGCGGCATTGCAGCGACGTCGCCAATATCAACGCGCCTTTGCCGCCCATCTGCAGCGGCACTTCGCGCTTGATTCGCGAGTGCTGTCACTGGCCGAACCCGAGACTCTTGTTTGTCGTTGCGAAGATGTGCCCCTGCACGCTCTGGACGGCTATCTCGACGCGCGTAGTGCCAAGCTCGCCACGCGTTGCGGGATGGGTGCATGCCAGGGTCGCATTTGTGGCAGTGCACTCGCCGCGATGGGCCGCTTTCCGCGTGGCGACGTGCGCCCACCCTTTTTCCCGGCGCGGCTTGCCACGCTTGGTGACACGAATTTTTCCGTCGATTTCAACCCTGGAGAAGTTTCCCCATGACCCAAGCCTCGATGTGGCACGGCGTACTGCCAGCCATCACCACGCCGTTCACCTCCGACGGACAAGTCGATCACGAATTCCTGGCGAGGCATGCCAACCAGTTGATCGATGCCGGCTGTCGCGGCATGGTGCCGCTGGGATCCCTCGGCGAAGCCGCCACGCTCAGCTTTGAGGAAAAGCTGGCCGTCCTGCGCACCCTGGTCAAGGCGATGGACGGGCGCGCGCCGGTAATTCCCGGCGTCGCCGCGCTTTCCACCGACGAGGCGGTGCGCTTGGCACGCGAGGCCAGAACGATCGGCTGCAAGGGCCTGATGGTGCTGCCTCCGTATGTCTACTCCACCGATTGGCGCGAAATGGGCGCTCACGTGCGCGCCGTGCTTGGCGCTACCGACTTGCCCTGCATGCTTTACAACAATCCCATCGCCTACACGACTGATTTCACCCCGACGCAGATTGCCGAACTGGCCGCCGGATTCTCCAACCTGCAGGCGGTCAAGGAGTCTTCCGGCGACGTGCGCCGCGTCACTGCCGTGCGTGCGCTGCTGGGCGATCGCCTGCAGGTGCTGGTGGGTCTGGATGATGCCATCGTCGAAGGCATGGCGGCCGGCGCCACCGGCTGGGTCGCCGGTCTGGTCAATGCCTACCCGAAGGAGTCGGTGAAGTTGTTCGCCTTGGCACGCGACGGCGACGCGGAAGCGGCGCTGTCGCTTTATGCCTGGTTTCTGCCGCTGCTGCGGCTCGACACGGTGCCTACGTTCGTGCAGTTGATCAAGCTGGTGCAGCAGGTTGTCGGCATGGGCAGCGAGCGGGTGCGTGCGCCGCGCCTGGCACTGGTCGGCGCCGAACGCGAGACGGCGATGAAAATCATCCGTGACGCCATCGCCACGCATCCGGAGGTGTGACATGAGCGTACTCGAGCCCGCGCCGATCGAGCCCGTCCTCGTCGACGGCCAGTGGCGCGCCGCGCAGGCGTCGCAGGGCAGTTTCCAGGCCGAGGATCCTGCACGCGGCGAGAAGATCGGCCCGACTTTTCCGATCAGCAGTGCCGCGGATATCGAGGCAGCGCTGGCCGCGGGGACAGCGACGGCTGTCGAACTGGCGACGACGCCACCCGCGCGCATTGCTGACTTCCTCGAGGCCTATGCCGATGCAATCGACGCCGATGCCGACGCCCTGGTGGCTCTGGCTTACGCCGAAACCGCGCTGCCAGCGGAAACGCGCCTGCGCAAGGTGGAGCTGCCGCGTACCAGTGGTCAGCTGCGCCAGGCGGCCCGGGCGGTGCGCTCGTACAGTTGGACCCAGCCGGTGATCGACACGAGTACCGGACTGCGCGCCCATCGCGCGCCGTTGGGCAAGCCGGTGCTGGTGTTTGGGCCGAACAATTTCCCCTATGCCTTCAACGCCATCTCGGGCAGTGACTTTGCCTCGGCAATCGCTGCGCGCAATCCCGTAATCGCCAAGGCGCATCCACTGCATCCGGCCACCAGCCAGCGACTGGCCCAGCGCGCACACGACGCGCTGCGTGCCTCTGGTTTGCCCGCTGCGGCCGTGCAGATGTTGTATCACTTCGACAACGCCCTGGGCCTGCAACTGGCCGGCGATGCGCGGCTTGGTGCGATCGGTTTCACCGGCAGCCGTGCCGGCGGGCTTGCGTTGAAGGCCGCTGCCGACAGGGCCGGCGTACCAATGTATGCCGAGCTCTCCAGTATCAATCCGGTGTTCCTGCTGACGCATGCTTTGGCCGAACGCGGCACCGCGCTCGCACAGGAATTCTTTGCTTCCTGCACCATGGGCAGCGGCCAGTTCTGCACCAATCCCGGGCTGGTGATGGTGCCGCAGGGTGCGCTGGGCGACGCGTTTGTCGCGGCGGCGCAGGCGCACTTCGCCGGAGACGCTCCAAGAATCCTGTTTTCGCGGAGCGGGCAGAAGAGCGTGCTGCGGACGATCGCTGCGCTGCAGTCCGCCGGCGCGCAGTTACTCAGCGGAGGCAAAGCTGGCGAAGGTTCCGGCTATCACATTGAATCCACCTTGCTTGCCACCGATGCTGCCCGCTTCCTGGCCGACCCGCCTGCGCTGCAAGCCGAGGCCTTCGGCCCGGTCAGTTTGATCGTGCGCACGCGTGACGCTTCGGAGATGGCCGACATCGCCGCCGTTCTCGAAGGGAATCTCACCGGCACGATCTATCGCGCGGCCGACGGCAGCGACGATATCGCCTGGAGCGCAATCGCCGCAGTGTTGCGCTACAAGGTGGGGCGGCTGATTGCCAACAAGATGCCCACCGGTGTGGCGGTGAGCGGGGCGATGAACCATGGTGGCCCCTATCCGAGCACGGGTCATCCCGGTTTCACCGCGGTCGGAATGCCTGCGGCTATCCATCGCTTCAGCGCTCTGCACAGTTACGACGGGGTACCGGATGCGCTGCTGCCGCTGGAGTTGCGCGATGGCAATCCCGCAGATGTTCAGCGTCTGGTTGATGGTCGCTGGAGCGATACCGCGCTGCCCGGCAGCGCGTGAGTATCATTTGGCATGACGAACGCCGCAGGCGTCGCACAGGGGACATCGCATGGCAGGACAAGGCAGATTCCGCCGGCAACTCAGCCTCACCGATCTGACCTTCATCGGCTTGGGCTCGATCTTCGGTTCGGGTTGGCTGTTCGCGGCCAGCAAGGTGTCGTCTATCGCCGGGCCGGCGGGCATCGTGTCCTGGCTGATCGGCGGCGCAGCGGTGTTCCTGCTCGGGCTGGTCTATTGCGAGCTGGGAGCGGCGCTGCCGCGCGCCGGCGGGGTGGTGCGCTATCCGATGTACTCACACGGCGCGCTGCTGGGGTACCTGATGGGGTTGATCACGCTTATTGCGTTCTCGAGCCTCATCGCGATCGAGACGGTTGCTTGTCGGCAATACGCCTCGGCGTGGTTTCCCTGGCTCACCCAAGCGCACTCGGATAACCCGACCCTGCTCGGATGGCTGGTGCAGCTGGCCATCCTGTGGGTGTTCTTCGCTCTGAACTATTACAGCGTGAAGACCTTTGCCAAGGCGAACAACGTGATCAGCGTGTTCAAGTTCGTCGTGCCCGTGCTGGTGATCGTGATGTTGCTGGCGTTCTTCAAACCGGGCAACTTGACCGTGCATGGCTTCGCACCGTACGGCTTTGCCGGCGTGGAAGGCGCCGTTTCGGCGGGCGGGGTGATCTTCGCGTATCTCGGCCTGACCCCGATCGTGTCGGTGGCCAGCGAGGTGCGCGACCCGCAGCGCACCATCCCGGTTGCGCTGATCCTGTCAGTGCTGCTGTCCACCATCATCTATGTGTTGCTCCAGGTCGCCTTTCTCGGCGGCATTCCGAGCGCGCTGCTGGCGCAAGGCTGGGGAGACATCGGCAATCTGTTCGCACTGCCGTATCACGACATTGCACTGGCGCTCGGTCTGGGCTGGCTCGCCTTCCTGGTGGTGTGCGATGCGGTGATCTCGCCGAGCGGAACCGGCAACATCTACATGAACGCCACGCCGCGAGTGGTCTACGGCTGGGCGCGTGGCGGCACGTTTTTCAAGCTGTTCACGCGAATCGACGAGCGCTCGGGCATCCCCCGTGCCGGGCTGTGGCTGACCTTTGCCCTGGCCGTCTTCTGGACGCTGCCATTTCCTTCGTGGAGCGCGATGATCGGCGTGGTGTCGGCCGCGCTGGTGTTGAGCTACGCCGTGGCACCGATCACGGTGGCGGCGCTGCGCCGCAACGCGCCAGGGCTGCCGCGACCGTTTTTGGTGCGCGGTTTCGCCGTGCTCGGCCCCCTGTCGTTCATCGTGGCGGCACTGATCGTGTACTGGTCCGGCTGGGCCACCGTATCCTGGCTCCTTGGGTTGCAAATCGTGTTGTTCTTCGTCTACGTCGGGTGGCGGCGTCGGTCGCCGACGCATCGTGACGATGTGGCGCAGGAAGTGCGTTCATCGCTGTGGCTGATCGCCTTTTATGCGCTGATCATGCTTGCCTCCTGGTTGGGAACCTTTGGCGGCAGGCATATCGTCGGCCACCCCTGGGATTCATTGATGGTCGCGGCGATCGCGCTGGTCATCTATTACTGGGGCGCGCACACCGGCCTGCCCGCATCGATGCTGGCCCTGGGGACAACGGACGATGACTGAACAGCCCCCGCTTCCTGTGATTGAGGGTGGCCAAAAATCATTGGCTCAGCGCGACGGATGAGCAAGTTGGATTCGCACGCACTGTCTTCATGTTTTTACCATTTGGACGTACTCATGACTAATCACCGCTGGTTCCTGCTGTCGATATTGGCGTTGTCGGTTGTCAGCACACCCTTGGTTTTGCAAGCCGGATCCATCGACTCGGCGCTTTACTCCGGACTCCAGTGGCGGATGATCGGCCCATTTCGTGCCGGCCGCGTGGTGGCGGTGACCGGCGTCCCGGGCCAGCCGAATCACTTCTATTCCGGATCTGTCGGCGGTGGAGTCTGGGAAACCGCAAATGCCGGTCGTACCTGGAATCCGATCTTCGACAAGGAGCCGGTCGCTTCGATCGGTGCCATTGCCGTGGCACCGTCGGATCCGCGCGTGATTTACGCGGGTTCGGGGGAAGCCGACATTCGATCCAGTTTCAGTACCGGCAATGGCATGTACAAATCCACCGATGCCGGCAAGACCTGGACGCACATCGGGCTTGTAGACACTTACCAGATCGGATCCGTTCTGGTGAGCCCGAAAGACCCGAATGTTGTTTACGTCGCGGCGCTCGGACATGGCTATGCAGCGAACCCCGACCGGGGAGTGTTCAAGAGCACGAATGGTGGCCAGACGTGGAAGAAAATCCTGTACAGGAACGCCGACACGGGAGCCGTCGCCCTGGCTTTCGGAGGTGACTCCCAGACCATTTATGCGGCCTTGTGGCAAACGCGCCGTCCGCCGTGGAGCGTTTACCCGCCCTCCGATGGCCCAGGCAGCGGGTTGTACAAGTCCACCGATGGAGGCGAGACCTGGAAGCCGGTGGTCGGACACGGGTTTCCCGACTCCGGGCTGGGCCGTATCGGGCTTGCGGTGGCGCCCAGCAATCCGCAGGTGGTCTACGCGAACGTGGCCGCGAAGGAAGGCCAGGGAGGCCTCTACCGGTCGGACGATGGCGGAGGCCACTGGACTCATGTCACCGGGGACTCGCGCATCTGGGCACGCTGGTGGTACTTCGGCGGCGTGACGGTGGACCCGAAAAACCCGGACACGGTGTACATCATGAATACGGCGGCCTACAAGTCGACCGATGGGGGCCGCAGCTTCCTGCCTTTCAAGGGAGCGCCGGGAGGCGACGACTACCACATTGCGTGGATCGACCCCGCTAACAGTGCGCACATGATCCTGGGGGTAGATCAAGGCACCACGATCACCCTGGACGGCGGCAAGACCTGGAGTTCCTGGTACAACCAGCCGACGGGCCAGTTTTATCACGTGACCACGGACAACCAGTTTCCCTACAACGTTTACGGTGCACAGCAGGATTCACTGTCCGTGAAACTGCCGAGCCGTACCGATTATGGTGATTACACCGACGGCATCAGCGCCATGGATTTCTTGCCCATTCCGACAGGGGGGGAGAGTGGATACATCGCGCCGGATCCCCTCAATTCCCGTTATGTGTTTGGTCCGGCCATCGTGCGGCCGTTCAATGGCGACGTGACCCGGTTCGACACTCTGACCAAGCAAGTCGAGGACGTCAGTCCGACGCTGGAATATCCGGGGATCACGTATCGGAGCACGTGGACGCTGCCAGTGATGTTTTCGCAGATCGATCCACACGTCATGTATTCCGCGCACCAAATGATTTTCCGTACGGCCAACGGCGGCCAAAGCTGGGCGGAGATCAGTCCGGATCTGACGCGCGAAAATCCTGGAGTGCCGTCCAATCTGGATCCGGTAACAGCCAGGGATACCGTGATACAGGGGCCACGCCGCGGCGTGATCTACACCATTGCGCCTTCACCAATCCAGAAAGGAGAGATTTGGGCTGGCACTGACGATGGCCTGATCTGGCTGACACATGACGAAGGTGCCCATTGGGAGAACGTCACGCCCAAGGGCCTTTCCGCATGGTCGAAGGTGGGAATCATCGAGGCCTCGCACTTTCATGCCCAGACCGCCTACGCTGCGATCGACCGGCATCGGCTGAACGACTACAAGCCCTACATTTACGTTACCCATGACGCAGGCAAGACCTGGAAGCTGGCAGTCCGCGGCATTCCCGCCGGGGACTTCGTCAACGTGGTGCGTGAGGATCCGAAGAAGCAGGGCCTGCTGTATGCCGGTACGGAAAAGCACGTGTATGTCTCGTTTGACGAGGGCACAAACTGGCAGAGTCTGCAGTTGAATCTGCCGGTCACCTCGATGCGTGACATCGACGTGCATGGGGACGACCTGGTGCTGGCCACTTTCGGACGCGCTTTCTGGATACTCGATGATGTCACCGCACTGCGTCAGCTGGATGCGGATGTCAGTCAGTCGGCGGCGACCCTGTTCAAGCCGGCCGTTGCGTATCGGGTCCGCCCCGGCGGCTTTCTCAGCACACCCTTTCCCAAGGATGAGCCCCAGGCCCGCAATCCTCCCGATGGCGCCCTGATCGATTACTACCTCAAAGCCAACGCGTCGACGGCTGTGACCCTTGAAATCATGAATGCTGAAGGTCAGTCGGTGCAGCGCTTTTCCAGCGCAGACCCCGCGCCGCGGCTCGATCTGCAAACCATGCCGATCACTCCCGACTGGACGCCCAGGGTGGTCACGCTGTCCGGCCAGGCGGGCATGCACCGATTTGTGTGGAATTTGCATTACGCCTTGCCGAAAGCTCTCACGGGCGACGGCATGTACCGGTTCATGAATGGCGACGGTCTCTGGGCGCTGCCGGGCCGTTACACGGTGAAGCTCACCGTTGGCGGGCATACCTACAGCCAGCCGCTCGAGATCAAGGAAGACCCGCGGATAGAAATTTCGCCAGAGGCACTGCGGCAGCAATTTGATCTGGGGCGGGCTATCGAGCGTGAGCGGCTGAACATTGCCGAGCAGTCCGCGCAGGCAGGCACTCTGCGTGCCCAGTTGATCAACGCTCGTGCCAAGGCGTCAGGCATCCTCCGGCGGGAGATTGAAGACCTGATCACCAGGATTGACGCGATTGCGGGCGTCAAGCCCGAAGAAAATCCCGCCAATTCCGTCGGCCTTCCCACCACGGACTTTGTCAGTTTGCTGTACCTGCAGGGTGCGTATGCCAACCTGGGTGCCTCTGTGGAAAGCGCAGATGCTGCGCCGTCCAGCGGCAAGCGGCAGACATTGGCCAAGTACCAGATGATGCTCGAGAGCGCGCTGTCAAAGTGGCGAAGCCTGAAGGCTGCCGATTTGCCGCGGTTGAATGGCGAATTGAAATCTGCTGGCCTGGCTCAGCTTGACTTGCAGATCAAAGCGAAGGATTGACCGCTTGAAACAAACGCGGCATGGAACATCCATGTCTCTTCAGCTCCACACAACCAGAGCTGGGTACCACCCCTGCCGCTCGTCATTTGCTTGAGGGAAATGCCATGTTCCGATCGTTTCTTGCCGGAGCCATGTTGGTTGTCGCCAGTGTGGCGACCGCGCAGTCCGTCTCGCCATCCTTGCTGAATTCATTGTCCTGGCGTGAGGTCGGCCCCTATCGCGGCGGACGAGTCGATTCCGTGGACGGCGTTGCCGGCAAGGTGAATGTCGGCTATTTCGGTGGCGTGGGAGGTGGCCTGTTCAAGACGACCGATGCGGGCGTCACTTGGCAGCCGTTGTTCCAGCACGAACCTGTGGCCTCCATTGGTGCAATCGGTGTCGCGCCTTCCGACCCCGACATCGTCTACGTCGGTACGGGAGAAGCGTCGATCCGTTCGAACGCGACATACGGCAATGGCATGTATCGTTCCGATGACGGCGGCAAGACATGGCTGCATCTTGGTCTCGACGACACGCGCCACATCGGCCGCCTGCTCGTTGATCCGCGGGATCCCAGTCGCGTGGTGGTTGCGGCACTCGGCCACATCTGGGGACCGAACAAGGAGCGTGGCATCTTCCTGACCACGGATGGTGGCAAGACCTGGAAGCACACGCTGTATGTGGACGAACATACCGGTGCAGTGGATCTGGCGCGCGACCCCGCCGAGCCCTCGAGCCTGTATGCGAC
>Ga0207707_10001879_pt1 | contig 19193 bp, 12 predicted proteins | sample KBSC83BmetaG_FD_184336 | JGI IMG/M metagenome (GOLD analysis project Ga0207707, IMG submission 184336) | Corn rhizosphere microbial communities from Kellogg Biological Station, Michigan, USA - KBS C8-3B metaG (SPAdes) (version 2) | ecosystem: Host-associated > Plants > Roots > Rhizosphere ...
GCGCTCTCGGCCACCCCCCCGGTGGGAAAGCTTCGGTCGACTTGGAAAGCTCTGTCGATTGGCAAAAATACCGATGCTCGTCCGATTTAACCTTAAGACGGGCGCGCAATTTTTCGCTGTCGCCGGCAGCCGCCTCAATTCCAGCATCGCCCTCCTCGATGGGGCGCAACCACGCGTGTTTCCAGTAGATTCTGCACGCGTGCTTGCATCCGTCGTGACTGCTGCCGTCGCAGCGCAGGCCCTCCAGGACTACCACGTCATTTGCAGGAAAACGTCGTATCGGATGGCCGTCGACGCAGGTCTTGTCGACCCGGCGCTGGACGCGAAACGATTTTCCGCACCAACCGAGCATTTCCGGCATAAAAGGAAGACCGTCGAGAGTACCGTTAGCGTCAAGCGTGCTAAGTATCTCACTTGCAGATCGAACCGCGACCCAGTTTCCGACAAGCAGCCGTTCCGCGTTCATCGACGCCTCATGATCGCAAGACAACCAACCAAGATTGCTTCTGGCAAGTTATCCGCGTATATTAATCCGTATTTAAAAAATTAGAACTATCGACATTAACAACTGAAATTATTGAACATTAAAAGGGTTTATTTCGCAGACTGTCAACGGCCTTCTTGTCATGGTGAATTGTTAACGGTTTTGGCGTGCAGCGATCGATGTTTACCGTGTATATAAAACGTCTAAAATTATCGACCGCAAATGGATTTATTTGGTAGGCTGTCAACGACCTTCGGCGGGGTGAGCTGTTAACGAATTTCGACGTGCAGCGGTCGGTTGGAGTGATGTTGCGTCAGTCACATAATGCCTACGAGATTTCTCCGATCCAGGCCGGAATGCTTTTGCATGCAACCATGCAAACTGGCAGCGGCGTGGACGTCCAGCAAATTGTGGCGCGCCTGGACCCGGCCACCGATGTCGATATGCTGCTTGAAGGGTGGCTGTATGCAATGCAGCGGCACCCGATCTTGCGGACGTCGTTTCGATGGTTGGATTGCCCCCAGCCCCTCCAGGAAGTGTGGCACCGGGTTGAATTGCCCATTGAAAGGTTTGACTGGAGCGACATCGATCCCGACGATCACGATGGACGGCTGGCAGAGTTTCTTTCTGCTGATCGCCGGCGAGGGTTCGATCTGGGAAAGGCCCCGCTTTCGCGGTTGACCTTCATCAGAACCGCCTCTCAGATGGTGATGGTGTGGACATTTCATCACATCCTGCTTGATGGCCGGGCGTTTCCGTTGATTTTGCGGGAAGTGTTTGGGTTCCGCGGACCTCATCACGGTGGGGTCAGCCCCGAATCGTCAACGCCGCCCAATTTCCGCGATCATGTCGAGTGGCTACGCGACCAGGATGATACTGCTTCCCAAGCCTACTGGAAGGAGTGCCTCGCGGGCTTTCGCACGCCCGTGAAGCTCTGGGTTGAGCGGCCAAATTCCAGTAGTTTGCACAGGCCCGAAACGACCGAGTTCGGCAACGTCGAACTTCAGATGGCGCCAGAATCCACTTTGGCGATGCAAAAGGCTGCTTCGGCAGCCGGGGTCACCATGAACACCCTCCTGCAGGGAGCGTGGGCGCTCCTGCTCGGCCGACTGAGCGGGGAACGCGATATCGTGTTCGGCGCAACCCGGGCATGCCGAAGGTCCGGCATTCCCGGCGCCAACGATATCATCGGCATTCTGATCAATACACTTCCGGTACGTGTCAATGTCGACCCTGCCGCGGAGCTCACGACGTGGCTGAACGCACTACGCGCTCAGAGTTTGGCGACGCGCCGGCATGAGCATGCGTCACTCGCAAAGGTTCAAAGCTGGAGCGATGTCGAGCGCGGCCGTCTGCTGTTCGAGAGCATTGTTGTCTATGAACATCTGACGCTGGACGCGCAACTCAAGGCGCTCGGCGGCGAATGGCGGAACCGGTCCTTCGAGTACATTGGTCAAACGAATTTTCCGCTCGCACTGATCGCCTACGGTGGCGAGCGACTACTGCTTCGCATCGAATACGCGCGTGATCGATTTGATGACGATGTCGCGCGGCGATTGCTGCGCTATCTTGAAGTGACCCTTGTCGATATCGCCGAGTGCATTCTCGCCCCACATGGACCTGCCCTGCTTCGCGACCTGCGTATTCTGCCCGCCGATGAGCGGATGCAGCTTCTTGCCCACGACGCTGTAGCGCCGTCAGATTCGGTAGTCGCGCCTTTGCACGATCTTTTTGAGGCCCGGGTGCGGGAGACACCGGATGCGGAAGCGGTGGTGGCGGGCGAGGAGCGGCTGACCTACCGGGAGCTCAATGCCAGGGCCAACCGCCTGGCCCACGCGCTGCGCCAGAAGGGCGTTCAGCGCAACGATATCGTCGGTCTCGCCGTCGAGCGCAACGCCGACATCGCCATCGGCATTCTCGCTATTCTCAAGGCCGGCGCCGGCTATCTTCCCCTCGATCCGGACTATCCGAAGGATCGGCTCGCCTTCATCGTCGGCGACGCCATGGCTCGCCTTGTGCTCGTCAGCAGTGATGTCGCAGCATCCCTGCAGCTGGAAGCCGCCGAGTGCCTCGACATCGCCACCGCAGGCGACGGCCTCCCCGACACCGATCCCGATGCCGCAACCGCCCCCGAGGACCTCGCCTACGTCATCTACACCTCAGGGTCCACCGGCAAGCCAAAGGGCGTCCTCGTCACTCACGCCAACGTCGCGCGCCTCTTCAGCGCAACCGATCCATGGTTCGCGTTCGGCCCGCACGACACCTGGACCCTCTTTCATTCCTACGCCTTCGACTTCTCCGTCTGGGAGCTGTGGGGCGCGCTCCTTTATGGAGGCCGCCTCGTCATCGTCCCCTATTGGGTCAGCCGTGATCCCGCCGCGTTCCGCAAGCTGCTCGTCGACGAGCGCGTCACCATCCTCAACCAGACGCCCTCCGCCTTCCGCCAGCTCGTCCAGGCCGACCTCGACGAGGCCCCTGCCCCCTACGCCCTGCGCGAGATCATCTTTGGCGGTGAGGCGCTGGAGCTGCAGTCGCTCAAGCCCTGGATCGAGCGCTACGGCGATGCCAGGCCCCGCCTCGTCAACATGTACGGCATCACCGAGACCACCGTGCATGTGACTTACCGGCCCATCACGCGCGCCGACGTCGAGGCCGGCCGCGGCAGCGTGATCGGCAGACCCATCCCGGATCTCTACATCCGCCTCCTCGACGAGCGCGGAGAGCCCGTCCCTGTCGGCGTCCCGGGCGAGATCTGGGTCGGAGGCGCCGGCGTCGCAAACGGGTATCTCAACCGGCCCGAACTCAGCGCCCAGCGCTTCGTCACCGACCCCTTCGATCCCTCCCGCTCCGCCCGCCTCTACCGCGCCGGCGACCTCGCCCGCAGGCTGCCCGATGGCGACCTCGAGTTCCTCGGACGCATCGACGCACAGGTCAAGATCCGAGGCTTCCGCATCGAGCTCGGCGAGATCGAGGCCGCCCTCGATGCCCACCCGATGGTCCGTGAATCCGTTGTCATCACGCGCGAGGCGGGTCCGGGCGACGTACGTATCGTCGCTTACATCGTCGTCGGCAGCGGAGCAGATCTCACGGTCAGCGAAGTGCGCCGCTATCTGCGAAGCAGTCTGCCGGACCACATGATCCCATCCTTTATCCAGACGTTGCAATCGATTCCCTTGACGGCAAACGGAAAGCTCGATCGCGGCGCACTGCCCGACGTATTCCGGTCGGTGGTGGACGATGTGACTCTCAACGAACCGCCGGCACCCGGGACTGAGCAGCTTCTCGCCGACATCTGGCGCGAGACCCTGCAGGTCGACAAGATCAATGCGAGAGACAACTTCTTTGATCTTGGCGGGCACTCGCTGCTGGCAATCAGGGTTGTGGTCGCGCTTGAGAAACAGATTGGCTGGCGTTTGGATCCGAGAAACCTGTTCTTTCAGACACTGCGGCAGGTGGCGGCTCAGGCGGAAGCTGCAACGACGCAGCCGTCGGCGGCCGGGCGAACTGCATGACACGACCTCCTTCAGCACTGCCGTCAGCCGCGTTCAGCGCGATGCACAGTCGAACGCGTCGTGTGTCGATGAGACGGTCGGCATGGCGGAGGGCGGTGATTTTTGACCATCCTGCAGCCGACCGGCGCGGGTTGCGCCGTTCGCGGCGCGGTGTGTTTACCAATCGATCGGTATCGCCGCACCGCGATTCTCTCTGCCAGCCAGACCTTTACCGGAAACGCGGATCGCTAACAGCCGCCGATTAACCTACTGACATGGTTAGCAAAACGGAATTTGCAAAGCCGGAACCGAACCTATAATGTAACTTGCACGGGAATGTTAGTTCTTTTCTAAGCTTCGCCAAATCCTCAAACGTTCTTCGAATGGGTCGCGTGGCATGAATTCATCTGTCAACGATGTCCGAAACGGCCCGACGTTTTCGGACAAGATCGACCGTCATGACTGGTCGCAACTCGGTTGCGAGCGTTACGTGCGGGAATATATCGACCCCCTAAAGCCCGTCGTCATCACAGGCGCATTGGATCATTGGTCCGCCAGGACCAAATGGACGTTCGACTTTTTTCAAGATCACTACGGCAATCTGCCCTTGGAGGTGGACGGGCGCCACCTCTCGATGTCGCAACTGATCGCAGAAGTCCTCGCCTCCACTCCGCAGGCTCCTGCGCCTTACCTGCGAAACTATCCAGTCAGAGAGCTGCCGGACGCGCTGCAGTCCGATATCGCGCCGATGCCGTCCTGCACGAGGCCGAACTGGCTTGACCATCCGCTGATAACGGTGCGCTCGTCCTTGACTTTCCCCGAGCTCTACATCGGCGGAAAAGGCGCCAAGTTTCCGGTCTTGCACTACGACGGCCTGCATACGCATGCTTTCCTGATGCAAATACAGGGGGTGAAGGAATATATCGGGTTCGCCCCCGACCAAACGCCATATATGTACAGCCGAAGCACCCCCGAGCACGCCAACGCCTCGGAAATATACGAAAACATCTCGGAAATAAACGACGTAGAAAATTGGGACGTCGGCCGTTTCGCGCTATTTGGCAACGCGAAGGGTGTCCGCTTCACCCTCCACCCTGGTGAAACACTCTTCATGCCGTCCGGCTGGTGGCATACCGCGCGCATACTTTCGCCTTCCATCACCGTCTCGATCAACAGCGCCAATGCCGCCAATTGGTCCGACTTCCGCAAGGATTTCTGCCGTTACCATGCGACGGGGCGCAGGCTGCCTCCGTGGTTCTACGATTCCTACCTCCTCTTTGTCGGCAAGTGGCTCGCCCGGTTCGCCCCCCCCTAGTCTCGGACCTGTCCGGCGACGGCTTTTGACCACCGCTAGAGGGCAGGGCATACAGCAACTGAATATCGGGGACTTGGTACGCAACCGCATCGAGGCGAATGTGCGCGGGTCGCATCTGCGTGTGCCGTCTGCGAGACGGTATTTCTGTCGGCAGGCACCGCGATTTTTTTCTGCCAGTGGGCTCATATGTTCATAATAAATGCTTACCAACACATGCTTCCCCAGCAGCGTTGTGCAAGCGGGTCTGTTATCTAGCAGTCCCATAAGGTACGGGTACGCTGAAAATAAAGAGGAACTGGTTTGGGCACGCAGGTGGCTGAAATTTTTTTGGGCAATGCGAATTACTATGGGACATTGGCGGCCGTGCGCTCGCTGGGTCGAGCGGGCGTCAAGGTTTTGACCGTAGATCCTTCAATGATCAGTCACAGCCGATATTCGCGCTATTCGAGTCAGCACCTGACGTGCCCGCCATTTGAGGAGACCAGCGCATGGGCAGAATGGCTGCTGCGGACAGCCCGTGTCGGGCAACGCCGGGCAACATATGCGACCAGTGACGCGGTATCGTTCGCTCTGGCTCGTTACAAAAACGAGTTGAGCGTCGATCTTGACCTATACCAGCCGGACCTCGACGCCGTCATGAGCATTCTGGACAAGGGTCTTCTCATGCAACATGCCCAGGCGATCGGCATCGAAACGCCGCCGACCTGGTTCCCGGAAAACGGCGCAGAAGCCGCTAAAATAGCCAAGGATGCGGGCGAGACAGTATTGATCAAGCCACGCTCACAACTTGCACAGCGAACGAAAACCAAAGGTACTTCCGTCGAAAGCAGTGGGCATCGCGTCCAATCGATTTTTGACAGCTACATGAAGGATCTGTCAACCAACAGTGAGTTGGCCAAACAATATCCTTCAAGCATGGCCCCGCTCATTCAAAAATATTATCCTCAAGTAGCCGAGAACGTTTACTCGCTTTCCGGTTTCCGCGAAAGCGTCGGCGGCGGCGTGATTATGCGCGCGGCGCGAAAGATTCTGCAGCAACCACGTTCCATCGGAATAGGACTGGGGTTTGAACCGGCTGCTATCGACCCCATTCTGGCGGACAAAACAAAGCAGCTGTGCGAGCGCATCGGATACTACGGGGTCTTCGAGCTGGAGTTCATTCTTGCCGATGGCAAGGCAATGTTGATTGATTTCAATGGACGCTTCTACCACCAAATCGCATTCGATATCGCCCGTGGCATGGAGTTGCCGGCTCTGTCGTACGCGGCAGCCACTGGAAATCAAGCTGAGGTCAACCGCCTCATGGCCCATGGTCACTTGGAAAAACATGACGAAGTCGCAGGATTTTGCAATGGTTTCGTCCTTGCGACGATGGTCAAGATGCAGCGCCTTTTGCGGACGATGTCGCGCGAGGAGGCGACTCGCTGGCTGAATTGGTCCAGAGGATCGAACGGCCCGACGATTGACGCTGTCAAGGATCGCCACGACACGCTACCCGCCTTTGTCGACGCCGCGCGGTTCCTGCTACACTCCTTACGGCACCCTCGCGCCTTCGTAAGACAGTTTGGGTTGGAGCCTATGTAAGCCAATGTTCCGGGCCGACGCAGCGGACGAGTTGATCATTCGGGATTGCACGGCCAGAGATCGACGTTGGTGCGTGGCGATGCGCGCTTTCTACGTCGATACCGGGCCAACGTGGAAGGATGGTTATTAGGATGAAACCAGGGACCGATGTTGCGATTATCGGGGCGGGTCCGTACGGTCTTTCGTTGGCGGCGCATCTCCGTGCGCGAGGAGTGAAGTATCGCATCTTCGGCGACGCAATGCGCTTTTGGGTCAACATGCCCATCGGGGTGAATCTCAAGTCCCTGGCGTTTGCGACGAACATCGCGCTGCCAAAGTCAGGTCATTCATTCCCCGAGTGGTGCCGGCAACATGGGCTTGAGGATTTCGAACCGTGTACGATGCAGAGCTTTGCTACTTACGGCCTCGAGATTCAGAAACAGTTTATTCCCGATCTGGAGAACGTTCTGGTCACGAACGTCAGCTCGCGGCCCGGTGGATTTGAACTGGCTCTTTCTTCGGGCGAGCGGCTTCACGCCCGCAAAGTAATCGTTGCTACCGGTCTTTCAGGATTGGCCCAGATTCCTGACGCATTGCGAGAACTGGGACCAGACCGCATGCGGCATACTTTCGATATATCCGATTATAGCGAGTTTCGAAACAAGACGGTTGCCGTGATCGGGGCCGGAGCGTCTGCTATCGAGGCTGGCGCTCTGGTGCACGAGGCCGGAGGATACAGTGAGATCTTTGTTCGTGATCAGGAGGCCATCTTCCATGGCCGGACTCCGCGCGTACGCCCTTTATGGGATAGCATCAAGAATCCCATGACGGTGCTCGGCGCCAGCCGAAACAGTTGGGTTCTTCAGCAGCTACCCATGATCGTTCACAGACTTCCTCTCGAACGACGCACCCGCTTCGTGAAACGCTATCTTGGACCTGCGTCACCGTGGTGGATCAAGGATCGTGTACTGGGGAAGGTGCCGATCCACGTGCGTCACGAGGTGATCGAAATCGGCAACGCGAATCAACGCGTGAAGCTCAAGATGAGAAATGGCGAAGGTAGCTCGAGGAACGTCGAGGTCGATTTTGTTATCGCTGGCACCGGCTACGACGCCAGCGTCTCTCGCCTCAAGTTTCTCGATCCGGCGATATCGGACCGCATCCATCGCACAGAGCGGGCACCAACTCTCAACAGCAATTTCGAGTCTTCCGTTCCCGGTCTCCATTTCATCGGTCCGCTCTCATTCATGTGCTTTGGTCCCCTGTTCCGCTTCGTGACAGGAGCCGAGGTAACGGCGCGGCGACTCGCTCGCTTTCTCAACCGCTGAACCCAGGCGCACTCGGCGTGGTCCCTTGTCAACTCGGCCGGCAATGTGGCGCAATCCTTCCGGAGGCCACCCAGTGATGGGCTCGCTTGGCACTCCCGCGGAGATGCGCCGTGAAAGGTATCTACCCCCGATCCAGGCCGCCTTCTCCTGAAGGATCGGCGACGCGTGCTCTTCATGCATGCCGCTCATCAAACGCAGGCTGGAAATCGCGAAGTCGAAACCCCGCATCACCGGGTGAAGGCGGCAAGCAACCGGACATAGTAGGATTGGTAACCTAGCGAAGGCTCCGAGATCGCCCACGAATTCACCGGCCACGGGTCGTTGAACTGAAGATAGGATTTGGCAGGCGGCTGCGCAAACGGCGGCACCAAACTCCGCTGGCACAATGAGAACGTCGTTGCCCCGTAGCAGCGGTAAGCAGGCGACCCCGCAGGTGCGCGACAGCACGCATCAACCGAAAACTGCGGATTAGGTCCGCCCACCAGAAAGCCTGGTGGTGGGCCCGGAAGCTCCTCGGTCACCCGTTGCCAGCGCGTGCCATAGGCGAACCAGGTATGAAACATGGTCGCTGCGGAATGGCTGGCGCCGGCCGGCGCCATGTTCGTGAGATAGACGAGGCCGAGCGGATTCACGCCGTGGATATAGTGAGCGTATTCCAACGCCGCAGCGAGCGAGGCCGCGGACACCCTTGGATCCATGCTGGCCACCAACTGGTACAGTCTCGCCTGCATGGCCTTTCCCTTGTTGCTGCCCCACGTGTAGTCATTCATCGGGGCACGATAGGGATCTGCCTGCCGCAGAGAGCTTTCAAACGCCAGGGACGCCCCCGACAGTTTTGCCAGGTAACGCTCGCGAATGGATTTTACGACCTCAGGCGTGGCACCAGGCAGCCGCGCGTAGTAGACCAGGTTATCCAGCGCATCGACTTCCCACATCGACGGCCCCCAAGCCGGCATAAGCTCGCCATAGTGGGCGTCGACATACGATCTGAACTGTGCCTCGCCGGTCATCTCAAAGAGATAGGTCGCGGCCTCGAATTGCGCCCGCAACCGCTCGGCATCGCTCATTTCCTGCTGCCCAGACGCGAGCCCCTTGGAACCGGGCTGCTTTGACTCGTCGTTATTGTAATAGAGAACATCGGGATTTGCGGTAGCCCACATCCACGCTGCCGTCGCGCGTTGTTTCAGATCGTTTCCGTATTGCTTGAGATCGGGCTCCGGCCGAGACGCAAAGAACTTGGAGGCGTATGCAAAGGCTGCCGCGCCCGTCAGGGTCGCAGACGTGGTCGGAGGGCCATAGTAGCTCCCTGCCCTTGCGTCAGACGGCGGGCTTGCGCCGGCCAGGCCCTGAACACACAGGAGGGAGCCGTCCGAGTTCTGCATCCGGACGAGCCAATCCAGGCCCCACTTCACTTCGTCGAGAATATCGGGAATGCCGTTACCGGATTCCGGAATGCCATAGTCGTCGCTGAAGGCCTGAGGGTGCTCCTCGTAAGCTTGAAGCAGGATGATGATGTAGCGCGCCGTCCAGGAGGTGTATTTGTTGAAGTCGCCCGCATCGTACCAGCCGCCGCGAAGATCTTTGGTCTGCGATTTGGCGAAGGGATTAGACAGCCGTCCCTCGTTCCACGGGCGCGACTCCGAATCCTGGCCGCGGCCGAGGTGGCTCGCCTTGTCTGCCCATGCCTTGCCTGCAAACTCCGGTTTCTTTTCGAACCCCGCGCGCTGGTAGAAAAACGCGCGAAGAGCATGCTTCATCACCTCCTTATAGACGTGCTCACCGATCGAAAAATCCGGCGATCGAATACCCTTCTCGAGGTCCACGACCGCGTACCTGCCCGGCGCCTCGATCTCGGAAAAGTCAAACCACCAGGCCTTGTCGCCAGAGGCTTTATCTGTGCTCCCGCCGTTCCACACCGTCGGCACCGCCGTCTTGACGACCTTGCCAGCCGGAAGCTCAATCAACGCGTAGGATTTCCCGGGCGTAAATTTGGCGAAACTGTCATAGCCAACCTGAGGTGCGCGTATAACGGCAACCTTTTCTGATTTCGGCAGGTATCCAAATTGATCGACCACGATCGCAGGAATTGGCCCGTTAGGGCCGATCGAAAGATTCTTCTTCCAATCGGCAGCAGCAAGGTCCAATTGAGTTGACCGGTCCCGCACATCGCTCCCACCGACCTGGGCCTGGCTCGCCGAAACGCCGACCAGCAGCGAGGCTGCCAACCACCAAGCACTGTAACGCACGTCCATGAATTCGCTCTTCTGCCACAGCGATCGGAGTCACGGCTTCAACACGCGTTGCCTATCTGCCTCGATCCTGATGAACATCTTTGACCAAAATCCACTCCGGGGTCAATTTGAACATTGATGACGCCGAGCCCTGCAAGGCGACAACGCCTGGCGCCCGCAGCCAAGGCGACATCGTCGACCCGACGGGGCCGATAGCGGATCCTTACCGCAGGAACGATGGTACCCGACATATCGATCGCCTGAACGTGAAGGAGTGACTGTCACCCCGTGAACTTGTCATGTAAAGTCATGGCACATGACGGAGATGCAAGGTTAATTGAGGGCCAAGTGACGGAACATCGATACAAGTCTGATAACTTGAACGGCATGACCTTGCCGGTGCGCTTGACCACATAACATGAAGGTCCTCTTCGTTACACCCTACGTTCCCAGTCCGCCGACGTTCGGCGGTCAGCGACGCATCCACGGCCTGATGGGCGCGTTGAGCAAGCGGCACGCACTCTCCCTGCTGGCGCTGCACAACCCGGCCGACCCAATCGATGAGTGGCGCGAGCGCACTCGCGGCTTCTATCCCGATACCGAGTTGTTCACGCAGCCTGCCCTCGGCCTGCAGGGGCGCGCCAAGCGGACCGCCCAGTTGCGCTCACTCCTCGGGCTGAGAAGCTGGGACGCCATCTCGCACCGGAATGAGGCTATGGCGTCGCGTCTGCGCGAACGGCTGGCACGTGAGACGTGGGACGCAGTGGTCGTCGAGTTCACGCAGATGACAGTCAATCTCGTGGGGCTACCGCGGGGCGTGCCTTGTGTTGTGGACGAGCACAATGTCGAATACGACCTGCAACGGCGCAGCGCAGCCAGCTCTTCCAACCCATTGCGTCGCACTTTCCTCGAAGCAAACTGGCGCAAGCTTCGCCGCGAGGAAATTTCGGTATGGCGCGGGTTTGACGGCGTTTCAGTGACTTCGCCGCGTGATCTCGCCATCGTGCAGGCCCATGCGCCGCAAGCACGCTGCGTCCTGTCGCCCAATGGCGTTAACCTCGGCGAATTCGCGCCCCCGCCGGGGGCGCCGGAGCCGGACACTGTCATCTTTTTCGGCGCGCACAACTATTTTCCAAATGCGGACGGCTTGCGCTTCTTCTTCGCCGAAATCTGGCCGCTTGTTTTGGCCGCACGGCCGTCGGCGCGGCTGCGCGTCGTCGGTCCGTTGCCGCCCCCGGATATCGTCGCGCTGCAACCTCCCAACGTGACGTTCGAGGGCTACGTCACGGACATCGTTGCCGAGGTTGGACGCGCGGCAGTCGCTATCGCACCGCTGCGGATCGGCGGTGGAACGCGCCTGAAGATCGTCGAGGCGATGGCGCTGGCGCGCCCCGTGGTAGCAACGTCCATTGGCGCCGAGGGCATCGAAGTGCAGCGCGACCGCGACCTGTTAATTGCCGATGCGCCGCGCGACTTCGCAGACGCGGTGCTGCACTTGCTCGCGAAGCCTGCAGAGGCGGCAGCACTGGGCCTGCGCGGTCGCCGCCTCGTCGAGAAGGCTTACGGCTGGGATGCCTCGGCAGCCCAACTGGAACGCCTCCTCGAGGAGCTTGTCGGGCAACAACCCCGCAGTCGATGAGCCCGCAATCGCCGTCGGCATCAGATCCTGCATTGGCCGGATGTTGTTTCTGGCCGCCTGAAGTTAATGCTATGCACCTGCATTGGTAACACAGCAGGGACCGCACCATGGCAACCTGGCCTAAAGCCGAGGTAGCGTTTCTGTTGACTTTCTACGGACCCCCTTCACTCTCGACTGCATCGTGTAGAAAGCCAACCAGCCTCTGCACATAGTGATCAAGACTCATCTGTCGCTCGACCAGCTTGCGGCCATTGGCGCCCAATCTGACCGCGTCCTCGGGGTTGGACAGCAACTGTTGGATCTCCGTACGCAGGGCCGACGGCTCTCCGGGCGGCACATACCGCCCATTCTCGCCTTCAACCACCACATCGGTCTGGCCAGGAACGCGAGAGCAAACAACCGCCTTCCCCATCGCCAGGCATTCCAGGATCGCGGTGACGCCGGCCTGGAACTTCACATTCTCCAGCGGCATGACCATGAAGCAACTATCGGCATACAGTTGGCGCAGCTCGTACTGAGTGAATTTCCGCACCGTGACATTGCCCGGAATGGCCCGTGTCGCAACGCCTTCCGCGCGTTTAGACCAGGGAGACGCAGCAGCTATCACCACATGTACGTCGAGATCCTCCACTGCTCGCAACAGGGTTTCGTAATCGCGGCGCTCCAGCCCGACGGCACATATCTGGGGCCGCGCGTTGCAATTTGGAGTGACCTGTTCAGGTGCAAAGAATTTCTGATCAACCATGAAAGGCGTCCACAGCACGCGGTCGCTGGTCAGCTTCCAGCGATCCTGTATGAACCGTTGTTGCCAGCGGCTATATGTAATGAAGCGGTCGATGGCGCTTTGCACGCCCAGCCAGTCCAGGAAGACGATCTTCTTCGGCTCCGAAATCACATGCACGATCATCAAATGGCGCGGCCGACTGCCGGGTGTGAGCTTGAGCAGCAGCGCCAATGGCAGCCCAACCTGCTCGCCATCTGTGACAATCGCCTGACAGCTCTTGCGGACCTTCCAGCAGGCGTAGGCGAGAACCAGATTGGGACCACCGAGCTTCTCGAGCACCGCGCCCGTTCGGCCCGCGATCTTACGCGCTGCGACGTAGTCGAGAAGGTCGGCATTGAAGCCCCGCGCCAGCTCCAGGTAGTCGACCCTGGGACGCTTGCTGCTCGCGACTTGTTCGCGAATGTCCGCAGCGATAACACCGGACACGGTTAACACTACCCGCTTGCTCATCTATCAAGTCCCGTCCGTTGCCAGGCGCCCTATTTGGCCGGAAGCGACGGCCAGCTTGGCGTCACTGCCGTCATTGCGCTAACAGGCTGGCGACTGTTGCAATTTGACGGCCGTTAGATCACCATGTTGTCGCGTGCTAGGCCAACAAAAAATCGTATGCACCGCAAGCGGCAACGGAATCCGGTGCGAAAGCCACCTGACGGGCGTGTCAAAAAATTGCGGCTGCAGTTAACGGTGTCCAGATTCCTGTGCGCTCCTCTCGAAGAGGCTTGCAATCGACGTTTGCGATCGTTCTGAAGCTGCGGTGTTATTTTGTAGCAGGGATAACCATGCAAAAAAATGCTAAAGTCTTTTTCGTTGCCTTAAGCATCCTGACTTGCTTTCCATTCGTTACATTGGCAACCGAGCCTGTGCCGATCTCTGCCAGCAGGACGTGGACCAACGTCACGCCCAGCGGCGTCGATCTGGTGAACGAAATGTCCTGCGGGAACTATGGGTCGATAACCATGGTGGCCGACCCCGCGCGCCCATCGGATCTTTTTACCCAGTTCAATTGTCAGGGAGTCTGGAAGTCGGTCGACTATGGCCTCACGTGGTCCGGCCCGATCAATACCGGGAGTGGTGGAGCCGGGGTCAACGGAGCGGGAGGGCTCGCCATTGCGCGAGGGCCGGATGGACAGCCTCCGATCCTTTATTCGGCCGGCATTCGCGGCACCGGGATGGGTTTCTGGAAATCAACGGATGGGGGCGTGAGTTGGATTAACTATCGCGTGGCGCCCAGCGGAGACCGGCAGGATTTCTATCCTCCTGTCGTCAATCCCTATAATCCAAATCATGTGCTCATGACCGGGCACTATTTCAAAATGATTGTTCAGAGCTTTGACGGAGGACGGAGCTGGTCCGAAGTCCCGCTCGCTGACGGCATGAAGCAGAGTGAGGGTACCGCGTTCATCTTCTTCATCGACACGGGTCAGGCCGAGACAACGACAGATACGTGGATCTGGACTGCAGAGTCCACTGGAGCAAAGGTCGGAACGTGGCGAACGACCGACCGGGGGCGCACTTGGATGCGGGTCGACAGCAACGAGCATCCGCACGGGCAGATGCAGATCTATCAGCCGGACACCAATGGCGTTGTCTTCATGCCGGCATTCCGTTCGGATCTCGGCGCCGGCGTCCTGAGAAGCACCGACTATGGTGCGACGTGGACCCGCGTCGGCGTCAGCGCCTATGAAGCCGCTGTCTTCGGCACGCCTAAACACGTCTACGCCATGTACGCATGGGCCTGCGGCGGCTGCGCAATCGATCCAGCGCTTCAGTCTGCGCAACAACCCGGCATCTCCGGATGGGGGCGCATATCGACTCCGCCGGAGATGGTGATCGGAGCAGCCCAAGCAGCGACAGTCTTCGATGGCACCAACTACATTATCCTGACGGCCAATTGGCGCGGAGGGCTTTGGCGCTTCGTCGAGTGAGCACGCGCCCCGAGTCCATCCCAACTATGGAGCCGCGTTGCCCAGTTTGATCGTCCGCGACGGGTGTCGGCCAACCGGGTAGCCACCTGCCTGGACCGGTACTTGCACCGACTCCGGGACCTGGCTTGGCAACGAAACCCGCACCGCCTCCGCAACCACGAGCAGATATGCTACCCAGAGAGGATTCAAAACGAGCCAGCTTGAATCCGTGAGATTAAGAATCACTGCAAACAGCTCGATCGAAAGATAACACCACGCACGGGCTGGGGCCTTGCGCCTTACTCGCTCCAGCAAATGCAAGGAGGAATAGATAAACACCATGAATATCCAATAGCCGATCCGCCCCGTCTCGAGCCTCAGCTCCAAAAAACCGCTATGGCTCGACGGCATCTGTCCGATGTACCCCGGCGCCTCCCGCTGGGGCGAATTCGGCACGAAGAAGTACGAGTGGAATCCCCAGCCGAGCCAGGGCTTGCGCGATATCTGGTGCTCAGCGAAGGCCCATATTCCGGTGCGCCCGGTGAGTGTGGCGTCTCCGTATAGCCTGTATCCTATACGTTCGATCGGGTAGTTGATGAACATCGATGCGACCACGACTGCGGCGACGACAAATGCCGGCGTCAGGCGGGTTCTTTTACAAAGCAGCAATATCAGCCACGAACAGGCCATTGCGATCAGAGAGTAAGCCAGCGCGCTTTTTGATTCGCTCTCGAATATAAGCCAAAATCCCAAGGCTCCCGTGACAAGAGCAACGAGACGTCGCCAGCCGCTATGCAGAAGCTCATGGCTCGAAAAGATGACGCCGACCGCGGCAAGCAGGCCAAGCTCCTGCTTGTGGGTAAAATATCCGGGGTGACCGACGGGAGATGCCGGTGTCGTCAGGACAAAGATCCCGCTGAGGGCAAGCGCCAAGGCGTAGCAAAGATGCACGCGTGGAAGCGTATCTTGCGTTCGTATCGGAAGAGCATATGGCACAACGATAATGATCGAGGCCAACACCTGAAGGACAAGCCGACTGAAGGCAAGGTCCGGATTATAAGCCCACGTTACGCTTGCGGCCGCGAACACAAGGTAGGCGATCAGGCTCATCATCGGCACGGAGCGGAAAAACCTGTAGTCTATTCGCGCCGAATTCCGGAAGGCGAGCGTCAATGTCATCACGACCGCGACCGGCCAGAACAGGATGTTTTCGATCCGCTGGCCTCCGTCATCTGCCGGCAAAAAAGGGAGGATCATCAAAACATAGAAAATTGCCAATATCGGGACAACTGCCAACAAGGCCCCGCCCGAAAGGCCCTTACTGGGGATGTTAGATTTCTCCTCACGGCGAATGAACTTTGGCATTTCGGAGCCACACTTCGGTTAGGGAATTGCATTTTGGTCGGGAAATACACTTTGGTCGGGAAACACAGAGTCGGATGCTCGCACGGGTGACGCGGCGACGAACCGATCCCGAAACAACTCCTCCGTCACCGATTGTCGCATCCTCGGTTCCGTGAGGCTCCCCATGATTTTCAGTATCTAGCGGGCATTTTGCGATATCCGTGAGTGCAGTGTCAACATCCGGGGAATTAACCATCCGGGCGACGGAAAAGTTGCTTCATGACCGGTAACCATGTGTCGCCACGAAAATCTGCCGCGCCACGACTTATCCTCTTCCCTCCGCAGGAGCCGCATTTGACATCCATCGGCCCATGCAGTGCCGGCCGCATTACTCTTGACGAGGTCGATGATCGTCTTTACGCCGTCGCGGCAATGCCGGTTCGACAGCGACCTCAGTCAGTTCTCGCACTCCGACGGGAATATCATCTGTGATCAAGATTCGTGACGTGCCCGCCAGCCTCTGGGCTACGGCCGCATTTCGCTGGGCTGGTGCGCGATCGGCCATGGTGACTGTCGATGGGCAGTTCCCGGTGCTCCACACCACCGGATCGATCACATGCGGCCGCTTGTTCCTGCGCTGCAAGACGATACCAATCGAGTTGGGTGCTGCCGGGAATGGCTCGCTCGTGCTGGGCGAGCGCATCTTCATCAACAGTGGTGCCACGGTCGTAGCCAATCAAAGCATCGTTGTCGGAGACGATTGCCTGATCGGAGACTTGGCAGCCATTTTCGACACTGACTTCCATCCTATCGAGCCGTCGCGTCCAGTTCGGTTTGCTCCCGTTTGTCTTGGTGTGAACGTCTGGGTCGGCCGTTCTGCTACGATCCTTCCCGGTGTGACCATTGGCGACCATGCCGTCATCGCGGCCGGCTCAATCGTGACGGCCGACGTTCCTGCAAAAACGCTCGTGGCGGGCGCACCAGCGCGACCCATCCGAACTCTGGATATCCCTGACGGCTGGCGCCGCGAGTGATCAACCGTCCGGCGCCGGTTTCGTCGCCGGTGTCGCAAACACGCTGCTGCGCGCGATCTCCATTGCGAACCGTAGATCGCTCGGCAATACGAGTCGTGTGACCATGGCTGTCACCGCGGACAACAAGATATAGAGCGGAATGAGATACAAGAGCCCAAGCGGCTGCAGCATCGATATAGGCACGACCGTGCAGAACGAGGCGATGCAAGCTCGGACCAGGTTGAGCGTCGTTGTTGATCCGACTGCGCCCCTCGGAAGCAAAATCAAGCATGCGATCGCCGCCGGTATCTCGGCCACGCCGATGATGAGCGCAAGGGCAATGGCTCCATTTCCGAACCGCTGCTGCCAATAGCCAATAAACAACCAACTAAAGACCACGCAGAGAGCAATCCTGATGATGCTGATGATAGCCATCGCCTTGTTCCGGCCGACCACCAACATGGCGGATGCCAACATGAACCCGAAGAACAGCAAGGGCGCGAAAATGGCATTCACGCGCAAGATCGACGCGGTTTGTTCGAAGCGGCCGTATCCGTATATGATCGCGACCATATGGTCTGCGAACAGATAGAGCGCTGAGGACGCAAATGCGGCCGCGATGAACATGGCCCGGCCAGTTGCATCGATCATGCGCCGCAGGTCCGGCAAGGAAAGCGACGCGCGCGAAAGCTGCGGAAACGTCGCTCCAAGCAAAATCAGCGCCGGGGAAATAACGACGCCGAGTATGGTGCGGGACGCACCATACCATCCCACGACTGCGGGAGTTGTGAGCGCAGAAAGCAGCAATATCTCAACAAAGGGCTGTGATGCTATCACAAGCGAGAAGGCAGCGATCGGCGCTCCATGCCAGACGATTTCCCGAAGCACCTTGATCACAGGCGCTTTGACAGCGACGTTCGAACGCAGAGCAATAATCGTCCCGGCCAACAGAGTCGCAAGACCACCAACGCCCTGCATCAAAATAACCGCCGTCAGCCCACCGCCAAGGCGCAAGGCAATAATGGTCACGACGAGCGTCATCGCTTTGCCGACGATATTTACAAATGCGTCGATGTCCATCCGGTCTTTGCCGCGAAAGGAACAACCGAACGGCACATATAGCGTCGCCGGAATCGCGGCTACGATGGCCAACAGCGTCAGTTCAACGATGTGGCCATCGTATCCCAGGGCAACCGCGACAGCGACTGCAACGGCAAATGAGAAGACGATTGTTGCCAGCCGGACCAGAAGCGCACTACCAATCAACTCGGGCTCGTCAATACGCCCTCTCGCCATCTCTCTTACAAGGTACGCGCTCTGACCCCAATCAATGATGACGCTGACAAATGAGCTGATAGCCAACGCGATGTAAAAGATACCAAGCTGTGCAGGCTCCAACGCGCGTCCAATGACAGCGTTCAGAAGCACCCCAAAGGCTGTGGATGCGACCTGCCCTATTCCGAGATGAGAAACATTGCGAACCAGGAGCCTGGCGGTATTTGATCTCACGGACGGCTCCGGGCATGGCAAAACCTTAGCGTGACTAAGCGGGAGCGTATATCGCGAATCCCCCGGCGCGTCCAAGGGCAAATTGGCGGGGTTCCCATTGCCATGGTGTCGCGGTTAACCTCGGGGCTACGGCAGCTTCCCCCAGCGCTCTCTGTGCGACCTCGTGAGGACGATCGCCGTTGATTAAGAAAATTTACGATAAATGCAATCGCGGAACGGATCCAATGTTGACGACCTTCTGGCAGCCAGGCGCTCTCTTGCGGCCGGGAGGCGCTGAGGATCGCCAATGGCGATCAGTCACGCCAGGCACGTCCACGCACGTCGCGAACAGGAAGGTGAAAGCCAGCGTCGACTTCGATGACCAGGGCAGACAGCGGCCATTTTCGACGGTACGCATCGCATGGATTTTGTCGGCGACGCGTATCAGGTCCCTGGCAAATTCACTGCGGCACTTTCGCCCGTGGAACCGTTATTCCCTTGCGCGCCAACCAGTCGTCAAAGTCGAATGGTGTAGGTTGCCCCACCATTCGTCTGAGATGGTGGAGCTGGTTGCTGAAGACGCTGAGCTGGGACAGGTCCGGATCATCC
>Ga0207707_10001882_pt1 | contig 19160 bp, 12 predicted proteins | sample KBSC83BmetaG_FD_184336 | JGI IMG/M metagenome (GOLD analysis project Ga0207707, IMG submission 184336) | Corn rhizosphere microbial communities from Kellogg Biological Station, Michigan, USA - KBS C8-3B metaG (SPAdes) (version 2) | ecosystem: Host-associated > Plants > Roots > Rhizosphere ...
CGAATGCGCTCTCCGCCACCGAGGCGGCGGAGGCCGCACGCAGCGCGGGCATCGCGGCGCGCGCGCAGCCCTCGATCCGGGCGGCCGTCCAGGCCGCCGCCCTTCCCCGCTCGCGGGTGCTGATCTGCGGCTCGCTTTACCTTGCCGGAAGGGTGCTGGCGGAAAACGGCACGCCGGCCTAGCATGACCCCATAAAACCTCGTAGGGGCAGGATGCGTCTCGGGCTTTTCATGATGCCGGTTCACCCGCCGAGCCGAGCGATGCACCAGACTCTTGCCGAGGATCTCGAGAAATCGCTGCTCGCCGACCGGCTCGGCTTCGACGAGATGTTCCTCGGCGAGCATTATTCCGCCTCGAGCGAGCCCTACCCCGCGCCGCTGATGGTGATGGCGAGCCTCATTCCGCGCACGAAGAACCTCGTCTTCGGCACCGGCGTTCTCTCGCTGCCCAACCGCCACCCCGCGATCGTCGCCGGCGAGGCCGCGCAATTCGATCATCTGAGCCGCGGCCGCTTCATCCTCGGCATCGGCACGGGCAGCCTCGTCTCGGATTTCGAGCTGCTCGGCAATAGCGATCCGGCGCAACGCAACCGCATGCTGATCGAATCGATCGACATGATCGAGCGGATCTGGTCGCAGGACCCGCCTTACGATTTGAAGGGCGAATTCTGGTCGACGGAGATCGCGCGCAGCGTCAATGAGAGCCTCGGCATCGGTATCATGCCCAAGCCCTATCAGCGGCCGCGCCCGCCCATCTGCGTTACCGCGGCCAGCCCCGGCTCGCAGACCGTGCGCCTCGCAGGGCGGCGCGGCTGGGGCCCGATCTCGAGCGCTTTCCTGACCGAAGAAGGCCTGCGCTCGCATTGGGACATGCTGTGCCAAGGCGCGGCCGATGCGGGCCGCAAGCCCGACGGCGCCGCCTGGCGCGTCGTGCGCTGCATCCATGTCGCGCCGAGCGATGCCGAAGCGGAGGAGCGCGTGATGAGCGCCCAATCCGCCTATCGCTACTATTTCGACTATATGAGCCAGATCCTGCGCGGGCTCGGGCGACTGATCGCCCTGAAGCCGCGCGCCGACATGCCGGACGAGGCGGTGACGGTCGATGCGATCATTGGATCGCGCGTCATCTATGGCTCGCCGCGAACCGTGCTCGACCGCTTGGCCGGCTTGCGCGACACGGTCGGGCCGTTCGGCAGCCTCTTGATGACCGGCGTCGACTGGAGCGGCGCCAACGAGGCCTGGGAGCGCCAATCGATGCGCCTCCTCGCCGAAGAGGTGATGCCGCGCCTCCGGCAGCATGCCGCCGCGCGCGCCGCCGAATAGCAAAACTGGATTGGAGAAGGAGGAGGAGATCATGCCTGACGCCGGAGTGAAGACCGAAACGCAGCCCGCGCTCAAACTCAATTTCCTCTCGCATGGCACGCTCGAATCGCGCGACCTGGCGTTCTCGCGGAAATTCTACGAGGAGTTTCTCGGACTCGACGTGGTGCAGACCAGCCAGATCTCGCTGATGATCCGCTTGGGCAGCAAGCATTGCATCGCCGTCGTCTACACCAAGCGGCCGAGCGAGATGGGCCTGCTCAACCACAACGGCCTCGACGTCGAGACCCAGGAAGAGGTCGACGCCGCGCATCGCGTGGTCGTCGCGCAAGCGGAGCAGTGGAAGCTCCACAAGATCACGACGCCGGTGCTGCAACACGGCACCTACAGCTTCTATTTCTGGGACGCCGACGAGAATTGCTGGGAGATTCTGAGCAATCCCCAAGGCGGCTATGATTGGCTGTTCGGGATCGGCGATCAGGCCGGCAAGGGCCATCACGACCGCAATTTCAAGCGGCCGGGCGTGAAGATGTAGCGCCGCCCTCGGCCGGCACCGGAAGGAATAGATCGAAGCGCGTTCCTTTGCGGGGCGTGCTTTTGATCTCGATGCGGCCGCCATGGCCCGAGACGATGCCGTGGACGATCGAGAGGCCGAGCCCGGTTCCCTGCCCGACCGGCTTCGTCGTGAAGAACGGCTCGAAAATGCGCTGCTGCGTCGCCTCGTCCATTCCCGCGCCGGTATCGCTCACGGAGAGCCGTATCTCGGAGCGCGATCCGGCGCCGGGAACGACGCCCAAGCTCACGGTGATGGTGCCGACATCGTCGCCCACCGCCTGGTACGCGTTGGTCACGAGGTTGGTCACCACCTGATGGATTTGCGAGGCATCCGCCGGGATCGGCGGCACCCGCTCGATCGTCTCCTCGAAGCTGATCGATGACGGGATCGTCGCGCGCAGCAGCTTCAGCGCCTCGGTGACGGTCTCGGCGAGATCGGTTTCGCGCTTTTCCGATTCGTCCTTGCGCGTAAAGGCGACCACGCGCTTGACGAGGTCGCGCGCCCGCTCGCTCGCCTCGTGAATGGTCTCGAGATTGCGCCGCACGAGGCTTCCCGCCTCGAAGCGTCGCGCCGTCAGCTTGCTCAGCGCCATGATCGGAACGAGCGTGTTGTTGAGATCGTGCGCGATGCCGCCCGCCAGGGTGCCGAGGGCCTCGAGCTTGTGCGAGTGCAGGAGCTGGCGCTCGAGCTCGCGCTCGCGCCGCTCGGCGAGGCGCTGCTCCGTAATGTCGTGCAGCGTGCCGAACACGCGCACGACCCGCTTCTCGTCGTCGAACACGACGACGCTTTCGCGGCGGACGATGCGCTCCTGCCCGTCCGGCCGGATGATCCGGTATTCCAAGGGCTGGCTCGGCTGCTCGCGCCGCTCGGAGGCGCGATAGGCGAGGAATTTCTCGCGGTCCTCCGGATGGATGAAATTCATCAGCAGCTCGGGGCCCGGCTTCACCTCCTGCTTCTCGATGCCGAGGATGCGGTACATCTCGTCCGACCATTCGGCCTTGCCGGTGATGAAGTCGCGCTCGAAGCTTCCCATCGCCGCGATGCGCTGGGCGCGCGCGAGATTTTCGCGGCTGCGCTGAATCTCGAGCTCGGCCAGCTTGCGCTCGGTGACGTCTTGGACGGTGCCGAACATCCGGGTCGGCTTGCCCCCTTCGTCGAACATCACGCCATATTCGCGGTGCAGGACCCGCTCCTGGCCGTCGGGCCGGACGATACGAAAATCGAGCGGCAGGTTGCGCCGCCGATCCAGCGCCGCGTCCCGCCCATCCATGAATTTCTCGCGATCCTCGGGATGGACGAGCGAGAGAAGCAGCGCCGCGGTGCCGTGCGACGGGCGCTCCTCCAGCCCCCAGATCTTGAGGAATTCATCCGACCATTCGAGGCGGCCGGTGACGAGATCGCGCTCGAAGCTGCCGATGCCGGCGACCTTGTGCGCGCGCGCCAGATTCTCGCGGCTGCGGCGCAGCTCGTCCTCGATCTTCTTGCGCTCGGTGATGTCCTGCAGCGTGCCGAAGAGATAGATCGGCTTACCGGCGGCATCGCAAAGAATGTCGCATTCGCGATGCAGGACGCGCTCGATCCCGTCGGGGCGGATGATGCGGTAATCGATCGGCGGCATCGGAATGCCGGCTTCAGCGCCGCGCCGGAAATCCTGCACGCGCTCGCGATCCTCGGGATGGACGAGCATGCGCAACCGGTCGAGCGTGACGTTGGGAGCGCCGGGCTCGATGCCGTGGATGCGATAGAGCTCGTCCGAGAACTCGACCGCGCCCGTCCCCAGATGGCGCTGGAAGCTGCCGATGCTCGCGAAACGCTGCGCGCGCGCAAGGCTCTCGCGGCTGCGCCGCAATTCGACCTCGATCTGGTTGCGTGCCGTGATGTCCTGGATGGTGCCGAACATGCGGATCGGCTTGCCTTCCTCGTCGAAGGTCAAATCGCATTCGCGGTGGAAAATCCGCTCCGTCCCGTCCGGCCGGACGACGCGGAAGTCGAGCGACGAGGTCTGGATGCGCCGCGCCACCTGATCCTTGACGGCAAGAAATTTCTCGCGGTCGTCGGGATGCACGTTCGGCAGCACCAGCTTCATGCTGCCGCCGCCCGCATCGGGCGAGAGCCCGTAAAGGCGATAAAGCTGGTCGGACCATTCCGCCCGGTCGGAGACGAGATCGTGGACGAAGCTGCCGATGCCGGCGAGGCGCTGAGCGCGGGCGAGGTTTTCGCGGCTGGTGCGCAGCTCGTTCTCGATCTCCTTGCGCTCGGTGATGTCCTGTACCGTGCCGTGGAGACGGATCGGATGTCCCGACGCGTCGACTTCGAGCTTGTACTCGTTGTGGAAGGTGCGCTGCGATCCGTCGGGGCGAATGACGCGGAAATCCGGCTGCGGCACGACCTTGCCGGCGAGAACCGCCGCCCGCACCTCGGCGAAGGTCTGCCGGTCCTCGGGATGGACGAGGCTCGTCACATACTCGATCGAGTGGTCCTCCGGACGAGACGAGATGCCCCAAATGCGCAGAAACTCGTCGGTCCATTTAACCTCGCCGGTGACGAGATCGCGCTCGAAGCTGCCGACCCGGGCCACGCGCTGCGCGATCTCGAGATTCTCCCGGCTGCGCCGCAGCGCGATTTCGGTTTTCTTTTGCTCCGTAACGTCTTGCACCGTCCCGTGCAGGCGAGCCGGCCTGCCTTGCTCGTCGTATTCGATCTTGTACTCGTTGTGGAGGATCCTTTCCGTTCCATCCGGATGAATGAGGCGGAAATCGTGCGGCGGCACAGTCCTGCCGGCGACGACCGCGTCCCTCACCGCAATGAACGCTTGCCTGTCGTCCGGGTGGACGAGTCCCGTTAAATGATCGGTCGCGTGGTTCGTGGGCCGAGACGATAGGCCCCAAATGCGCAGAAACTCATCGCTCCATTCGAGCTCGCCGGTGACGAGATTGCGCTCGAAGCTGCCGACATGCGCGATGCGCTGCGCAGCCTCGAGAGTTTCCCGGCTGCGGCGCAGCGCGCGCTCGCTGGCCTGCCGCTCCGTGACGTTGCGCACGATCGTCACCATCATCGGACCATCTGGCGTCGCGTAGCTTTGGGAATTGATCTCGATCATGACCTCGCGGCCATCTTTGCGCCGCACCACGCGCTCGAGACCACGAACGACGCGACCGAGATTCCCCGGAGCCATCGCATCGCGCAGCGACCGTTCGTCCGCCGCGCGTGCCTTGGGCATCATGATCCGGCGAAAATCGAGTCCGGTCAGCCCACCCGTCTCGTAGCCATAGAGCTCTTCGGCAGCGCGGTTGGCGAAAGCGACTCTGAGAAAACGGTCGACGATCACGACCGCGTCGGGAAGCGCCAATAGGAAAGCGCTCAACCCCTCCGTTCCGCCCGGCGATGCTTCGGAAAGCCAGCGCGGACGGCGCGGCCGCGATGCGGAGATTCCCCAAAACGCCAGGCCGGCCATCGCGCCCAACCCGCCGAGCATCGCCGCGAAAGCTGCAAGGGCATCCCCACCCTGGCGCAGCAGCGCCTCGACCACCCGCGTGCCTCCCGCGGCGATCAGCGCGATGGCGGCAAGCGCCAGAGCGCCGCTCAGCACGAGGCGCAGCAAAACGCGGAGGGACGGGCGCCGCGGAGCCGGCGCGGTGCTAGGGCTTGAGCCCGGAAGCCGTGCCGGAGGAGCTAGGGAATCGCCGCCGATTTCGTCCCGCGGCTCGGGTCGCGCGTTGAGCATGGGCCGCGCCGAATCCGCTGCTCACGCCTTCGCGAGACGGTCTCGAACGACGCTGATGAAGTGATCGGGGTCGAGCGGCTTGGCGATCACGTCGCTCGCGCCGAGCTGGCGCGCGATTTTCAGGAAGTCGGTGTTGCCCATCCGACCGCCGCCGGAAATCGCGATGATCTTGGTGTCGGGCGCCTCGCCGCGAATGTCGCGGATGGTCTCGATGCCTTCCTTCTCGGGCATGATGATGTCGGTGATGACGAGGTCGGGCTTCTCGCTGCGAAAGACGCTGAGGCCGCGGCGGCCGTCCTCGGCGCTCACCACCTCATAGCCCTCGCTCTCGAGCATCTGGATGATGGTGTTTCGCACCACGACGTTGTCGTCGATGACAAGGATCTTGTGCATGCCCCGTCTGCCGCTCCCGATTGCGCGCGCGAGCGCAGTGCCGCCCGCCGCACCGCCCGCACGCGCGGTGCGCTAAAAGCGTACAGACGGCGGTTCACTCCACGAAGGCCGATTTTGCGCCCGAAAAGGTTGACGAAAGCTTACCCCGGAAGCTGCGGGCTCCGGCTGGCGCGTCAGATGACCGAGGCCACCCACTCGGCCAGCTTGCTCTTGGGCAAGGCGCCGATCTTGGTCGCCGCGACTTGGCCATTCTTGAACAGCATCAGGGTCGGAATGCCGTGCACCCCATATTTCGTCGGGGTTTGCGGATTCTCGTCAATATTGAGCTTGGCGACTGTCACCTTGCCCTGCATATCCGTGGCGATTTCCTCGAGGAACGGACCGATCATTTTGCAGGGGCCGCACCATTCCGCCCAGAAATCCACCAATACCGGGCCGGGCGCGCGCAGCACATCGGCATCGAAGCTGGCATCGGTGATCTTGGTGGTGGCCATGACTATCTCCTCTTGCGCCCCACTGACTTAAGCGTGCCCCCCCACCATCGTCAAGGCCGGCCGGCGGCGGTGCCGCTTGATGCGTACATCTCAGCGGCGGGCGTCGAGAGCGCTGGATGCGACCGGCATGAGCGCCGGCTCATCGGTCCAGAGCAGCGCGCAGCGCACGGCCTTGCCGGGATAGACCGCGGCGATCGCGGCGCGATAGGCCGCCAGCTGGTCGAGATAGGCGGGCGGCACCTCGGCGACGCTGCGCGGCACCGGCCGGAGCGTCTTGAAATCGACGATCAGCACCGCCTCCTCGGTCACGACCAGGCGATCGATCTGGCCCGATAGCGCCCGCCCGCCGACCAGCCCCACCACCGGCACTTCCGCCGCCGAGCCCGGCCCGAAGAGCGGCGCGAAATCGGGATGCTCCATCACTTGGAGGGTCTCGCGCAGGATCGCCGCTTGCGCGCCGGGATCGAGCCCGTGCACCGGACGCGCCAGGAAGCGCCGCGCCGCCGCTTCGCGCTGCTCCGGCGCGAGCGCGGGCAAGCTCTGCAGCAGGCGATGCATGAGACGGCCGCGCAGAAACGCGGCACCGCGATCCTCGCCGAGCGGCGAGCGCGCCGCCGGCTCTTCGCCGCCCAAACGCGAGGGCGCGAGCGGCCGCGGCGGCGACGGCTCGGGCGGCGGCTCGCGCCAGCACCAATCGGGAAGGAGGACCGTGCTCGCGGGCGCCGCCGGGCGCGGTCTCTCGGCATCGGGCGCCGCGCTTTGCGGCGTCTCCAGCCGCCAAGCCTCGCCCGCCCAGCCGGCCTCGCCGAGCAACGGGGCAAGATCGAACGCGACCGGCCGCGCCCCGGCCGCTTTCATGCCGGCAGCGACCATGCCGTACCAATTTCCCGCCGGCGGCGTGCGCTTGCCGCGCCAGCCGCAAACATAGAGCCGGTCGGAGGCCCGGGTCATCGCGACATAGAGCAGCCGGCGATATTCCTGCTCGCGCAGAAGCACCGCCTTCTCGTGGGCCGCGCGCGCCGCAGACGGCGGCGCGTCGCGGCTGACGAGCCAAAGCGGCAAGCCGCGCCCGGTCCACAAAGTACGCAGCGCCTGCTGCGGGATCTGCATCGTATCGGGCAGGAAGACGATCGGCGCTTCGAGTCCCTTGGCGCCATGCACCGTCAGCACGCGCACCTCGTCGCGCCCGCCCTGATCGAGATCGCGCTTGATCTCGGCGCTGCCGGCGGCGAGCCAATGCAGAAAGCCTTGCAGCGACACGCCATGCGCGCGCTCGAAGGCGAGGGCCGCGGCAAGGAACTCATCGAGCGGGTCGCCGGCCTCGCTGCCGAGACGCGACAGCGTCGCATGGCGCCCCCGCCGCGCGCTGAGCACTTCGGCGAAGAGCTCGAAGGGCGGAACGAAATCGGCGCGCGCGAGCAACGCGCCGAGCTCGGTTGCAGCCAACGCGAATTCGGGGGCGTCGTTACGCCGCCGGAGCAATTCCGCCCAGAGCGAGCCGGGACGCTGCCAGGCGAGCGCGTACAGCAAGTCTTCGGACAAGCCGAAGAGCGGGCCTTTCAGCACGCAGGCAAGCGTCAGATCGTCCTCGGGAAGCAGCAGGAACTGCCCGAGCGCCATCATGTCCTCGACCGCGAGCTGCTCCGTCAGCAGCATGCGGTCGACGCCCGCCACCGGCACCTTCGCCTGCTTCAGGGCGCGCACCAGCTCGGTGACGAAACTGTCGCGGCGGCGGACCAGCACCATCACATCGCCGGCGCGGATCGGCCGGTCGCGCGCCTCGAGCCGTTCCTTCGTGTCGATCCAGCGCTGGATGGTGCGGGCAATGGCGAGCGCCAAGCGCGCCCGCGGCGCCCGCGCCTGGCGCTGCTGGACCGGCAGGCTCCAGCCCGCGGCGTTCTCCTCATCCTCGGCCTCGACCGTCGGCCACAGCTCGACGCAGCCCGCGGCGCCCAGGCGAGACGCCGAGTGCCGGATCGGCGCGCCATCGAGCGCAACGCCGTCCGCCGCGCGCGCCTCGGCAAAGACCGCATCGACGGCGCTCAGCACCGCGGCGACCGAGCGGAACGAGACCTCGAGCGGAACCACGCGCCATGTCGCCTTCGCCGCAGTGACCGCGGCTTCGAAATGCGCGCGCATCGCGACGAACTTCGCCGGATCGGCGCGCTGGTAGCTGTAGATCGACTGCTTGGCATCGCCGACCGCGAAGATCGTCCGCGGGACGTCGCGCGCCGCTTGCCCCGAGAAAAATTCCTCGGCGATGAGACGCACGATCTCCCATTGCTCGGGATTGGTGTCCTGCGCCTCGTCGATGAGGATATGGTCGAGCCCGCCATCGAGCTTGAAGAGGACCCAGGGCGCGATGCCGGGCCGCCTCAGCAGATCGCGCGCTTTGAGCACCAGATCGTCGTAATCGAGCAGCGCGCGCCGCGCCTTGTGCCGGGCATATTCCTCCAGCACCGCAGCGGCGAGCCGCGCCAGCGCGAGACTTGCGGCGCAGAGCTCGGCAGCGCAACAGCGCTCGCGGACCCGTTGCAGCCGATCCGCCTCATCGGAGAGCGCTTGTGCGACGGCGGGATGATCCTCCGCCAATTTCTTGGTGATGGTGCCCCGGACAAACCGTTCGCCCTCTTGCGTGAAGAACGCGCCGAGATAGTCACCAAAGCTCTCGCCGCGCAGCCCCGGGTCTTCGAGCCACGCCGCAATGATCGTGCCGCGCTTCTGGTCGGTGATGCGCTTGCTCAACGTCATTGCCGCAACGGCGGCGCGCAACCCCGCCTCATCGCACGCGCCCTCGGCGCAGGCGGCGGCGCGAATGCTGTCCAAGGTGTCGTTTGGCCCGAGGCCCAGCTCGCGGCGCAACGCCGCCTCGAAAGCGTCAAATCCCTGCGCCAGAGCGGCTTCGAGCCGGCCGCGCTCGAGCGCCAGCGCTCGCATCAGCTCGGCAAAGCTCGCCTCGTGACTGCGGCGGGCAATCTCGGCAAGCGCGTCGGCAAGCTCGCGGGCGGCGCCGCTGCGCGCGCGCTCGAGCACCGCATCGCGCGCCGCGTCGAGCGCCTCGTTGCTCGAGCGCTCGTCCATCAGCTCGAAATGCGGCGGCACGCCCGCCTCGAGCGGGAAGCGCCGCAGCAGCGATTGGCAGAACGCATGAATGGTGGCGATCGTCATGCCGCCCGGTGCGTCGAGCACGCGCGCGAACAGCCGCCGCGCCTCGTCGAGCGCATCGGCATCGGCCTTCTTGCCTGTCAGCTTGCGCAATTCATCGGCGAGCTTGCCGTCCGGCATGACGACCCAGCGGCTCAAATTGTCATTGACGCGGTTCGCCATCTCCGCCGCCGCGGCCTTGGTAAAAGTGAGGCAGAGGATGCGCGAGGGCGCACAGCCGCCAAGCAGCAGGGTCAGCACCCGGTTCGTCAGCACGGTGGTCTTGCCGGTTCCCGCCGAAGCGGCAACCCACACCGAGGCATCGCGCTGATAGGCGGGGCGCTGGCGCGCCGCGGGATCGGCCGCTTGCGTGCTCATTCCTCCTCTCCGCCCGCGGCAAGCCACTCCTTGCGCCGCTCGAGATGGGCGTAGTCGGAATAGACCGGCGCGCGCTCGGGCGAGGGAATTGCGCGATAGGGCATCGCGCAATCGTCGAACGCTGCGATCAGCGCCTTCAGCCCGTCCTCCGCCCCGGCGATCAGCTCGCGCCGCCTTTCGTCATCGGGCTCGAGCGGTTTCGCCTCGCCCGCGGGATCGCCGCCCGAGAGCCGCCAATAGGCGATTTCGCCGACGCTCGCCCGGAGCGGCGCGAACCCGCCGCGCTCGATCATCCAGGCCTCCAAGGGCAATTGCGGCGCATAGCCTTGCGCGACATCGCGCGCTTGCGGCAGCGCGCCGGTCTTGTAATCGATGAGCGCGATCCGGCCGTCGCGGCGGCGCTCGATCCGGTCGGCGCGGCCGGTGATCTCGAATCCGCCGGCGGGCCCGTCGAGCGTGACGCGGCCGGTGATCTCGGCGAGAACCTCGTCGAGAAACGGTCGCCGACGCGCTTCCTCCTCGGCGACCCATTGCGCAATGCGCAGGAAACGCGGCCACCAGAAGGCCCAGACGCCGGGCCGGGCGAGCGCGCTGCCGAAGCTCTGCTGTCCCAAAGCCGCGATGCGCGTCGCGGCATCCTCGGGCAAGCGCGCCGGATAGGCGTGAAGAAATCGCGCCAGCGCGTCATGAATGATCATGCCGCGATCGGCCGCGCCCGGATCGGCATCGAGCGGATCGAGCGCGCGCAAGCGCAGCACGTGCTTGGCATAGATCGCGTAAGGATCGCGCCGCCAGGTCTCGATCTCGGTGACCGAGAGCCGGCGCGGCCGCGCCGCGACCGGCGGGCACGGCTCCGGCGGCGCGATCGGCCGGGCGGGGCCGGGCGGCGCATCGATCGCCTCCTGCCAACCGAGCGGCGTCGCATCGCGCGTCAGCTCGCCTTCGAGGCCGCCGGCGCGCAGCACCGTGTCGAGGCGCAACAGCCAGCGCGAGGGCACGGTCGGCGTGCCCTCGATCCGCGTGGCGCGCGTCATCACCACCTCGCGCGCGCCCAAGGCCAGCGCGAAATCCAGCGCGGCCACGCCGACCCGGCGCTCCGGCGGCGGCAGGTTGAAAGCCTGGCGCATCGGGCGCGACAACCACGGATCGCTAGGCGGCGCCGGCGGCCACACATTCTCATTGAGTCCGCCGAGAATGATCCGATCCGCCTGTTGGAGGCGGGCTTCGAGCAAGCCCCAAATGAAAAGGCGCGGATGCCGGCCATAGGGCGGACGCACCACCGGTCCCGACAAGAGAGCCTCGAACAGCGCCGGATATTCGGCGCCGGGCAAGGCCGGGAAACCGGACGCCGCTTGCAGCAGCTCGTTCAAGAACAACGCGCCGGCCTCGCCCGCGGGCTCGCGCCACAGCCGCGCGGGTCCCGCCTCCTCATCGCTCGCGGCCAAGGCCTCGGCAGCGCCGATATGCGCCGCGAGCAGCGCCGGAAGCGCGATTTTCGGCGCGGCGAGCGCCGCGAGCAGCGGCGCCAGCGCGGCGTCGAGCCGCGCGAGGAGACCGTGCAGCGCGCGCGCAGGCTCGGGAAGCAGCTTGCGCAGCCCGTCGATTCCCGCTTCCGGGCGCGGCCCGCGCAGCACTTCGAGCTCCAGCCGCCGCACGATCTCGCGGAACGCGCCAGGCGCCATGCCGGCGGCGGCGAGCGGGTGCTTCAGCGCGGCGAGCAGCGGCAGCGGCGCGAGGCGCTGCGCCGCGAGATCGAGGACGAGCCTCAGGAACACGCCGGGCGGCGTCTTGTTGAGCGGAATGCCCGCCGAATCGTCGATGTCGATGCTCCAGCGCTTCAGCTCGGCCGCGACCCGCCGCGCGAGATCGCGGTCGGGCGTCACCAGCGCCGCCGTGGCGCCGGGCTGTTCGAGCGATTCGCGCAGCAGGAGCGCGATCGTCACCGCTTCTTCCTGCGGGCCCGGGCAATCGATGCGGCGCAGACCCTTGACGGCATCGCGCGGGAGCTCGCCGACGAAGCGCCAGCGATGGCTGAGCTCGGCCGGCGCCAGTGCCTCGCCGACCAGCCTGCCGCGCGCGCTCGGGAGAAAGGCGCCGACCCAGGGCTTCACCGCCGCCGGTTGAAGCTCGAGGCTTTCGAGAAAGCGGCACATCAGATGCTGCGGATGCGCCGGGTCCTTCGCCACCGCCTCCCAGAGCGCGCCATCGGCGAGCGCATCGAGCCCCGGCAGGACCACGGCACCTTGCGGCAGAAGCGCGACTGCGGCCATCAGCGCAGCGACAGCGGGAATGCCGCCCGTCAGGCCGGCGGCGATGACCGGCTCCGCGGGCGGGTCCTGACGCCAAGCGGCAATCTGCGCCGCGAGCATGCGATTGCGCCATTCGGCCGGATCGAGGCAGCCGAGATCTTCGAGCATCCTCGGCCAATGCTCGGTGACGATGCCGAGAAACGTGAGAATTTCCTGCCAGTGCTTCGCCAATCTCTCCGGCACGAGCGCCGCAAGCTTGGCAAAGTCGCAGCCTTCGGTCTGCGCCTCGTCGAGAAAGCGCGCGAGCGAGGCGGCGAGCGGCGCCGCCTGGCCGAGCGGCACGCTCTCGCCCGTGCGGCCCGCGAAGGCACTGACGAGTCGCGTCAGCAGCAATTGGCGGCGCAGCGGCGGCACCGCCGGCGGAAGATCGAATCCCGTCCCCGCCGCGTCGCCTTCATCGCTGCGGAAGGCAAGCTCGTCGGGGTCGAGATCGCCGACCGGAACCATCTTCGGCAGCAGCATCGCCTCGCCGCCGCTCGCGCGCAGGAAGGCCTCGCGCAGGCTGCGCGCCGCGCGCCGAGTCGGCAGCAGCACGGTCATGCGGGCAAGCGCCAGCGGATCGCGGCGCGCGCGCCGCATCAGCCCGGCGACGAGCGTATCGAGAAACGGCTTATCGAATGGGATCGAATAGATCGCTGGCGGCATGACTCAGAAAGGGGCGGCCGACAGAGTCGGCTCGCGGGTTTTGCTGATCCGCGATGCTACCCGATCCCTAGCGCCACACGCCATGATGGCGCAGCCGCGCCTCGCTGGCGGCGAGGCCTTGCGGCGTGCCGACATGGAACCACTCGCCGTCATGGATCAGCGCCTCGAGTCGGCCCGCCTCGATCGCCCGGTTCCACAGCGGATTGAGCGAGAAGGCGCCCGAGGGCGTCGCCTCGAAGAAGCGCCGGCTCAAAATCTCGATCCCGGCGTAAAGATGGGGCGCGACCTCGCGCTCGGCGCGGCGCCGCACCCGCCCCAGCGGATCGACCACGAAATCGCCCAGCCCGTCATAGCCGATCGCCGTTACCGTGCGCTGCACCAGCAGCAGCGCGTCGAGCCGGCTGTCGTTCCACGCGCCCGCGAGTCGCTTCAGCGCCGGGATCTTGGCGTTGAGCCAGAACACATCGGAGTTGAGGACGAAGAATTGCTCGCCCAGCAGCGCCAGAGCCTGCTTGACCCCGCCGCCGGTATCGAGCAGCTCCGGCTCGTGCGAGAGCGCCACCGCGATGTCGCTGCGGCGGCGCAAATGCTCGGCCAGCATCTCGGCTTTGTAATGCGTGTTGACGACGACGCGGGTGATCCCGGCCTCGACCAGCCGATCGATGACGTGATCGATGAGCGGCCGGCCGGCCAGCGGAATGAGCGGCTTGGGCGTGTGATCGGTGATCGGCCGCATGCGCGTGCCGAAGCCGGCGGCGAGGATCATCGCGCTCTCGATCACGACGACGCCTCCGGTTTTTGCCGCAGCGCGCGCGGAATATTGCGGTCGAGCCAGTCCTGGAGCGGCGCCAGGGCGGGCCTTTCGAGATTACGGTCGAGCAAGCGCCACAGCCGCGGAATATGCGCGAGGTAGCGCGGCTTGCGGTCGCGCCGGTCGAGGCGCGTGAAAATGCCGATGACCTTGCAATGGCGCTGGGCCCCCAAGAGGGCAAAGGAGGTGGCGAAGGCTTCGCGATCGAGCCCCGGAAAGCCGGTGAGATAGCGCTCGAGCATCGCCGCGATGAGATCCGGCGCGATGTCACGCCGCGAATCCTCGAGCAGCGAGACGAGATCGTAGCTGGTGGGCCCCTCGACAGCGTCCTGGAAATCGAGCAGGCCGCACGCGGCGATGCCGCTGCGGTCGGCGATGCGCATCAGATTGTCGACATGATAGTCGCGCAAGACGAGGCCTTGCGGGGCGCGGCGTGCCCGCGGCAGGAGGCCACGCCAGAGATCGAGATAAGTTTCGCGCACCTCCGGCGCGGTCGGCCGGCCGGTGACCGCCGGCAGATACCAATCGACCAGCAGCGCCGCCTCGTTGAGGAGGCGCGTATCGTCGTAAGGCGGCAGAGCGGCTTGGCCTGGCTTGAAGCGGCGGTGAAGCGCGATCAGCACATCGACCGCCAGCCCGTAAAGCTTCGTCTCGTCCTCGCCCTTGGCAAGCAGCCGGGTGAAGGTGTCGTCGCCGAAATCCTCGATGAGGAGCAGCCCCGCCGCGTCATCCCCCGCCAAGATGTCCGGTGCGCTAAAACCAAGATCGCGCAGGATGCGATCGATGGCGACGAAGGGCCGCACGTCTTCCTGCGGCGGCGGCGCGTCCATCAGCAGCGCGGTTTCGCCGCCACGGCGCAGGCGATGGTAACGGCGGAAAGACGCATCGCCGGCCAGCGCGGCCCGCTCCGCCCTGCCCCAGCCTTGGGCCACCAGGAACGCGGCGATCGCCGTCTCGCGGTCAGCCACGAAGCGACTCGCCGATGCGGGCCGACCAGGACGGCGGAACATCGAGCCGCGCCCGGCGTGCGCCCGCGCTGTCTCCCGATGCGAGCGTCACGCGCAAATGCTCGCGCGGCAAAAGCGGCCCGAGCCGCTCCGGCCACTCGATAAGCGAGATGCCGTCGGCGAAAGCCTCTTCGAGTCCGAGCTCATACGCATCCTCCGGCCGCTCCAGCCGATAGAGATCGAAATGCCATAGCGCAGGCCCCGTAAGGGATTGGTAAATCTCGACGAGGGTGAAGGTCGGGCTCGGCACCTCGCCGGCATCGAGCCGGGCGCCGATAAAGGCCCGCGCGAAGCTGGTCTTGCCGCTGCCCAGCTCGCCGCTGAGCCCGATCACGTCGCCGCGCTGCGCGCGCCCGGCGAGCTCGGCCGCCAGCGCGCGCGTCGCGCTCTCGTCTGGCAAGTCGATGGCGAGAATCCCCGGCGTCGTCACGGCGCCTCTTTTAGGCGGTTTCGCCAAGGCGCCGCAACCTTGCGGGACCGGCGTGCCGTCGTCATGGTAGCGGCGGCGCGGCAACGAGGAAGAGAGGATGCCGGAGAGCGTGCAGCAGACGGATGTGGCGATCATCGGCGCGGGGCCGGTCGGGTTGTTCGCGGTGTTCGAATGCGGCATGCTCGGGCTCAAATGCCATGTGATTGACGCGCTGGCCGCACCCGGCGGGCAATGCAGCGCGCTCTATCCCGAGAAGCCGATCTACGACATTCCCGGCCATCCGGTGATCGACGCGGCCGCGCTTGTCGCAAAGCTCGAGCGGCAGGCGGCGCCCTTCGCCCCGCATTATCATCTGGATCAGCGCGTCGAAGGTCTCGAGCCGCTGCAAGGCGGCGGTTTCCGCCTTACGACCACGCGCGGTGCCGTCATCGAGGCGCGGGGCGTCATCATCGCCGCCGGTGTCGGCGCCTTTGGCCCCAACCGCCCGCCGCTCGCAGGCATCGAGGATTACGAGGGCAAGAGCGTCTTCTACATGGTGACGCGGCGCGAGGCGTTTCGCGGCCAGCGCGTCGTCATCGCCGGCGGCGGCGACAGCGCGGTCGATTGGGCGATCTCGCTCGCCGAAACCGCCGGCCGCGTCCTCGTCGTTCATCGCCGCGCCAAGTTTCGCGCGGCACCCGAATCCGCGGCGCGGCTCGATGCGCTGGCGCGCGACGGCCGGATCGAGCTGGTCGTGCCGTACCAGCTGCACGCGCTCGAGGGCAAGGGCGGCAAGCTCGACGCCGTCGTGGTCGCGGATTTGCAAGGCGCGACCAAGACGCTGCCGGCCGATGTGCTGCTGCCGTTCTTCGGCCTGTCGATGGATCTGGGCCCGATCGCGCAATGGGGGCTCGCGATCGATCATCACCACGTCACGGTCGAGCCCGCGACCTGCATGAGCTCGACCCGGGGCATCTGCGCGATCGGCGACATCGCGGCCTATCCCGGGAAGCTGAAGCTCATCCTCTCGGGCTTTGCCGAGGCGGCGCTGGCGGCGCACGCGCTCTATCCGCTGGTGCGCCCCGGCGAGGCGCTGCATTTCGAATATTCGACGACGAAGGGCGTGCCCGGACAGCCAGCTTAAGCCGTCGCTCGCGCCGCCGCGCGCTTGCTCACGCGCCCATCGAGCCAGCAGGTGACCATGGTGCCGCGGCCCGGATTGGATTTGAGCTCGACGACGCCGCCATGCAGCTCGATGAGGCTTTTGACCAGCGATAGACCGAGGCCGGCGCCGGATTGACGCGCTTGCGAGCTGCCGCGCTCGAATTTCTCGAAGATGCGCCCCTGATCCTGCTCGGCGACGCCGACGCCGGTGTCGGAGACGACGAGCGCCACGCGCTCGCCCTCGCGCCGCGCCGCGAGCGTGACCGAGCCGCCCTCGGGCGTGAATTTGAGCGCGTTGGAGACGAGGTTGAAGATCGCCTGCTTGAGCCGGCGCTCATCCCCCGGAACGCTGCCGATATCGGCGGGGCAGTCGAAATCGAGCCGCAGCCCCTGGGCGCGCGCGCGCTCGCGCGCCAGGGTGATGACGCTCGACATCAGCGCGTGGATATCGACCGGTTCGCGGTCGATCTCCATATACCCGGCTTCGATCGTCGCCAGATCGAGAATGTCGTTGATGAGCGAGAGGAGCTGGCCGGAGCTTTCGAGGATCGATTGCGCATAGCCCGACTGGCGCGGGTTGAGAGCGCCGAAATACTGATTGGCGAGAATCTCGGTGAAGCCGATGATCGCGTTGAGCGGCGTGCGCAGCTCGTAGGAGACGTTGGCGATGAATTCGCTCTTGAGGCGGTCGGCGGTCTCGAGCGCTTCGTTGCGCTCGCGCAGCGCATTCTCGACGCGCGCCGAATCGGTGGTATCGAGATAGCTCAAGAGCACGTTGCCGTCGGGCAGCGGCACCGTCACGGCCTGCAGCACGGAGCCGTCGCGGCGCTCGAGCCGGGTGACGGCCGGCTGGTCGGCGGTCAAACGCGCGACAATGCGCGCCTTCATCTCGGGCCATTCACGGCCGTTATCGAAGAAGCCGCGCAGCTTTTCGGCGATCTCGCTGACGTGCGGCTCGCCGGCGAGAGCTTCGGGCGTCAGCTTCCACAGCTCCGCATAAGCGGGATTCCACAACTTCAGCCGGCCGTCGCTGCCGAGCACGGCAATGCCCTCGTAGAGATGATCGAGGGTTTCGCGCTGCACCTGGATGAGCGTGTTGTAGGAGCGCTCGAGCGCGAGGCGATCCGTCACATCCTCATAGACGAAGATCAGCCCGCCCAAGGGATGCGGGCTGACGACGAGGCGCAGCGTGCGCTCGTCGGGCAGATGCATCAGCTCTTCATGCGGCGCGATGAGCGAGGTGAATTGCGCGAGCAGTTGCCGCCGGAAGGCGCGGAAATCCGCGACCTCGGGCAGGCGGCGGCGCTCGCGCAGCCGGTCCATCACCTCTTCGATCAGAGGGTGGGTTGCGAGCCAATCCTCTTCCAATTGCCATAGCTGGGCAAAGGCGGTGTTGACGAAGGCGAGCCGCCGGTCGGCGCCGTAAATCGCGATCGCGACGGCGATCCGCTCCAGCACATTCGCATGCGCGGCGACATGGCGCTGCAGCTCCGACTGCGCCGCTTCGAGCTCGGTCTGATCGCGCGCGAAGCCCAAGAGCTCGCCGCCGGGATACGCGCCCGCCGCGTCGAGGCGGGTCTCGGTGAGGTCGAGCAGCTGGCGCGAGCCGTTGACGACGACATGGCGCGATTCGGCGGCGCTGCCCGATTGGAGCGCTTTTTCCGCCAAAGCCTGTGCCGCCGCGCCGGCAAGCTCGCGGCCTTCGGACAAGGCTTTATCGAGCGCCGCATCGACCGCGGCGGCATAGGCGCGGTTGCCGTCGATCAGCCTCAAATCCGCTTCCCGGCGCCGCCAGATCGGCAGCGGCAGGGCATCGATCAGCGCGCGCAGCCCATCGCGCTCGCGCTCGGCCGCGGCATGCGCCGCGGCATCGGCGAACCACACGGCATCGCCGAGGCTCTCGCCCGCGGCCGATGCGAGGCGCCGGCCGGCGATCGCCACGGCGGCGCCATCGCGCGCGAGCCGGGCCCGCATGTGAAAGGGCGTTCCCGCCTGCCGCAGCTGCGTCACCGCGCCCTCGAGCGCCGCCGCATCGGCCGGCGTGAACCGCGCCGCGAGCTCGGCGAAGTCGCGTACCGGCGCGCCCAGCGCCGCGATCCCGCCCGCAACGAAGCTCTCAGCACTGCCGTTCCGAAAGAGGTAGAGCGCGAGCGGTCCCGCCGCGAGCGCCGCTTCTTGCGCCGCCTGGATCGCGGCGAGCCGCGCCCGCTCGCGCTCCGATGCGGCGCAGCGGCGGCCCTGGACCCAGAGCGCTCCGCCGCAGAGGAGGACGATCGCGGCGATCAACCCCGCTTCAACCAGCACGCTTTTTCCCCCTCGCCGATCCTGCTCGGGCGATTATGGCGCGGTCCGCCGCTTTGCGCAGGAAAAAATGCCGGCGCCGCGCCGCTCAGGCGAGCGCGTTGAAATCGTCGAGCAGGGCGGCGATCCGGCCGTCATCGAGCTGATCCATGATCGCCGCGGCGCGCCGGGCGGCGGCGGCGAGATCGAGCGAGCGGATGCGCTGCTTCACCCGCGCGATATTGGCCGGCGCCATCGACAGCTCGGTGATGCCGAAGCCCAAGAGCAGCGCCGTGTAGCGCGGATCGCCCGCCATCTCGCCGCACAGGCAAACCGGCTTGTGCGCGCGCAGCGCCGCCTGCACGGCGAATTGGATGAGCCGCAGCACCGCGGGATGGAGCGGGTTGTAGAGATCGGCGACCGCCTCGTCGCCGCGATCGATCGCGAGCGTATATTGGATGAGGTCGTTGGTGCCGATCGAGAAAAAATCGGCCGAGGCGGCGAGTGCGTCGGCGGCGAGCGCCGCG
>Ga0207707_10001883_pt1 | contig 19156 bp, 19 predicted proteins | sample KBSC83BmetaG_FD_184336 | JGI IMG/M metagenome (GOLD analysis project Ga0207707, IMG submission 184336) | Corn rhizosphere microbial communities from Kellogg Biological Station, Michigan, USA - KBS C8-3B metaG (SPAdes) (version 2) | ecosystem: Host-associated > Plants > Roots > Rhizosphere ...
CTACTCCTCCCACATCAACTCGCGGGTCAACAGCACGGCGACCGGCGAGAGCGATGCGTGTGCCAGCGTCTGGGCGTCCTTGATGCGGCGCTGAGCGTCATGAGGGTTTGAGAGGTGCCAGACGGGAATGCCCAGCGTCCGCAACAGCGGCTCGGTCACCATGCCGCCCTGCGTCTGCCAGGGATCGCGCTCGCCCATGTGGCCGCGGTAGCTGATGAGCATCAGGAGTGGAATCTTGTAGAGCAGTGCCAGCGAGACGATCGGGTTGATGGCTGCGAGGAAGCCGTGGTTCTGCATCAGCAGTGCGGAGTTGACGCCTGCCAGGTGTGCCCCGGCGGAGATGCCAATCGCCTCCTCTTCCTTGGCGACGCGTACCAGCGTGGCTTCGGGGTCTTCGTCGGCCATGCGGATAAGGTGCACCAGCCAGGTTTCCGGCAAGGCGGAAATGATCTTTACGTCGCAGGCTTTGAGGGCACCGTAGATCACTTGGGAGTTGGCGAGTGAAACCGGCATACGCCGCTCCCTTTCCTGCCGTCGAACGCCCTGTTGAGGTGTTGGCAGTCTAGCACACGCAGTTGCGGGGCAGCAACGCGGCGACCGCTGCAAGAGACGGCCGGCTATGCCACCTTCTCCCGCCAGGGGAGAGGGAACGCAGTCTGCGACGAGCCGGCTCGGCCAGGCTCATCCCGACTTAGTTCGCCGTCGCGCGGATGGTGGCGGCAAGCGTCTTCAGCGAATTCTTCGTATCCCGGTCGGTGACGTTCGAATAGAGCACGACGTCGCGCGAGGCGAGCTGCGGCAGGCCGAATTTGGCGGCGACATCGATGGTGCCCGAAGGCGCGACGCGGCGGCCGAGGGCTGCGACCGCAAGTCCCGCGGAGACCGCAGCGCCGGTCGTGGCAATGCCGCCGCCGACGAAGACTTCGGTCCAGGCGATGCCGGCACCCTTCAGCGCATCGATCGCCATGCTGCGTACGCTGCAGGGCTCGGCCTGGGTTGCCAGCCGCAGTGCTTCGCCGGCACGATGCTCGAAATCGGGCGCGGCCATCCAGCCGAAGGCTTCCTCCAGAATGGTTTCGCCGCTCTGCCTTCGGTTGTCGTGGCTGAGCACGATCGCCGCATCGATGACGCCGCGGTCGAACTCGTCGAGCACCTCGCGCGAGGTCGAGACCCGCATCTCCAGCACGAGCCGGGGCTCGGCGCTGCTCATGCGCTTCAGCAGCAGCGGCAGCTCGTGGCCGACGATGTGATGGCTGATGCCGACCACAAGGCGCCGCTGCTCGAGGCCGAACGAGCCGACCGCGCCGTGATGGGCCGCAACCAGCTTTCGCGCCGGTTCGAGGAAGGAATGTCCATCGGCCGAGAGCCGCACCAGCCGCGGCGTCCGCTCCAAGAGCCGGCGGCCGAGCCCGTCCTCCAACCGCTTGATCTTCAGGCTGACGGCGGATTGCGTCGTGTCCATGGCCTCGGCGGCGCGGGTAAAGCTCTTTAAATCCGCTGTCAGAACAAAGGCTTGGACGGCCTCAATATCCAGCGCTCGCATGGCTTCCATCCATTTCAAGGTCATATCACTGAAATAGTATTTAATATCGTTTCGCAATGATCAAGGGGGCGCTATCTCTGCTCAGGTTCACAAAGAGCAGGAGGCCAACATGCCGCTCGTCCGCGTTTCGCTTCGGAAGGGCAAGCCCGCCGCTTATCGCACGGCCATTCTCGACGGCATCTACCGCGCCATGCGTTCCGCCTTCGACGTGCCCGAGGAAGATCGCTTCATGGTCATGTCAGAGCATGACGAGACGGACTTCAGCTACAGCAGCAACTATCTCGGCATCGCGCGCACCGACGATCTCGTCATCATCCAGATCACCGCCAACAACACCCGCACGACCGAGAAGAAGAAGGCCTTCTATCGCCAGATCGTCGAGAACCTCAAGGCCGATCCCGGCGTGCGGCCGGAGGACGTGTTCGTCAACCTCGTCGAGGTGCTGCCGGAAAACTGGTCGTTCGGAAACGGCGTCGCGCAATATGCCGCCGACAAGCGCTGACGGCCGGAAATCGCATCGGAAGGATTCGTCTCATGATCATCGCCCACTACGCTCATCGGCTGCCCGCCGACTACGACATCCAGATCATCCGCAGCCGCGCCGCGGCACGCGGCCATCTGTTCGATGCCATCCCCGAGCTTTACTTCAAGGCGTTCCTGCTGCGCGAACGCGGCCGCTTCGGCGCGATCGCCAACGAGTATTCCTCGCTCTATCTCTGGCGCGCGGACAAAGGCTTCCGCGATTTCCTGGTCGATGGACGCACCAAATCCGTCACCGACAGCTTTGGGCGCCCTCGGATCGAGACCCGGTTCGCGCTCGAGGCGTTGAAGGGCGACGGCAAGGAAGCGCGCTTTCTCTTCAGGCAGGACCAGGACATCCCGCCCGACGCCGACCTGACATCGGTCTTTGCCGGGGAGATCGCGCGCAACCGCGAGGCCGCGCAAGAAGCCGGCGTGTTCGCCGCCGCCGTCGGCGTCGACGCCGAGAGGTGGAAGTTTTCGCGCATCCTGCTGTCGGAGAAGGAGCCGACCGGAGGCGAGCAGGGGATGGTGTATCAGGTGCTCTATCTCGCAAAACCGCTGCTCAAGGAATTGCCGAAGGTGGCGCGGGAGCCAGAACTCGCTAGCTGATTTCCTTTCGCACCTTCGCTGCGGCGTCGGCCATCGCCTTCAGCTTTCCGAACGCCGTGGCACGCGGCATGTATTTCATGCCGCAATCGGGCGCCGGCACGAGCCGGTCGGCCGGGACGTATTTGAGCCCGTTGCGGATGCGCTCGGCCACCGTGTCGACGCTCTCGATCTCGGGATCGCCGAGATCGAGCACTCCCAGCATGATCTTCTTGCCCGACAAATCCTTCAGCACGCCGAGATCGAGTTTCGGCTGCGCCGCCTCGATCGAAATCTGCTCGGCCGAGGTGTCGGCCAGCTCGGCGAGGAAGGAATAGCCGGCGGGCTTGGTCGAGCCGGGGACGACGGCGGCATAGCCGAAGCAGAGATGCACCACCGTCGGCACGGTGATGCCCTGCAGCGCGCGGTTGATCGCCTTGACGGCATAGCGGCGGGCGAGGTCGGGATTGTTGCGTACCCAGGGCTCGTCGAGCTGGATCACGTCGGCACCTGCCTTCTGCAGATCGAGCGCCTCGGCGTTGACGGCTTCCGCGAACGCCATCGCGAGTTCCTCGTCGTCCTTGTAGTATTCGTTCTTGGCCTGCTGGCTCATGGTGAACGGGCCGGGCAGGGTGATCTTGGCGGCGTGTTCGGTATTCTCACGCAGGAATTGCATGTCCCGCAACTCCACCGCGCCGGTGCGCCTGATCTTGCCGACGACGCGCGGCACCGGCGTCTTCTGTCCATTCCGGGCGGTGATGATCGCGGGATTGTCGGCGTCGATGCCTTCCAGCGCAGTCGCAAAGCGGTTGGAATAGCTCTCGCGGCGAATCTCGCCGTCGGTGACGATATCGATGCCGGCGCGCTCCATGTCGCGGATCGCCACGATCGTCGCATCGTCCTGGGCTTCCTCCAGGTGCTCCTCCGGCAGGCGCCACATCTCATGCATGCGGGTGCGCGGCACCGATTTCGACAGCATGGCGCGATCGACCAGCCATTCAGGCTGCGGATAGCTCCCAACCACGGTCGTCGGCAACAGATGTTTTGGCAGGTTCACGGGGATTACTCCTTGCTTCTTCTTGTCAGGTCGCGGGTTGCAGATGGCCCGGGGCAATTTCCTCGACGGGCGTCTCACCGCCGCGCGTGCCGGTCTGCCAGATCGCGGCCTTGCGTTCGAGCAGGCGGATCACGGCGTTGAAGGCGACCGCCATCGCCAGCACCAGCAGCACGCCGGCGAACACATGCGGGCTGTCGAGGATGGTGCGGTAGCGCGAAATGAGATAGCCGATGCCCGCCGACGAGATCAGCATTTCCGAGACGACCACGCCGACGATGACAAGCGCACCACCGACGCGCAGACCTGACAGCACGGTCGGGATCGCGGCCGGAATGATGACGCGCACGAGGCGCTGGCTCATGGTCGCGCCCATGCTGCGCGCGGCGAGCAGCAATTGCGGGTCGATGGTCTGGATGCCGGCGGCGGTAGCGAGCATGGTCGGCAGGAAGCCGTAGATCGACGCAAAGGCGATCTTGGATTCCGAGCCGATGCCAAGCCACACCGTGAAGACGGGATAGAGGATGACGAGCGGCACGGCATAGAGGCTCGACACCATCGGCATGATCAGCACCCTCGGCCTCGGCAGGCTGCCGACGATGGCGCCGAGCAGGATGCCGCCGCCGCAGGCAAAGGCCATGGAGATCGCGACCTCATACAGGGTAACGCCGAGGGAGTGGCCGTATTCGCCTGCGTCGTTCCAGCCGGCGGCGAGCGTCGACGACAGCGCCGGCAGGAACAGCTCGGGAATGAGGCCCGTGCGCGGCAGCGCTTCCCACAGCACGATGAGCGCGATCACGATCAGCCAGCGCAGCGTCGATGCTTTCATGGCTGCCTCACGCCGATTTCCTGATGTGACGCCAGATGCGGTCGCGCAGCGAGCCGAAGGCATCGCCCGACAGCATCTCGTAAGTGCGCGGGCGCGGAAGCTGCACCTGCAGCAGATCGACAATGCGGCCCGGCCGCGCCGACATGACCGCAACCTCGTCGGCGAGATAGACGGCTTCCGTGAGGCTATGGGTGACGAATACGACGGTCTTCCCCGTCGCGGCCCAGATGCGCAGGAGCTCGTCGCCCATGGTCATGCGCGTCTGCTCGTCCAGGGCTGCGAACGGCTCATCCATCAAGAGCACCGGCGGGTCCTGTACCAGGCCGCGCGCGATCGAGACGCGCTGCTTCATGCCGCCGGAGAGCTCATGCGGATGGCGTTTGCCGAAGCCTTCGAGTCCGACGAGCTCGAGCATCGCCTCGGCCTTGGCGCGCCGTTCTGCTTTCGCCACGCCGCGTAGCGCCAGCGGAAACTCGACGTTCTCTTCCGCGGTCAGCCAGGGAAACAGGCTCGCTTCCTGGAACACCACCCCGACGCGGTTGGGATCGGGCGCGGGGATCGGCGTGCCGTTGATAAGGATCGTGCCGGAGGTCTGCTGCCGCAGCCCCGCCAGCATCATCAACAGCGTGGACTTGCCACAGCCGCTCGGACCCACCAGCACGACAAAGCGCCCGGGCTTGATGTCGAGCGAGACGTCCGACAGCGCGATTACCTCGGCGCCGGAGGTGCGGAACACCTGCCCGACATTCTGCACCTGGATCGAGCCGGCGCGCTTGAAGGGCGTCACGTTCGCCAATGGCTGCATCGCGTTTCCACCCACCGGATCAGTTCGTTGAAGGTCATCGCGATCACCGCGATCATGACGACGCCGGCCAGAAGCTGCTTCATCTGGAAATTCTCGCCCCAGGTCGCGATCTGGTGACCGATGCCGTCGCGCGAGGCGTACATCTCGGCGAGGATGACGCCCGTCAGGTTGAAGATCATGGCGATGCGGAGCGCCTCCAGCAGCACGGGCAGCATGCTCGGCAGATAGACCCGGAACGCGGTCTGCACCGGTGTGGCGCCGTAGGAGCGCGCGACCGTGAGGTAATCGACCTTGACCTGTTCTACCGCTGTCGTCGTCGACATGATGACGATGAAGATGGTGGAGAAGAAACCGAAGCCGACCTTCTCGGCAAAGCCGACGCCGAACACCAGGATGAACATCGGCAGGAAGATCGATTTCGGAATCGAGAAGGCGAAGAACAGCAGCGGCTTCATCACGTCGGCGAAATAGCGGTTCTCGGCGATGAGGTAGCCGATCAGGCAGCCAAAGGGCACCGCGACCGCAAACGCGGACAGCACTTCGCTCGCGGTAACCGCGAGATCGTTGCGGACGGCGCTCCGCTGCAGGAGGTCGGCGAGCGTCGCCAGCGTATCGGACGCGGACGGCAGCAGCCGCGGATTGACCAGGCCGGTTCGCGACAGCAATTCCCACGCCGCGAAGATCGCGACTGTTATCGCGATCCGCGCGAGGATGGTCGTAAGACGGCCGGGCATGGCGGCGCTCAGGGCTTGGTCGGAACCGGCTTGAACTGCGTCGAGTACAACTCTTCCGTCGGCGCGATGTCCTTCAATCCGCCGAGCCTGGCAAGATCCATGGAAAGCTGCACGGCATCCTTTACGTTCGGCGCGCCCATGTTGCCGTCGGTCTCGAGCTTCAGGATCGTGTTCTCATATTCGAGCGTCGCGATCTCCGGAGGCATCTCGTAGAGATCGGCGATCAGCTTGACGGTGACGTCGCGGTTGGCGCGCATGAAGGTGACGGCGCCGTAAAGCGCGTTCAGCGCCTTCTGCACCACCTGCGGCTTCGCTTCCGCGAACTTGTCGAGCACGATCCAGCCCGCGGTGAGATTCGGCGGCACGGCGGCGGCGTAGTCGATCAGCGTGCGCGCCTCGCCCGATTTGAGGATCTGGAAGCTCAGCGGCGAATAAACCACGGCCGCGTCGATATTGCCGGCGAGGAGATTCGGCACAAGGCCGCCGCCGCCGACGGGCACACGGGTGAAATCGATCTTGCGGTCCTGGATGGTCCAGAGCGCGAGCAGGTCCGAGCCGGAGCCGGCTGCGGTGATACCGACCTTCTTGCCGTTGAGATCCTTGACCTCGAAGGTCGACTTCGCCGGCGCCATCAATTGCCAGCCGAAATTCCCCATGGTTGCGCCGGCGACGATCTTGGACATCACGCCCTTTTTGCGGCCCGCCGAGACCAGAGACGGCGGGTCGAGAATGATGTCGGCCGCGCCGGCGGCCATGCCTTCGAACGTCTCGGCGCCGGAGCGATAGATTGTCAGTTCTGCCGTGAGACCTTCCTTCTCGAACAGCTTTTGCCGCACCGCGGTTTCGGCCACCGTCGTGGGCCAGAACGTCTTGGTCGGCAAGCCGACACGGATGGTTTCGGCCTGGACGGATGTGGTCAAAACCGCTGCGGCCAGAAATGCCAGTGCAGGGCGTGAGACGTTCATTATTTTGTTTCCTCCTGATTTCGCGCGCATTGTCGCTTTGTCGCCGTCCTCGTCAATCGAAAACCGCCTTTTTGCAATTGACCCTATCGGGCACCCCCGTTACCTCTTCCCACTCGATCGGCCCACTGCGCGCGAAGCTGGGAGCTGCTTTGCGACGATTTGCGCGCAACCCTGCCGGGATGTTTGATCTGATGCCGCTGGTCGCGCGTTGAGCGAGGGAGTTCATGGACAATAGTGGCGCGGGAGAAGCCGCCGAATTCGACTACGTCATCGTCGGCGCGGGCTCTGCGGGGTGCGTGCTCGCCAACCGGCTGAGCGCGAACGGCAAGCATTCGGTGCTGCTGCTGGAGGCCGGCCCGAAGGACAGCAACATCTGGATTCATGTGCCGATCGGCTACGCAAAACTGTTCAAGGAAAAGACCGTCAACTGGATGTACCAGACCGAGCCGGAGCCGGGCCTGCACGGCCGGCAGGTATTCCAGCCGCGCGGAAAAGTGCTGGGCGGATCGAGCTCGATCAACGGCCTGCTCTATGTGCGCGGCCAGCACGAGGACTACGACCGCTGGCGCCAGCGCGGCAATGTCGGCTGGGGCTTTGATGACGTGCTGCCCTATTTCAAGAAGGCAGAGAACCAGTGCCGGGGGGAGGATGACTATCACGGCGCCGGCGGTCCGCTCACCGTGTCGGACTGGCGGCATGAGGATCCGTTGTCGGAAGCCTTTGTGAAGGCCGCGGTCGAGACCGGCATTCCCTTCAATCCGGATTTCAACGGCAAGACGCAGGAAGGCGCCGGCTTCTTCCAGACCACGACGCGGCGCGGCCGCCGCGCCTCCAGCGCCTATTCCTATCTGCGGCCGGCGATGGGCCGCGGCAACCTGCATGTGGAAACCTCGGCGCTGGCGCAGCGTATCCTGTTCGAAGGGCGACGCGCGAAGGCCGTCGAATACAGGCAGAACGGCAATCTGCGCTCCGCGCGGGCACGGAAGGAAGTGCTGGTCTCGAGCGGCGCCTACAATTCGCCGCAGCTCCTGCAGCTTTCGGGTGTCGGGCCTGCCGATCTCCTCAAGTCGCACGGCATTGGCATCGTGCTCGATGCGGCCGGCGTCGGCAATGATCTGCAGGACCATCTGCAGGTGCGCCTCGTCACGCGCTGCGCGCAGAAGGTCACGCTGAACGACGTCGTCAATCATCCGCTGAAGCGGACGATGGCGGGCGTGCGCTATGCGTTCTCGCGCTCCGGACCGCTGACGATCGCCGCCGGCACGTCCGGCGCCTTCTTCAAGACCAATCCGCGGCTGGCCTCGCCCGACATCCAGATCCACTTCATCCCGTTCTCGACCGACAAGATGGGCGAGAAACTGCATCCGTTCTCGGGGTTCACGGCGTCGGTTTGCCAGTTGCGCCCCGAAAGCCGCGGCTCGCTGAAGATAAGGAGTGCGGACCCGAGCGCGCCACCGGAAATCCGCATCAATTACCTCGCGACTGAAACCGACCGCGCCGCCTTCATCGACGGCATCAGCATCCTGCGCAGGATATTGGCCGCGCCCGCGCTGAAACCCTACAGCGTCGAGGAGGTCTATCCCGGTGCGAAGACCGTGACCGACGAGGACCTGCTCGATTATTGCCGCAACACCGGCAGCACGGTCTATCATCCGACATCGACCTGCCGGATGGGCAGCGACCCGCTTGCGGTGGTCGACCAGCGCCTGCGCGTGCGCGGCATCGACGGCCTTCGTGTGGTCGATGCCTCCATCATGCCCGACCTGATGTCGGGCAATACCAACGCACCGACCATCATGATCGCCGAGAAGGCCTCCGACATGATCCTGGAGGATGCGCGGTGAGAGAGGAGCCTCGCTAGGTGGCGCAGTTCCGGATCGGCACGCGCAAGAGCGCAATGGCGCTGGCGCAGACGGAAGAGATCGCGCGCCGGCTGACGGCCGCCGTTCCCGGCATCGCGGTCGAGATCGTCAAGTTCGAAACATCGGGCGATATCGACCAGACCGGCAAGCTGCTGCCGCATGGCGGCAAGGGCGGTGCCTTCGTCGCGCAAATCCGCGAGGCGGTAATTGCCGGGAAGCTCCATGCAGCGATGCATTCGCTAAAGGACATGCCCGGCAATGAGGATACGCCGGGGCTCGTGATCGGCGCGACCTTGTCGCGCGATCCGCCCGGCGATGCGCTGGTGCTGCGGCCGGGACTTTCGCTTGAGGAATTCAGGCGTGCCCGTGGCAGGGGATTCAAGGTCGGCACCAACGCCGTGCGGCGCGCGGCGTATGCGCGGCGGTTGTTTCCGCAAGCCGAGGTCATCCATTATCGCGGCGCGGCGGATACGCGTGTGCGCAAGCTCGATGCCGGGGAGAAGCAGCGGTTGCCCGATGGTGGCTCAGTCGGGCCGGCGGATGCGCTGATCATGGCGCGCTCGGGGCTGGAGCGTGTCGGGCTGGCCAATCGCATCGCCTACGAATTTCGAGCGCAGGAGATGCTGCCGGCGGCGGGGCAGGGCATCGTCGCCGTCGAATGCGCCGCGCGGGATTTCGAGACACGCCGCCTTCTCGCGTCGATCGATGACCCCACCGCCCATGCCTGCGCCGATGCCGAGCGCGAAGTGTTGTGGGTGCTGAACGGGCACTGCAATTCGCCGATCGCGGGATTTGCGCAGGTTCAGGGCGAAGCGATGTCACTGACCGCCTCCGTGCTGGATCACGCCGGCAGCCGCATCATCGAAGCCTCGCGTTCAGGCCCAGCCGATCGTCCGCGCGAACTCGGCCGCGCGGTCGGTCTCGAACTGCTCGCCAAGGGCGCCGCCGAGATCATCGAGCGGAGCCGGCCGGTGTGAGTGGCGCATCGCGCGCCAGGACGATCGGCTCCCGATTCACGGCGCTTCTCGCTCCGCTTGTCGCCGCCCGGGGCGGGAGTATATTGGCCCGATGGCCGCCAGCTCGCCCGATCTGAAAGCGTTTCTGCTTGCTACGCCGTTCTTCGGCGGCCTTTCGGACGCAAGTCTTGATCCCCTGGTCTCGATGCTGGTCGAGCGCCGCCTCGACGCCGGCGTCACGGTGGTTGCCGAAGGGGAGCCGGGACGCTCGATGTTCATCGTTCATTCCGGCCAACTCGTCGTGCGCAAGCGCGGCCATTCGGAGCACCTCATTGATATGGGGCGCCTCGAACCCGGCGATTTCTTCGGCGAGATGACGCTCACCGAGATGCAGAACCGGTCGGCCACGGTCGTCGCGGACAGCCCAACCGTGCTGTATGAGCTCACAGCCCGGCAGCTCTACGCATATTACAAGGCCGACATCCACGGCTATGTGCTTGTCTTACAGAACATCAACCGCGAGCTTTGTCGTCGGCTCCGCCGCGCCGACGGCCGCATTACCGAGTTGCAGATGCTTCGCATCGGCGAATAAGGCGAAAGCGCGTTGCCGCGTTCGATACTTGCGCCCGTCTTGTGTGGTCTGCGCGACGATCCCGGGCGCATCCTCGCTCCGTCGCAAGTTATTGGGCCGTATCGCTTGGGCGGCCGCCGCATCATAGCGCCACGGCAAAGCAATAGTGCCCATCTTCATCAGCCGTGGCGCGCCATTTCGGTGCACGTTGTCGCCACCGTATCCCCGCAAGCCCGCTTTCCGGGCCACATCCTTCGAGACGCTTGGCTCGCGCAAGCCCCTCAGGATGAGGGATAGAGCCGGTAGTGACGCAGCAAGATTAGCGTGGGCCCCGCGCCAGGTTCAGGTTCCGCGCCTTGTCCAGATTGCGGGCCTCGGCCAGCGCCGCCGCGCTCGGCAAGAGGGCCGAGGCGAGGTCAGCCCCGGTGAAATCGGCGCCGGCAAGGTTCGCGTTGGACAGATCGGCTCCAGCAAGGTCGGCGTGCTTGAGGTCGCAATTCGCCAGATTGGCGTTCTGCAGCTTCGCGAATTCGAGATTCGCGCGCGAGAGATTGGCGCCGCTCAGATCCGCATTCCTGAGATCGGCGGATCTGAGCACGCCACGCATCAGGCCCATCGATTGGTTGCGCATATCCGCGCTCAAATCGGCGCCCGCAAGCCTGGCGCGGATCAGGCTGGCGCCGGAAAGATCCGCGGTTATGCGCGCGCCGTTCAAATCGGCGCCTCCAAGCCTGGCACGTTGCATCTGCGTGCCGAGCAGCGATGTCTTTATGAGGGAGGCCTCGGTCAAATCCGCATCGATTAGCCACGCCTGGTTCAGGATGGCCCGATCGAAGCGCGCGCCTTTCAGATTCGCTCGGTTGAGCTTTGCGAGGCGAAGATTGCTGCCGGAGAAGTCGAGGCCCGAGAGATCGAGTTGCGAAAGCCGCTTTCCTTGCAAATTCGCAGAGCGTTGGTCCGCGGGGCCGCGCTGCGCCGCCTTGAGAAGCGCGTCTACCTCGGCGCGCGTCATCTCCGGTGTCGACATTTCCACACTGTTGAGGTCGACGCCGCTCAGCATGTCCTGAGACGCGGCGTCGATGGGACCGACCAGCAGCGTTATCGACACAAGAGCAAATGCGAGACGAAACGGCATCGTTGTCTCTCCGCTATCCAGCTTTGGCTGTAGCAGGACAGGGAAGCTGTGAGTCGCGACCTAACGGACTTAGCTGGCTGCGTCCTCGATCGCGGCTTCGAAGGTCTTCGCGTCGAAGGCCGGCATGCTTTGGACGCGCCCCAGCCCCTGGGTCGAGTACCAGACGGAGAAGGCGAGCACCGCCTCCGGCTTCGGGGCATCCACGATGTCGACGAAGTCGTAGTAACCCTGCGTGTAGTGGATCGACTCGATCTTGATGCCCAGCTTGTCGAGCTTTGCCTTGGCCTTGCCGATCCGCTCCGATTGCTTGCTTGCCCACTCAGAACTCAGATTACCTAGCAGCACATATTTCATGGCTACCTCCACATGACGTTGATCATGTTGCGCGAGGGACCATGCAATCATACGCCTCTCGGCGAGCCAAGCCTAGGCTCCTCTCCATCGGCGAATAAGGCGAAAGCGCATTGCCGCGTCGGATACGCGCCCGTCTTGTGTGGTCTGCGCGACGATTGAATTCGCATCTGATGTGAAGGAGGAAGCGAAACCCGTCGTCCCCCGCGCAAGCGTGACGGGTTTCGTTTCGTTTCACTCAACCCATTCTGCAGGTTGCGATGATACATGCAGTCAACGAGTTGACGTCACAGCTTCTCACTGACACCCCGAATGCGAAACAGGGGCTTCTTACCTGAATCAAGCAGCTCCATCCGCCATTCGCCATTTTTCCTTGAGAGTGCGCGCGCTGCCTCGGATGGCGACGCTGGATGGTTTGGCGCTCCATCGACGGGCAAATCAACTGCGGCCCTAAGCTCCGGACGGGGCCATCATCGCATACTTCTTTGCCTGGAATTCGGCGACCGGAATGGTGCCGACGGGAACGATGACGTCGGCCGGAACGTTCAGGCGGCCGGCCGCGATCCGGATCGCTTCCTCGTTCGGTGCTTCGTAGAGGCAATAGGTCTTGCGCTTGTCCGCGCTGAGGAAGGAAAACAACCACTGGATACCGACGTCATCATTGATCTGCTGGATCTCCAGGAAGCCCGCGTCGTCGAGCTTCACCTCTTCCGCAAAATTTCGCTCGATCAGGAACAGAGGCATGATCGCTCCTCTCCGATGAAAATGACTGGACCCACCGGTGGGCACCGGCCGGGTTGAATGATCCCCATCTTGCCGCATAATGGCTGATAGTGCCAGTAGCGCCGCCAGGGCAGGGGCATCGGATGGCTCGAGAAGCGGAGATTTTCGTAGGGCGGCGCCGCGAGCTGGAAGCGCTCTGCGCCGCGCTCGATGCAGCCTGTGAGGGGCATGGCCGTCTGGCGCTTCTGGCCGGCGAGCCCGGTATCGGAAAAACCCGCACGGCGCTGGAATTGACAGCCCAGGCATCAAGACACAACGCCGTGATCGCCTGGGGCCGATGCCATGAAGAGGCGGGCGCGCCGCCCTATCGGCCATGGGCGCAAATACTGGGAGCGGTGGCGGCAGCCCGGGATATGGACGAACTGCGCGCTGATCTTGGTGCGGGAGGTCCGGATATCGCGGAAATTGTTCCGGAGATCCGGGTGCGTCTGCCCGACCTCGATCCGCCGCCGGCAGCATTGAGCGATCCTTCGGGGACACGCTTCCGCCTGTTCGGTTCGATCGCGCGTTTTCTCGTCAACAGTTCGCGCCGCCGTCCCCTGGTTTTGATCCTCGACGATCTGCACTGGGCGGACGCGCCAACGCTGCGGTTGCTTGAATTCCTGACCCAGGAAATGTCCGGTGGACGGCTGCTGGTGGTTGGCATCTATCGGGACACCGACGTATCGCGCCGCCACCAATTGTCGGACACGCTCGGAGCGCTGCTGCGTGTGCCTCATGCCATTCGCCTGCATCTATCGGGACTGGACATCGGCGACGTCAGCGATTTCGCGACAACGACCGCGGGCACGAAGCTGCCGCCATGGCTGACGAAGGCGATCCACAGCCAGACCGAAGGCAACCCGCTGTTCGTTCGCGAGGTCGTGCGTTTCCTGGAGCAGGAGGGTTACTTCAACCTGGCATCGTCGGCGATGATCCCGACGACGATCCGGCTCCCCGAGGGCATCCGCGAGGCGATCGGTCGCCGCCTCAACCTCTTCTCCACCACCTGCAATGACGTGCTGGCGACGGCCGCCGTCATTGGCCATGAATTCCGGCTCGACGTTCTCTTGCGCGCAAGTCGGCCACACACGGAAGATGCGGTGCTCGAGGCGCTCGATGAAGCGCTTGCTGCGCATATCGTAGAGGAAGCCAATCCCGGACTCTATCAGTTCACCCATACCCTGTTGCGGATCACGCTTTATGACGAATTGCGGACCGGGGAACGCCGCCGCAGGCACAACCTGGTCGGCGAGGCCATCGAGCTGGTGTATCGACAAGATGCAACTCCCGTTCTGAGCAATCTCGCTTATCATTTTCGGTCGGCTGGATTGGGCAGCACCATTGATCGGGCGATCGACTATGCTGCGCGCGCGGGACATAACGCCGATGCCGCGCTTGCCTGCGAGGAGGCCATCAATCTCTTCCAGAGCGCCCTCGATATGCTTGATACCAAGGACGCAGACGATCCGAACCTTCGATGCCGCCTTTTGCTTGCGTTGGGCCAGGCGCAGGAAAAGGCCCATGACGCGGGAGCGCTGGCGATATTGGGCGCGGCCGCCGATATCGCGCGGGCCTGGAAGGTCAATGATGTCCTGGCCGAAGTCGCGTTGCACTATACGGAAGTCGCCATACGCTACGTTGTGCACGAATATGTCCGCTCCATCGAGCTTTTGCAGGAGGCGCTCGACCGTCTTCCGCCTTCTGAATTCCGCCTGCGAGTAAGGCTTATGGGTTCGCTCGCGCGGGTGCGGCTGCATCAAGGTCAGCTGGATGACGCAAGAGCGATCGGTGCGCGCGCCATCGCTATGGCGCGACAGCAAAACGACCCGGCGACGCTCGCAACGGCGCTCGGCGCGCTCGTGGAATCTCCCCTGCAGCCGCATCAGACGGAAGAGGCGCTTCGCGACGCCACCGAGATGGTGGAAGCAGGCGCCCGCGCCAACGATCTTGAAGTCACCATCCGGGCTCATTTCCGCCGCGCGATTCTGCTGCTCGAGCTCGGCGATATCCAGGGTGTATCTGCCGCCGTCGATGAGATGACCCGACTCAACACCCGTCTTCGACAGCCCTTCTTCGACGCCTACGTACGCTCGTTCGAGGCCCGGCTGACACTGATGCGCGGTGCTCTCGGCGAGGCGGAAGAGTTGATTCGCCGTGTGCGGCTGGTTCAATTGAGGGACCGCGTGAATGACCCCGCCGCACAGATGACTTTCACGCTGCGCCGGGAGCGGGGCCAATTGAGCACGCTGGCTCCCATGGTTGCGATGTTTGTACGCCAGACAGCGATGGCCGCGATATGGCGACCCGCCCTTGCGCTGCTCTATGTCGAGCTTGGTGACCTCGATTCGGCCCGCGCGGTCTTCGACGAACTGGCCTCGGATGATTTTCGGTCGATCCCGGTGGACGCGCGATTGACGACATGTATCGCCTATCTCACCGAAGTCTGCACGGTCCTCGACGATCGCGCCCGCGCGGCCGGTCTTTACAGACTTCTGCTCCCGTGGTCAGGGCGCAACATCGGGGTAGAGTTGGAATGCCTGGGATCGGCTGACCGGTTCCTTGCACTGCTTGCCGCGATCAATGCGCGCTGGGGAGACGCGGAGCGGCATTTCGAAAAAGCCCTTGCGATGAACGACCGGATCGGCGCCATCCTTCCCCGGGAGCACACGCGGCGCGACTATGCCGATATGCTCGTGACGCGCGGCGATCCTACCGACCGGAGCAGAGCGTCGGCATTTCTGGACACAGCGGAAGCGCAAGCTTCCGCCCTTGGGCTGACGGCGCTCAGCCGGCGGATCGCGCTGACCCGCCAGCGGCTGGCCGAACCGCTGGCAAAGTCATCGGCCCCGGACAATCTGACCGGAAGAGAGCTGGACGTGCTTCGCCTGCTGGCCATCGGCAGGGGCAACGCCGATATCGCGCTGGCGCTCGCGATCGGGCAAAGCACGGTCGCGACCCATGTCCATAACATTTTGACGAAAACCGGATGCGCCAACCGCACCGAGGCTGCTGCCTATGCGGCCAGACTGGGCCTTCTGGTGTAGCACCACGTCACAAGCGGCTCTCTCCCCTCATCCTGAGGAGCCGCGTAAGCGGCGTCTCGAAGGATGAGGCCGATACCGGGGCCTCATGGTTCGAGACGGCGCATTCGCGCCTCCTCACCATGAGGGTTCCGACGGCGTGTGGAGCAGTTTCCCGAAATGATCATGCGTAATCAATAACCTAGAGCCCGATGACGCCTCGTCTTCATCGCGTGGTGCTCTGCGGATGGGGGCCGTCTCCATAGGCCTGTTGAGCCCAGGAACAATCCATGGACGGGTACGCCTCCACCGTCCTGTCGATTTCCCGATGGCGCGGCCTGATGCAGGATTATCGCATGCCGGAAGGGGCCGGCCGTCCAGGAGGTACACATGCTGACCCAGGATCACGTGTTGTCGAACGACCTGCTCGCCCGGTTTGCCGAGCGGTGCGCGGTTTATGACCGCGAAAACCGATTCTTTACCGAGGATTTCGCTGACCTGAAGGCTGCGGGCTACCTGACCATGAACGTGCCGGCCGAGCTCGGCGGCCGTGGTCTTACGCTCGCCCAGAGCTGCCGCGAGCAGCGCCGGCTGGCCTATCACGCGCCGGCCACGGCGCTCGGCATCAATATGCATATCTATTGGGTCGGCCTGATCGCGGACCTCTGGCGGCAAGGCGACAAGTCCCTCGAATGGATTCTGAAGGAGGCGATGGCGGGGGAGGTGTTCAATGCCGGCCATTCCGAACGTGGCAACGACATTCCGGGCTTGCTGTCGACCAGCAAGGCCGAACGCGTCGAAGGTGGATTCCGTATCACCGGCCACAAGATGTTCGGCAGTCTGGCGCCTGTGTTCACGCGCTATGGCGCTCACGCGATGTGGGCCGATGCCGACGGCGGCCCGAAGATCGTCCATTTTTTCATGCCGCGCGACACGCAAAAATATCGGATCGTCGAGACATGGGACACGCTGGGCATGCGGGCTACGCGCAGCGACGACATAAAGCTCGAAGGCGTCTTCGTGCCCGACCGTCATGTCGCGCGGATCGTGCCTGCGGGCGTTCCCGACGCCTTTGTCCTCGGCATCTTCGCCTGGGCCTTGACGGGGTTCGGCAATATCTATTGCGGGATGGCACAACGGGCGATCGATCTCGCTGTTGCCTCAGCCAAGAGCAAGACCTCGCTCGCCGTCACCCGCACCATGGCCTATCACCCAGAGGTCCAGCACAGGATCGCGCAAATGGTTCTGGCCTTCGACACGATCGCACCGCATCTGGACCAGGTGGCCGACGACTGGTCGAGTGGCGTCGACCATGGAGCGACATGGCCGGCGAAGATCGTCTCCGCCAAACATCACGCTGTGGAGACGGCCTGGAGCATCGTCGATTGGGCCATGGATGTATCGGGCGGCAGCGGCATGTTCCGCGGCAACGAGCTGGAGCGCCTGTTCCGGGACGCGCGATGCGGACGCTTCCACCCCGCCAACACGTTCCTCACCCACGAGGTCGTCGCCAAGACAGCGCTTGGAATCGACATGGGCGAACAGCCGCGCTGGGGATAGCTCGTAAAGCAATCCCTCGCTTGACTGATAGAGAGCCATGCAACAGTCCAATCATTCATTTGGTTCGCACCGACACATTTTTCCGGAGATACCACGATGAGCACGATCTATTTTGTAACGGACTTGGCACAGACGGCCGCGCCGTTGCGGCGCGCATTCCACTTTTTCGAGAGATGTTGGACCATGCTGCAGCAGTGGCAGGAACGTCGCGTATTGCGAGGCGCATTGTACAGCCTGAGCGACAGGGAGCTGCAGGATATCGGGGCAACGCGCGGCGAGATCGAGTACGTGGCCCGCTTTCGCTCTGTCGATCCACGAGGCATCCGGTCTGCCTGATTTTGAAGGCCGCTAATGATTTTTTACACGACGGGCAATCTGCACATGCCGGCCATGCGCAAATTGCCCGTCGTGTTATTGTGCCGCAGTCATCCGTGCTTGTGCCGTCGGGCAAATCAGTGGCTTTAATCCGCGCGTCTCGCGCCGCAAGAGGGGCGTTTCGCGATCGTCACGAACGTTGGCGCGGGATGCGATGGACGCTTTGATGTCGCGCGGCGAGCGGGATCGGGGCGGACGGCGAAATCGTGTGGTCCTGATTCCCCGACGCTGGAATCAAGCACTGCCAGACGTTGGCAGTGCGACGGTGGCTAGAAAGCCCGGCACACCGAGGAGATCACGTATAAGCCGTAAACCATTGCGCAGGGAAGGCCGGCATGTGTCGGCGTACCTGTGGTGATCTCGTGTGCTTCCTGCGCGTTCTACCTCGCACACGAGGCTGCGGGTGCGGCCAGCATCCGGTCTTCCCTGCGCCCTCTATTCTTCGAGGGACACGAATGATGCATCACCCGGGCATTTCCTGCCGCGGGAATGCTGAATCACATCCCTCCGCCGTCATGCCCCGCTTCCCGTCTACGCCAAGGCTTCGACGAGGCTGCGGCCTCAGGGCGCGCCGAAGCTTTAGCGGAGGCGGCAAGCGGGGCATCCAGTATTCCAGAGGCTTCTCGGTCAAGCACTGCCGCTTCTGGAATACTGGATCGCCCGGTCAAGTCGGGCGATGACACCGTATATGCTGTTTGAAATTCGAATCAGGAAAGAACGCGCTAGCCGCGAAACTCCCGCACCCGCCGAACCATCTGCTCGACATGCGCGATCGGGGTTTCCGGCAGGATGCCGTGGCCGAGATTGAAGATCAGCCGGCCCTGGCCGTAATTGGCAAGCACGTCGTCGATGGCGCGGTCCAGCGCGGTGCCGCCCGCCATCAAGGCAAGCGGATCGAGATTGCCCTGCACCGCGACGCGGCTCTGCACGCGCTCGCGGATCAGCGAAGGCTCTGCCGCCCAGTCGAGGCTGACGGCGTCTACCCTGGTGGCGCCGACATAGGCCGGCAGCAGCGCTCCGGCGCCGCGGGGAAAGCCGATGATCTTCGCATCCGGCACTTTCGCGCGCACGCCTTCGACGATGCGCGCGGTCGGCGCGATCGACCAGCGCAGGAATTCGCGGGGCGGCAGCACGCCGGCCCAGGTGTCGAAGATCTGCACGCAATCGGCGCCGGCCTTCAATTGCCCAAGCAGATATCGAATCGAGTTCTCGACCAGCGCGTCGATGATTTTCGAGAACGCCTCGGGATGGCGATAGGCCAGCATCCGCGCCGGCGCCTGGTCGGGCGTGCCCTGGCCCGCGACCATGTAGGTCGCGACCGTCCAGGGCGCGCCGCAGAAGCCGATCAGCGTGGTTTCCTGTGCAAGCTTCGCGCGCACGCGGCGCAGCGCTTCATAGACCGGTTCCAGCTTCTCGAAATCGGCTTCCGATGCCAGCGTTGCGATCTTTTCCGGCGTATCCAGCGGGTCGAGCCGAGGGCCTTCGCCCACCTCGAAACGCACCGAACGCCCGAGCGCGTAGGGA
>Ga0207707_10001884_pt1 | contig 19150 bp, 15 predicted proteins | sample KBSC83BmetaG_FD_184336 | JGI IMG/M metagenome (GOLD analysis project Ga0207707, IMG submission 184336) | Corn rhizosphere microbial communities from Kellogg Biological Station, Michigan, USA - KBS C8-3B metaG (SPAdes) (version 2) | ecosystem: Host-associated > Plants > Roots > Rhizosphere ...
ATCCGGCGCGACAATCATTCTCTGACCGAGCGTGATCTCGCCAAACTGCCTGATGATGCGCGCGATCGTGCGTTGGCCAACAGGCATCCTTTCGATTCGCAGAATTCCCGTTGGAACCACGACCTGCCCGAACTGGGCCAGATCGGGGCCGAGTACATAGGACATGTACGTGTCGCCGAGACGGGGGACGTACCCCTTCGGCATGTCGATGAACAAAGCGTCGTTCAACTGGTACCGCTGCTGAATCATGCTTGTCTTGATTCCAGGGCGATCGACGCTGGCGACCAATTGACCCGCGTCCTTCGGCCCGCCCTGTCGATCGGTGTACGGCGCTGCTTCCACTTCGCCCCGACGAACCGCTCCCGCTCGAGCACGCGTCGCGGCAACTTCGGTCATCGACGCGACGGTCTGGCTGAGTGGCGAAGCAAATACAGTGAGATTGGAGCGACGAGGGGCATTCAAGTTCTGCGGCACGCCTGTCAGCGCGGTCGTGGGCTGTGTGACCACATGGGAGACGACCTCGCCCGCGCTGTCGGCGCGGATCATCGCCTCCGCTTTGACTTCAGAGCCCCAGATTCGGATCACTTCGCCGGGATAGATCCAGTGCGGGTTCTTTACCACATCGGTGTTCCGTCGGAAGATCTCCGGCCACCTGAATGGGTCCTTCAGGTAGAACTGCGCCAGGTCCCAGAGCGTGTCGCCCTTCTTGACCACGTGCTTCACTTCCTTCGTGGTGTCGGATATGACTTGCATCCGGACCACGGTGTCGGCGCGAACTGTGTCCGCCTTCACGGTGTCGGTCGCGGGGACCTGGGCCGCAGCGCTGGCCGCCGCCGCGAACAGGAAGCCCGCGCAGAAAATGGAGGCGCTCACGCCCGATCTGGTTGCGCTTCTGGACGCTGCCTTGAGAAATTGACCGATCACTCGTGCTCCGGGAACTTGTCCGATGGGTTAGACGCCGCGTGTGGCGGGTCAACCATTGGACGGGGGGTGGCGGGCGAAAGTCACGAGGTCAGGGGCTTCAGCACAAGTGAGGTGTATGAGAATGCATCGCTCTGGCAGGAATGTTTCGTGCTGGCTGAAGGTCTTCTGCTCCACAACATCTTCCCAAGGGGTTTCAATGCGTTCGCACGTTAAGGCCTTATTCGCGGTGTTGGGGGTCGTCCTGCTGGCGGCGTGCAACGAGCCGACCGTCGTAAATGGAGACGCGAGCGGGACTTACACACTCACGGCCGTCAACGGCTCGCCCTTGCCCTTCACCCTCGATGCAACCGCGACCGATACACTGACACTCACCTCCGGCAACATCGTTATCAATGCCGGCGGGACCTTCGTCGAGACGCTCTCCGCCGACGTGACCACGGGAGGCGTGAAGACGACCCAGACGAACGTCTGCCCCGGAAACTATATCCAGAGCGGGAACTCCTTCACCTTCAGCGAGTCGCTCACGGGTGACCCGAACTGCGGCGCCCAGTACGGAGCCAAGTGGGACGGCGCCAACACGGTGTCTCTCTTTTTCACCGGATTCCAGCTGGATTACATCATGACTACCAACTAGTAGCGGCGCCTTCGACCAATTGGCTTGGTAGGACGCTCCAAAAAGAAAGGCCCCGCACCGCGGGGCCTTTCTCGTGTCCAGCGGTTTCCGCGCTAGAACGGCAGATCGTCGTCCGTCTCCTGCAACGCTCCAGGAAAATCCTCGAAATCCGCACCGCCCGAGCCCGTCGACGCTTTGGCTCCGGCTGCCGCTGGCGCGCGATTCCGACCCGAGCTCTCGCCCTCGAAATCCCCGCCGCCGCCTCCGCCGCCCTTGCCACCCAGCATCATCAGCTCGCGCACGTTGATCTCGGTGCTGTAGCGGGTCTGGTTCTCCTTGTCCTGCCACTGCTTGTAATCGATGCGCCCTTCGACGTAGATCCTGTCGCCCTTTTTGCAATACTTCTCCACGACGTCGGCGAGACCTGTGCCCTTGGTGTTCCAGACGACGCACCGGTGCCACTCGGTCTTCTCCTGCTTCTCACCATTCGGCGAATTCCACGAACGGCTCGTAGCGAGCGAAAAGCTCGCGACTCTGTTGCCACCCGTCGTCGATCGGACTTCCGGATCGCTGCCAAGATTTCCGATCAGCATCACTTTATTCAGACTTCGACTCACTGTGCCTCCTGGCGAGAGTTCGTTCCCGCCCAGAATAGTATAGGTGTGGCTCAGAGCACGAGCAAACCAACGATTTCAACGGTCAGCAAAACTGCCCACTCTTTTCTCCGCATCGCCTTCGACAACCTCGATGAGCTTTCGAAGCACCAGCGCGTCTTCGACCGGCCGCCGGTAATACTTCGACCTTCGCCCAATCTCGCTGAAGCCGCGCGACTTGTAGAGGGACAACGCCGCGGCGTTCGACTCCCTGACCTCGAGAAACGCGGTGCGGACTCCCCGCGAGCCAAGTTGGATCAGAACCGCATCGAGCATCTGCCCCGCCAATCCCTTTCCCCGAAATTGCGGATCGACCGCTACGTTCAGGACTTCGGCGTCTTCACCGACCGAGAACGCGATGATGTACCCCGCGATCCCTTCGTTTGGAGGAAAAAGCGCTACCAGAAAGATAGCGGGTGGGGAGTCGACGAGGCGGGCGAACGACTCCTCGCTCCAGGGATCGGCGAAGCACGACCGCTCGACCTCCGCGACATCGCCGATGTCACCTTCCGCGGCTGGACGAAGGAATGCCGTCACCGGGGAAGCGACCTTCCATGCTCAGCCTCCCACCGCACTTGAGCCTCCGCCAGCCGGCCATATTCCGGCTCCCACAACGCAAGATCGACAGGGCCACCATCCACTATCGATTCCAGGAGAGCAGAAACGCCTCTGGCGTGCGGGTGGAAATCGAGCTCCTGCGCTGGCCCGATGATCCGCAGTCCGCCCTTCCCTCCACCAAGCGAGACGAGCTCGTCAGCGGTGATCAGCCTCATTTCCCCGACCTGAGTCGCGACGTGATTCGATCCCTGCGTCAACCGCGCCCCGTAAAATTCGCCGCGCATCGCGTCGAGCACCGACAAATACTCCCCGGGCTGAAGCGCCGGACGAGCCCCGGTGACGGTAAGCAGGAGCGACGAGACCGCAAATAGATCAACGCCGTAACCCACCGCCAAACCCTTCGCCACTGAGCCAGCCACCCGCAGGCTCGTAAAGCTGCCCGGACCAGCTCCGCAAACGACTCGCGCGATTTCTTCGCGCCTGATCCCCGTTTCCTTCAGACACTGCGCGATAGCTGGCATGAGATCCTCTCCCCTTCCCGCTCCCGCGTTCCCGCCTCCCGCCTCCCGCCTCCCGCCTCCCGCTTCACCACCCAGCGTCCGCTCCGCAATCACCTCGGAGCCGCGCAGCAGCGCGACGCTTCCGTTGTAGGTGGATCCCTCGAGTGCGATCGTGTGCAACTTCATCCGGCGAGAAGTATCCGCCGAGTCGGATCATCCGGCACATAGTCGAGGTCTATCGGAACGTGGTCTTCGGGCAGACGGGATCCAGCGCGCTCCGGCCACTCCACCAGGACCACCGCGCGCGACGCGATGATCTCGTCCCAGCCGATGTTCGTAAGCTGGTCCGGCGAGTCCAGCCGATAGAGATCGATATGATAGACGGCCGAACGCGCCCCGACGTACTCGTGCACCAGCGCGTACGTCGGACTCGTGATCTCCTCCTTCACTCCATACCCTCGGCAAATCGCTTGCGCGAGCGTTGTTTTGCCGACGCCAAGCTCGCCGGTGAGTGTTATCAGGACCGGAGGAGTGAGGGCGCGGCCGAGTGCTTCGCCCCAATCGCGCAGCTCCTTCTCGGTGAGCTTTAGATGGCCCTTCTCGGCGAGCGGAGGTACGAGGTGACGGTGAGCTGGCATTCGCTAGCGGCCGTGAAGGCCCGCCAGTGATCCCCGACCACCTTCGTGCTTCCCTGCTTTCGCCTTCACCTCGAACAGCTCGTCGCGCAGGCGGGCAGCGGTCTCGAAATCGAGATTGGTCGCCGCTTCGCGCATCTGCGCCTCGAGCTCCTTGATGAGCGCCGGAAGATTCTCGGCGCCGTAATGCGCGCCAGATTCTGCAACGCGACGCCCCTTCTCCTTCTCGCGCTCTTCGCGCTCGGACCGCGCGTCGGCGACGCGCGTGATGAACCGCACCTGATCGACGCTCTTCTTCACGCTGACGGGCGTGATGCCGTGCTCGAGATTGTACGCGGTTTGAATCACGCGGCGGCGCCCAGTCTCATCGATGCAGCGCTGCATCGAGCCGGTCATCCTGTCGGCGTAAAAGATCGCTCGGCCGCTGAGATGCCGCGCCGCGCGACCAACCGTCTGGATGAGCGACCGGTCGCTGCGCAGAAAACCTTCCTGGTCCGCGTCGAGGATCGCCACCAGCGATACCTCGGGCAGATCCAGTCCCTCGCGCAGAAGGTTGATTCCAATCAACACATCGAATTCGCCGAGTCGGAGGCCGCGGACGATTTCCATCCGTTCGATGGCGTCGATGTCGGCGTGCATGTAGCGAACGCGCACGCCCATCTGCTGCAGGTAATCCGCGAGATCCTCGGCCATCCGCTTGGTGAGCGTCGTCACCAGCACGCGCTCGCTCTTCCGCTCGCGGATGCGGATCTCGTTGAGCAGGTCGTCGACCTGGCCGCGGACCGGACGTACCTCGATCTCGGGATCGACGAGGCCCGTGGGTCGAATGATCTGCTCGACGATGGCGCCCTCCGACAGACGCAGCTCGGTCTCGCCGGGCGTCGCCGTGATGTTGAGCGCGCGAGGCGTCAACGACAGGAACTCATCGAACATCAATGGCCGATTGTCGAGCGCGCTCGGGAGTCGGAATCCGTAGTCGACGAGCGTGAGCTTGCGGGCCCGATCGCCGTTGAACATTCCGCCGATCTGCGGCAGCGTCACGTGCGACTCGTCGACCACTACGAGAAAGTCTTCCGGGAAATAATCGAACAGGCATGCCGGCCGCTCACCTTCCGCCCGCCCCGATAGATGGCGCGAGTAGTTCTCGATCCCCGCGCAGGTGCCGATCTCGAGCATCATCTCGATGTCGAAGTTGGTGCGCGACTCCAGCCGCTGCGCTTCGAGAAGCTTGTTCGACGCGCGGAGCTCGGTGAGGCGCTGCGCCAGCTCGGCGCGAATCAACCCGACCGCGCGCTCGATCGTCGGCCGCGAGGTCACGAAATGCTTCGCCGGATAGATCGCTGCCTTCTCCAGGTTGGCGATCGTGTCGCCCGTCAGCGGGTCGATCTTGCTGATCTTCTCGATCTCGTCGCCCCACATCTCCACCCGCACGCCCTGCTCTTCATACGCCGGAAGAATCTCGACCGTGTCACCGCGCACGCGGAACGTTCCGCGCTCGAGGCCCATGTCGTTGCGCGAGTACTGGATCTTCACCAGCGATCTCAGGATGTCGTCGCGCGCGATCTTCTGGCCTTTCGTGAGCGTGACCATTTGCTCGCGGTAGCTGCGCGGATCGCCGAGTCCGTAGATGGCCGACACGGTCGCGACGATGATGACGTCGTTTCGCTCCATCAAGCTCGACGTCGCGCGCAGGCGCAGACGGTCGATGTCCTCGTTGATCGACGCGTCCTTCTCGATATACGTGTCCGTCGTCGGCACGTAGGCTTCGGGCTGGTAGTAGTCGTAGTACGAGATGAAGTACTCCACCGCGTTGTGCGGGAAGAAGCTCTTGATCTCTCCGTACAGCTGCGCCGCAAGCGTCTTGTTGTGCGACAGCACGAGCGTCGGCTTCCCGAAATTCCGAATGACGTTCGCGACCGTCATCGTCTTGCCGGATCCGGTGACGCCAAGCAAAGTCTGAAAGCGGTCGCCCCGTTCCAGTCCTCTCGTGAGCTCCGCTATCGCTTTTGGTTGATCGCCCGCCGGCTCGAACGGAGCCTGCAGGTCAAATACTGCTTTCGACATTCTTCGTATCACTCGCAAGCCGCTCGCGGCGCGCAACTTCTCTCACGCCTTTAACGCGCCGAGCGGCTTTCAGAATTTTTTGCAGGTGTGCAAGGTTGCCAACTTCGACGGCCAGCTCTCCAACCACGTGTCCATCGGAGCTGTGGAGCTCGAAGCTCCTGATGTCGGTCCCGGTCGCCGAAACTGCCGTGGCGAGGTCAGCGTAGAGCCCGCGTCTGTCGGTGGCTTCCAGCGCGAGCCGGACCATGAATTTCTCGCCTTCCAGCTCCTTCCAATCTATCTCGAGTCTCCGCTCGGGTTCCTGCACGAGCATGAGCAGATTCGGACAGTCCGAGCGGTGGATGCTGACGCCTCTTCCTCGCGTTACATAGCCAACGACCGGATCTCCCGGCACCGGCTGACAACACTGGGCGTAGCGGACCATCATGCCGTCGACGCCCTGGATTCGAACCCCTTTCGGCGCGCCCCGGACGCGATCCACGAGCCAATCGAGCGGGCCCGGCTTCGCCGCCTCAGCGGTCTCGAGGTCCGGGTACAGCTCCTTCAGCACCTGCGAGATGTTGACGTCGCCCTGACCGATCGATGCGATGAGATGATTCGGGTCGGTCAGGTGAAGCGCCTTGGCCACCCTCACCATCTCGTCGTCATCCGGCTTGGTCAGGCGGCGGCGCTTGATCTCACGGTCGAGAATCTCCTTACCGAGCTTGATCGAGGTGTTCTGCTCCTCGATGCGGAGACGTTGCCGGATCTTGTGCCTCGCGCGTCCCGTTCTCACGTGAGCGAGCCAGTCTCTGCTCGGCTTGGCCGTCGGCGACGTGATGATCTCGACCGTCTCCGAATTCTTGAGCTCGCGCGCGAGGCTCGCGATGCGGCCGTTGATGCGCGCTCCCTGACAATGCACTCCGACTTCCGTATGGACGGCGAAGGCGAAGTCGATTGGCGTCGCGCCCTTCGGGAGCTGGATCACATCGCCCGTCGGCGTGAAGACAAAGATCTCGTCCTGATAGAGATCGAGCTTCAGGAACTCGAGGAACTCGTCGGGCGTCTTCGCATCGAGCTGGAGCTCGAGCACCTGACGGAACCACTGCAGGGCGCGATCGAGCTCGTCGGCGCTGCGCGAATCTTCCTTGAAGCGCCAGTGCGCCGCGATGCCGTACTCCGCGGTGCGGTGCATCTCGCGGGTTCGGATCTGGATCTCGAACAGCTGCCGGTTCGGCCCGAATACCGTCGTGTGCAGCGACTGGTATCCGTTCGACTTCGGCTGCGCGATGTAGTCCTTGATGCGCTCCTGAAGTGGTGTGAACCGATCGTGGATGACGCCGAGCGCGTGGTAGCAGTCGGGGACGCCGTTGACGGTGACGCGCACGGCGAGGAGGTCATAGATCTCCTCGTAGGGCTTGTCCCACTTCTTCATCTTCTTGTAGATGGACCACAGATGCTTGGGGCGTCCGCTGACTTCGACGTTGGCGATTCCCGCGTCTTTCAGATGGGATTCCAGCGGCTCCCTCAGCTGAGCGATGGACTTCTCGCGCTCGGCGCGGCGCGTGGACACCTTTTTCGCGAGCGTCTTGTACTCGGACGGCTCGAGGTGCTTGAACGCCAGGTCCTCGAGCTCCCACCGCACCTTCGCCATTCCGAACCGGTGCGCGAGCGGCGCGTAGAGGTCGCGCGTTTCCTGCGCGATACGCTTCTGGCGCTCCGGCGGCAGGAATTCCAGCGTCCTCATGTTGTGCAGCCGGTCGGCCAGCTTGATGAGGATGACGCGCGCGTCCTTTGCGATCGACAGCAGGAGCTTCCGGTAGTTCTCGACCTGCCGCTCCTGCGATGAGTTGAGCGGAAGGTGGCCGATCTTGGTCAGCCCATCGACGATCTCGGCTATCTCCTTGCCGAACTCGTTCTCGATGTCCTCGATGGTGATGGCAGTATCTTCGACGACGTCGTGGATCAGCCCGCTGGCCACCGTGACCGTGTCGAGCTGGAGGTCGACGAGGATCTTGGCGACCTCGACGCAGTGCGAGACGAAATTCTCGCCGGAGAGCCGCTTCTGGCCTTCGTGGGCGCGCTCGCTGAACCTGTAGGCGCGCGCGAGCAGCTCCCGGTCGAGTCTCTCCGGAAGTCCCTCCTTGATCCAGGCGGGAATCGTCTCTTTTTCCTTTACGGCGCCAGCAGTCAAAGCAGTCCCGCCTCCGCGAAGCTTATGTAGCGTCCTCTCCCGATAATAACGTGGTCCTGGACAGGTATGTCTAGCACCTTTCCCGCCTGCACAAGCTGTTCTGTTACTACCCTGTCGTCGGGCGAAGGTGTCGGATCGCCACTCGGGTGATTGTGTACAAGAATGATTGCCGCCGCCCTCTCCGCGATCGCCTCTCGAAACACTTCCCGCGGATGTACGAGCGACGAGTTGAGGAGTCCGCGCGTGACCGTGATGTCGCGCTCCAGCCGGTGCTGCGAGTCGAGGACCGCGACATGGAACTCCTCGACCGGTAGATCCTCCAGCCGCTGGGCGAAGATCTCGTAGACGTCGCGGGGCCACCGGACGGGCGCCCCTTCCTGCCTCTCCTCCGCCGCCATGCGTCTTCCCAGCTCGAGAGCGGCGTGGATACCAACCGCACGAGCCGTTCCCACGCCGCTCACGCTCGTGAGGCTCGCCACCGGCTGCGAAGCGAGGAGTCTGAGCGACCCCCGGCAGGTAGAGAGTATCTCTTGCCCGATCCCGAGCGCCGACCGGCCCTCGGAGCCGCTGCCTAGTAAGATAGCGATAAGCTCACCGGAGCTTAGCGCCTGGGCTCCATGAGTGCGCAGCCGCTCCCGCGGCCTCTCGGCGGTTGGGAGCTCGCGAATCCTGAGTGGCATCGGTCATCTCCATTTCGATAGAACCGGGAGAGTGCCACTCACGCCTGCGATGGCCGCCACCCGCGTCGGCCGCCCATCATCAGCTTTGCGCGTCGACCAATTCCGCCGCGGAACTTTCCGTTCTTGATGCCAGTCGCGGTTACGCAGTTCGCCCTTGGCTAAAGGCTCGCTCCGTGGCATTTCTTGAACTTCTTCCCCGACCCGCACGGACACGGATCATTCCGCCCGACGTTCGTGAAATCCTTCCCCGCCCCGGCGCCTATCGTTCCGCCCGCCATCGCACTCGACAGCGACGAGCTCTTCCCGCCGACGTGCACCGTCGGCTCCGGACGAACATCCGTCCCGCGCTGCGGCGCTTCGGGAGGTCCAAGATCGAGCGTCGCGTCGGTACCTTCGCCGTCGCTTGCGGGCACATCCTCGAGCAGTCCCGCCGCGTTATAGCGTTTCGTCGGCCCCGTCGGTCCCCTTGGACGACGCGGCGCGCCACCCTCCTGGTCGTCGTCGTTCAGGAACATCGGCGGCAGCGGTCTCGGCTGCTCGAACGTGATCTGAGCGCGCAGGAATCTCTCGGTGAACGTATTGTGGATGTCGCCCATGAGATCCACGAACATCGTGTACGCTTCGTGCTTGTACTCGATGAGCGGGTCCTTCTGGCCCCACGACCGGTAGCCGATCGCGTTGCGCAGCTGATCGAGATCGTAGAGGTGATCCTTCCACTTCTCGTCCAGCACGTGCAGCATCACCAGCGACAGCAGCTGATCGCCGTACTCGCCGAGGCTCAGCAGCTTGTCGGCGAACGCCTTGCGGCCGGCTTCAACCGCGCGTGTCTCCGCATCCTCTTCGCTCGTCGGAAGGCTGCCATCCTCGTAACCCGGGACGGCCAGCATGTAGTGCATCAGCAGATCCTGCCTGACGAGGGCAAAATCCCACTCTTCCTGCGAATCGAACGTCGCCAGCATGTTCTCGACGCGCTTCGACACGCCCTTCTCGACCATTTTCTCGGCTTCGGCCTTGAGCTCTTCCCCGCCCTCGAGCGCGAACGACCGCAGCGAGTAGATCACTTCGCGCTGCTGGTTCATTACGTCGTCGTATTCCAGCAGCCGCTTGCGTGACTGGAAGTTCTGCAGCTCCACCCGCTTCTGCGCCTGCTCGATGGACCGCGTGATGAGCGAGTGCGTCAGCATCTCGCCCTCCTGCGCTCCCATCCGATCCATCAGCTTCGCAATCCTGTCGGACCCGAAGAGACGCATGAGGTCGTCTTCGAGCGAGAGGAAGAACTGGGACGCACCCGGATCGCCCTGACGGCCGGCGCGGCCCCGCAGCTGGCGATCGATGCGCCGCGATTCGTGGCGCTCGGAGCCGATGATGTGAAGACCGCCGCACTCGATCACATCTACGAGCCTGTTTTCCGGGTCCTTGCGCTGCGACGGCTTGGACTCGGTCACGCCGGGTCCGAGTTTGATGTCGGTTCCGCGGCCGGCCATGTTGGTCGCGATCGTCACGCCACCAGGTTGACCCGCGCCCGCCACGATCTCTGCCTCGCGCTGGTGGTACTTCGCGTTCAGAACGTTGTGCGGGATTCCGGCGCGCTTGAACATGCGCGACAGGGTCTCGGAAACTTCCACGCTCACCGTTCCAACGAGGACCGGGAACCCCAGCCCATGCAGTCGCTGAGTCTCCTCGAGAATCGCGTTGTACTTCTCGCGCCGCGTCTTGTACACGAGATCCTGACGGTCGTCTCGAATGACGGGCTGGTTCGTCGGAACCACCGAGACGCCGAGCTTGTAGATCTCGTGGAATTCCGTCTCTTCCGTCTCGGCCGTTCCGGTCATGCCGGACAGCTTCTCGTAAAGTCGGAAATAATTCTGGATGGTGATCGTAGCGAGCGTCTGGGTCTCGCCCTTCACCTGGACGCCCTCTTTCGCCTCGACCGCCTGGTGCAAGCCCTCCGACCAGCGACGCCCGTGCATTGTGCGACCAGTGAATTCGTCGACGATCAACACCTGGCCTTCCTGCACCACGTAGTTGACGTCGCGCTCGAACAGCGCGTGAGCGCGAAGCAGCTGGTGCACGATATTGAGCCGTTCGCTCTTCCCGGCGTAGTCGATGTTCAGCTTGTTACGCGCTTCCAGCTTCTCGGCGGGGGTCATGTCCGGGTCGTGATCGATCGCGTGAACCTGCTGCGACAGATCCGGCAGGATGAACTCGTCGTGCGCTTCGGGCGACATGAAATCGACGCCCGCGTCAGTCAGATGGACGGTGTGGCCTTTCTCGTCGAGCACGTAAAGGAGATCGTCCTCGATGTCCCTGAACTGCTGCTTGCCGGCGGGGAGTCTTCGATCTGCGATGTGCTGCAGCTCCATCTTCTGCACCAGCTGCTTGGCGCCGGTCTCCTGCATCACCTTGAGGAGCCGCTTGTTCTTCGGGCCGCCGAGCTGCGCCTTGTACAGGTTGAGCATGGCCGTATCGTTGTCGCCGGCCTCGAAGGCTTTCTCGCCGATCGCAACCAGCGAGTTCACGAGGTCGCTCTGCTTCCGCACGAGACGCGCGACAGCGGCGTTGTGGAGTCCGTACTCGGCGTCGGTTTCATTGCCGACCGGTCCGGAGATGATGAGCGGCGTCCGGGCCTCATCGATCAGGACGGAGTCAACCTCGTCGACGATTGCGTACACGTGGTTGCGCTGAACCCGCTGTTCGAGCGACTGCACCATGTTGTCGCGCAGGTAATCGAACCCGTACTCGTTGTTGGTTCCGTAGGTGATGTCGCACTCGTAGGCAGCGCGACGATCCTGCGTGCCTGGATCCGTGTCGTCGATGCAGCCTACGGTGAGGCCGAGGTACCGGTAGACGTGCCCCATCCACTCTGAATCGCGGCGGGCAAGGTACGAGTTGACGGTGATGAGATGGGCGCCCTTTCCGGGCAGCGCGTTCAGATAGAGCGGCAGGGTCGCGACGAGCGTCTTACCTTCACCCGTCGCCATCTCGGCGATGCGGCCGTTGTGCAGCTGGACGCCGCCCATCAGCTGCACATCGTACGGAACCATATTCCATTCCATCTCCTGCCCGGTCACCGACACCGTTGTGCCCAGGAGGCGGCGTGCTGCCTCGCGCACAGTTGCGTACGCTTCGGGCAGAAGCTCGTCCAGGACCTGAGCGATCGCGTTGCGAAGCTCCGCCTCGACACCACCACGTCCATCGACCCCGCTCAGCTGGTTGTCGATGTCCTCGCGCTCGATGGGATCCACCGCCGTCCGCTTGCGATTTCTGAGCTCAGCGATGCGTGCCTCGATCCCACTCGTAACTTCGCTGATGCGAGCGCGGAACTTTGCGGTCTGCCCGCGTAGCTCCTCTTCCGAAATTGTCTGCAGCCGCGCGTAGTGCTCGTTGATCTCATCCACGATCGGCTGAACGCGCTTGCGCTCCCGATCGTGCCGAGTTCCAAACACCCCGCTAAGCAGTCCTGTCAACGCCATTTACTGGTCTTCCTCACGACGATACTCCACATCAACGATAGAGCCCTCGAGCTTCGATGAACCGTTCGACGCTTTCGGGCACGAATCCCCTGATCGATTTTTTTTCACGCAGCCGTTGGCGGATCTCAGTCGACGACACATCCACGCGCCGCGTCGACAGAGACACAAGACGTTCCGCCTTGCGCCATTCCGTCAGATCTCCAGCGCCCGATCTCATCATCAGCCCGAGAGTCGCCAGCTCAAGAATTCGCTCCGGTTTTCGCCACTGCCTGAACCCGGCCAGCGCATCCTGACCCACCAGAAAAAAGAGCTCCGCACCGACGTACCGCTTGGCCAAATGCTCTAAAGTATCAACCGTGTAAGATAACCCTTCGCGGTTGATTTCTGCGTCGTCGACCGCGTATTTCGCGTTCCCGGAGATGGCGAGCCGGACCATCTCGAGCCGGTCGGGCCCGGCCGCAAGTGGCGGCGTGTCGACCTTGAATGGCTGGGCTCCCGCTGGAACGAAAATCAGCAGGTCGAGCCGGAGCGCCTCGCTGGCATCGGCGGCCAGCAGCAGGTGACCGACATGGGGTGGATCGAAGGTGCCCCCGAAAACCCCAATGCGCACTTTCTACGTCGCTGGCGCTACCGGCGCTGCCGGCGCGGGACCACACGCTTCATTTACATCGCGGTCGTTGGCGTAGGCTTTCCGCATCGCATCGCACAGGTCGCGAGCATCCTCGGTGTACTTGATCGCCCGATAAGCCTCGAGAAGCCGCAGATAGGCCTGCTTGGTCGTCGGCGCGTTGGGGTGCAGCCGTATCACATCCTTGAAATACAGAATCGCCGAGTCGAACGCCTTCCGCTTCAGGTATAAGTAGCCGGTCGTGTAGTCCTTTTTTGCCAGCCACTCGTCGAGCGTGGCAAGCTCTTTCTTCGCCGGCTCGGCGAACGGCGAATCGGGGTAGCTCGCTAGCAGCGACTGGTACGCGGTGACTGCGTTGGACCCATACGTGGCATCCAGCTCCGGGTGTCTCCACTCCTTCTGATACGCCCGTCCCGAGAGATAGAGCGCGTCATCTACCAGCGTGTCCTGTGGGAATGCGTCGATGAGTCGATTGTAGGTCCCGGCCGCTAGCAGATTCTGTCCCTCGTGGGACTGCGACTGCGCCAGGTAGTAGAAGGCCAGCGGCAAGCGCGGATCGCGCGCCGGCAGGTCGAGCGTCAGCTGCTCGAAGGCCTTTGCCGCGTTGTCGTACCGGTGCGCCTTATACTCCGCGAGCGCGACCTGGTAGAGCTTGTCGGCATTGGGGTACAGCTTCGCATTGAATGGGGGCTTGCACGCCAGGGGTGCCACGAGCAGCACGGCCAGCAGGAGCGGTCTGAATCTGAACATCCGTATGATATTACCCTCTGCCGTCGAGCGTGTTCATGCGGATGGACGTCCAATTGAATGGTATCGCACGCCCAGCTCCCGCATCTTCTCGACGTCGTAAAGATTTCGGCCATCGACGATGACCGGCTGCTTGAGCGTGCGCTTCACCCGCTCGAAATCCGGGTGACGGTACTCGTTCCAGTCCGTGACCACGACCAACGCATCGGCGCCTGTAAGCGCCTCATAGTTAGTCTCAGCGTAATCTATTCGGTTGCCGAGCAATCCTCGGGCGTGTTCGAGGGCGGCGGGGTCGTGAGCGCAGATCGATGCTCCATCACGCAGCAGGGCGTCAATGAGCGTCAGCGCCGGAGCCTCACGCATGTCGTCTGTGCCCGCCTTGAAGGCGAGTCCCCACACCGCGATCCGCCGGCCCTTGAGATCGCCGCCAAGCGCCGCCTTCACTTTCGCCGCGAGTACGGTCTTCTGGCGCTCGTTGGCGGTCTCCACCCCCGCCAGCACATCGAGCTTGACCCCACAGCCGGCGGCCATGCTGATCAGTGCCTTGACGTCCTTGGGGAAGCAGGATCCGCCGTAGCCCGGCCCAGGGAACAGAAATGACGACCCGATTCGCGAATCGCTGCCGATGCCCTTCCTGACGGAATCGACGTTTGCTCCCACCGAGTCGCAAAGGTTGGCCACCTCGTTCATGAACGAGATTCTCGCGGCGAGCATACCGTTGGCGGCGTACTTCGTTATCTCCGCCGAGGAGATATCCATCAGCATTATCGGCTTGCCCGTCCTGACGAACGGCGCGTAGATCTCCGTCATCACTCGCCGCGCAAAATCAGTCGCCGTCCCGAGAACCACTCGATCCGGGCGCATGAAATCTTCGACCGCCGCGCCCTCCTTCAGGAATTCGGGATTGCTGCACACGTGGAAGGGAAACTTCGCCTCCTTCGCGATCGCCTTCTCGACTTTGGCGGCGCTTCCGACCGGCACGGTGGACTTTGTCACCACCACGATCTCGCGCTTCATGTGCTTGCCGATGAGATCGGCCACCTGCAGGACATACTTGAGATCCGCGGAGCCGTCCTCGCCCGGAGGAGTGCCAACGGCGATGAAGATGACGTCGGCCGAGCCGATAGCTTCTGCAAGCTGCGTGGTAAAGGTGAGGCGCTGCTCCTTCTGATTGCGCTCCACGAGCGCCTCCAGACCCGGCTCATAGATCGGGATGTCGTTGTTCTTGAGCCGCGCGATCTTTCCTTCGTCGATGTCCGCGCAGCAGACATTGTTTCCGGTCTCGGCGAGACACGCGCCTACGACGAGTCCGACGTAGCCGGTGCCAATTACAGATATGTTCATTAGCTGGTTGAGTTAGGCAGTCGCGTAGGATGTAACCGACGTGAGCGAGACGATCCTGCCCTTGCCCTTGGCGAGCTTTGCCGTCGCGTTTCGCGTGTCGACGACCACGCGAGCGAGATGAATCACGCGCTGATAGTCGACCGCCGTATGGTCGGTGACGATGACCACGGCGTCGGCATTCGTGAGCTCCTTGTCCGAGAGCGGGACGCTCGTATGCTCGTGACCGTCTTCGCGGAACTTCGGCACATGGGGATCGTGGTACACCACATCCGCGCCCTGGCTCTCGAGGAGGCGCATCACGTCGAGAGCGGGGCTTTCGCGCATGTCGTCGATGTCCTTCTTGTATGCGACACCGAGCACGAGCACGCGGCTTCCGTTGACTGCTTTCTTTTCGTCGTTCAGCGCCTGCGCCACCTTTCTGACGACCACCGCGGGCATCTCGCTATTGATCTCGCTGGCGAGATCGATGAAGCGCGTCTTGTAATTCAGGGTCCGCATCTTCCAGGCGAGGTAGTGCGGGTCGAGCGGGATGCAGTGGCCACCGATTCCCGGACCGGGAGTGAACTTCATGAAGCCGAACGGCTTCGTGGCCGCGGCATCGATGACCTCCCAGATGTTGACGCCAAGCTTGTCGCAGACGATCGCCATCTCGTTTACGAGGCCGATATTGACCGAGCGGAACGTATTCTCGAGCAGCTTCACCAGCTCCGCCGTCTCCGTGCCAGAGACCGGAACGATCGTGTCGAGGCATGTCGCGTACAGCGCGCTCGCCACCTCGGTGCAGTTATCCGTAATGCCACCGACGATCTTCGGTGTGTTCTTCGTGTTCCAGATCGGGTTGCCTGGATCTACGCGCTCGGGGCTGAAGGCGAGAAAGCAGTCCTTACCAACCGTGAGTCCCGCCGCTTCGAGCTTCGGCTGCATCAGCTCCCGCGTCGTACCGGGATACGTCGTGCTTTCGAGCACCACGACAATGCCCGGTCGGCAGTTACGACCAATGGCGTCCGCCGCGGCGAGAACGAATCCCATGTCCGGATCGCGGGTCTTGGCCAAGGGTGTCGGAACGGCGATCGAGACGGCGTCCATCTCTTTCATTCTCGATTCGTCGGTCGTGGCCTCGAACTTTCCCGACTTCACCAGGCGCTCCAGCTCGGCGCTTGGGACGTCCTGGATATGCGACTTGCCGGACATCAGCGCCTTCACCACGCGCTCACTCACGTCGTAGCCGATGACCTTGAAGCCCGCCTTCGCAAACTCCAGCGCGAGCGGCAAGCCTACGTAGCCGAGACCGACGACACCGATACATGCTGTCCTCTTCTCGATCTTGGCGATCAGCTGATCCTTTATCTGCACTTGTTGCTCACTCGCTCTGGGTGGATTCTCAACGGCCATAGAAGCCGCGAACTGCCTCGATCACTTCATCCATCTGAGACTGCTCGAGCTCGGGATAGACCGGCAGCGAGATCACTTCCTTGGTCGCCCGCTCGCTCTCGGGGAACGCTCCACGCTTGTACCCGAGGTACTCGAAGCAGGGCTGAAGATGGAGCGAAAGGGGATAGTAAACCGCCGAGCCGATCCCCTTCTCCTTGAGATACGCCTGCAGGTCATCGCGCTTCGCGACGCGCAACGTGTACTGGTTGTAGATGGACTCGTTCGCCGGATCGATCGTCGGTGTGCGAACGTCGTTGACGTCTGCGAATGCGGCATTGTAGTAGGCCGCGTGCTTCCGCCTCGCCGCGCTCCAGAGCGACAACATCGGGAGCTTTGCCGACAACACTGCCGCCTGCAGCGCGTCGAGCCGGCTGTTGTATCCGACCTCTTCGTGGTAGTAGGTCTTCATTCCGCCGTGGACGCGCAGTCGGCGCAGGCGTGTCGCGAGATCATCGCTCTGCGTAACGATCATTCCACCGTCGCCATATCCGCCCAGGTTCTTGGATGGGAAAAAGCTGAAGGTGCCGATCGTCGCGGCTTCTCCAGCCATCACCCATTTATCACCGATCTTGCGCCGGGCGCCGATCGACTGCGCCGCGTCTTCGATGACCGGCAGCTCGCCCGCCGCGTCCATGATCGTCTCGATCGGCGCCATCTGCCCGAAAAGATCCACCGCGATGACCGCCTTGGTGGAAGGCTTGAGGCCCGAGCTTATGGACTCCGCGGAGAGATTGAAGGTGTCGGGATCTATGTCCGCAAACACCGGCCTCGCTCCGACATTGTGGACCGCGCCAGCCGTCGCGAAGAACGTGAAAGGCGTCGTGAGAACTTCATCGCCCTTGCCGATGTTCAGCGCTCGCAACGCGAGCAGAATGGCGTCGGTCCCGTTCGCGCAGCCGATCGCGTGTCTCGTCTGCGAGAGCTTGGCGACGTCGCGCTCGAGGCGCTCAACGGGTTCGCCAAGAATGAAAGATTGATCCTCCACGACCTTCATCATCGCGTTGACGACGGATTCGCGGATGGTCAGGTGCTGAGCTTTCAGATCGAGTAAGGGAACGGCCATTTATCTACGCTGTGGAATGGGGCTGAAAGAGGCTGTTAAAGATACACGACTGAGGGTCAAACCTGGGCGCGCAGAGGGAGCGGAACTTCGCGTCCCGTCTTGGCCGACTCGTAGATGCCCAGGATCAATTCCAGGGACTTCCGGCCCGCGCGGCCATCGGTGTCGGGCTTGGCTTCGCCCCTCAGAACCTGCAGGACATTCCTGTAATAGCCCTGATGGCCCAGCCCGTAGACGTTCGGTGGATTCGTATTCGCCGCTTCTACCAGCTTGTCGTCGTCGTCGTACTCCGCGAACTCCCAGTGTTCGATCTTGTTCACCGCAGTGCCGCCGATCTTGGCCGAGCCCTTTTCGCCGAGCACGGTCAGTGAGCCTTCGAGATTTCGCGGATAGGCAAGCATCGTCACCTGGATGGTCCCAAGCGCACCCGAGCGGAACTTGAGGATGGCAACACCGGAATCCTCGGTCTCGATGCGGCGGGCGAGCGTAGCAGTCTTCGCCATCACGCTCTCCACCGGACCCATGACCCACTGAATCAGGTCGACGTAGTGCGACGCCTGGTTCATGAACGCGCCGCCATCGAACTCCCACGTCCCGCGCCACGGAGCCTGGTCATAGTATTCCTGCGGCCGCGCCCAGTGCACAATGCAGCTCGCCATGTAAATGCGGCCAAACCGATTGTTGTCCACTGCCCGCTTCAGCAGCTGGACGGGAGGATTCAGCCGGTTCTGCTTGACGACGAACAGCTGAACCGCCGCCTTGTCGCATGCGTGAACGAGGGCATCCGCGCCGGTTAGCGAGATGGACATCGGCTTCTCCATCACGACGTGTTTCCCGGCCTGCGCCGCTGCGATGCCCATCTCGTGGTGAAGTCCGGACGGAGTCGCGATCGTCACCACATCCGCATTGCTCTCGGCGAGCATCTTCTCGTAGGACGTGAAAAAGGGGACTCCCCACGTCTTTCCCGCCTCCTGGGCGCGAGCTGGATCGACATCCGATACGGCGACGAGATCGAGCCCTTCGATCTTGTCGATCGCCTCGAAGTGGTTCTTGCTGATGCGCCCGCACCCGGCCAACGCGATTCTAAAGGTCTTCTCACCGGCCACCTATGAAACTCTCCTCAGCTCTTCGCCCACGAGCTTGTATTTCGTTCCACAGACCTTGCAGCTGCTCGGATCTCTCTCCGAGAGTCGCTCGCCGCACTGGCACATCCAGCCGATCCGGCGCGCCGGCACTCCGACCACGAGCGCATAGGCAGGCACGTTTTTCGTGATCACGCTTCCCGCGCCCACGAACGCGTACTCCCCAAGCGTGACGCCGCATACGATCGTCGCGTTCGCGCCAATCGTCGCTCCGCGCCCAACCAGCGTTTTTCTGTATTCGTTGCGGCGCGAGACGTGGCTGCGCGGATTCAGCACGTTCGTGAATACCATCGACGGTCCGCAGAAGACGTCGTCAGAGAGCTCGACCCCCTCGTAGACCGACACGTTGTTCTGGATCTTCACGTTGTTGCCGATCTTCACGCCGTTCATCACCACGACGTTCTGTCCGAGTGAGCACCGCTCGCCGATGACGGCGCCGCCCAGCACATGACAGAAGTGCCAGACCTTGGTGTCGGCCCCGATCTGCGCGCCTTCGTCGATGTACGCCGACTCGTGGATGAAAGG
>Ga0207707_10001885_pt1 | contig 19141 bp, 16 predicted proteins | sample KBSC83BmetaG_FD_184336 | JGI IMG/M metagenome (GOLD analysis project Ga0207707, IMG submission 184336) | Corn rhizosphere microbial communities from Kellogg Biological Station, Michigan, USA - KBS C8-3B metaG (SPAdes) (version 2) | ecosystem: Host-associated > Plants > Roots > Rhizosphere ...
CCAATATAACGCCGCCAGGCGAAGCCGCCCGGCATTGACGCCCTCCGGTCAGGTTGCCGCGTTCTTGCGCCGCTTCTCGCTCCGCGCTATTCTTGGCCCGCCGCCGATTGTATACAATTTTGCGTCCAATAGGAGGGATGATGTCGCTCTTCGTTCGAAAACCGATGGGGACCCTTCTCGCCGAGGCGGGCGCGGGCACGCTGCGTCGGGAGCTGGGGCCGCTGGCACTGGTCACCCTCGGCATCGGCGCCGTAATCGGCGCCGGTATCTTCGTTCTCAGCGGCGAGGTCGCTTCGCTCCACGCCGGACCCGCACTCACCCTGTCGATGGCCCTCGCCGGAGTCGCGTGCGTCTTCGCCGGACTCTGCTACGCCGAGCTCGCCAGCATGATCCCCGTCGCCGGCAGCGCCTATACCTATGCCTACGCCACCCTCGGCGAGCTCGTGGCGTGGATCATCGGCTGGGATCTCATTCTCGAGTACTCGCTGAGCTCCTCGACGGTCGCCGTCGGCTGGGCCGGATACGCAGTGACGCTCCTCGGCGAAATGGGAATCACCTTTCCCGCGCGCCTGGCTGGGGCGCCCGGGACACACATAGCTCTCGCCAATGGAACCCAGGTGACAGCTCTCTTTAACCTGCCGGCGATGCTGATTTGCCTGGTGCTGACCGGACTGCTCGTGCTCGGCATCCGTGAGTCGGCGCGCGTCAACACCAGCATCGTCATCATCAAGCTCGTGGTGCTCCTCCTCTTCATCGCGGTCGGTATCCATTACATAAATCCCGCCAACCTCCACCCGTTCATTCCGCCGAATACCGGAGTCTTCGGCTCCTTTGGCTGGAGCGGTATTCTGCGCGGCGCCGGCATCATCTTCTTCGCCTACATTGGATTCGACGCCGTCTCCACCGCGTCCCAGGAGGCAAGGAATCCGGGTCGCGACATTCCGATCGGCATTCTCGTCTCCCTTGCGATCTGCACCCTCCTCTACATCGCGGTCGGTGCCGTCATGACAGGGCTCGTGCCGTACTCAAAGCTCAACGTCGCGTCGCCGCTCGCCGTCGCGGTGCAGTCGACCGGCCTCAAGTGGCTGCCTCCAATCGTCAACCTCGGCGCAGTCTGCGGAATTGCCAGCGTCATTCTCGTCAACATGCTGGCGCAGTCCCGCATCTTTTATTCGATGAGCCGCGACGGACTCCTGCCTCCCATTTTTGCGAGGCTGCATCCGCGTTTCCGCACGCCCCACATCACCACGGCCGCGACCGGAATCATCATCGCCATCGCCTCCGGTCTGTTTCCAATCAGCGTGCTCGGTCAGCTGGTGAGCATGGGAACCTTGCTGGCGTTCGCGATTGTCTGCGCCGGCGTTCTTATCCTGCGCCGCACCGAGCCGGACATTCCGCGTCCGTTCAGAACTCCCTGGACGCCGGGCGTGCCGATCGTCGGCACCCTCATCTGCCTGTACTTAATGTCCGGACTGCCGCTGCCGACGTGGATCAGGCTGTTCGTGTGGCTGGCGATCGGACTCTCGATCTACTTCGGCTACGGGAGAATGAAGGCCGCCGCAATTCGGGCGCGGCCGGTCGCTGAGCTCGCTTAGCGCTGCGGCCGGCGCTCAAAGATTCTGTCCCAGGCTCGAAGCGCCGGCTTCGGTTTGAGACCCGTGTCGACCAGTCCAAGCGTCGCGAACAGCGGCAGAATTGCGGGTACCGGTTTGGGGAAGCTGCCGAGATCGAGGTCGGTAAAAGACAGCTGAAACACGCCGAGTGCGTTTGCGTTGTCGAGGAGCTCCGATTGGCGCGCGATGTACTGCGCCTGGAGCTCCGCGGACGACGAGAACGCTCCGCGCACCGAAGCCGACGGCCACCCACCTTCGACCACCATGACGGGCAGTGCGCCCTGGCCCTTGATCCGCGAGTAATAGTCGAGCGGGATCTCAGCCGGGGTCTTGAAGCCGCCGAGGTACGGGTACGAAGACAGGCCAATCACGTTCATGAATGGAAAATCGCGGAGATCTTCCGCGATTCCGACGAACGGTTTTTGTTGCCCGAGCTTTCCCCAGGCGGTTTCGACCTGCACACTCACGTAGAGTGGAAGGGCCGTCGCCGGGTGCGACCGCCGCAAATCCGCCGCCGCGTCGTTGGTCATCCGAACAACGGCATCGTACACCGGGCGCGGGGCGATCGCCCGCACCAGATTGGTCTCCGCCGCGAGGCCGAGGTAATCGGGGTGCAGCATCTCCGCGAGCGCGCCGACGTAGCTGCGGTACAGCCGCTGTACAGCCGGCTCGGTGATGCTGCGATGCGCCGCGACGAGTGCTGCCGCTTCGCTATCGCGCGCCAGACCATTGGTTACGTCGATGGTAACCACGAGCTTGAGATGCTTCGACCGATAGTAGTGCTCGAGGTCGACGCCGTCCTTGCGTAGCGCGTCGGCGGGCGAGCCGCCGGCGAGGAGCTGCGCCCACGGAACGTCGAGGTGCATGATCGCGGCGTCCGCCCGTTTGCTCCAGATGTCGAGTGACTTGACTGCGCTTCCAATGTCCGGCTTCGGCGGGATCACCGAGAATCCCATGAAATACGACCGTGTCGCGCGTGCCGGCACATCGTGCTCGGCCGCCGGCCGCGCGCAAGCAACCATCGTCGCACAGCCAACGGTCGACACGAGAATTCTGCGGCAGGAGCTCATACGTCGCTCGGGGAAGTGATCTGTCGATTATCCACGCGTATGGGTCGCCGCCAAAGTTTCGTGCGTCGATGCGCCGGCGCGAGCAATCTTTCTATGAGCGCCAACACTCCGTCGACTGCCAGGGCCAGCAACGCGGCGGGCAGCGCGCCGGATAGAATCATGCGCGTATCAGCGAGCGCCAGTCCCGCGACAATCGGCTCACCCAATCCGCCCGCGCCGATGAATGCAGCCAGCGTCGCCGCCCCAACGGTGATTACCGCAGCTGTTCGAATCCCGGCCATGATCACCGGTGCCGCGAGCGGTAGTCTGACCCACAGCAAGCGCTGCCGCGCAGTTGTCCCCAGCGCTTCGGCGGCCGACACCGCATCGGGGTCCGCGTCTCGCACGCCGGTGTAAGTGCCACGTGCGATCGGATAAAGCGCGTACAGCCATAACGCGACCAGCGCCGGGATCACACCGACGCCGAGTAGCGGAATCATGAAGGCGAGCAGCGCGATCGATGGAATTGTCTCGAGCACTCCGAGCGCTCCAATCGTCGGCTCGGCGATTCGCCGGGTTCGCTCCAGACCCAGACCCAGCGGCACCGCTACCATTACTGCCGCGAGCAGTGCCACGGCGACCAGCAGCAGATGCCTCGCCGTCAGCGCTCCGATCGTCGCACGGCGTTCCCACATGTATCCCCAGAATCCCGACTGCCGAGATTCGGTAACGGCATGAGTGGCCGGGCCAGCGCCCACCAGCCCGAGCGCGGTGAGCTCACTTCGCGCGACCGTGGCTATGTCTTCCCGATCCACTTCTACACGTTTGTTGAGCCTGCGCATGGTCAGCTCGTCGAGCCTTCCGCTCAGGAGGATGAGGGTCGCGATTGCCCTCGGCTCTTCCCGTTCCAGCCTGGCGGACACGATTGCCGCCGCTTCGTAGGGCGGGAAGAAATGCTTGTCATCTACAAGGGTCAGGAGATCGTAGCGCGCCAGCAGTCCGTCCGTCGAATATCCGTCGATCACATCGACGGCGCCCGATGCGAGCGCCTGGTATTTCACCGCCGGCGCGAGCGGCCTCACAACTCTTGGCCTGATGCCGTACACCCGCGCCAGGCCCACGAGCCCATCGCTCCTGCCAATGAAATCGGCGGTGAACCCGGCGCTAAGGTGCGCACTCTCGCGCGCGAGATCGCTCAAGGTCCGCAGATGATATCTGTTGGCCGTCGCTCGCGAGACTGCAATCGCGTAGGTGTTCTGGAAGCCAAGCGGAGGCAGCCAGCGCGTTTGGTAGAGCGACGAGAATCGGGCGGAGACGTGCGCGAAGACCGCGCGCGGGTCGGCAAGAACGGAGTCGGGTAGAGTGTCGTGGAGAATTGCGACCAGGCCGGTTCCGGTATACTCGGGATACACATCGACCGCGCCGCTTCTCAACGCGCCGAAGGCGATCTCGGTCGCGCCCAGTCCGCGGCGTCGATCGACGGTAAAGCCGCGCGACTCCAGCAACTGTGCGAACATTTCCGCCAGCACGTACGACTCGCCGAAGGGCTTCGACGCGACGATGACCGGCCGCTGTGTTTGCGCTTGCAGCGCGCCAGTCGACAATATCGTGTTTAACACCGCGGCACCCGTGACGGCGCGTAGCGATTGCGCCCACCTCATGCGAGAAGCGGCTCGAGACCGGCGCGCGCCTTCTCGATCAATTGCGCGACGTAGCTGGTCGCCGGGGTCTGAACGAGCGCTTGCATGGGCCCGTGCTGCTCGACCTTTCCCCTGCGCATCACGACTATCTGATCGGCGAGCCGCCCCGCTTCAGCGAGATCGTGGGTGACGAGCAGGGTCGTCAGCCCCAACTCCTTGCGCAGCTCGGTGAAGCTCCCCTGCAGGTCTGCACGCGAGATCGCGTCCAACGCCCCGAAGGGCTCGTCGAGCAAAATCACCCCTGGCCGCGCCGCGATGCTGCGCGCCAGCGCTACTCGCTGTCGTTGCCCACCCGACAACTCGTGCGGGAATCGCGATCCGAAATCGGCTGCCGGCAATCCCACCAGGTCGAGCGCGCGCGCCGCGGCGGCATTCGCATCGTCCATCCCTCGCAGCACCGGAACCAGCTCGACGTTGCGCAGAACCCGCCAGTGCGGCAACAGTCCGCCATGTTGCTGCACATACCCGATGCTCCGGCGCAGATCGACTGGGTGTTGCAGCCTCACATCCCGGTTATCGACCAGGATTTCCCCCGCGTCGGGCTCGACCAGTCGGTTGAAGCAGCGCAGCAGCGTCGTCTTGCCCGACCCGCTCTCGCCGACGATGGCCGTCGCTTGACCCGCCGCGACGTCGAGGCTGACTCCGTCGAGCGCTACGACATTGCCAAATCTGTGTACGACGTTACGGGCGGAAAGAGAAGCCGACATTCTCGATACCTGTTCGATAGATTCTCTTACATCCCTCGTCTTTCAGGAACCCGGATGAGTCCCGCCACCACGAAGATACGCCGCCTCGGCGCTCAGGGCTTGCAGACCTCCGCCATCGGCCTCGGCTGCATGGGCATGTCCGATTTTTACGGACCCAGCAACGAGCAGCAGTCGATCGCCACCATTCACCGCGCCATCGAGCTCGGCATCAACTTCCTCGATACCGCCGACATGTACGGTCCGCACACCAACGAGCAGCTGGTGGGACGCGCGATCAAGGGCAAGCGCGACAAGTTGATCGTCGCCACCAAATTCGGAAGCGTGCGCGACCCAAAGACCCGCGCATTCCTTGGCGTGAATGGGAAGCCCGACTACGTTCGCCAGGCGTGCGACGCATCCCTCAAGAGGCTGGGCATCGACACCATCGATCTCTACTACCAGCACCGCGTCGACAGGAATACGCCGATCGAGGATACGGTTGGCGCAATGGCCGACCTCGTCCGCGAGGGCAAGGTCCGCTACATCGGATTGTCGGAGGCGTCGGTCGCGACGATCCGCCGCGCGCACAAGGTGCACCCGATTACGGCAGTCCAGACCGAGTACTCGCTCTGGTCACGCGATCCCGAGGACGGACTTCTCGAGGCGCTGCGCGCACTCGATATCGGCTTCGTCGCCTACAGTCCGCTCGGCCGCGGGTTTCTCACCGGCCAGATCAAGAGCGTCGACGATCTCGCCGATGACGATTTCCGGAAACACAACCCGCGCTTTCAAGGCGAGAATTTCAAAAAGAATCTCGACCTCGTCGCGAAAGTCGAGGAGATCGCCGAGGAGCACAAGTGCACACCCGCGCAGCTGGCGCTTGCGTGGCTGCTGGCGCAAGGCGATGACATCGTGCCGATTCCCGGAACCCGACATCCGGAGCGCGTCGAGGAGAACTGGCACGCGGTGGACATCGTGCTATCGGAGAATGACCTGCGCCGCATCGACGCCGCCGCTCCCAAGGGAATCACTGCCGGAGAGCGTTATGCCGAAGGCGGGATGAAGACGATCAACGGCTAGAGGCGAAAGAGGTAGCTGACTTTCGCGAAGAAGCCATCTCTCGTTCGTTGCAGGTTCTGGAAGCGGAACTCGCGCGGCTCTTCCAGCGTCGAACCGTACCCGAGATAAACGAGAGTGCCCGGCACCGGCCGATAGCTGAACAGCCAGTCAGTCGAGAACTCGTTGGTCGTTTCTCCGGTATCGAGGACGTTATTGACAAGGATTCGGGTGCCGTTTCGGTCCTCGAGCGGTGACCGCGAGCGCGCCGCGTACTGACTGACCACCCGCACAAAGATCGGCGGACTCACCTGGTATTCGATCTTGATGCGTGGGATGGTCTCGGTCGAAAAACGCGATCCGTCGAGCCGGCGGTCGATCGTGAGCCGTGAGAACTGCAGCGAGCTGCGTAGCGCTGTAGTCGGACGGACCGCGATCGTCGCATCGATTCGCGAGCTCGAGCCCGGCGACGCTTCACGGAAAATCGGAACCTGACCCTTGGTGACGCTGGCCGTTCCGGTAAAGATCCTATAGGTGGGCGTCGTCAGGCTCAGCGACCCGCCCCACTGATCCTTCTCGGGTGGGGGCACGATGAAGGGCGCAGTAAAGGCTCCCTGCGAGAGGGTCAATCCCGAATACAGGACGGGATCGAAAGCGAAGTAACCGTGAGTCACAGCACCACCGAGCTGCCATCCGCCACGCAGAGTTGCGCTCGGCGTAACTGACTCGCTGCTCTCGGCGAGGCCGTGACCGGCGCCCTGGTTGTTCCAGATCCGATCCCAGCCGAAAAACGTGCTGATGGTCTGGAGCAGCGCGCCTTGTTTTCCGTAGAAGCTGAGTCGGTTGAACGCGCGTCCCTCGATGATTCCGGTGCGATTCACAAAGCCGGCGGCGGCGCGGAAGCCGGGATCGAGAGATCTCAACGTGTAGTGGAATCCCCACGCACGTCCGGTGCGATCCCAGTCACCCTGCAGAATCGAGCCTCGCAGTCGATTGCGCAGGCTGTCTGTCCACGAGTTTGCCGCCTGGAATTGCGCGAAGTACAGCTTCGAGTGATAGAACCGGAAGTCGCCCGACGCGACGCGCGAGAAATTGTCGCCGTCTTCGCGGCTGGTGAGCGCGGCGCCGAGCGTGTTGCCGGATCCGAAGTCGTAGCGGAGCCGCGACACTCCGAACAACGGCGTGTTGCGATTCTCCCACGAGTAGAGCTTGTCGTCCGCGACGACCATCGAGGCGATGTTCAGACCCCCGATCTTGCCGGTCAGCTTTACTCCGCCGACCGGTGCCACGATCTGCCGCGTGTAGATCAGCTGGTTGGGAGAATCGAACAGCTCCAGTCCATCCAGAAAGAACGGCCGCTTCTCCGGATAGAACAGCGCGAATCTTTCGTTGAGAAGTACCTGCCCGACATCGGCTTCGACCTGGGAGAAGTCGGGGTTGATGGTGCCGTTGAGGGTGAGATTCTGCCTGATTCCCCAACGTACATCGCCGCCGAGCTCGGCCTTTTGTTGATAGCTCCCGTCACCGACGTTGGGCGACCGATCCGCGTGCGCGGTCATCGTCGGCGTCGCTTCCAGCACTAGTCCGCGTTTCAGATCGTGCAGCCCATCCAGCGTTCCTGACTGGGCGAGGAAGTTTGCGTTGGCGCGAATCGCCGGCGCCCAGGTGTCCTGAAATCCGGAGTGCTGAACGCGTCGCAGGATGTGCAGTCCCCAGCTCTGCACCCGCGCGTCCTGGTAGCGAAGACTCTTGAAGGGAATCCTCACCTCGACCTCGTAGCCGCCGTCGACAAGCCTGCCCTTCGACTCGAAGAAATAATCCGGATTTAGATCGACGCTGCCTTCCAGCGGATTGATGGTGCGAAATCCGCCGCCGGTGGCTGACGGTCCGCCGGCGCCGCCGGAGAACTGCGCGCTGCGGGTACCGTCCTGCTGCACGCCGTAGGGATTCACGCCGAACAGAAACGCGATCTGTCGCGAGTTGTCGGTGTCGAGCAGAATCTGGATCTGGTCTTCGCTGTCGATGTTGTCGCGATTGGCGTGGGTCGCGCGCACGACGTTGCCGTGGATCTCGTGGGCCTTGATGCCGAAGTAGACCGCATCAGGCGCGTACCAGACCAGAACGTCGGTGGGCTCGTCTGCCGGCCGGCCGTCCACCGGCTGGTATTGCGAGAACCCGGTCAGGCGTGCGGCGTGGGCCCAGACCCCTTCGTTGAGATTGCCGTCGATGACGATGGCGCTGTCCATCCGCGGCACATCGACGTGGACGCGATTGGCCCTGCCGTCATAGACGGAATCGGCACCGACGGATAAAGCGAGGACGAGCGCCAGCAAGGTTCGCTACGCCGATTTCTTGCGGCCGACCAGCACCAGCCCGGCACCGATCACAATCGCAATGACGCCGACGTACGCCGGTATCATCCCGCGTTCCTGGGACCTCACTACGATCGGACCGACCGCGACCTCGTCCTGGCGCTTCGTATACGGAATTCCGCCCACGGCAACGATGTCGATGCCGGCGAGAATGACGAGGATGCCGATCCAGCCGAGTAGCCGCATGATTTACTCCGCGAGCAGGACTAGATATGGTGGGGCGACCAGACCACGGTGGCAAGCCGTAATGGCCCCGGGCCCGCTACGCGCGCACGAGCTTCTTGTAGGCGATCCGGTGCGGCTGATCGGCATCGGCACCCTTTCGGCGCTTCAGATCCTCGATGTAGCTCTGATAGTTCCCCTCGAACCACACCGTCTCCGAGTTTCCCTCGAACGCCAGGATGTGGGTCGCGATGCGATCGAGGAACCAGCGGTCGTGGGAAATGACTACGGCGCAGCCGGGAAAATCGACCAGCGCTTCTTCGAGTGCGCGCAGCGTATCGACATCGAGGTCGTTGGTAGGCTCGTCGAGCAGGAGCAGGTTGCCGCCTGATTTCAACAGCTTGGCGAGGTGCAGGCGATTCCGCTCACCGCCGGAGAGATCCTTGACCTTCTTCTGCTGGTCCGGCCCCTTGAAGTTGAACTGTGCCAGGTACGCCCGCGCCTGCATCTCGCGCTTTCCTACCATAATGATGTCGTTCCCTTCGCTCACTTCTTTATAAACGGTATTGGCGTCGTTCAGCTCGCGCGCCTGATCGACGTAGGCCAGCTGGACCGTGTCGCCGATGGTGAGCTGACCGCCGTCGGCCTTCTCCTTGCCGGCGATCATCCGAAATAGTGTCGTCTTTCCGGCGCCATTCGGCCCGATGATGCCGACGATTCCGCCCCGCGGCAGTGAGAACGACAGATCGTCGAACAGAACCTTCTCGCCGTACGCTTTCTTGAGACCCTTGGCGATGACGACGTCGTTGCCGAGTCGGGCCGGAGGCGGGATCACGATCTCGTTCTGCATCACCTTCTCGCCTTCCGCAGCGGTCGCCAGCTCCTCGTACTTCTGGATGCGCGCCTTGCTCTTGGTCTGGCGGGCGCGTGGTGACATCCGCACCCACTCCAACTCTCGCTCCAGCGTACGCTGCCGCGCCGAAGCCTGCTTTTCTTCCTGCGCCAGGCGCGTCCGCTTCTGCTCGAGCCACGAGCTGTAGTTGCCCTCGTATGGGATCCCTGCCCCGCGATCCAGCTCGAGGATCCATCCCGCGACGTTGTCGAGGAAGTAACGGTCGTGAGTCACCGCGACCACCGTTCCCGGAAACTCCGCCAGATACCTCTCCAGCCACGCAACCGACTCCGCGTCGAGATGGTTGGTCGGCTCGTCGAGCAGAAGCATGTCCGGCTCCTCGAGCAGCGTCCGGCACAACGCAACTCGGCGACGCTCGCCGCCCGATAGCTTGTCAACGTCCGCATCAGCGGGCGGGAGTCGCAGCGCATCCATCGCAATCTCGATCTTGCGATCGATATCCCAGGCGTTGACCGCGTCGATTTTTTCCTGAACCCTCGCCTGCTGATCGAGGAGCTTCGTCATCTCGTCGTCCGACATCGGCTCGGCGAACTTGTTCGAGATGTCCTCGAACTTTTTCAGCAGGTCGCGCACGGGCTTTACCGCGACGTCGACGTTTTCCTTGACGTTCTTCGAGGCGTCGAGCTGCGGCTCCTGTGAGAGGTAGCCGATTCGGGTGCCTTCATGCGGCCACGCCTCGCCCTGAAAATCGTGATCGACGCCCGCCATAATGCGGAGCAGCGAGGACTTGCCCGCGCCGTTTGCGCCGAGCACGCCGATCTTGGCACCGGGATAAAAAGAGAGCCAGATCCCGCGCAGAATCTCCCGCGATGGCGGGACGACCTTGCGCAGGTCTTTCATTACATAGATGAACTGTGGAGGCATCCGAACAATTTATCGGGTGCCCCAAGTACCCCGCGGACAAGCTCAAAGCTTGTCCTCAGTCCCTCAATTAATCAGCAATCAGCAATGCCGTTGGTGGTCAGTCCTCAATCAGGGATCTTGGGATCTCCCATCATCGCATCCTGCCCATGGTCCATGTGATCGTCGTGCCAAATGGACTTGAGATCGTTCCCCGCGAAGGTCTTGGCATGCACCATCCAGCCGAACGCCTGCGGAATGAACCGGCCGTTGGCTGCCCTGCACTCTTCCTTGGTCGCCACACCGAGCGGGCCGAAGACTGGTTTCCCATTCTTGGTCTCGAACCAGCGCTCCCTGGCGTAGCGCGCCGGTACGCACCAGTTCACGTGTCGGTGCCAGCGCGCCACGCTCAAGGGGACTCGGTTGTTGAGCTCGTCTTCGGAAGTTCGCCGTGACGCCGTGTACATCGCGCCAACCAAATGAAACTTGCCCCGCGCATCCTTGGTGTAGAGCAGCGACGTCGGACGCGCTGGATCGAATCCCCATTGATTGCGGATTGCGTTCCAGCTCTTGGTGAAGTGATACTGCGGCTGATTCTTGATCTGCGGCGCGAACATCTTGTAGCCGTCGGCCTCCGCCACCGTTACATCCTGATACTTGGCAATCGCCTGGCGCAGCTCGTTGATGACCTGCGCGGCACGCACCGAGTCCGCCGGCGTCAACGGGCGCGGACTCGAGTAGGCCATGTGCTTCGCCATCGCGTCCATCTTCCAGTCGTCCCCGCCCATGTCCATTCCGGCCATCTCCGATCCGTGAGCCGTTGATACTTTGGAGGCGGAATCGCCGTGGTCGTGGACCTGTTGTGCGCGGACGCTCATCGGAAGAGCGTGGACCATCGCCAGCGCGAACGCGGAACGCAGAACCGTGCGAAGCATGTGCACCGTCGAGGGGTGTGGAGACACCTATTGATACCCCGGTGTCTGTTGTTGGACGATTCTCAGCTTGCTTCGGTTAACCCCCGTAATCCGCGAGCAACTTGTCCAGCAGCTCAGAGACCCGCTCATGGGGCAGCTGGTGGATCTGTGTCTCGTGCCAGGGGATGATTTCGCCCGGCGTGTTCCAGGGCGCGTATGGCCGGTGCTCCCGCTTGAGCAGAACCAGTGATGGTTTTCTGAACGCCGACGCTGCGTGCGAGATGCTGGTATCCGGTGTGAATACCAGATCGGCGGTTCCCACCAGCGCGAGTGCATCACGTAGTCGCGGCGTCTTCACCGCCAGCGCGCTCGTCTCATTGGCAACATGGCTCACGCTTTCCCACTCCGCCGGAAGCCCGATCACGACCATCGGCATTTGTGGCGCCCGCGCCCGGGCACTCTGTAGTGTCACGATGAACTTGCCGTCGGGCCACCGGCGCTTGGGCTCCGATGCCGACAGGTTTACCAGCAGCCGCTTTTTCGTCCCCGATGTCGAGTCCGCAGATGATACGAGCGCCGTCGCCTCGCGCCAACGATCTTCGGCCCACGACTTCTCTTCATCGGACAGAAATATTTCCGGCTGCCAATCGACTGTTTCCGGATCAACGCCGAACGGAACGGCCAGCTGCTTCGATCCTTCCATGTAGTGATCGACGCGGTTCCACTCGGGGACTGACACGTTGTAGATGCGCGGAGTTTTATCGCCGCGCGCTCCGACCCGGAACCTTGCTCTCCCCGCGTACATGAGGAGCGGCGTCGATGTGAAGACCGGCGGATTGTTGATGCGCCCATCGACCATCACCGTGTACCGCTCTCCCCGCAGCCGCTTCATTAGATCCTTGTAGCTCCTCAGCGACCCGCGATCGAGCGTCAACACCTGACCGACGTAGGGATTTCGCTCCAGCACCGGCGCCGTGGTGGGTGTGGCCAGCACGTCGACTTTCCCGCCCGGAAGCGCCGAGGCGATGTTCCTGATCAGTGATGTCGCCATGATCATGTCGCCGATCCGCTCGTAACGAATGAAGAGGACGCGGTGATCGCGATCGATCGGCGAGGGTAGTGTCGTCTCTTTCGGCCCGGGCAGCATCCGGCTCAGCACGCGCATCCATAATGCGCGCCAGACAATCTCAATCTTTCTTGGATCCACCGGTGAGGGGCAGCTCGAGCAGTTTGCGTGAAGGTTGCGGGTCCCGCGTGTGATAAACCTGAATCGCGCTCAGCACGAAGGGCTCGGATATCCTGGTCTTGAGCAGCTCACGGACTGAGTTGCGATCCAGCGACTGATACAGACTCAGTGTGCAGTGTGGGCTAAAAGTGTACCGTGCCCGCGTGAAGGGGAGCCCGCTCGTAACCAACCGGTCGTGCAGGATCCTGATCGGCCCGTGCGGGGCGATCGGCAGCACCAGAATGTCGGTCTGCATGAAGCGCTGTGGCGCGCCGAAGGAGAGGGTGAGCGGCTCGGTCGTAGCGGTAATCGGCTCCAGCTTCCCCTTGAGCTCGGTGAGCGACACCGACGCCGGGATTGGACCCGCCCCCGAAGATCCGGTCAGTGTGATGTGGGGAGGCTTGTAGCGCGCCAGCTTCGGATCATACCGCTCGTTGATTGCCCGGACGCGATCCGCAATCTCCACCGGCAATTCCGTCAAGATGAATATTCCGTTCAGCAAACGTCACTCGTGGTAAACGACGGCAATCCGGCCAGCTAGAACTGTATTGTAAAGAGAACCGGGTTCGCCTGGACCTGTGACCGTCGCTTGCCTTTTATCAGATTCCGGTCGATCTGGTTGCCTGGATGCGAATGGGTGTACTTCACCACCTTCAGACCAACGATGGTCCCGATCGCCGCGCCCGCGAGCACATCGCTCGCCCAGTGCATGTTGTTGTAGATCCGCGATAGCCCGACCAGCCCCGCGCCACCGTAGAAAACGGTGCCGACGTACCACACAGCGTGCGGATGCCAGAACTCGGTCTCCCTCGTGACAGTCGAGGCGAACGCGAATGCAGTGATGGTGTGACCCGATGGGAATGATCGGTACTGATCGCCCTGAAGCCCGCGCCACAGCTGAAAGTTGTACGGGTTCTTGACGTCGACGAACGGACGCTGCCGTCCCGCCACGAACTTGATTCCGCCACCGAGTATGTCCGCGAGCAGAATCGACTCGACACTGTGGAGACCCAGCGCCTGCACCCGACGCTGACCGTCGAGCCGGCCAATGAGATAGATACCTGCGCCTGTCGCAAATGACCCGGGGTCGGCCAGCAGCCTGAATCCTGTCGCCGCGGTTTTGAGAAACCGGTTTTCCTGTGCTCGCGGATCCTGCAGCCTGTTGGCAATCTGCATGTCTATCGGCGCCACCAGCGCAGTCCCGAGCGCAAAGCTCGCGAATAGCAGCGCATCCTTGCCGGTCAGCAGTGTCGATTTCTTCAGGATCGTATCCTGTACCTGCGCCTGCACCGTTGTCGCCAGCATAACCGAGATTGCAGCGACACGGAACACTTTCCCGACCAACGAACGCTCCTTGCCAGACTGTGGTGGAAGTATGAAGCCACAGACGCCAATGCAAGTCCCTTACCCCTTGTAAATCACGCTTCGAACAGCGATATCACCGAAATGCTGAACATCGATTTGACCGGCAAGCGCGCACTGGTTGCGGGCGTGGCCGACGACGCGGGCTTCGGCTTCGCTATCGCCAAAGCCCTGGCCGAAGCCGGAGCGAGCGTTTCAGTGGGCACCTGGCCGCCCGCGCTCAACATCTTCATGAACCTTCTCGAGCGCGGAAAAATGGACGACTCGCGCAAGCTGTCCAACGGCAAGCTGCTCGAGTTCGAGAAGATCTATCCGCTCGATGCAGCCTTTGATACTCTGGCCGACGCACCCGAAGACATCCGCTCCAACAAACGCTACAAGGACACCGGTGATTTCAGCGTCGACGGAATGGTCAAGCGCATCGAATCGGATTTTGGACGCACTTCAGTCGACATCGTCGTCCATTCTCTTGCCAACGGCCCCGAAGTAAAAAAGGCGCTGCTCGATACCAGCCGCTCGGGCTACCTCACTGCTCTCAGCGTCAGCGCCTACTCGCTCATCTCGATGGTTGCACGGCTCGGTCCGTTGATGCGCAAAGGCGGCTCGTTCGTGTCGCTCACTTACATGGCGAGCGAGCGCGTCATACCCGGCTACGGCGGGGGAATGTCTTCGGCCAAGGCCGCGCTCGAGAGTGACACCAGAGTGCTGGCGTTCGAGGCGGGCAGAAAATACGGCGTTCGGATCAACACCATTTCGGCGGGCCCCCTTGCATCCCGGGCTGCGAGTGCAATCGGCATCATCGAGAGAATGGTCGAATACTGCGCCGAGAACTCGCCGCTCACTGATCCACTGCAGGCCGAGGAAGTCGGGAACGCAGCGGCGTTTTTATCCAGCCCGCTGGCAAGCGGTATTACCGGCACCGTCGTCTACGTCGACAAGGGCTACCACTCGATGGGCATGGCGCTCCAGCAGGAGTCGCCGAAAACCTGAGCTAAGGCGTTTTTTTCGCCGCGGCCCGTTCGCTCTCGATTCTCGCTCTGATCAGCTGCAGCCGCGCCTCGGACATCCGGCCGCTCAGGGCCATAGTGTTGCGGGTCACCGGATCCACCCAAGTGATGGTGTGGACCGCGTTCGGATCGTCGGGATGAAGAGCGTCGTGCACCGGTGCTGGTACTGGCGCGGATGTCGGTGCCGCCGGCGGTGCCGGAAGACTTGCCGAACCGCCGGCAACAGTGGGGGTTTGAGGAGCCGGTTCAGCGGAGTTGGTTCGAGCGGCTGCGGCTTTCTCTCCCTGCACTCGCGCAGTAGCCACTCCCGTTACGACGACGCTCTGTAGCTGGAGCTGCATCGACTCCGTCAGAGTGACCGTGTCGCCGGCGATCTCGTACACGGTGACCTTCGCGCCGAGCCTTCGTGGGCTGCCTATCACCTTCAGCGGCTCGGTGGGACCCACCGCCCGATCTTCTGCTGCAACCGCGCCCGCTGCCCCGTTGGCGCTCGGGACAAATCTCATCGTTGCCGCAGGCGCCGCCGCCGCAATGACATTATCGTCGCGTGCACCAGCGGTTGGCATTGCTGTCTTCTGAGCCGTTGGCGCCCGGCTCTCCATCGCCGTGACAGCCTGTGTCGAAAGATCGGGCTGGTTCACGGTGCTGACGCTCGGCGCCGCTGACCCTGTGGCCGCACCCGAAGACTTTGCAGCACCCCGGCGCCCCGGCGCTCCCGCCGGCGACGATAACGCGGCAGGCGGCACCGATGCAGTCGCAGCTGTCTGCGTTGATTCGACCACCGCGTTGAAGGCCGCGACTGACGATGAAGTGTCCAGTGTCAGCGAGCGCGCCGGTGCCGACGCCTCCCGCGTTCCCTGATTCCGCACCACCAGGAAGGTTCCTCCGGCAATCACCAGCACACTCGCTGCGATCCGCCACGCCATTGGATCGAACCGCCGCTTCACCGGCGCAGTCGTCGGAATCACTCCTCGCGGCGCGTTATCGAGCGCGGTCAGAATCCGCGACGACGCGGCGATGAAGCCGCGCGCCTCCGCCACCGCCGCCGCGCACTCGGGGCAGCTCTTCACATGCGCCTCGATCTGTGCCGCTTCGTCGGCGGTGAGCGCACCGTCGAGCCAGGCGTGGATTGTTCCTTCGTCAGGATGCTGCATGCTTCTCTCTCGCTTCTCTATCCTTCTGCAACGCTTCGTAGCTCTCTACCAGTCGCCGGCGCGCACGCGACAGCGTCGTACCCACCGATCCGGGGGACAGCTGCAACGCCTCGGCGATCTCGCTGTAGTCGAGTCCTTCTTCCCGCATCAGCAGCGCCAGCCGGTCGCGCTCGGCCAACGCGTCCACCGCTTTACGGGCCATCGCCGCTTCCTGCGCGCGCTCGAGACCGGTCTCCTCCGGCTCGACGACCGAGTCGCGCTCTTGCTCCGCCAGCAGAGCCAGGTGCTTGCGACGGCGGCTGTCCTTCCGCGCCTCATCCCTTACCAGGTTGGTCGCGACGGCAAACAGCCATGCCCGCTCGTTTTGAATCGAAGTCTGTCTCAGCGCGCGCACGAAAGTCTCCTGTGCAACTTCTTCGGCCCAGTCGCGATCTCCCAGACGCCGCGTCAGATATCTCACCAACGCGGCGTTGTACGTTCGGAAGAGTCGCTCGACGTCGGTCACCTGTTACCAGCGATCTCTCAGCAGTGCGATGTCGCGGTCGGTGAGATTGTCTTCACCCGACGGCGTCAGCTCGATTGCCATGTTCTTGCCGGCTACGATTGCCCGCTCTCCAATCGAGAACGCCTCGCGCAGATCCGGATCGATGTCCAGCAGCTTGAAGTACGCTTCTGAGTAAGGCTTCACCCGCAGCACGGTGCCGGTTCCCTTGTAGCGCACGTCGGTCCATACCCCGTCCCGCAAGACGAAGGTCACGTTGCCCGCGCGCCGCACACTCGCGTCGTCCCGGATTCCGGCCGCTGCATCAGCCGCCATCACGCTCGTCGCGGCGCGTTGTTCGGACGCTGTCTTGGCGGCCTCGAACTGGACTGCCGCGGGTGCCGGGGCCGCGACCCGGCTGGTACCGACGCCTGTTACGACGACTTGATTGAGCTGCGTTCCGCTCGCGCCGAGTGTTCGCCGCTGATTCATTCCAGGCTCGACGACGAGATAGGAGGAAAACTCCGTTGGAATTCCAAACCGCTCGCCCAGGTCGCGGATCTCGTCGTTGATCTCCTGCGATCCGCCGTGCTTGCGCTTCTCGGCGCTCAGATATCCCACCCGCTGAGTCGCCCACAGTCTCGCCACGAAGGAATTCTCCCGCGAGCGCTCGGGGAAATTGACCCGCGCTGTCCAGGTCACCGGCCCGCTGGTTGTCTGCCCGTCGAAGCGCAGCGTCGCATCGCCATCTCCATCGTAGCGGGCCAGTAGTACGAGATCCTCTCCGGCAAATATGTCCAGCGGCATCGTCGGATGCATCTTGAGCAGTCGTACCCCGTCGGCGTGAACGCGGACGTCGGTCACCAGCGGGCTCGTCAAACGACTGGCAACGATCCCCACGGCGCGCTCGACCGATTCGTCGGGCCGCACAAAGCTCGCCGTGCCGCGCCCTTCGAGGGCCAGCTGCTCGATCAACGACACGTTGAGATCCGCGCCAACTCCAAATGTGAATAGTCTCCGCGATCCGCGCTGCTTCGCCACGTTCGACGCGATCACCGATGCGTTGCCCTCGCCGACGGTCGGCTGGCCATCGGTCAGGAACAGTATGATCGGCAAGCGACCCGGTTGCACACGCGCAGACAATGCCTCGTCGAGCGCGCCCGAGATGTTGGTCGATCCTTCCGCATCGAGCTCGTCGAGATAGCGTGTCGCAGCGCGGATGTTCTCGGGAGTCGCGCTCGAGAAATCATCACGGAAAGTCCGGACGTCGCTGGAGAAATCGATCAGGCGGAAGCGATCCCCCGAAGACAGAGTGCGCAGCAGCTGCTTCCCCGCCGCCCGGGCCTGCTCGATCTTCTGCCCACTCATGGAGCCCGAGACGTCGAGCACGAACGTCACATCGCGAGGTACCGCACGCGGGCGCACTGCCGGCGGGGACAACGTGATCAAAGCAAATCCATCTTCGTTGCCCGGCGCGTTGGCCAGCATCGAGATCGCCGCGCTGGTCGAACGGCGGATCGGGATAAGGAGCGTGACCTCTCCACGCGCGTCCCTTACCTCGACCCGCCTGACCGACCCGCGATAGCCCGACGCGAACGAGCGGTCCTCCGAGTCGTCTACCGAATAGTCCGAGCCGTTGCGCTCGTCATAGATGGTGTGCGTCGGCGAGTAGGCAGTTCCGTACATCGCGTCGTTCGGGTAAGTCAGAACCAGGGATGTGCGGCCTTCCGGCTGCTGGTACGCGCCGACCTGGTTGAAGCGCTGCCCGCGAAAGTAATCCACCCGCAGCGCGTCACCTTCGCGCGGAGCGACAGTCTGGAATCGTACCACTACTTTCTTTACTTCGCCGGGTGCGATCGGAAAAATGCGCGCCCGCAGCAGACCATAACCCATCCACTCGAGCAGCGCCGGATCACGCTGACGGCGCACGATCTCCTCATAGATCTGTCGCGCCCGATCGGCGCTCATCGTCTCGCCGGCGACCATCTCGCCATTGATCGACAGCTTGAGATCCTGGAATGCCGCGCCCTTGGGCAACGGAAACATGAAATCCGCTTCGCCGACCCGGCTCCCTCGATTCACGAACGTCTCGGTCACTTCGTAGCGCAGCACCCGATCGACGAGATTCACTCGCACATCGCTGCTTTGCCGCACGACATCCTGAATCGGAATCCCGCAGGTGGGCATCACACATGGGCGACCCCGCACGCAGGGTGGTACGGGGCAGGGCATCGGACGCGGCGGGGCATCGATGATTTGGGCCGAGAGAGCTGCGGGAACACCGACAATGAGTGAAAACAGGAATGAGCGCATGACACACCAGTAGATGAAGGTTCTACTGTGGGACGTGCGTCAGTCGCTCACTTACACACCATCTGCCGGTTTTGGTGTTTTACCGGGTTGTTCTCCGCTCCTGCGCGGGCTCAACTCGAGCGCGGTTTCTTTTTCCGACGTTTCTGCAAATCGCGCCTCTCGTCGACGCGCACCGCCAGCAACCGATGGTCCGCCCTGATCATCGTCTGCTCGAACGACTCGGTCCCGCGTCGCGCGGCCCACCCCATCGAGAATGGCACCGGCGCGGATGTCGGCGCGGCGGCCCGAAGCCGC
>Ga0207707_10001890_pt1 | contig 19099 bp, 18 predicted proteins | sample KBSC83BmetaG_FD_184336 | JGI IMG/M metagenome (GOLD analysis project Ga0207707, IMG submission 184336) | Corn rhizosphere microbial communities from Kellogg Biological Station, Michigan, USA - KBS C8-3B metaG (SPAdes) (version 2) | ecosystem: Host-associated > Plants > Roots > Rhizosphere ...
TACAGAAGCTAATTGTGCATACGGCTTTTGCGTCGTCTACAGAAGAAAGTCGGCCAATTTTGAATGGCGTACTTTGGGAACTACGAGCCGATCATATGCGAATGGTCGCTACGAATGGTCATCGGCTCGCAAAGATGGAGCTCGCCATTACTGCAGCGAATGCTCCGTCAAGTGATCTGATCATTCCACCAAAAGCGCTGGACCAGATTCGTCGGCTATTCCCGGCTGAGGAAGAGCTCGAGGTTGGTCGTGGAGAAAATCATTTGGGCTTCAGATCACCGTTTACGACTGTTTACACCCGATTGATCGAAGGGCCATATCCTAATTACGAACAGGTAATTCCCAAGGACAATGATCGAATTGCTCTTGCTGATCGAAATGCATTGATCGCGGCTCTCAAACGAATGTCGGTAGTCGCGTCGGATCAAACTCATCGAATTCGGATGTCCTTCAATGCTGGGATGCTGAAATTCAGCGTACAAACTCCAGATCTCGGAGAAGCACAGGACGAATTACCGATCAATTTTGAAGGGGATGCACTGGACATTGGATTCAACGCAAGCTACTTGCTCGAAATCCTGCGTAATCTGCCAACCGATGAGGTCAAGCTCACGTTCAAAGCACCTGAACGGGCGGCTACCGTAGAGCCAGTTGGCTGGAATGATCCAGCAAAGTACATGTGCCTGATCATGCCACTTCGCCTGGTGGATTGAAACGACTACTGGTGTTCGAGATGTGACGTGAGATGCTCGTGAAATGGGAAATTTCCACGAGATGTATTGATCTGTAGGTTCAGATCTGCGTTCTCGAAGCTCTCGAACAATTGTCCGGTTGCACGGCTGACGATTATCGATGCTGTCTCCAACCCACTTCCGCTTGCGCTGATCCGATTGAGTGAATCTGGCTCGAGACCAGTGATAATCGTTTCCGACATTTTCTTTATCAGCACAGCGTGCTGGCTCTGCCATGTAGTATCGGCCGTATAGATGAACTTACGAATCGTGTGTTGCTGCAGCGGAATCTTTCCATGACAGACCGTCACTGATACCGTATCCACCCAGCCGGTTCCCCTGGGGCTGTTTCCTGGGGGAAGTGGTATGAGGAGGTCGAAAATTCTGGCTGTAGCCGGAACAACTGCTTCACCACACTTTTGCGGCTCGACTGATTGCAGTTTTGGAAGCCTTCCTTCGAATGTTGCTCGTGCTGAAAGCAGAAGTGCACTAATCGTGTCGCGAATAGTACCTCCAGCCCTATTCACACTCGAGGATTTTTTCTCGAGATGAACCAATATCGAGTCGTTCAACCTCGTTAGGGCCAGCTCATAGAGAGTGCTACTCACGATCGGGAGTTGTTTGCTGCTCGTGTCGACGGCTATGGAAACAACGGCGCTATCGGTTACCAGATATCGGGCTGTATCGGTAGCCAGGATTGGAGTCCATGCAGAGACGGTCCTTGATGGTGGCACCGAAGGAAGAGGAGCAGCAGGTGTCGGCGGAACGACCCGAGGTGATGCGCATGCAACTAGACCTGTAATTGGCAGAATCCAAAAAAATCGCCTGCAAAGCGCTAACTCTGGATTTCGCATGGATTGACTCGGTACTGAGTTGTCACGAAAGCTCTTGAATCTCATGCACGATTTGAAGGATGGATATGAACAATCTCCGGCGATCGAGACGATCACCGGAGATTGTTTTTCATCGTACAATGAAATGGAAGGCGAGGGGGGATCTATAAGCCGGGTTCTGTCGAATGAGCTTCCTCATTCGGACGGTCATTTCTCTCCGTGCATGATCGCCCATACACTGTAGCAGCCTACCCGCGGCGTCTTGATCGAGAAGAGCCAGCTCTCGCCGCCTATTTGGCCTTGCTTCAATCGGGGTTTGCCATGCCACAGCTATTACTAGCTGTGCGGTGAGCTCTTACCTCACCTTTTCACCCTTACCAACGCAGCTTCGCTGTTGGCGGTTTGTTTTCTGTGGCACTCTCCGTCGCTGCCATCCCGTGAGGGAATACAGCGCCCAGGTATTACCTGGCGATTTGCTCTTTGAAGCCCGGACTTTCCTCGACGGAAGAACTCTCCGTCGCGACCGTCCGATCCCCTCGCACCTTCCTTCCGAAAGATAGCATCCCCGATCAGATCCCACTCATATCCTTGAGGGCTATCTGGATAAATGACGATAAGTTGACGCGCTTTTTTATACTCCGCCGTGCCAGATGCGAAATAGTCACTTTCCCTGACCAAACATTGCCATGTGGTCATCGCCGAGTAATGAGCGTCGTCTTCTGACCTCTGTTGCAACGATGCTTCTGCCGACGGAACGATCTCGTGTCGATGCGGCTGGAGAAGGGTTTTACAAGGCAGTGCACAGAGACTCGATCGACGATCTGATCGGAGATCTTCGTGCACAGCGAGTAAGTGCCGTACTCGTGTCTGTAACACGATGTGGCGCGGAAGCCGATGCCTCTCGCTTCGGCAGAATCATTCGCGAATTTCCTCGCGTTCCGGCCGTTGCGCTTCTCACACAGTTCGAGATTGGAACACCCCGAGCAGTGCTCACGCTTGGCCAGTCTGGGATTCGATCACTCGTGGACGTTCGTCAACCGAGCGGATGGCGCGAGCTTCGTGAAGTATTGATGCGAGACAGGACGCGAGACATCGAGAAGATCGCTCTTGGGCAGCTGTCGCTCGATCTGGCGGGCGCGCCGGACGACTGCTGGATGTTCTTCGAGACGATTTTCCAGCCAGGACTTCGAACCAGCACGATTCGGATGCTTGCGAGAGAGCTCCGAGTCGTTCCGAGTACTCTGATGAGTCGATTTTTTCGTGCGCGACTTCCGGCGCCCAAGAAGTATCTCGCGATGGCAAGACTGACACACGCGGCTCGAGTGTTCGAAAATCCAGGTCTGTCGGTTGCAAACGTCGCCAACCATCTCGAATACTCGTCCCCACAAAGCTTCGGCCGACATGTGAGAACGTTGCTGTCGATGACCGCGCTGGAATTCCGGCAACGATACGACGGTGAGGGGATGCTTCACCGGTTTCGGGAGGAGCTGGTCCTTCCCTTCGTGGGCATTCTTCGAACCTTCAATCCCCTCACGGAGGGGCTCAGATGGCTTAGTGGGAGCTCGAATGGAGCCCGCTCAGCTGGCAGCAGGGATTCGAGGAATCACCTCCGCTGCCGTGATGAGTGACAGCACAGCATACCCTGCCTGCTCGATGATCTCCCGACCACCCTCCTGACGGTCGACCAGGGCCAGTATTCCCTGAACCATCCCGCCGGCTTCCTTGACCGCCGATGCCGCACGCAGGGCAGAGCCCCCAGTCGTGATCACATCCTCGACTATGGCGACACGATCCCCGGGCCGAAATGGTCCCTCCAGCAGCTTTCCAGTTCCATGCTGCTTGGCTTCCTTTCGGACCGTAAACGCCCGGAGTGGCGACCGCCCATCCAAGGCGCTCGCGTAAGCGATCGAGTAGGAAATCGGGTCGGCGCCGAGTGTCAGACCACCTACCGCATCGACCTCCCAAGCCGAGCGAATGGCACTCAATCCGAGATTCCCAATGAGAACGAGCCCTTCGGGACTCATTGTCGTTAATCGGGCATCGATGTAGAGTGTGGATTGTCTGCCCGACGCCAGTGTGAAGTGACCACGGCGTGCTGACCGTGTCGCGAGGAGCTCGACGAGACGGGAATGATCGGAACGATCCATCGACGGATTGTGAGGTCAAGGGGAAGGTCGGAAATCTCGTTGCACATAATATCAGCCTTTCGGGGCAGCATGCCGCTACGGATCTCGAAGCTTCGCCCCTCATCCATCGCACTAGCGGCCTCGTTGCTTTTTGCGCTCGGCGGAATTTTTGCAATCGATAGAGCTCTCGCAGACGCAAATCGATCGCAGCTCCGAATCCAGGCGGTGGAGTCCGCAGCTCGCGTCGAGGGGTTCCTCACCGTGCACGCGCAGGCCCTGCAATCAGTTCGCGGGCTCTATCTCGATCCGACACGCGCGGTAACAGAAGATGAATTTCGATCGCTTCTCGGATCACTGAATCAATACGCCCCTGCGTTTCGACGCGTATGGCTGAGTGATTCGGTCGGGCGCATTCAGTTTCAGGAGCTTCTTGGTCCGGGAGGCACACCGCTTCCTCCCGGTGTGATGCTCGATACGATACGCACCCAGCCCTTCGTCGATGCCATTAAGCGGGCACGACTGTCCAAACAGACTCAGATCTCATCCATCGGCGATCTGAGTAGCGGAGAGCGCGGACTGCTCCTCGTTCAACCGCTCTTCATCAAGGGTGAGTTCATCGGATACGCCGGCGGGACGATCACCAGCCGGAGCATTCTGAATTTCGTCGAGCATCAAGAGCCGCAGCTACGAGGGCAGATCGTCATCATCTCTCCAGGAGATACCCTCCGCGGCGCAGCGAGCTCTGGCTCGAATCGCGGGTTTCCGGTCGATTCCGCGGTGGCGAGCATCCAGATCCCGAGCGGTGATCCGTGGCAGCTGATCACCATTCAACAGGTCACCAACGAGAGCATTCGGTTCCTGCTGTGGGGAGTGGGCTTGGCGACCCTCGGAACGTTGCTTGTTGGGCTATTGCACGAGCGCCGACAGGGCGTGCGCCTTGCCGAACGAAGCGCGGAGCTGGAGCGACTATCCACCGAGCTGCTCCGGGCGAATAGAGTCAAGAGTGAGTTTCTCGCGAATGTGTCCCACGAGCTTCGAACTCCGCTGAATGCAATCGTGGGGTTCGTCGAGCTCCTGCGCGATGGAGTGTACGGTGATCTGAATACACGACAGGCTGGACCAGTGGAACGCATTGCCTCATCCGCGAACCATCTACGCCAGCTCGTGGATCAGATTCTCGATCTGGCGAAAATGGCGGCAGGACGGCTCGACGTGCAGTGGGAAATGCTCGAGTTGCAGTCCTTCGTGCTCGACCTGACGAGTGAGATCGAAGCGTTACTGGCGGAGCGAGGGCTTGCTCTCTCGATCTCCGTGAGCAATTCGCTTCCACGGGTTCATACGGACCCGATGCACCTGCGTCAGATCATTCTGAACCTGTTGGGCAACGCGCTCAAGTTCACACCCTCCGGCGGTATTGCCGTTCGCGCGCGACTCGTGGATGCAACTGCGGAAGCCAGCGCCGCTACTTCGTCATCGGTCCCGCTTCCACCCGGGACATGGATCGCGCTCGACATAGCGGACACAGGCATAGGAATCGCCGCCGCCGATCACGGGCGAATCTTCGAGGAATTCGAGCAGGTCAATGCCGGACCGCGAACCGACTCGATGCAGCGCGGCACCGGACTCGGTCTTCCGATCTCGCGTCGCCTCGCTCGTCTCCTCGGTGGCGAGATCACGCTCGTCAGCGAGCCCGGCAAGGGATCGACATTTACCGTCTGGATCCCCGTCGCGGGACAAGCGAAGAACTCCGGGGTATTCAGCGCCTGGGGTAAGGCGACGAAGTCGGTATTTCACATACCGACGATTGGAGATACCTCGAGCTTGTGATCAATTCTTGTCGCTTCGCTTGATGATGGACTTCATGCGCGAAAACAGGGATGTCTTGCCTTCGTCCGGCGGCGTGTTGATACATGCCCGCAGTGCCGTTGCGAATGCGACGACATCCGGATAGCGGTCAGATGGATTTCGCGACAGCGCTTTCATGACAACGGCTTCCACCGATGCGGGCACGGTGCAGCCCTTTCGTGCGCTGTTGAGCGGAATCGGTGGCTGCGAAAGCAGCTGTGCGAACATCTCCCGCTGTGACTTTCCCGCATATGGCAGGCAGCCGGACAGGAGGTAGTACGCGATCGTCGCAAGACTGTACTGATCTGCCGCAGAGGTCACGAGTTGACCGGAAAGCGCCTCCGGTGCGACGTACATGAGAGTACCGACGAAAAACCCCGCCCGGGTGAGCCGCTCTTCGGGCGCCTGATCGGATTGCGCCGCGATGCCGAAGTCGAGCAGCTTCGCTTTCCGGGAGACCGGATCGTACATGATGTTGTCGGGCTTCAGATCCCGATGGATGATTCCAGCGGAATGCACGGCATAGACCGCATCGGCAATCTGTCCGATGATGTCGCCAACCTCTTCGGGTGGAAGCGGAACGTGCTGCTTCGCGTATTTTTCGAGGAGCTCGCCGAGTGCCCACTCAATGGCGAGAAAATGAACACCGGGACTCGCTTCACCGACTTCTATCGTGCGTACGACATTGGGATGCGAGACGCGAGTGCCGTATGTTGCTTCACGGAGAAACCGGGCGACCGCGGTCCGGTCGGTTCGGAGCTTTTCCTTCAGCACTTTGACGGCCGCAATGCCGTGAGTCGGGTGCTCGGCACGGTAGACGACGGCCGTTCCCCCTTCACCGACTCGATCGTGCAGTGCATATCCGGCGAGCGTCGTGCCGGTAAGATTTTCGCGGCTCACGGGCCGAAGCTAATCGCACCACCGGAAGGGAGCAAGCGAGCAGCCATGTGTCGTACGGCAGACATTGCGGGAACATTCCATCGACGGGAGCAACGGGAGCTATGAGCGTCTCACTCTGTGGTTCGCGGGGTTTCTGGATAACGGCACTCGTCGGTGCGGTTGCCGTGGGATGCTCTCCAAAGACGCACAACGGCGCTCCACCCCGAGCTGGCGCCGGCGAGCGGCAACCGTTCCCGTCCGACAGCACGACGGTCGATCCCAGCGGCTTCTACCGGCAGCTCGGGATGATCGCACAGGGAGGCACTTTTCCGTTCGTCGGGCAGGTGCGCTATCTCGCTGGCCCGTCGGTGGACAGCACGCTCGGGCTCATTACCCTCTCGTTCGCCAATCGCGTATTGACCTTTACCAGCGATGGCACCGGCCAGCGCGCGGGCTACGACGTCGTGCTCGATCTCACGCAGGGCGCAACGACGATCCAGCACCTCGACGTGCACAAGGTGCTTCGCGTGGCGTCCTTTCGCGAGACGCAGCGTGACGACGAGAGCGTGATCTTCCAGCAGTTCCTCATGATGCCGCCGGGCAACTATTCGCTCTCCGTGACGGTGCGTGATGAGGGGGGAAGCAATGCGAATTCACAACAACTCTCGCTCGTCGTTCCCCGATTCACTCCGCACAGCCTCTCGACGCCCATCAGCGTCTATCAGGTGACGCCACGAGCGCGAACGGATACCGTTCCCGCTCTGATTGCGAATCCACGCTCGATCATCGTGCTCGGACGCGACACGCTCGCCGGCCTTTATCTCGAGGGATACGGCTTGCCGGACACTGAGCGCGTGAGCGTCGCGGTGCGCAACGACGCGCACGCCGTCATTCTGCGCGATACGGTGAACCTGGTGCGACAGGGGAATCTGTCCTCGGCGCTGCTGGACTTTCCGGTCGCCAGCATCGGCGTCGGTCCGGTCACGGTGGTCGCGTCGCTCGTCGGCGCGTCGGATAGCGTTCAGGCTCCGCTCTTCCTGAGCTTTGGCGACGAATTCGGCATCACCAGCTTCGATGAGCTGCTGAGCTATCTCCGCTACTTCACCTCGCCGGAGCGGCTGCAGGCACTTCGCGATACGCCACCCGATCAGCGAGCCGCAGCGTGGGCGGCGTTCTGGAAGTCGACTGATCCGAATCCCGCAACGCAGGAGCACGAGGCGCTTCGAGACTATTTCAAGCGCATCGCGACGGCGAATGCCAGGTATCGTGAAAAGGAAATTGCTGGCTGGCTTACGGATCGCGGCAAGGTCTACGTGACGCTCGGTGAGCCCGATCAGGCGGGGCAACAGATGGGTGCAACCTCGTCGCGTGGTCGTGCAGAGATCTGGGTGTACACGCAATACAACCTGAGGCTGGTCTTCACGAGCCAGGGATCGACCGGACACCTCCGGCTCACGCAATCGAGCGAATCGGACTTCGAGAAGGTCGTAAAGCGCGAGCAGTCACGCTGATCCGGCGCCGGCAACGGCACGCCACAAAGGAACGTCCGTGGGCTGGTCGAGGAAGTCCGGCGCCGTACACGGCCCGGCTTGCCTTGACAAAATCGCACTTCGTTCCTATATAGGCGCCGCAAGCCGACCCCGGCCTGTCCCCTCATCGTACACGAGGGCGTAGTGAGCAACCGGTTCACGCGCAGGAGATTGGCGATGGCAAAGGGCAAGGTGAAATGGTTCAATGATGCCAAGGGTTTTGGCTTCATCGAGCAGGAGGGTGGCGAGGACGTCTTCGTGCATTTCTCGTCCATCACCATGGATGGTTTCAAGACGCTCGCCGAGGGACAGGAGGTGGAGTTCGAAATTCAGTCGGGGGCCAAGGGTCTTCACGCGACGAACGTGCAGCGCGTGTAAGTAGCGGCAAACGTACTGGCATTCGGTGGAGGGCGGGGTGAGCTTTCGTTCATGCAGCCCCGCCTTCCGACATCGCCCCGGCTCTTTCTCATCGATGGTTACGCGCTGATTTATCGCGCGTTTTTCGCGCTTATCTCCCGTCCACTCACGACGAGCCGCGGCGAGAACACGTCCGCCGCGTGGGGCGTCGTCAACTTTCTTCAACGCCTGCTCGACACCCACCGGCCCGAATACGTGGCCTGGGTGCACGACTCCGGGCTCTCCTTCCGGCACGAGCAGTATCCCGCCTACAAGGCCACGCGTGAAAAGCTCGGTGAGGAGCTGCAGGCCGATTTCGATCGCGGCATGGAGCGCATCGAAGAGCTGCTCCGTGCGTTCAACGTGCGGGTGCTCGCCCTGGACGGGTTCGAGGCCGACGACGTCATCGGCACGCTCGCGCGTCAGGGTCTCGATGCCGGTGTCAACGTCGTCATCGTCTCCGGCGACAAGGATTTCTATCAGCTCGTGCGCCCTGGGGTCTGGCTCCTGAATCCGGGACGTGGCGGTCCCGCAAGCGTCGAGGAGCAGTGGGTCGGGATGGAGAATGCGAGCGAGCGACTGGGTGTTCCGCCGCATCACGTCACCGACTATCTCGCGCTCGTCGGCGATTCGTCCGACAACGTGCCCGGCGTGCGCGGAATCGGCGACAAGACGGCGAGTGAGCTCATCGCGACCTACGGTGCGCTCGAAAACATTCTGGAGCATGCGGGCGAGATCACGAAGAAGCGCCCGCGCGAGGCGCTCCTCGAGCACGAATCCGATGCCCGCCTGTCGAAGCAATTGGTAACCATTCGCGAAGATCTCGCGATGCCGCTCGAGCTCGAGACGCTCACGCTCGCCGAGCCGGATCATGCGAGGCTCCGCGATCTGTTCGTCGAGCTGGAGTTTCACGCGCTCGCGAAGGATCATGCGGTGAGCGCGCCCGCAGCTCCGCGCGCGACGAACTACGTCACCGTCGATACGCTGGACGCGCTCGAGGCAATGCTGGAGCGCATCCGATCGGTGCGCTCCATTGCCGTGGATACGGAAACGGTGATCGAGCTGGGAAGCCCACAGCTCGTCGATCCGCTGCGGTCCACGCTCGTGTCCATCTCCATCGCGGTCACGCCGGGCGAGGCCTATTACCTGCCGCTCAGACATCGCGAACATCAGCGGGAGCAGCACGACCTGCTGACCGATGCGTCGGGCGATCGCTCGCCTACCGATGCGCCCGAAGATCGCGGACTGGTGCGCGGTGGCGACGAGCCCGAGCCACCGAAGAAGAAGGCGGCGCGCAAGAAGTCCGTTGCCGCGAGCGAGCCCTCCGGCATCGCCGCGCGACTCCTCGGCGAACGCCGCCACACGGTGCGCAATCTTCCCGGCATCCTCTCCGACGAGATGGCGCCGCTGCGCGCGATGCTCGAGGATCCCGACATCCGGAAGACGGCGCAGAACGCCAAGTACGACCTGCTCGCCCTGCGCCGCGCGGGCGTGACGCTCCGCGGCCTCGAGTTCGATACCATGATCGCGAGCTACGTGCTCGATCCCGGGCGCCGGTCGCACGGGCTCGACGTGCTCGCGCTCGAGTTCCTCGAGCACACCATGACGTCGTACGAAGAGCTGTGCGGCAAGGGAAAGGGCGCCGTGCCCTTCGATGAGTGCCCGGTGGAGGCGGCGCGCGACTATTCCTGCGAGGACGCCGACATGACGCTGCAGTTGCGTGCGGTGTTCGAGCCGCAGCTCGACAGCTACGCGCTGCTCCCGCTGTTCAACGAGATCGAGATTCCGCTCATCGCGGTGCTCGCGGACATGGAGTGGGCCGGGATCGCGATCAACTCGAGTTGGTTTGCGTCGTTGAAGGAGCGATTCACCCGCGAACGGCTGCGCGTGGAGCAGGAGATCTACGCGACCGCGGGAATGGAGTTCAACATCAACTCGAATCTCCAGCTCCGGCAGGTCCTGTTCGAAAAGCTGCAGCTGCCGATGCTCAAGCGGACAGCCACGGGCCCTTCGACGGATGCGAGCGTGCTCCAGGAGCTCGCCGAGATGGGGCACGCGCTCCCCGAGCAGCTCATGGAGTATCGCGAGCTGGCGAAGCTCGAGAACACCTATCTCGATGCGCTGCCGGCGCTCGTGCATCCCCATACCCAGCGAATTCACACGTCGTTCAATCAGACGGTCGCGACGACCGGGCGGTTGTCCTCGAGCGATCCCAACCTGCAGAACATCCCGATCCGGCGAGAGCTCGGCCGCGACATACGCAGGGGATTCATCCCGCGCGAGGGATGGACGTTGATCGCCGCGGACTATTCGCAGATCGAGCTTCGTCTGCTCGCGCATCTGTCGGCGGATCCGGCGTTCGTGAGCGCGTTCCGGGCTGGCGGCGACATCCACCGGCAGACCGCGTCGATCATCTTCGGCGTGCCGCTCGAGGACGTAACCTCGGAGATGCGCGGCCGCGCCAAGACGATCAATTTCGCCACGATCTACGGACAGGGGGCGAACGCGCTGTCCCGCCAGCTGCGCATCGAGCACGCGGACGCGAAGCGATTCATCGATGAATACTTCGAGCGCTTCCAGGGCATTCGCGCGTACCTGGATTCCATGGTCGCCTTCGCGCGCGAGCATGGCTACGTGCAAACCATCTTTGGACGCCGCCGGTACATCCCCGAGCTCCGCGATCGCAACTTCAACATGCGTTCGTTCGGCGAGCGCACGGCCACCAACTCACCGATTCAGGGATCGGCTGCGGACCTCATCAAGATCGCGATGATCCGCATCCACGAGCTGTTCGGCCGCGAAAAAGTGGAATCGCGAATGCTCCTCCAGGTGCACGACGAGCTCGTGTTCGAGGCGCCGCCGGCGGAGCTCGAGAGCGTGAGCGCCATGGTTCGTGAGGAGATGGAGTCCGCGGCCGAGTTGTCGGTTCCGCTGGTCGTCGACCTCGGCACGGGGAGCAACTGGCTCGAAACGAAGCAGTGAGTTACCTGCTTGTAGCCCGTGAGACGTTAGAAACGCCTGATCGTCTCTAATCTCGGACGCCATCATTGTGCGTGACCCCTATCGCACATAGGATGGACGGTGCTCGCTGGGCTCACAGCCTTCTACTGGGTACTCATCGGACGAATGCCTGCTCATCGTCGTTCCGGGTTCTCACTGATCGAGCTCTTCGTGGTGCTGGTCGTCATCGGCATCCTCGTGGGCCTGTCCATCCCGCGAATGCATCAGTTCAAGCACCAGTTCTACATCACGACCATGATCTCCGACCTCCGGAACCTCGCCGCCACCGAAGAGGGCTACTGGAGCACCGCTGACTCGTACTCGTCGGACTTCAGCGCACTGCGATTCAACCTCACCCCGGGCGTCTGGATCACCTTCGTTCAGGCCGACAGCCTGGGCTGGTCCGCCTCCGCGACGCACGATGGCGACACCTCCAGTTGCGCCATCTACTACGGCAACGCCCCGCCGCTGGCCCCGGCGACCGTGAAGAACTACATCGGCTGCAGCAAGTAGCCAGCTCCAAAGGCCCTTGCAGATTGCCGGAAGACTGGCAATTCGACCGGTCAGATGTGCTCATTTCGGGGCCGCTTTTCCTCGTAAATAGTTGCTCCACAAGCAGTTAGCGAAGCGGACCGAGCTGGGCACCCAGCTTGCCTTCCATAGCGCCGCGACCAACTGCGTCTTCTGGTGGAGCACTACATGTCCAAGACCTCCAAATCCGGCTTTACGCTCATCGAGCTCCTGATCGTCGTGGTGATCATCGGAATCCTGGCGGCAATCGCGATTCCGAAGTTCTCCAACACGAAGGGACAAGCGTTCCTCGCCGCCATGCGCAGCGATCTGCGCAATCTGGCGACTGCCGAGGAAAGCTATTACTACTCGAACAACGCCTACAGCAACGATCTCTCGCAGCTGAACTACCTTTCGTCCGCGGGCGTGACGGTCGTCGTGCCCGAGGCAACCGCGGGCGGCTGGTCGGCTAGTGCGACGCATCTGTCGCTGGGCGCGGAGAAGTGCACCGTGTACTTCGGTACGGCGACGGCACTCTCTCCGTCCACGCTCGAGGGGCGCATCACCTGTAACTGAGCTGCCGTGGGCGATCGCGAGTGACTAGTACCTCGACTTCTCGAAGCGCCGAAGGAGAGGATCGCCCCTATCGCGAATTCACGCTTCGCCGAGCCGGGATGATTTTCGCCATGGATGGCGGACTGTGGCTGCACAGGCACGTGTGGAAAGGACGTCCCATGGCGCATCTGGTCTCCACCGACCGCGACCGACTCCTTTCGTATGGCCGCGCCGTCGGACTTCCCGCGGCCCGTCTGCAATACAAGCCGCTCAAGGACCCGCGCACCGGAATACGCCGAGATGCGTGGCATTGGGATCTCGTTGACGATCTGCTCCCTCCGCGATGAACAGATCGCACGTTGACGCGTGCGCCGGCACAGGAAAGATTCATCGGATGTCGCCTCGCTCGCTTCTCGCGCTCGCGTGCACCGTCGCGCTCCTCGTCGCGTGCGAGCGAAAGTCTCCCGCCAAGCCATCCGACACCGCTGCGCCGGCCGCACCCGAATTCTCGGCGACCCCGGCGCCGCGCACCGTCGTCGCACCGCCGACGTGGGACTCGTCCGCCGGCCCGATCATGTTCGTGCGCGGCAACACGGCCACCGAGGCGTACGTGGTATTTCCCGCCATCACCGACAGCACGCCAGCGGACGATGTGCACTTCGACTCGGCGCTCGCGCACAACACGACGGTGCAGCGCTTCGATCACTCCGGTGGCGGCGACACCGCGCGCGTCAGCGCCATGTCGGGCGGCGAATGGAACGCGGACCAGTGCATCGAGTGGCCTGCCGTCAAGATGAACGGCGCGCCGGAATCGGGGTGGACGGTCGCGTTTCTCAAGGGGCGCGCGCGTTCTCTCCCGCTCGACTCCATCGAGGCGATGCCACACGCGGATTCCGCGAAGCTCGCCGCCGACATCACGCGGCTCGTGTCGACGATTCCGAACGACACCGCGCGCACGTTCCGCGGCATTCCGTATTCGGTGCGCATGGCGTATCGGTTCACGCCGGCCGAGGGAGTCGAAGGCGTCGTGGCCGATGTCGTGCGCACGCTCAACCAGGAGGCGACGCCACTCGAGGAGCACACGCTCATCGTGGCCGAACGGCCGAGCGGGTCGGACGGTCCGTACCGGCTTGCGTATCGCGAGGTCACCGCGGGCTCCGACGAAACGCTCGAGAGCTCGGACGTGCTCGCGGCGGTGGCGATCGGAACACCGCCGCACGTGGATCTCGTGTTGGCGCGCGAGGGCTACGAGTCGAACGCGTACGCGCTCCTCGAGCGCCGTGCGGATGGAAGCTGGCGACTGCGGTGGACGAGCGCGCACACGGGATGCTGATGGCGCGTCGTGTGTCGCTAAGCTCGCACGAGGCGCACGAGTAGCACTTCGGCGGGACAGTTGATGCGAATCGGGAGCACGACGCCGACGCCGGTCGTCACGTAGAGCGGCACGGGCGAACGCTTCACCCATCCGCTCGCGTCTGACGAGTCGCACACGGTGCAATGTCGTGCGGGCGCGCCGACGAAGGGGAGCACCACCTGGCCGCCGTGCGTGTGACCCGCGATCACGAGATCCGCGCGTGAATCGCTCCCGAGCTCGAGCGCGCCATCGGGATTGTGCGAGAGCACGATCCGGGGTACGTCGGCGGGAAGTGATGCGCAACCGCCTGCGGGATCGATGTGTCCGTGCGTCCAGTCGTCCACTCCGCCAATGCCGAGCCGTGCGTCGCCGCGATGCACGGTGACGCACTCGTTCACGAGAACGCGCGCGCCAGCGCCGCGCAACCACTCGGCGACCTTCGCGGCGTCGTAGTCGTAGTCGTGATTGCCGAGTATCGCGATGACGCCGTCGGGCGCGTGGAGTTTGCGCAGCGGCGCCGACATGGGCGGCAGCGCCCACTCGTACAGCCGGCGCGAGATCCGCGGAAAGTGCGAATGCGAGAGTGCGTAATCGCCGAGCAGGACGATGAGATCGGGCGAGGCATCGTTCGCGAGCTGCACCGCGCGCGCCAACACGCGTGCGGGGCGCGTGGTTCCTCCGTAGTGCAGATCGCTCAGTATCGCGATCGAATATCCCTCCAGTGCCGGCGCGAGCTCTTGAATCGGTGCGTCGACGCGCGTGAGGCGCAGAGCGTTCGGCGCCACGAGCGTCGCGTGCGCGATGCCGAGGGCGAGCGCGATGAACAGCGCGACCACCAGCCACATCATGGTCGGCGAACGCTCAGCGTACGAAGGAGCGGAGAGCGGAGGTCACGTTTCGGTGGTCACGTTCCGGTTGGCACGTCGATGAAGGTCGTGGGCAAGTCGAATGTCCGGCCCACGTGATCGGCGAGCGCGCGAACGCCAAACGTCTCGGTGGCGTAGTGCCCGGCGTAGATGATCACGATTCCCAGCTCGTCCGCATCGACGGCCGTCCAGTGCGGTCCTTCACCGACGATCAGGGTGTCGATCCCGTACTCGACTGCCTCGCGCAGCGTGTCGGCGGACGCGCCGGCGCCGGTGCAAATGCCCCAGCGCCGAGTCATTCGGCCGGCGTCGAGGTGTGAGGCGTGGGCACGTCCTCCCCATCGTTCGGCGATGGCACCGGCACGTGCGAGGAGCTCGCCGGTGGCGATGCGGCAATCGCCGCGCACGCCGGTGTCGACCGTCTCGTAGCGCGCGAAACCGGCCGACGGCTCGAGTGCGAGCTCGCGCGCGAGCAGCACGTTGTTGCCGATCTCGGCGTGCGCGTCGAGGGGAAGGTGGGATGAGTAGAGCGCCATTCCGGACGTGAGCAACGCGTGGATTCTGCGGTAGTGTGGACCGCGGAGCGGTTGGAGGCCGCGCCAGAAGAGACCGTGGTGGACGAGGAGCAGGTTCGCTCCGGCATCGAGCGCGAGTCGAATCGTGCGCTCGCGGAGATCGACGGCCGCGGCGACCTTGACGATGTCGGCATCGCTCTCGACCTGAATGCCGTTGATCGCCTGTGGGTAGTCGGGAATTTCGGCGGTCTTGAGGAGCGCGTCGAGGTTGGCGGCGATGCGGGTCAACGAGGTCATGGGGGAATCGCCGTGCTCGAGACTGTGGACAAGTGTGGACAACCTCGTCCACGGGATGTGAGTATCTTCGCTAAAACGTTACGGTACAACACATTACTGGTTTGTGTACAAAATGGCCGGATGGCAACTGCCAGCCGGCCATCGAGGTGGTTCGCGCAATGGAAAGCTACCGCAGAACGGCGACCGGAGTCGGGTGGGTCTGCTCGTCGGCGCCGGGGTCTTTCGCGTCGGCGATGCGTACGCTGCCGTTGATGCGGCCTCCTTCGATCACGGCGAGGGCGCGCGTGTTGATGTCGCCGATGATGACGGAGGTGCCCTGCACTTCGATGCGATCGGTTGCGTTGACGGTGCCCTGTACACGTCCGCCGATCACGGCTTCTCTCGTGTTGATGTCGCCGAGGACTTCGCCTTGGCGGCCGACGAGCACCTGTCGTGCGGCGCGAATGGCGCCTTCGACTCGACCTTCGATCTTCACGACGCCATCGGTATCGATGTCGCCGAGGATCTTGGTGCCTGCGGCGATGATGGAGAGGGCGTTGCTGTTCGCGGGAACGTTCTTGATGTCATCCATTCCCTTGGGCTCCTTATTGAAGATCGCCATGCGCCGGTCCCTTTTTGATGACGGATGAGGCGTCGATCGCGACGCCGTGGTGGAGCATCTCGAAATGGAGATGCGGTTCGAGTGTGCCGGGCGCATCGCCGGAGAGCGCGATCACGGTGCCGGCGGCGACGTGATCGCCTTTGGCGACGCGGATCTCGCTTGCGCCGGCGTAGACGGTTTCGTATCCGGCGCGGTGGGCGATGCGAACGAGTTTTCCGAGTGTCGAGTCGTCCGTGACTTCGACGACCAGCCCTGCGCCGGCGGCACGGATGGGAGTGCCGAGTGGAACGGCGACTTCGAGTGCGTGCGAGTCGGAGGGGAGGAGCGTGCCGGCGACGGGGAGAGGCCAGCGCGCGGGCGGCTGGGTGTCGACGGGTGCAGGGGCGGGCGTGGCGGCGGGGGTGGCGGCGGGTGCAGCGGCGGGCGCAGGCGCTGGCGTTGCGACGGGCGGGGAGACGGTGGACGCGACGGATGATGCGACGGACGGCGAGGCGACTGACGACGATGCGACTGACGCGGTGGGCGAGGCCGAGCTACCCATCATGTGCTGCACTTGCTGAAAGCGGGCGGCGAGCTCGTTCAGTGAGCGTTGCAGCGTATCGACGCGCGCGACGTCGTGCTGTAGCGTCGCGACCCGGCGGGTGAGGAGTGGCACGCGCGCGGCTTGCGCGGCGAGAAAGACCCAGCTCACGGCGCCGACGGCGATGAGGGCCGCGAGAATCACGGCACCGGTGCGGAAGAGCCGAACCTGGCGCTGGCTGAAGATGATCGTTCGGTTGGCCAAACCGCTTTCGCGCTGCACGTGAATGATCATCGCGCCGGCGTGTGGCGTGTAGATGTTGCCGTAGCCGCGCTCCGCGGATTTTTCTCTGTCGTCAGCCATCAACTCTGCTCATCAGCTCTGCTCATCGACTTTGCGCATCAGCGCTGCTCGCGAGGGGCCAGCACGAGATCGAGCACGCGCTCGAAGTCATCGGCGGAATAGAACGCGATCTCGATTTTTCCGCGTTCGTTTGCACCAACGGTGATGGTGACGTCGGTCTGCAAATGTCGGCGGAGCTCATCCTGTAGACGCTTCAACTCGGCGTTCAGCTTCGGAGTGCGCGTCGAGTCGTTCGATTTCGACGTGCGGGACGAAGGTATGGCCGAGGTGGTGCGCGCACGTTGTTCCACATCACGCACGGTGAGCCCGCGCGCAACGATTTCGCGGGCGAGGTCGAGCATTTCGCGTTCGCCGGTCAGGGCCAGGAGGGCGCGGGCGTGGCCGACGGTGAGGTGCCCGTCGCGAACCATGGTGCGGATGGAGACTGGTAAGTTCAAGAGCCGCAACATGTTAGCTACTGTCGAGCGATCCTTGCCGACGATCTCGGCGACCTCGAGCTGCGTCAGCGAAAACTCGGCGATGAGCCGCTGATAGCCCTCACCTTCCTCGATGGGGTTGAGGTCGGCGCGCTGGAGATTCTCGACGAGCGCCAGCGTGAGGAGGGCGCGGTCGTCGATGCTTTTGACGACGGCCGGGATGCGAGTCCAGCCGATGCGAGTCGCGGCGCGGAGCCGTCGTTCGCCGGCGATCAGCTCGTAGCCGATCCCGTCGGCGGCGGGCCGGACGGTAATCGCCTGGAGGAGGCCGTTGCTGCGGAGACTTGCCTCGAGTTCTGCCAACTCCTCCGCGCGAAATTCCTGTCGAGGCTGGAATGGATTCGGGCGAATCTCCGAGATGGGAAGCGTGAGCTGCCCGTCCTCGGTAAAGGTCGCGGGCGCGGTGGCGTTCGGGGCGGGGATGGTGGGGGCGGGATCGCGTCCGGCGAGCAGTGCGTCGAGCCCCCTTCCCAACCGGCGAGGCTTATCTGTGGACATGGCGAGCTCCGGGCGGCGAGGAACTGGGCGAGGGATTGCACGAGCGACGATGCAAGCGACCGAGATGCGCACTCACAAAGTGGGCGGCGGAGGTTCGGCGTGTGTCAGCGCGGGAACCGGCTCCGTACCGCTTTGGCGCTGCACCAACTCCCTCGCGACGCTGAGATAGGCTTGAGCACCGACGGACGCAATGTCGTACAGCATGATCGGCTTCCCGAAGCTCGGCGCCTCCGCGAGTCTGACGTTTCGCGGGATGATGGTCTGAAAGACCTTGGGGCCGAAGTACTCGCGAGCGTCAGTCACGACCTGCCGGGACAGATTGAGACGAGCGTCGTACATCGTCAGGAGCACGCCGTCGAGCGCGAGGTCCGGATTGACTGTCTGTTGGATGCGATGGACGGTATTGAGGAGCTGGGACAGCCCCTCGAGCGCGTAATACTCGCACTGAACAGGAATGAGCACCGCGTCCGCAGCGGCGAGCATGTTGATCGTCAGGAGTCCGAGCGACGGCGGGCAATCGATGAGGATGTAGTCGTATCGATTGCGGATCGGAGCCATCGCCTCACGCATCGCAAGCTCACGATGCGGCCGGTCGATCAGCTCCACCTCGGCGCCGGCCAGGTCGGGCGTCGTCGGTGCGACGTCGAGGTGGGCGAATTGAATCGCCCGGAGGATGACCTCGTCGAGCGATCGCTGGCCGATCAGGGAGTCGTAGACCGTAGCGGCGAGCTGCTCGCCCTGGAGCCCTATCCCGCTTGTGGCATTGCCCTGAGGATCGCCATCGATCAGGAGCGTGCGCTGCTCCGCCACCGCCAGACTCGCCGCGAGGTTCACCGCGGTTGTCGTCTTGCCCACCCCCCCCTTCTGATTCGCGATCGCGATGACTCGGGCCACGTACTACCTGCTGATGGTTCGGGCGAAGGAAGGACGGCGAGCGTGGGAATATAGACCGAGCCCTCGGACGAGGCTATCGGTGTTTCACGTGAAACGCGATGGGGCGTTCTTCTGCTCGAGTCCGCCACCAGCTTCTTCCTAGGAGCGCATTTCACGTGAAACACCGAACGATCAGACCGACGCTCCTAACTCCCCACCGAAATGCGGAGAACAACCAAAAACAACAAAATGCCTGCTATTTAGCGTCAGAAACGAATCTCCATCGCGCCATAACAGCGGCATTGAGTCCTGTTTCACCGGCTTCTATCGGC
>Ga0207707_10001891_pt1 | contig 19082 bp, 15 predicted proteins | sample KBSC83BmetaG_FD_184336 | JGI IMG/M metagenome (GOLD analysis project Ga0207707, IMG submission 184336) | Corn rhizosphere microbial communities from Kellogg Biological Station, Michigan, USA - KBS C8-3B metaG (SPAdes) (version 2) | ecosystem: Host-associated > Plants > Roots > Rhizosphere ...
CCGCGTCACCACCCTTGGGCGTCAGGCAGTGCCAGAAAAACGCGTGATTCCACGCCTGGGCTGCGTTGTTGAAGATGCCGGTGTACTGCTCGTTGCCGGCGGTGCGCAGGATCACCTCTTCCAGCGACAACTGCGCGAACGGGGTGCCCGCGACGAGCGTGTTGAGCGTGTCCACGTAGGTCTTGTGATGCTTGCCGTGATGGAACGACAGCGTCTCTTCGGAGATTACCGGCTCGAGCGCATTGCCGGGATACGGCAACGGCGGCAGCGTGTGGATGCCTGCGGCGGATGCGTTAGCACTGGCGGGGCGGGGCTCGGGGGCATGGCGTGCCGTCGAGGTCATGGCTGCTCTCCTTAGCTACGTGCGTCGCGCAGTATTGCGACAGTGTCGCACTGACGCTGTCGGCCGACGACCCGATCGCATGTCGGAGCACATTGGGCTAGCGCATTGATTGCCGGGACGGTACTGCGAAGCTGTAGGACGCGGCTTACCAGCGGCTCCGACGCACACCGACGGCGAACCGCGGCCTCTGCCGTCTCCCAGAGCTGTGCCGCACACGTACGCTGGCGCCGTCGTTCACCCCCAGGAGGTTCCCGATGGAAGTCGCATCGGTCGCGCGGCCCGGCCTGCGTAGCGCCGCGCGTGCTCGCAGTATGGAAATCAGCCGCCAGTTGCGCGCCGCGGTCATGGACGGCGACGACGCCCGCATCAACCGTCTCCTGTGCGACCTGCTGCGTGTGCAGGGACTGACACGCGGCCAGCGCATATCGCTGCAGCTGAAAGCGCTGCTCAACCTGGTGCAGACGCTGCGCGCGGTGGCGCTGAACGACGAAGTCACGGGTCTCTACAACCGCCGCGGTTTCGTGCAGACCGCGACCCGCCTGCTCGACATTGCCACCCGGGACGCTCAGTACGCCTACCTCATCTATTTCGATGTCGGGCAGCTGCGCCTGATCAATACCACGGTCGGCGTGTCCGCGGGCGATGTACTCATCCGGCAGATGGGCAACTTCATGCGCGACCTCTTTCCGAGCTACGGCGTGTACGAGGTGCTGGGGCGCCTCGGTGTCAACGAATTCGCCGCGGTCACCACGAGTGCCGAGTACGCCTCGCGTGGCGCCATCCAGCTGCGCACGCGCCGGCCGCAACGCAGCTGCGACATTCCGGCGCTGCCGCTGCGCGTTGGAATCGCCCAGTTCAATCCCGCGCGGCCGGTGGCGATCGACGAGCTGCTCAACAACGCGCGGCAGGCGATGAACGAGCCCGAGCGCGTGGTGGCGCCGCGCCTTGCGGCCGCGCCCGAGCGTGCGCCGGTGCGCTCCCAGCCCCTGACAGCGGGTCTGTAAACCGCTCATCCACGGATGGCAGCCGGGGTCAGGGATGACCCCACCTCTGCCGCCGGCGCGCCCGGGCGCCGGCGGTAACTGCTTGGTTGTTGCCGGTTCCCGCATTATGCTTCCGCGCCTGAGCAGTGCACGCGGAGCAGCCGATGTTAGTCGTGACGACCGAGAGCATCCCCGGGCAGCGCGTTCGGGAAGTCAAGGGTCAGGTATTCGGGGTCGTCGTCCGCAGCCGCGGACTCGGTGGCAACATTCTCGCCGGGCTGCGCTCGATCGTGGGCGGTGAGATAAAGGAATACACCGAGCTGCTCGAGCTGACACGCCGCCAGGCGATCGATCGCATGGTCAAGAATGCGCGCCTCATGCAGGCCGACGCCGTGGTCATGATGCGTTTCGATTCCTCGGAAATCGGCCAGACCATGAGTGAGATCGTCGCCTACGGCACCGCGGTGGTGCTGGACAAGGCGACCTGAGTCCATGCTGCGCCGGACCGTGCAGCTGATTGCGCTGGCCATGATGCTCGCGGGCGCATGGCTGCTGCTCCTCGGCACGGTGCTCCCCGGCGGACAGCTGCTGCTCATCGGCCTCGTCACCTTCGTTGCAGTTCGTTACGAATTCTGGCGCGACCGCGCCCCACCGCCGCCGCTCGGCCCCGACTGGCAGTCGACGGACGAGCGCTTCGAGGACCCGGGAACCGGCAAGACCGTAGAAGTTCAGTACAATGCGCGCACCGGCGAGCGCCGCTACAAGCCCGACGATTCGGGCTGAGTTCGAGCGCGCGACGCCCATATCGAGCCGCCGTTACCGTCTTGACGACACGCCTGCAATGCCGGACCGTGCCCCGACCGGCGCGCCACCCTGTCGCACCGCCGCGCGGCGCGTGCTGACCGTGCACATGCCCCGGTCCGAACGCCCCTCAGCGCTGATCCTCGCCGCGACCGCCGTGCTGGTCGGCGGCTGCGCGGTGGGCCCAGACTTCAAGAAGCCGGCGGCGCCGGCGGTCAGCGCCTATACGCCCACGCCACTGCCGTCCGCGCTCCCCGGCGTCAGCGGCGCCGCCGTTCCCGGCGGAGAGCCACAGCAGCTGATCCGGGGAGGTCAGATCGTGGCGGACTGGTGGACTTTGTTCCACTCCGCGCCGCTCGACGAGCTGATCCAGCAGGCGCTGGACAAGAATGCCGATCTCAAGGCCGCCCAGGCGGCGCTCGCCTCTGCGCACGAGGATGTGCTCGCGCAACGCGGCGTTTACTTCCCGAGCGTAACGGGGAATTTCTCCGCCACTCGGCAGCGCCAATCGGGTCAGCTGGCGCCGACGCCCGCCTCGAACGCGTTGCTGTTCAACCTGTTCACCCCCGAGGTGAGCATCTCGTACGTGCCGGACGTGTTCGGCCTGAACCGCCGCACCGTGGAATCCCTGCAGGCACAGGAGGACTCGGTGCGCTACCAGATGGTGGCGACCTATCTGACGCTCACGTCCAACGTCGTGGTGACGGCCATTCAGCAGGCCTCCATCGAAGCGCAGCTCGATGCGACGCGCCAGCTCATCGACATCAACTCCAGCATGCTGAAAATCCTGCGTTACCAGCTCGAGAAGGGCTACGCGAGCGGCGTGGATGTGGCCGCGCAGGAGTCGCAGCTGGCACAGGTGGCGGCCACGCTCCCGCCGCTGCTGAAGCAATCGACCCAGCTCAGCGACCAGCTGGCCGTGTTTGCCGGGCGCTTCCCAAGCGACAGCCCGGCGAAGTTCACGCTGGCCAGTCTGCGCCTGCCCGCCGAGCTGCCCGTCAGCCTGCCGTCGGCACTGGTGGCGCAGCGACCCGACGTGCTGCAGGCGGAGGCCAATATGCATGCCGCCAGCGCCAAGGTCGGCATCGCCCGTGCCAACCGCTTCCCCAATATTGCGCTCAGCGCGGACGCCGGCAGCACCGCGCTCGCCATGAGCCAGCTGTTCAGCGCCGGCACCGGGTTCTGGGACGCGGGCGCGGCAGCTACGGTGCCGCTGTTCGAGGGCGGCACGCTGCTGCACCAGGAGCGTTCGGCGCGGGCCACCTATGTGCAGGCGTCCGAGCAGTATCGCAGCACCGTCCTCGCGGCGTTCCAGAACGTCGCGGATACGCTGGCCGCGCTCGAGCAGGACGCAGCGGCTTTGCAGGCGGCGGTCACCGCCGCCGACGCCGCCAAGGTCGCCCTCGACCTGGCACAGCGCCAGTTCCAGGGTGGCTACGCGAGCTACGCCACGCTGCTGAGCGCCGAGCAGACGTACCAGCAGAGCCGCATCACGCTCGTGCAAGCGGAGGCGAGCCGCTTCGCCGATACCGCCGCTCTGTACCAGGCCCTGGGTGGCGGCTGGTGGCAGCAGCCGGACCTGGCCGCGCATGCCAAGTAGCGCGGCGCGCGCCTGTGCGGCCCTGACGGCGGCGGTGCTCGCAGCCTGCCTTGGGTGCTCCTCGCAAGGCAGCGGCGATGCCGCGGCAGCCGCCGCCACGCCCAGCTCGATCAAGCTGTCCGCGGCGCAGCGCGACAAGGTGCACCTCTACACCATGGCCGAGCAGAAATTTCACAAGACGGTCGAGGTCACGGGCGTAGTCGATTTCGACAACGAACAGGCCACGAGCGTACTGGCGCCCTTCTCCGGTCCCGTCGCGCAGCTGCTCGCTGCACCCGGGGACCACGTCAAGGCCGGGGATGCCTTGGCCACGGTCGACTCACCCGACTTCGCCAGCGCCGTCAGCGCCTACCGCAAGGCACTGACGACGGCCCACACCAACCGCAAGCTCGCCGACCTTGACAAGGATCTGCTCGAGCATAACGGTGTATCGCAGCGCGAGGCGGCCCAGGCGGAAACCGATGCCATCGGCGCGGAGGCCGACCGCGACGCCGCGCTGCGCGCCCTGGTCGCGCTGCAGGTACCCGCCGAGACCCTCCGCGCCCTGCAGGAGGGCCGTGCGGTTGCGCACGCGGGCGGCGCCATCCGCTCCCCCATCGCCGGCACGGTCGTCGAACGGCTCATCACACCCGGTGAGCTGCTGGAAGCGGGGACGACGCCGTGCTTCACGGTGGCGAATCTGTCGCGCATGTGGGTGATGGCGCAGCTGTTTGGTCCCGACCTCGCCGTGGTGAGCGTCGGCGATCCCGCGACCGTCACGACGGGCATCGGCACGACCGCGCTCACCGGCAAGGTCGACAACATCTCCGATCTCGTCGACCCGGACACACGCGCCGTGTCGGTGCGCGTCGTGGTCGACAACCCCACGCATCTGCTGCGCAAGCAGATGTATGTGCGGGTGCAGATCCAGGCGCGCCCGGAGCGCGCGGGCCTGCTGGTGCCGGTGTCCGCGGTGCTGCGCGACGATGAGAATCTGCCGTTCGTGTACCTCGCCCACCCGGACGGTGTCTTTGCGCGCGGGCACGTGACGCTCGGATCCCGCGTCGCTGACAGTTACGAGGTCCTCGACGGACTGCACGCCGGCGAGCAGGTAGTGGTTGCCGGAGGCCTGTTCGTCCAGTTCATGCAAAGCCAATGAACGCCACGCTGCCGCCGCCGCGCACGGCGTCGCTCATGAACCGCATCGTGGCCTCCTCCCTGCGGCAGCGTCTGCTGGTCGGACTGTTCACTCTGGTCCTGATCGGGGCCGGCATCCGCTCGCTGCAACGCCTGCCCGTCGACGCCTACCCCGACCTGTCACCACCCATCGTTGAGATCATCAGCCAGTGGCCCGGGCACGCCGCGGAGGAGATCGAACGGCTGATCACCGTGCCCATCGAGCGCGAGATGAACGGCACGCCGCGCCTGTCCACCAGCCGCTCCATCTCCCTGTACGGCCTGTCCGACGTCATCCTCACCTTCGAGAATGGCACCGACAATTACTTTGCGCGGCAGCAGGTCTTCAACCGCCTCGGCGATCTCAGCCTGCCGAACGGGGTCAGCCCTTCGCTGTCGCCGCTGTCTGCGCCTTCCGGCCTGATCTACCGCTACGTCCTGCAGAGTTCCGATCGCGCGCCGATGGAGCTGAAAACCTTCGAGGACTGGACCATCGCGCCGCAATACCGCTCGGTGCAGGGCGTCGCCGATGACTCCGGGTTCGGCGGCGGTACGATGCAGTACCAGGTGCTGCTCGATCCGATCAAGGTCGCCTCGGTCGGCTTGTCGGTGCCACAGGTGGAGACCGCCCTGACGGCCAACAACGACAACGCCGGCGGTGGCTTCTACAGCCAGGGCGGTCAGTTCTACTACGTGCGTGGCCTGGGACGGCTGGCGACACTGGAGGACATCGGCAACGTCGTGGTCGCGGTCCACAACGGCGTGCCGGTGCTGGTGAAGGACGTCGGTCGCGTGACCATCGGCATCGCACCGCGCCTCGGTGAGTTCGGCTTCCAGGATCAGGACGACGCGGTGGAAGGGGTGATCCTGTTACGCACCGGCGAGAAGACTCAGGACGTGCTGCGGCGCGTGGAGGTGAAGACGCGCGAGCTCAACGACCAGATCCTGCCCAAGGACGTGAAGGTGGTGCCGTTCTACGACCGCACCGACCTGGTGGCACTCACGACCGACGTCGTGGAGCGCAATCTGCTGCGCGGCATGGTGCTGGTTGTGGCCGTGCTGATTTTCTTCCTCTACGATTTTCGTGCCGGACTGATCGTCGCCAGCAGTATTCCGCTGGCGCTGCTGTTCGCGTTCATCTGCCTGGACCTGCAGGGGGCATCCGCCAACCTGCTGTCGATCGGAGCGGTGGACTTCGGCATCCTGGTCGATGGCGCGGTCGTGATGGTCGAGAACATCTTCCGGCGTCTGGCAGCACGCGGCGAGGAGCCGCAGCCGCTTAGCCTCGTGGAGGCCATCCGCGACGCCGCCGCGGAAGTCGACCGGCCCCTGTTCTACGCGGTAGCGGTGATCGTCGCCGGCTTCCTGCCGATCTATGCGCTGACGGGACCCTCGGGAACGCTGTTCAAGCCGATGGCCGACACCATGGTCTTCGCCCTGGTGGGCGCGCTGATCGTGACCCTGACCCTGCTGCCCGTCCTGTGCTCGTGGTTCATGCGGCACCGCGTGCGCGAACGGCGCAACCCCGCCCTGGAGGCGATCCGGACGCGCTACATCCGTGGCCTCGACTTCTGCCTGGCGCGGCCCTGGCAGACGACGCTCGCCTGCACGGTGCTGTTGCTGCTGTCGCTGCTGTTGATCCCGCGTATCGGCGCGGAATTCATGCCGAAGCTCGATGAAGGGGCGCTGTGGGTGCGGGCCACCATGCCGTACACCATCTCGTTCGACGAGGCGGCCAAGATCGCGCCGCAGGTACGCAGGATCCTGCGCACCTTTCCGGAGGTCACGACGGTCGCCTCGGAGCTCGGACGACCCGATGACGGCACCGACCCCACCGGCTTTTTCAACGTCGAGTTCTACGTCGGCCTGAAGCCCTACGCACAGTGGCGCGGCTCGTACCGGACGAAGGCCGGACTGATCGAAGCGGTCAACGGCAAGCTGCAGTCCTTCCCCGGCATTACCTTCAACTACACCCAGCCGGCCGAAGACGCCGTCGACGAAGCCGAGACCGGTCTGAAGAGCGCGCTCGCCGTCAAGGTATTCGGCGCCGACCTCGGTACGCTCGAGCAGAAGGGCAAGGCCATCAAGCAGATCCTCGAGCGGGTGCGCGGCATCACCGAGGTGACGCTGGTACGCGAGCTCGGCCAGCCCAGCCTGACCATCGCCATCGACCGCGCGCGCATCGCGCGCTACGGCCTCAACGTCGCCGACATCAACGCCCTGATCGCGAGCGCCATCGGCGGCGACGTCGCCACGCAGGTGGTGCAGCAGGAGAAGGAATTCGACCTCGTCGTCCGGCTCGAGCAGCAATACCGTGACAATCCCGAGGAAATCGGCAACATCCTGGTGGCGACTCCCGGCGGTCAGCAGATTCCGTTGCGCGAATTCGCCGACCTGCGCGTCACCAACGGCGCATCGTTCATCTACCGCCAGGACAACTCGCGCTACATCGGCGTGCAGTTCTCGGTGGAGGGCCGCGACCTGGCGGGGGCCGTCGAGGACGCGATGCGGCAGGTGCGCTCCCGGGTGTCGCTGCCGCCGGGCTACCGTCTCGACTGGGGCGGCGAGTACGCCGAGTACACCGCCTCGCGCGCCGAGCTCAATGTCATCCTGCCCCTGACGCTCTTCATCATCTTCCTGCTGCTGTTCGCCCTGTACAGCAACTTCAAGTTCCCGTTCATCACCGTGCTGGGCGTGGTGCTGTCCGCCCCGGTTGGCGGCATTCTGGCGCTGTGGCTGACCGGCACGCCGTTCTCGGTTTCCTCGGGAATCGGCTTCCTGGCCCTGTTCGGCGTCTCGGTGCAGACGGCGGTGGTCTATATTTCGTACGTGAACGAGCTGCGCCGCAACGGCACCGATCTCACCGACGCCATCCGTGAGGGCGCGATCCTGCGGCTGCGCCCGATCATGATGACCGCCCTGGTCGCCGCCCTGGGCCTGCTGCCGGTAGCGCTGGCTACGGGCGTGGGCACCGATTCGCAGCGTCCGTTCGCGCTCGTAATCGTCAGCGGCCTGTTCAGCCGCCTGCTGATCAGCGTGTACCTCATGCCGGCCCTCTATACGCTGGTAGCGCGTCCCGGCGACCGGCTCGAAGTCTGAGCGCCTCTCACGGGTAGCTGGGCCACCAGTCGCGCCAACGCCGCATGGGCCGGGTCGAGCCGTGTGGGCGGCGCGGCAGATCGATGTCCCGTGCCCGTCCAGCCGACCGGGGCGGCTTTTGCGATGTCGGGTGGCGCTTGTGGCAATGCCGGAAAAACTGCGCGAGACTACGCAAAACAATCGGGCTCCGGGGGGCACCCGATGCGCAACACAATTCTCGCGATCCTGGTGACGGGCGTGCTGGGGATGGCCTGGCTGCCACCGCTGTTCACCCACGGCGCCTGCACTGCGGAATTCGATGCGGTGAGCGATCAGCTGCAGGGCGCCAAACCCGAGTTACTGTCCCTGGAGGCGGCCCGGCGCTACCTCGCCGTGCACGGCATGCCATATCAGTTGCTGACGGCCGCGCAATGCGAAGCCGCACCGCCGGCGGACGTCGACGCGTGCCCCGACGGCGCGCTCCTAGTCGGCGCGGTACCCGTTGCCAACCGCGTGTGCCGCTACTACCGCGACCGCACCGTGCGCTTCCAGCTGCGCTTCAACCGCCTATCGCAGCTGGTGCACATCCAGACCGACATGAACCCCTATCGCATTCTCAAGTTGCCGGTTGCAGATTTCGAGATCGACCTGGGGAAGTGAACAGCGGGCAGCGGCGCGCCACGGTCATTCCTTTCGCCTGGCGCGGTGGCGCTATGCCCACCGACAGCACGCTTGGCGTCGCCGATGGATACCAAGTCACAGGCGACCCGGGCAGTCCGGCCGGCACAGGGCGAGGCGCGAGCCCGCAGCGTTAATCCGCCGCCGACGCCACGGCAGCCGGGGCAGGGTCATCGGCCGTGGTAGCCGAGCGCAATGTTGTCGATCACCTTGTGCACACCGGCGGTGTGCCGGGCCGCAGCTTCTGCGTTGATCCGCTGCAGGCCGGTGGCGACCTGCCCGGTGAGATACACCACGCCATGGCGTGTCTCGACGAACACCTGATTGGGGGGTAGCAATTCAGGATACTGCTCGAGCTGCGCACGCACGGCACTCGTGATGCGTTCGTCTGCGTTGCATTCCACGGTGGCGGCGCACGGGTGCATCGCGGCGCACCCCGACATGACCGGCGCCAGACCCAGAAGCAGCCAGCCCACAGTCCGACACGCTCGACAGTCCCTGCGCATGTTCCCGGCCTGAACCCCGCGGTCGATGCCTCCACTGGGTCAGATGGTAGCGCATCGTGCCGGGAACGCTGCGCGACCCAAATCTGGGTGGCCGCGAGTCCTGATCTAGGGAGGCACCCCGATGCCGTCTCGCGCCCAGCACGCCAAGATGCCCCGGTGACTCGCCACTGCAGCTCACGCTGCACCGGACAGTCATTCGAAGCTGATTCTCCCTGTTGCGGATCGCTCCAGCGGCGCACGCTGGTCGATCCGCACTTTTTCCCGCCTGTCGCGGCCGTGCCGCGGGCTTCACTTGAAGATGTTCTTCAGCTGATCCTGCAACTTCTGCTTCAGCTCGTCCTTGTGCTTGTCGAGTTCCTGCTGCACGCGCGCCTTGGCGATTCCCTGCAGGTCGGGGCGGACCTTGGGGCTGGCCAGGGTGCCGGTGACGGTCACCGGGATATCTGCCAGCAGATTGGCGCCGCTCACCGCGGCCGTCGCCTGCTTGAGGACCAGGGCGTGGACCTGATAGTCGACCGCCTCTGAGACGATGTCGAAGGTGCCCTGCCCGGTCAGGTGCAGATTCTGCGAGATGATGTTCAGGTCCTTGGTGGTGGCGACACCGGCGCTGAGGTCAGCGGTCGCCTTGAAGGTGTCAAACCTGGTGCGGCCGCTGCTGTTGCCCGACGGCACTGCCTGCTTCTGAATGAGGGCGACCGCGCGGTTGATCTCGAACCACAGATCCACGCCCTCGAGCGCACCGTTGTCCAGGTCGGCTGCCACGTGACCGCTCAGCGAACGCATGATGCTGTCAGCCCCTGCTCCGCGGGCAGTCAGATTGGTAACGACGCGACCGCGGCCCGAGATACGACTGGGCTTGCCCGTCAGGTCCCGCAGCAGTTGCGCCACGTCGACACCGCTCAGGGTCTGGCTGATCTTGATGAGCGGTATTGCTTCGCGCGCGTCCAGGGAGACGTCGCCGTTGAAGTCCCCGCCGTAGAGCCTGGCAGTCGCAGGCGCGATGCGGGTGACACCGTCCTTCGCCGCCATCGCCATCGCCAGCTGCGTCAGCTTGACGCCCGCGACACTGACCTGCCCGGCCGCGAGCTTGCCATCGACGCGCAATGTCTTGAGTCCCTCCGGGGCGTTTTCGGGCTGGGCAGTCTTGGCCGCCGGCGCCGCCTTCACCGCCGGCTCGACGGGTGGGCGGTACCGGTCAAAGTCGATGCGGTCTGCGGCGAGGTCGAAGGCGATCGCGCCGCTGTCGAGGTCGGTGATGCCAGCCCGGCCCTTGAGCGAGCTGTCATCCAGTTGCACCCGCAGCCCGGACACCGCGGCCGACTTGCTGCCGTAGGTGAATTGGCCGCTGGCCGACAGGCGCGACAGCGCCCGCGGGTCACGCGTCTTGGGCGGCGCGATCCCAAGCGCTGTCAGCAGGTCGCGCGGCGAGCACGGCTCGAGCCGGAAGCTGCCGCTGAGGCTCAGGGCGTCGAGGATCTTGGTGCCCTGGAGACTGCCGCTCACGTGCGCGCCGCCGGCCTCGGCGCTCAAGGCCTCGGCATGGAGGGTCTGGGCCTTCAGGTCCGCGCCGAGCTCCGGGACGCCAACCTTGAGTTTGAGGGCGGGGTTCGAACCCAGGGCTGAGCGCGTGGCCGCGAGTTCCAGCCGGTTGAGGCGATAGCGCTCGCCCGCAAAGTCGGGCGCGAGCTCAAAGCTCGCTGTGAGATCTAGCGGCGCCGCGGTCGCGCCGCGCGACACATGCACGTCCATGCGCACCGGCGTGGTGACGCCCTGGGCGACGTGTCCGACCTCCAGGTTCAGGTGCTCCGCAACGGTGTCCTGAAAGCTGATGCGGCTGTCCTTGATGGTGATGCCGGCGAGGTCCTTGAGTGCATCGGCCGCCGATGCTGCGCCCGTGTCTGGCTGCGCCGCCTGGCCTTTGCCGCCGAAGCCCTCCCAGTTGCCGGCCCCCTTGGCGTCCTTCATCAGGCGCAGATCCAGACCGTCCACCGTGACACGACCGATGCGCAGCTGTCGGTGCAGCAAGGGCAACAGTTGCACACGCAGGTCCACGCGTTTGACGGCGAGAAACGGTTCGGTAGCGAAGCCGGGCGGGTTGCCGAGACTCGCGGGCCCGAATTGGAGGGCCACCCATGGAAATACCGACAGCTTGATATCGCCCGGCAGGAGCAGCTCCCGCCTGGTGGAATCCTGGACTACCTTGGCAATGCGGTCCTTGAAGTCGTTCGGATTGACGAACAGACGCACAGCGAGCAGCAGGATGACCAGCAGCACGAGGAGCGCGCCGACTGCCAGCCCCGCGATTTTCAGCGCACGCATCGCCAACCCTCCCCGTCACGCCTTGGCCGTTCTAGCGTCTGCCTAATGATAGGTGGCCGTAGCCTCGGGCACATGGGTCGGACCTCCGGCGCGTTTGCATGGTAACTGAGCGTGACGGGCTCGAATCGCCGACCAACGGATTAAGCGTCGTCGAGGGTACGCCGCGCGACACTCCCTGACGTTCGGATGCTCCGTCCAACACCATGATTTTCAGGTGTTTCTTCACGCGTCAGCCAGCGCGTCTGTTTGCCGATGAGTCGTTCGGGTTAAGTCACTAGACGGAATTTGCACGAAATTCCAGCGGACTTCGCTTTTTCTGCATTTGCCCGAGGACCGCTAAGTGCAATTTCGTGCCTAGAGCGCAAGCGTGCCCAATCGCCGTGGCCGGCCAAACCCACGTACCATTCATCGGGCGACACTTCGCTATTCGTGGTGCACCCTTACATGGAGTGACGTATGCATGAGGATGCTTTCGTTTCGGTTGTGGCCGACAGCCGGGCCCGCGAAGAGATCCTCGAACAGGGTTTTACGCGCCGCCCTTTAAGCATTGACGTGGATGTCGCTCGTGCACTGGGAGCCTTGGCTCATGCGGCCTGGTTCCTGCCCAAGGACGAGTACTATGAAAGTGGGGATCGATACCGTTCATTAAATCGATTTAAGGCCGAGGTCGTTGAAGGCGGGGTCCGCGTATGGCCCTACGATGACTCTAAGCCCTACCTGCAGCTCGAAAAATACAACACTACGCTAGGAGGCCAGCCGCGCACGTACGCTCCGATGCCCAAGGAGATCGCCGACACGGCCGGCGTTCGCAAGATGATTTCTCATCACCTGATGTACTTGCCGCTTTCGACAGTTGGCGCAACTTACTCGGTGAACATGCATGTGATCCGATTCGCGGCGACCCCTTCTCGGCCGTGCGATACGAGCCCGCCAGGGTTGCACAAGGACGGAGAAAAGTACCTCGCCACTCATCTCCTGGCACGCTGCGGAGCGCGAGGAGGCGAAGTAGTCATAACCGACAATGACAAGCGCGAATTGAGTCGCTTTAACATGCGTGAGTCGGGCGAGTGTTATGTCTTCGACGATGACCGCATCTGGCACATGCTTACTCCGGTTGAGACACTGGAAGTCAACCAGTTCGCCTATCGTGATACCGTCACGTTCGACCTGTTGCCAGACGGATGGAACCCTCCGAGCTAGCGCCAATAGAAGCGGGGAACTATTACGCGGCGACTGCGTCACGTCCCGTTCGCCGGAAGCAGACCCGCCGGGGAGCGGACGCCCACGACAGGCGGCACGGGTCACGAGCGGACATGCGGACCGCATTCGTCCTGAGACAGCTCCTGGGAGTGTGGACTCGCGGCGGCCACGATCAACGCATTGCGTAGTTGTGGGTCCTGCCCATGTTGGGCCAATAGGGACGACACCAGGGCGACGGTTGCTCGAGCTGCAGCACGGTCATATCAGAACGGGTAGTAGATGCCCGTGAAAACCGCGGTCCCCTCACTGCCGTAGCCGACGTCCACGTAGCCCACCACAAACGGGCGCGCAATCCCCCGAAACCCCACTCCGCCCACGGTGTGGAGATGCTGGAACGGGAGCGTGCCCGAGTCTGCAAAGACGCGCCCGGCGTCCACGAAGGGCGCGATCTCGAGATCGACGCGCGTCGAGACGGCATCGAAGGAGAACACACGGTGCCGCAGCTCCAGGGTCGTGCTGAAGGCATGACGATCGATGAAGCGATTGTACCCGAACCCCCGCAGCGGCTGTTCGCCACCGAGGACACTGCGATCGCCGCCGATGCTGCTCAGCGCCCAGAATGGCACGTTGTTGGCGCTGAGAAGATATCGCAGCGCCATGTGGCAGGCGAGGATAGTGTCGTGGAAGACCGGCCAGAACGCGCGGGCGTCAACCCCCGCCTCGGTATAAAGAGCATCATGGAAAAAGCTGTCGCCGCCCGTGGCGAAGCCGCCGTAGGCGATCCACTGCAGGCCCCGCCGCGTAACCGTGGCGTCGTCACGCGTGTCGTAGGTCAGCGAGAAGCGATGCAGGAATTCCCGGCGGGTGCCGAGCCGGGTGGGCGCCCCGAAGCGGTCTTCGATCGATTCGACGCCCGACAAGGTTCCGGGCAGCACGTCCACCTGACGCAGTCGCGCCGTGTAGGCGAGTTCCCAGATCGTCGAGATGTTGAACCCGAGCTTGGCCTGCAGCAGCTCCTGGCTGGCGGTGTAATTAGTCTCCGCGGACTGCGGCGTCTTGTTACCGATGCCAAAGAAACGCGGCGTGCCGTCGCGGTCGTAGATGGCGCTGGTCGAGAATGACCAGCGCTCCTGGCGCGTGCGGCCGATCTGGTACTCGAGATCGAGCGCCCGCTCCACCCGCTGCTTGACGCCGGCGACAGCGGACCACCGCTCATCCTCGGACGGATAGGCGTAGAGGCGCGCGTGCATGCCCCAGCCGAAATTCGGGTTGCGGACGATGTCGGGTGCGATGATCCGGTCGATGTCGTGGTTCTCATCCGTACGCAGCCACACCGGCATCAGACCGACCGTGGTGCCGCTGTCCGGATCAGTGCCGACCACCGGCACCGGAAGGAACGGCGCGGTCGCGGGATTGAACCAGCGCGCACCGGCGGTCGGCGGCACCGGCAAGGCCGGCGGCTGCTCACTCGGGGCCAGCTGCGCGAACGCAGCACCCTGCGCCGCGAGCGCCAGCGCGGGGAATAACGTGTTCGCCCGCCAACCCCTCATGCGGGGTCAGGCGCGCGGGGCTGCGATCGCGCCTGGGCCCAATGCCCAGCGACGCGCGCCCGGCCCCGTTGCGCGCGAAGGCCAGGGCCTCGTCCGCCTTCGGCGCGCGCTGCGCATGAGCCCCCCTGCCGCAGCGCCATGGGGTTCCTCAGGGCTCATAGAGCGATCCACGGCCGGGCTCCTAGAGGTGCGGCAGGATCTCGCGCTCGGCGCGCTCGACGTCCGCCGGGAAGTCGATCTCGATCCAAGGTTCCCCGGTGATGTCGGTCACCTCGAACACCGCGCTCGATTCGCGCAGCAGATCACGGATCGCCTCTTCGTGCGGCTCGTTCGAACGGCCGCTGGCAACGTAGTCCGACACGATCGCGGCGAGGCGCCGTGCGCCCTTCGGTCCGAAGCGAAAGAATCCGACCGACTCGCCGATGACATCGTATTTCAGGTCGGGTGCGAGCTTCTTGCGCAGCTCGACGGGCACGCCGCCGCGCACGCACACCTTGACGGGCTCATCACCGGCTTCGAAGTCGCGGTCGATCAGCAGACGGTTGACCGATGGGGGTCCTGCGGTGAGCGCGGCCATGATGCGCTCGTGGTAGAGCACGTCCGCATCCATGAGCAGCACGTCGCCGCCACCGGTGAGCGCGCGCGCCACCGTATGCACGGTGAGCACGCTGCCGAGCTCGAAGCCCGGATTCAGGACGATCTCGGGCCGCGGCCGCCAGGCGAGGCGCTCGAGCTCGGCAGAGACGTCCTCGTGGTGCCAGCCGGCGGCGAGCACCACCTCGTTCACCCCGTGGGCCCTGAGTAGTCTCAGGTGCCGCTCGAGGAGGCTGTGGCCGCCGAACTCCAAAAGCGACTTGGGGATCTCCGCCCCGGGTGGCTGCAGCATTCTCAGTCCCCGGCCGGCGGCCAGAATGATCGCGCGCATGAACGTCCTGCTTCGGAAACTGCTGGAACTGTCATAGTACAAAATCACGCCACCGCTGTGGCGCCCTCGCCGCGCGAGGTCAGCACAGCTCCGCGTCAATCCCCCAGAGGGGTCGGTTTTGCGCGGCGCCGGAAGGCATTCTCCGCAACATGCAGATATATCAGACCGGGCACGGCGAGCAGCAGCTCGCGCGCGCGCTTGGCAAGGGATAGCGCCAGCGCGACATCCGGACGCAGCGCCGCGAGGGGCGCGAGCAGCAGGTAGCCGCCCTCCTGCACGCCGAGCGCACCCGGTACTGCGAACGCCGCGGCCCGGATCGCCTGGCCGAGACTCTCGAGCACCAGAGCATCGCCCCAGCCGATCGGCGAATCGATGAGCCGGCAGATGACAAACACCTCGGCGGTACCGACGACCCAGCCGACGAGACTTAACGCAAAGCTCGCCGTCACCCGCGCGCTGCGGCCGTAGGTGCGTTGCAGGGCAACGTCGATGGCTGCGGCGTGCGTGAGGACGTCCGACCAGTCGCGGCGGCCGAAGACGCGCTGCAGCAGGCGGATCATGCCGGCGAACAGGCCGCGCCGCTGCAGCAGGTAGAACGCCGCCGGCAACAGCACCAGCACGCAGCCGGCGCCGATGGCAGCCGCCGCCGGGGCCTCGCCCGGCATGCCGCTGACGCGCGCGCCGAGCAGCGCCAGTCCCATGAGCGCGAACGCCGCCTGCGCGAGCGCCTGCAGCGTGGTGCTCACGGTGATCGCCGCCACCGCGGCCGGAACCGGCATGCCGCGCTGGATCAGCTGCCGGATCATGAGAAGAGGACCGCCGATCTGGCCCGCCGGCATCAGGCTGTTGGCGGACTCGCTGATCCAGCGCACCAAACACGCATCACGCAGCGCGCCGCGTGGTGCACGCTCCTGCAGCACGCGGATTGCGCCGGCATCCAGCACCAGCGGCGCGAGATGAATGAGCGTGACTCCGACGAGCCCCCAGCCGGCGAGCGCCAGCGTGGCGAACACGGCGCTGACGCCGTGTGCGATGAGCACCCCGGCGAAGAGGGCGAGCCCGCCCCCGAGTAGCCACAGCGCCGCGCGCGTCACGCCCGGTCGGTCGGGACAGCGGCGCGGAGGTTGCCGCGACGGCGGAACACCTGGCGGAAACCGAAGTAGGCGATCGAGTCCTTCATGTTCGAAACGAACCGCCACCAGCCGTGCATGCGCGGGTCGGTGAGGTATTCGAGCGTCAGCGACACGCGCCGCTCGCCGGATGCGAGCGGCGTGATGCGGTGACGCAGCGCATCGCCGTCGAAGAACACCAGCCCTCCGGGGGCGATCTGGATGGAGCCGGCCACCGGCGTGCGGCCCTTCTGGCGGGTGTGTAGCTGGTACTCCAGCCGGGACGAGGATTCCTCGATCACCCCGAGGAGCACCGTGTAGCGCCGCCCGGCGTAGTAGGAGGTGTCGTAGTGCCAGCCGATGTGATCACCAGGCTGGGTATAGTAATAGAGCGCATAGGCGTGCGGGTCGTCCGCCGGGGACAGCTGCAGGGGCTCGCCGGCGAGCTCGGCAAGGAAGCCGATGAGCGGCGTCGCGCGATAGAGCTGCGCGATCAGCGGCGCCCGCTCATCGAGGGCGTGCCGGCTGACGCTGCCGCCCTGCTTGTGGCCGGGCAGGTAGTTGCGGTTGACCGCCTCCGCCGACGCCTGCACGGCCTCCGAGAGCTGTGCGGTGAGTGCCGGCGGCAGGAACGACGGCAGGTAGAGGAAACTGCCTTGCTCGAGAAATCTCTGACGCAGCGCCGCCGCATCGAGGCCCTCGAGGGCTACCGCCACGCTCTTCACCGCACGGTCCCGCGCGTCACGCGCCGGTAGTCGAAGAGCACCCAGACCAGATAGAGCGGCGCACCGACGGCGGCGACGCCCAGGAACAATGCCGCGCCGTCGCAGAGCGTCACGAGCGGCAACAGATACAGCACGTCCTCGGTCTGGAAGCCACCGAGCGCGCCCTGCTCGCTCGCAGCCTTACCCGCCCGCTCCTCGATCCGCATGCGCAGGTAGAAGATGAGGGCCACCGAAATGCCGGCAATCGCGCCGAGCTGCAGCGAGGACGGAACCCCCGTCGCGTCCGCGCCGAGCCCGCTGCCGATGGAAGTAAAGAGCAGGATGGTGATCAGCGCATCGCTCGCGAGGTCGTACCAGTGCCCGAGGCGGCTCGTCTTGCCGGTGATGCGCGCCAGCTCCCCGTCGGCGTGGTCGAGGAAGTTCGACAGCACGAACAGCAGCGCGCCCAGATTCATCCAGCCGTAGCCGCCGTGCATGAATGCGCCGGCCGCGGCGATGCCGACGGCGAGCCGCACCGTGGTCAGGTGATTGGGCGTGACCGGGCTGTGCTGCAGCTTGCGCACCAGGCGGCGCGCCAGACGGGCATCCCACGGCGGCGCGGCGGCGCGCGCGTCCGGCACAGGGCGGGATTCGGACATTGTTGGGGCTCAGCCGGCGCAGTCGCGTTGGCCGCATTTTACGATACCCTGTGCACCGGGTCTCCTGCCGCTCTGCGGGTCGAAAGTCCATGTCGTGTGTGGAATGCCTCGTGCCGCGCCCCCGCCGGGGGCAGCGTTGAATCGCGCCTTCTTGGGCTTCGGCCGCTGGGTCGTCCGCTACCCCCGTTGGATCCTCGCCGCCTGGGTCGTCGCGATCGCACTGGGCGTAGTGGGCGCGCGCCACCTCGGCGACGTCGCCATCGGCGGCGAAGGCGGCGTGCCCGACAGCCCCTCCTGGAAAGCGAGCCACTTCCTGCGCGCCGAGTTCGACAACCCCTACATCGATCCGCTCGTGGTGGCGGTGAACGCGCCGCACCTCGACGTCGACAAGGTGCCGTATTTAACCTGGGTGCAGGCCGCCGCGCGCGCGCTCGAGAAGCTGCCCGCGGTGCGCAAAGTGGCCAGCTACGCCGACCGGCGCGAGGCCCGCATGCGCTCCCGGGACGGTCATGTCACGATGCTGCTCGTCGGGCTCGCCGGCACCAACACCAATCAGCGCCAGCACGGCGTCATCGCCGTGCGCCGGACGGTGGCTGAGCTCGCTGCGGGCCTGCAGCGCCTGGATCCGGCCGCGCGTATCGCGGTCACGGGCGGGGCAGCGGCGGACCTCGACGTCAACACCTGGAGCGCCACCGGTGGGGACCGCGCCGAGAAGCGCGCTCTACCCCTGACGCTGGCGATCCTCGCGCTCGCTTTCGGCACGCTCATCGCCGCGGGCCTGCCCTTCCTCACGGGGCTGACCACCACCACCGTCTCGCTCGGGCTTGCCTACGTACTCGCCACTCTGGTGCCGGTCTCGAACCTCCTCAGCAACGTCGTCACCATGATCGGACTTGCGATCGGCATCGACTACTCCCTCCTCATGGTGACGCACTACCGCGAGCACGCGCGAGCCGCCACCGTGGCCGAGACGGTCGCCGCCACGGTGGCGCTCGCGGGACGCACGATCTCCTGGTCGGGACTGACTGTCATCATCGGGCTCCTCGGCCTGCTCTTCAGCCCGATCCTCGAGACGCGCAGCGTCGGCATCGGCGGCGCGCTGGTCGTGTGCGTGTCGGTGCTCGCAGCTCTCACCCTGCTGCCGGCGGCCCTGGTGTTGCTCGGTCCGCGCATCGATTGGCTGCCCGTCACGCCGCGCCGCGAGGGACGGCCGCGGTTGTCCGCTTTCTGGCGCAGGCTCGGCACCTGGATCGTGAGGCGCCCGCTCGTCACACTGCTCGCCGCCGGCGCCTGCGTACTCACCCTCGCCGCGCCGGTGCTCAGACTCAACAGCGGCGTCACCAACGAGCTGTGGTTCCTGCCGGCGAAGATGGAAGCGCGCGTCGGCGCCGAGATGCTGCGCTCGGTGCGCAACGATAACGCGGCGCTCGCGATCTACGTCATCGTGCGCACGGCGGACGGCTCAGCCGTGC
>Ga0207707_10001893_pt1 | contig 19072 bp, 17 predicted proteins | sample KBSC83BmetaG_FD_184336 | JGI IMG/M metagenome (GOLD analysis project Ga0207707, IMG submission 184336) | Corn rhizosphere microbial communities from Kellogg Biological Station, Michigan, USA - KBS C8-3B metaG (SPAdes) (version 2) | ecosystem: Host-associated > Plants > Roots > Rhizosphere ...
CGACGAGCCATCGTTCATGGCGTCGCGCGCGCTGCGCATCTCGATCTTCATGAACGTCTTCGACGTCCACGTGAACCGGTATCCGGTGAACGGCGTGGTGGCGTTCACGCAGTACAACAAGGGGAAGTTCCTGCACGCGGCCCACGAGAAGGCCAGCCTCGACAACGAGCAGATGTCGGTGGGCGTGGAATCGGGCGCGCGGCGCGTGCTCGTGCGCCAGATCGCGGGGCTCGTGGCGCGCCGCATCGTGAGCTACGCCAGGATCGGCGATGCGGCGGCGCAGGGGCAGCGGATGGGGATCATCCGCTTCGGCTCCCGCGTGGACGTCTTTCTCCCGACGTCGAGCACGGCGCGCGTGGCCGTGGGCGAGCGCACCGTCGCCGGCACCACGGTGCTCGCGGAGCTCGCCGCGTGAGGCCCATTCGCCGGCCGGCGATGCGACGCGCCGTGGTGCTGCTGCCGAACGGATTCACGCTGGCGAATCTGTTCTTCGGCGTCTACGCGATCGTGCAGGCCGCGCGCGGCGACTACCTCTCGGCCGGCTGGTGCGTGATCGGCGGCGGCGTGATGGACGCGCTGGATGGACGCGTGGCGCGCGCGACGCGCACCGGAAGCGCCTTCGGGATCGAGCTGGATTCGCTCGTCGACGCGGTCAGCTTCGGCGTCGCGCCGGCGTTCATCATGTACTTCGCGGTGCTGAACCGCGAAGGGTCCGCGTGGCTGCTCTGCTTCGTGTACGTGGCCTGCGCGGTGATGCGGCTCGCGCGTTTCAACGTCGAACAGGGCGGCCGGGCGAAGACGCACTTTCACGGGCTGCCGAGCCCCGCCGCGGGGATGACGCTCGCGACGTACTACTGGTTCACGCAGACCACCTTCTATTCGTACGTGAACAGCTGGCCGTGGCACACGGTGCTCCCCGCCGTGATGCTCACGCTCAGCTTCCTGATGATCAGCCACGTGCTCTATCCGGCGATGCCGAGGCTGAGCCTCACCAACGTTCGCGGCATCATCGGAACGGTGCTTCTCGCCGCCGCGGTGGTCGCGATCTTGATGGAGCCGCTGCGCTTCGCCTTCCCCATTTTGCTCAGCTACGTGGCCTTCGGGCTGCTGCGCACGATCTTCTTCGGTCTGCTCGAGCGCCTCCCCACCGGCGATCCGCTCATGGACGAGGAGGAAGACGAGGACGACCTCGAGGACTACGCGATGCAGCGCGAGGTGCAGTTCGTCGAGACGCCGGTGGGCGAGCGCCGCGGCCGCCGGCGCGGGCGCCGTCACGCCGACTTCCCCAACCCCATCGTGGACCAGATCGAGGAATCCGAATGAGTCGCTTTCGTGTCGCCGTGCACATCGTTCCGCGCAAGGGCATTCTCGACCCGCAGGGGAAGGCGGTGTCCGATGCACTGCACTCGCTCGGCTTCGACGGCGTGTCGGACACGCGCATCGGGCGCCACATCGTGCTGCACATCGCCGCCACCGACGCGAACGCCGCGAACGATCAGGTGCGCGCGATGTGCGACCGCCTCCTCGCCAATCCCGTGACGGAGGATTTCGAGATCGCGACCGTGGAGCCGGTATGAAGTTCGGCATCGTCACGTTCCCGGGCTCCAACTGCGATTACGACAGCTATCACGCGGTGACGGACGTCCTCGGGCTCCCCGCCGTGTACCTCTGGCACAAGTCCACCGACCTCGAGGGCGTTGACGTGGTCGTGCTGCCGGGAGGGTTCAGCTACGGTGATTACCTGCGCGCCGGTGCCATCGCGCGCTTCAGCCCGATCATGCGCGAGGTCGCGGCGCACGCGCGCGCCGGCGGACCGGTGCTCGGCATATGCAACGGATTCCAGATCGCCTGCGAGGCCGGGCTCCTGCCCGGCGCGCTGCTGCGCAACTCGGGGCTCAAGTTCGTCGGCGACACGGTTCGCGTGCGCGTCGAGAATGCGGACACGATGTTCTCCGCGCGATGCGAAGTCGGCGATGTGCTCCGCATTCCGGTAGCGCACGGCGATGGCCGCTACACCGCGGACGACGAGACGCTCGATCGCCTTGAGGGCGAGGGGCGCGTCGTGTTCCGGTACGTGAACGCCGCTGGAGAGCGCGATACGACCTCGAACCCGAATGGGTCGATGCGCGACATCGCGGGAATCATCAGTGCCGAAGGAAACGTGCTCGGTATCATGCCGCACCCCGAGCGCGCGATGGAGGATCTCGTCGGTTCGTCGGATGGCCGGCGAATCTTCGAGTCGTTGCTGGCCCGAGTGTCCGCCTAACCCCTCGAGGTACTCATGTATCGATGGCTTCTCGCGCTGCTGCTCGTGTCCGCATCGGCCAGCGCCCAATCCACCGAAGGTACGATCGATCCCGGGATGACGAAGGCGCAGGTCATCGAACGGCTCGGCAAGCCGGCCACGGTCCGGACCTTCCAGGGCACCACCTACCTGCTGTACTCCAATAGCTGCGGCAAGAGCTGCGGCATGCAGGATCTCGTGGTCCTCGATGGCGATGCCGTGGTCGACGCCGTTTTCCGGTCGCCGAATCGCCACTACACGGGCACGAGCAGCTCGCCCGTCGCGACGAAGCCCAATGCGCACGCCGTGCGCGGAACCACGCTCGCGATGCCGCCAGCATCGCCAGGCGCCGCGGAGATCGTGACGCCCGGCAGGCGGGCCGCCGCGCCTGCCGACAGCGCACGGACGAGCACGAGCGTCGCGCCGGCCGACAGCGCGAAGACGCCCACCAGCCGCCCGCCAGCGGATAGCGCGATGACCCCGACCTCCGCCGCGCCCGTACCGTACGGCAAGCCGAGCCCCACCCCGCCGCCGGCGGACAGCTCGGCGTCGAGCACGAGCCACCCGCCCGTCGACAACTCCGCGTCGAGCACGAGCCATCCACCCAAACCGCCGCAGTGACCTCACCAACGCCTCGTCCCGGTGATCCCGTCATCACGCCCGCGCTCGTCGCCGAGCACGGGCTGACGGAGAGCGAGTACTCGACGCTCGAGCGAATGCTCGGTCGCGCGCCGACGTTCACGGAGCTCGGCATCGTGAGCGCGCTGTGGAACGAGCACTGCTCCTACAAGCATTCGCGGCGGCAGCTCAAGACGCTGCCGACCAAGGCGCCGTACGTGTTGCAGGGGCCCGGAGAGAATGCCGGAGTCATCTCCATCGGCGATGGCTGGGCGGTGGCGTTCAAGATCGAGTCGCACAACCATCCGTCGGCGGTCGAGCCGTATCAGGGCGCGGCTACGGGCGTCGGCGGCATACTGCGCGACGTCTTCACGATGGGCGCGCGTCCCATCGCGCTCCTCGATTCGCTACGATTCGGCTCGCTGAATTCGCCGCGCGTGCGCCACCTCTTCGGCGGCGTCGTCAAGGGAATCGGCGACTACGGCAACTGCGTCGGTATTCCGACGGTGGGCGGCGAGATCGTGTTCGATCCGGCGTACGAGGGAAACCCGCTGGTGAACGCGATGTGCGTCGGACTGCTGCGCGAGACAGATCTCATTCGCGCTGCGGCGGAGGGCGTGGGAAACGCGATCATGGCGGTGGGCGCGCGTACGGGGCGCGATGGTATCCACGGCGCGTCGTTCGCCTCCGAGGATCTCTCGGCGGCCAGCGAGGCCAAGCGCCCGATGGTGCAGGTCGGCGACCCGTTCACGGAGAAGCTGCTGCTCGAGGCGAGCCTGGAGCTCATCGCGAGCGGCCACATCGTCGCCATCCAGGACATGGGCGCGGCGGGGCTCACATCGTCGTCGGCCGAGATGGCGGCGCGCGGGGACGTGGGCGTGAGCATCGACACGTCGAAGGTGCCGGTGCGCGAGGAGGGGATGTCGCCGTACGAGATCCTCCTCAGCGAGTCGCAGGAGCGGATGCTCGTGGTCGCGAAGCGCGGCCACGAGGAGCAGGTGCGCGCGATCCTCGCCAAGTGGGACCTGAGCGCCGCGGTGATCGGCGAGGTGATCGCCGAGCCGGTGTATCGCGTCACGGAGGGCGATCGCGTGGTCGCGGAGTTTCCGGGCTCGCAGCTCGTCACGGAGTGCCCTATGTACGACCCACCGGCGCGCGAGGATCCCGCAGCCGCGGCGCTTCGCTCGCGCGACGTGCACGCGATCGCGGAGCTCGCGGAGGAAGCGGACCCGGCGTGGACGCTCGAGCGGCTCCTCTCGTCGCCGACGATCGCGAGCAAGAAGTGGGCGTATCGCCAGTACGATCAGACGGTGCGCACGAGCACCGTGCTCCGCCCCGGCGACGGCGACGCGGCGGTGATCCGCCTTCGCCACACCGACCGCGCGATCGCGCTCAAGACGGACTGCAACGGGCGCTTCGTGGCGCTGGACCCACGCGTGGGTGCGCAGATCGCTGTCGCGGAGTCGGCGCGCAACGTCGCGTGCACGGGCGCGCGGCCCATGGCGATCACCAACTGCCTGAACTTCGGCAATCCGAAGCGGCCCGAGGTGTTCTTCCAGTTCCGCGAGGCCGTGCGCGGCATGGGCGAGGCGTGCGTCGCGCTCGGAACGCCGGTCACGGGCGGCAACGTCTCCTTCTACAACGAGAATCCGCGCGGTGCGGTGCATCCCACGCCCGTGGTGGGAATGGTGGGGCTCGTCGACTCGCTCGCGCACATCACCCGGTCGAGCTTCACGCAGGCAGATGACGGCATCGTCCTCCTCGGTGAGCCGACGGACGAGCTGGGCGGCAGCGAATACCTCGCGCGCGTTCACGACGTCGTGGCCGGTGCCCCGCCCCGCTGCGATCTCGCGCGCGAGCGGGCGACCATCGACGCGCTGCTCGAGGCCATTCGCTCGGGCGCGGTTCGATCGGCGCACGACTGCAGCGACGGCGGATTCGCCGTCGCGCTCGCGGAATGCTGCATCGGCAATGCGGAGCACATGGTGGGCGCCGAAGTCGAGCTCACGGCGTGGAGCGCGATTCCAGTGCGCGCGCTTCTCTTCGGCGAGGCGCAGGCGCGCATCATCGTGAGCAGCGCCGAGCCGCAGCGGGTGATCGAGATCGCTCGCGCCCACGGCGTTCCGGCACGACTCGTGGGCCATGTGCGTTCACCCAGTAGCGGGCTCACCATTCGGATCGGTGCGCAGCTCATTCGCTCCCCGCTCGACCGGCTCGCGCACGCGTACCACGATGCGATTCCGGACATCATGAACGCATCCATCGCGGAGGTCGCGGTGCTCGAACAACATCCTCAACCTTCTGGCGCCTAGCACATGTGTGGAATATTCGGCGCGCGCGGCGTGCAGGATGCCGGTGCGCTCGTGCACCTGGGTTTGTATTCACTGCAGCATCGCGGTCAGGAATCGGCTGGCATCGTGGCCGTGGACGACGACGGCCAGGCCCGCGCGGTCCGCAGCATGGGACTCGTGAGCGAGGGGTTGCGCGCGGACACGACATCGGCGCTGCGCGGAGCGCTCGCGATCGGGCACACGCGCTACAGCACGGCGGGGTCGTCGAGCATCGAGAACGCGCAGCCCGTGCTCGCCAGATTCCGCGACGGCCACATCGCGCTCGCGCACAACGGCAACATCGTGAACGCCACGGAGCTCCGCCGCGAGCTCGAGGACCAGGGGGCGATCTTCTCCGGCTCGATGGACTCGGAGATCCTCGTGCACCGCATCGCGCGCTCGCGCTGCGAGCGCCCCGAGGACAAGCTCGCCGAGGCGCTTCGCGGCGTGGAGGGCGCCTACTGCCTCGTCGTGACCATCGGCGACACGCTGCTCGCGGCGCGTGACCCGCGCGGGTGGCGCCCACTGGTGATGGGGAAACTCGGCGACGGCTACGTGATCGCCTCCGAGACCTGCGCGCTCGACATCGTGGGCGCCACGCACTCGTGCGACGTGCAGCCCGGCGAGATCGTGATCATCGACTCCGAAGGCGTGCGCTCCGTGATGCTCCCTGAGCACAAGGAGCTTCGCCGCTGCGTGTTCGAGTACGTGTACTTCGCCCGTCCCGACAGCCGCATCTTCGACGGTGGATCGGTGGACCATGCGCGCCGCGAGCTCGGCCGCCGGTTGGGACGCGAGAGTCCCGCGCCCACCGCGGATCTCGTATTCGGCGTTCCGGACTCCGCCAACGCAGCCGCGCTCGGATTCGCCGAGGAGACCGGGTTGCCGCTCGAGTTCGCGCTCATCCGCAACCACTACGTCGGGCGCACCTTCATCCAGCCCAGCCAGGCGGGGCGGGTGCAGAAGGTGAAGGTGAAGTACAACCCGGTGCGCGAGGTCCTGCAGGGAAAGAGCGTCGTGATGGTCGACGACTCGATCGTGCGCGGCACCACGACGCGCGGGCTCGTTGCGCTCGTGCGACAGGCGGGCGCGCGGGAGGTCCACATGCGGATCTCGTCGCCGCCGGTCACTGGTCCATGTTATTACGGCATCGATACCCCCTCCCGCGAGGAGCTGATCGGTGCGAACATGACCATCCCTGAGATTGCGGAGCACATCGGAGTGGATTCGCTCGCCTACCTCTCGCTGGACGGCATGCTCGAATCCGTTCCGGGGGGCCCGCACGGCTTTTGCCACGCATGCTTTTCGGGCGATTATCCAACTCCGCCTCCCACGGATCCAGACAAGCTCCGGTTCGGCTGCGGATGCTAGCGCGGCCGGCCGGCATTTACTGCCGACACCACCCTCGGACCTGACGCGTGCTCGTATACTTTTTCGGAAATGGCTCCGCGGACGGCACGCGGGACATGAAGGCCGTACTCGGCGGCAAGGGCGCCAATCTCGCCGAGATGACGAACCTGGGCGTGCCAGTGCCCCCCGGGTTCACCATCGCCTGCTCGGCGTGCCTCGACTACCTGCGCGGCGGCGGCACGAGCGACGCGCTCAAGTCCGAGATCGCGACCAACCTCGCCCGGCTCGAGAAGACCTCGGGGCGCGGGCTCGGCGATCCGAAGAATCCGCTCCTCGTGTCGGTGCGCTCCGGTGCCCCGGTATCGATGCCCGGGATGATGGAGACCATCCTCAACCTCGGCCTCAACGATCGCACGGTGATCGGACTCGCGCAGCAGAGCGGCAACGCGCGCTTCGCGTACGATTCCTACCGGCGGTTCCTCCAGATGTACGGCGACGTAGTGCTCGGCGTGCCGATTCAGGACTTCGAGCATCTGCTCAAGTCGAAGCGACTCACCACCGACGCCGCCACCGATGCCGATCTCTCGGAGGAGGCGCTCAGGAATCTCGTGGAGGAGTACAAGGCGCTCGTCCGGACTCGCACCGGCGCGGAATTCCCCATGGAGCCGCGCGAGCAGCTGCAGGGCGCGATCGAGGCCGTGTGGCGGTCGTGGACGCTCAAGAAGGCCGTCGACTACCGCCGCCAGAACGGCATCTCCGAGACGCTCGGCACCGCGGTGAACGTGGTGTCGATGGTGTTCGGCAATCTCGGCAACGACTCGGGTACCGGCGTCGCGTTCACACGCGATCCGTCCACCGGCGAGAAGCGATTCTACGGCGAGTTCCTGGTCAACGCGCAGGGTGAGGACGTGGTGGCCGGCATTCGCACGCCGCTCCCCATCGATCAGATGGAGGCACGGCTTCCGGGCGCGTACGCGGAGCTCATCGAGACCCAGCACCGTCTCGAGCAGCACTATCGCGACATGCAGGACATCGAGTTCACGGTGGAGCGCGGCACGCTCTACCTGCTGCAGACGCGCACCGGGAAGCGCACCGCGGCGGCCGCGATCCGCATCGCGGACGAGATGGTGGCGGAAGGATTGATCACGCAGCGCGAGGCGGTGCGCCGGGTGGATCCGGAGCAGCTCGATCAGCTGCTGCACCCCGTGATCGATCCCGCGGCACGCGCGCAGGCGATCGCCACCGGGCTCCCCGCGAGCCCCGGCGCCGCCAGCGGCCAGGCGGTGTTCGATCCCGACGTCGCCGAACAGCGCGCGGCGGAAGGGATTCGCGTTATCCTCGTGCGCGATGAGACCACGCCGGAAGACTTTCACGGCATCGTCGCCGCGCGCGCGGTGCTCACCTCGCGCGGCGGAATGACGAGCCACGCGGCCGTCGTCGCGCGCGGCATGGGCAAGTGCGCGATCGTTGGGTGCAAGGAGATGGAGGTCGATCTCGAGCACCGCAGCTTCCACGTGAACGGCACTACCGTGAACGAGGGCGAATGGATCACCCTCGACGGCGCGACCGGCCGCGTGTTCAGCGGCGACCTGCCGACGATTCCGAGCGATGTCGTGCGCGTGCTCTCGGGACAGATGCGCGGCTCGGACTCCCGCGTCTACGTCACCTATGCGCGGCTGCTCTCGTGGGCGGACGAGGCGCGCACGCTCCAGGTGCGCGCCAACGCGGACACGCCGCACGACGCCCGCGTGGCGCGCCACTTCGGCGCCGAGGGAATCGGGCTGTGTCGCACCGAGCACATGTTCTTCGAGGGCGACCGGATCACGGGGATGCGCGAGATGATCGTCGCCCGCGACGAGACCGGGCGCCGGCGCGCGCTGGCCAAGCTCCTCCCGATGCAGCGCGGCGACTTCGAAGGGATCTTCGAGGCGATGGACGGCTGTCCGGTCACGATCCGGCTGCTCGATCCACCGCTGCACGAGTTCCTCCCGCACGGCGGAGAGGACACCAAGCGGCTCGCCCGCACGCTCGGCGTAGGGCGCGACGAGCTCAATCGCATCGTCGAGTCGCTGCGCGAGACCAACCCCATGCTCGGCTTGCGCGGCTGCCGGCTCGGCATCGTGTACCCGGAGATCACCGAGATGCAGGGGCGCGCGATCTTCGAGGCCGCGGTGCGCGCGCGGCGTCGCGGCATCGACGTCCAGCCGGAGATCATGGTGCCGCTCGTCTCGACCGTGAAGGAGCTCGAGAACCAGCGAGCGATTCTCGAGCACGTGGCGGATCAGGTGATGGGCGCCATGGGTGAGGAGATGCCCTACTCCATCGGCACGATGATCGAGCTGCCGCGCGCCGCGCTCACGGCGGACGAGATCGCGACGACAGCGGACTTCTTTTCCTTCGGGACGAACGATCTCACCCAGACCACGCTCGGGCTGAGCCGCGACGACGCCGGCCGGTTCCTCCCGATGTACGTCGAGTCGGGGATCTTTCCCGAGGATCCGTTCCGCGTGCTCGACACGGTGGGAGTCGGGAAGCTCATCAAATACGCGGTGACGGAGGGGCGCAAGACGCGCCCGAACATGAAGACGGGCATCTGCGGCGAGCACGGCGGCGAGCCGCGATCGATCGCGTTCTGTCAGACCGCGGGGCTCAACTACGTGTCGTGCTCGCCGTACCGCGTGCCGATCGCGCGGCTCGCGGCGGCGCAGGCGGCGCTCTCGCTAACCGACTGAGGACACCTTCGGCGTTTCGGCGATGGAGGTCGCGGCTGTGTGCGCGTCGTAGAGAAAGTACATCGCGCCCGGCTTGTCCTTTCGGAGGAGCGGCAGCGAGACGTTGAACACGGGCACGCCGCCGAGCGTGGTGCCGCGCAGCGTGCCGGAGTGCGCGTGGCCGTGGAAGGCGACAGCCGCCGCATAGCGATCGAGCGGCTCGGCGAGCCGGTCGGTGCCCAGGTACGGATGAATCGACTCGGGCTCTCCGGCGATCGTGGCGGAGATCGGTGCGTAGTGGAGCACCGCGACCCGAATGGGCGTGGAGAGGCGGCGCAGCGCGAGCTCGAGCGAGTGCACCTCGTTCACGGTGGCGGCGACGAACGCCTTCGTCTCTGGCTCGCCGAACGGCGTGAGCATCCCGCGCCCGAATCCCCCCATGAATCCCTTCACGCCCGCGAAGCCGACCGTGGGGTTGAGCTCGAAGGTGTCGCCGCAGAGCAGGTGGACGCCGCGGCTCCGTAGCACGCGCGTCCCCTCCGCCACCTGTCCGGATTCGTAGTCGTGGTTGCCGAGCACCGACACGATCGGAATCGTGACGTCGGCGAGCTCGCCCACTACCACGTTGAACTCGGCCACGGCGCCCCAGCGCGTGAGGTCGCCCGTGAGCACGAGGACGTCGGCCTCGTCGTTGGCGCGCGCGAAGAGCTCGCGGTACGCGCCCACGTCGTCTACGCCGCAGTGAAAATCGCCCACCGCCGCGATCCGTACGGCGCCCGGCTTGCGCCGGTCGGTGCCGCTTCGCTCGTGGGCGTACGGAATGGCTCCTGTCACCGTGCGATCCGTCATGCGAGAAACTCCTCCACGTGGGGACTCCGCTCGTCCCAGACATCGCTCGCCGCTATCTGGTGCACGAGCGGAAGCGCGCAGGTACGGTCCACGTACTCACCGCGCAGGTCGTGCATCTGCCACTCGTGCACATCGATCGTGAAGCTGAAGCGGGAGATGAGCGGCCCGCGCGTCACGCGCTCGCCCGAACGCTCCCGCCCCGCCTCGACGCGCGCGCGGTCGAGCAACTCCTCGCGCACCCACCGGGGCACGCCATCGCGGTGCTCGGGATAGACGTAGTCGAACATCTGCACCTGCGCGAGCAGCAGCGGCCAGTGCTCGGCCGTCTTGTGCATGATCCGATGCCAATCCATGGCGTGCCCCACGCACACGATGAGGTGCACGATGTCCGCCATGTCCTGGCGGTGGCGCTCGCTGATGAACAGCCGGTGCCAGAGCAGCTCCTCCGCTGGCGCGACGCGCACCGGTGTGGCCGCCAGTATCGCGGGCCGGCTGTAGCGATACCAGTCGTGATCGATCATCGCGAGCCCATTGCCCATGCCGAAGATGATGTCGATGAACAGGTCGCCGCGCGTGGCCTTGGCGAGCCAATGTGGCTGCTCGAGGCGAGCCTTCATCCCCGCCCCCTTGAGCGCGCGCATCGCATCGACGAGCTGCGTAGGCTCGACGAAGACGTCGAGATCCTTGGTCTCGCGGTAGATGCCCGTGTGCTCGTAGATCGCGTAGGCGCCTGCGACGACGTACGAGATGCCGGCGGCGTTGAGCGCGCTGAGCCCGACCTTGTAGAGCTCACGCTCCGCTTCGGGCACCCAGAAGTCGCCGTGTGTGACGGAGCGCTCCTCTTCGCGGGAGAGCGTTCCCATCCTGCGCGCGTGTGCCAGCGTTCTGCTCACTTCTCCCATGAAACCCCCGCGGGGTGATGGTGCAGTCGGGCTGGTACGACGGTCGGGGAATTCACTCGCACGCACCGTGCCGAACGGGCATGGATGCAAGAACGCCGGAGGAGGCGATGGCCCCTTCCGGCGCTCCACATGGACCTGGCGAGAGTCGAACTCGCGTCTTGCATAGTATCGGCCGCAGCGTCTACGTGCGTAGTCCACCGATTGATGTCTCCGGAGGCTGGCTGGTGAACGACCCACCGCCGGATAAGCCCTCTAGAATTTCGCCGGTCGCCGGAGTGCGCGACGATCAGCTAGCCCGGATTTTCGATACCTGCGAAGCCGCCCCAGGCGGGCTTCCTCGCAGGCACTCACAGGGGTAACCGAAGTTACGCTGCGAGAGCCATGTTTGAGTTGGCAGTTACAAATGTCCCGAGTGTTTTACCAGGAACCCGAGGACCTGGGCACGCGACCACAGTCTCTTCTACACAATCGAAACCATTCAGGCCCGATCTACGACGAAAGATAGCGCCGGCGCGCGATCGATCCAAGCGATCTGAGCGCCGTCGAGCCGCGCTACGACGCGTCCCGCCGGAACGCCGCGCGCGACATCGCCTGCCGCACGCAATTCCGCCCGGAGTTCTTCGCCTGGTAGAGCGCCTTGTCGGCCGCCGGAAAAAGCAGATCGCCGGCCTTCACGCTCTCCGTGTACGACGCGACGCCGAACGACGCGGTCACGGTGATGGGCCCGCCGCCCGTGGGCGCCGTCACGCGGAGCTTCGAGACTTCCTGACGGAGGCGCTCCGCCAGCTTGGCCGCGCCCGAGAGCGGCGTGGTGGGGAGCAGGATCGCGAGCTCCTCGCCGCCGTAGCGCGCGCACAGATCGATCTCGCGCACCGCGTTTTTCGCCGCGGTCGCCACCGCGCGCAGCACCTCATCGCCACCCTGGTGGCCGTAGACGTCGTTCACCGTCTTGAACATGTCGATGTCCAGGAGAATGAGCGACACGGGGAGGTGCGTGCGGCCGTGCTCCGCGAGATGCTGTCGCAGCCGCTCCTCGAACTGCCGCCGGTTCGCGAGACCGGTGAGCATGTCGTGGTTCGACTTCGCGGTGACGTCCTCCAGCTGCTCCACGTTCTTGAGCGCCGCCGATGCGACGGGAGCGAGCATCGACAGCAGCTCGCCCTCGACGGACGTGAGCTGCGACTCCTCGTCGCCTTCCACGCAGATGTAGCCGAGCAGCTCGTCGTCGAGCTGCAGCCGCACGATCGCGAGCGACCCGATCTTTCGGCTCGGCTCGTTGGGGCCGAACACCGCCATGTCCGACTTGCGATACGTTTCACGCACCGCGATCCGCTGGTCCGCGTGCAGCGCCCTGGCAACGATCGAGTCGTCCGACACCGCGAAGCCGGGCGCGATCGTGTGAAGCGGCGACACGCTCGCGACTACGCCGGTGCCGTCGCCCCACCGCACGAACGCGCAGCGCGTGCCGCTCGACACGTCGAGCGCGCTCTCGCAGATCGCCGCCCCGAGCGCATCGAGATTCTGGCTGTTCTGAATCTTCTGCGCGGCCGTCGCCACCTTGTCGGCTTTTCCACGATAGCGCCGCGTCTCCTTGCCATCGTTGAGCATGTCGATGAGGAGTCCGAGGCGCGTCGCGTAGCGCGGCAGGAAGATCTTCGCGCGGTCGCGCGCGAGACTCTCGCGGTCCTCGGCGTAGACGCCGATGCCGCCCTGAAAGCGCCCCTCCTTCCCCACTGCGGCGGTGAGGAAGAACGACGGCTCGGTGTCGTAGTTGGTCGTGGGCAGCTGCTGCTGCACCGCCCAGTGCACGAGCGATTCGAGCGGTGGGTTCGTCTCGAACGCGATCCTGGGCGTCGGGCTCGACGCGGAGGAGATCGGAATCAGCTCATCTGTCTCGCGGAAATAGCGCCAGAGCACGATCTCGTCGCCGCCCACGTGGTCGCGAATCTCGCGCAGAAAGCGCGAGATCGTATCCTGCTCCATGCTGGACTCGGGCTCGACATCCACCGACATCGAGCGCCGCGGCTCCACGGCGCGGACGCCGCGGACGGGGGTGTCGGTGACCCTGGCGGTGCGCGCGGGCGCATCGGCGGAGCGCGCGCCGGCGCCGGCCGCCGCCACGTGGCCGAACTGATCGCCGCACACCACCGAGACGATGAGCAACGCCACCGTGCTCCCCGCGAGCTTGAGGCTCAGCGGGTGTATGGTGAACGGGCCGACGAGGAACGCGACCGCGAGGACCACGATCGCGCAAACGATCCCCGCCCAGACGCCCTTCTGGTACGAAAGGAGCGCCGTGAGGCAGCACATGAATGCGAGTAGCGGTGATCGCGTGACGCTGCTCGCGACGATCGCGACGGCGAAGCAGATCGCTAGCAGGGCGGCCGGACGCGCCCGTTCAGAAATGATGGCAGACAGACGTCGCCGCCTTTGGAGGATGGACGAGGGAAATCAGCGATGCAAGATACGCGACGCCGCGTATGCCGCTCCAAATCCATTATCGATGTTGACGACCGTGACGCCGGCTGCGCAACTGTTCAGCATCGAAAGCAGCGCGGCGATTCCGCCGAAGCTCGCACCATAGCCGACGCTCGTCGGAACCGCGATCACCGGTACGGCCACGAGCCCTCCCACCACCGACGGCAGCGCGCCCTCCATCCCCGCGACCACGATGATCACCGACGCGGTCTGCATCTCGACGCCGCGCGAGAGTAACCGGTGAATTCCCGCGACGCCGACGTCCGTCAACCGCCGCACCGTTGCGCCAAAGGCTCGTGCGCACACGGCGGCTTCTTCGGCAACCGGCAGATCGCTCGTCCCCGCGGTGATCACGAGCACGGTGCCGCGATCTGTGGCTGTCGGCGCCGCCGGCGCCAGATACGCCACCCGACCGAGCTCGTTGATCTCCACGCCTGGAAACCGGGCCGCCAGCGGCTCCCACGTCTCGGGCTGCACGCGCGTCGCCAGGAATCCCTCACCGCCAGCGTTGAGCCGCTCGGCGATCGACAGCAGCTGCTCGGTGGTCTTGCCGGCCCCGAACACGACCTCGGGATGCCCCTGTCTCAGCGCGCGGTGGTGATCGATCGTCGCGAAGGACAGCGAATCGTGGTCGGGAAGCGCGAGCTGGCGCATCGCTTCGGCACTGTCGATCTCCCCCTTGGCAACGCGGTCGAGCAGGGCGTGCGTGCGCTCGAGGTTCACGCCGCCAGCGTCTCGGCTTCGCACCGAGACGACGCCGAGAGGTAGTCGCCGAAGATTCCCTCGACCTCGGACAACGATGTGACGGCGTGCAGCCGCTTCCGAAGGTCCGCGGAGCCCGAAAGGCCCTTCACGTACCAGCCGAGGTGCTTGCGGAACTCGATGGCGGCCCCGCGCTGGTCGGGCTCGTACGCCTCCGCCATCCGCGCGTGATCGAGCGCGATCGCGAAACGCTCCGCCACCGAGGGCGTGGCGGGCACCGGCGTTCCATCGAGCATCGCGCGCGCCTGCGTGAAGATCCACGGCTGGCCGAACGAGCCGCGTCCGACCATCACGCCCGCGCAGCCGGTGTGCCGGTGCATGCGCACCACGTCGTCGGCGCAGGTGATGTCTCCGTTGCCGAGCACGGGAACGCGCACGGCGGAAACGACGGCAGCGATCTCGTCCCAGTTGGCCTTGCCGGAATACATCTGCGTGCGCGAGCGCGCATGCAGCGCGATGACGCGGGCGCCGGCGTCCTCGCACACGCGAGCGATGAGCACGGGGTCGCGCGTCTCCTCGCTCCAGCCGCTGCGGATCTTCGCGGTCACGGGAAGGTGAGTGCGCGCGCGAACACCGCGAATGATGTCGGCGACGAGACGCAGATCCTTCAGGCACCCGGAGCCGCCGTTGCGCTTCACGACCTTCTTCACCGGACAGCCGAAGTTGATGTCGATGAAGCCGGGATCGAAGACGTCGGTGACGAAGGCCGCCGCGTCTCCCATGGCTGCGGGGTCGGAGCCGAAGATCTGGACGCCGATTGGGCGCTCATCGGGGCCGAAACGGAGCTTCGCGATCGTGGCCTCGTTCTCGCGACGGATCCCCTCCGCGGAGAGGAATTCCGTCACGACGACGTCCGCGCCAAACCGCCGGCAGATGCGGCGGAAGGGCGATTCCGATACCCCCGCCATGGGCGCGAGGTAGAGCGGGACTGACGATGCCAGCTCGACGGGGAAGCGCATTCGTTGAATTGTAATTGCTCGTGCAACTCCATGCAACGCAAGAAGTTTGACACTCCGTGCGGGCCTGGGTAGCTTCAGAGGTTACCCACGATGCGCGCCCGCGCCCGCTCTGATACCGCCTTACGAGGTCTTGATGGAACTCCGCCAGTTTTTCACCGAAGACGCGATCAAGCTCGAGCTCGAGTCCACCACCAAGGACGATGTGCTCAAGGAGCTCATTTCCCTCCTCTCGCTCGACGAAAAATCGGAGGGAATGCTCTACAAGATGCTGAAGCGTCGCGAAAATCTGGGGTCGACCGGCATCGGACGCGGCATCGCGATCCCGCACTGTCGCTCGCTCGTGGTGAACAAGCTGCGCGTCGCGTTCGGCCGGAAGGCGACGGGCGTCGACTTCAAGGCGATTGACGAGAAGCCGGTGAACTTCTTTTTCCTGATCGTCGCACCGCCCCTCGAGGTGTCGAACCAGTACCTGCCGGTGCTCGGCAAGATCGCGCAGTTCAGCAAGGAGCCCGATGTGCCGCAGCGGCTCCTGGGCCTGACGGATCCCGCACAGTTTCTCAGGCTGCTCGAGGAAAAGGGCGTCTAGTCAACACGCGCGCGGCGTGTTGCGCCGCGAGATCACGCGGCTCTGTGGCGCGCCTCACCGAACGGGAATCTCGATCGGCAGCGTATTCAGATTGGCAACGGAAGCGTGGAATCCTCCGCCGGGATTCGACGGGCGTGACTCCGCGGCGAGATCAGTTGGGAACCCCAGCCGCGCGTCGTAGTGGATCGAGACATCGAGGTTTCCGGCACCAAGATCCTCCCGAGCGGTCGCGAAGAGATCATCGATCGTCGGCCAGCTCTGCTCGGGAGCCCCCGGCGGTTCGCTCCCGATGTCGAGCACTCCCGCTACGGTATCATCGAGCACCGTAATGCGTTTGCGATAGGTGATCCCGAATTTCTGCTCTGTGTAGTCGAACGAGTAGTCGTGCACGCCCGCCTTGTCCCACCGCGCCTGATTCATGCTAAGCGCACCCTGCTCGCTGAGGTCCACTCCCGTGGACGCGTCGCATCCCAGGAGCAACGCAGCGGCGGCGCAGATGACCACGAATGACCTCATGTTTACTCCCGCGCAGGCGTGAGAGCCACGACCATCTCGCTTCACTATTGCTTCGCGTCGTCGCGACCGCAAGGATCGCCGCGAGTGATCAGTCGTTCGCCCCCCGATCACCCACCCGCGATCGCGCCGATCACCAGAAGTGGCTCGGTTCCGTTCGCGACCTCGGTGGGCAGCGCCGCGTCGGGCGACTCGTGCGAGAGATCTTCCTGGCACGCGAAGAAGCGCAGGAAATCGCGCCGTCGCTGGGTCGCCTGGTCGCGGATGGTGCCGCGCAACATCGGATAGCGATCCTCCAGCGCATCGATCACCGATCGCTGCGTAATGGCGCCGCCGACGTCGAGCATCACCTCGCCGTCGACGAGCGCCAGCGTCCGCAGATGCTGCGGGAGCACGACTCGAATCATGACAGCGTCTGCACCTCCACCGAGAGCACCGCGGGGAGATCGCGGACGATCGGCTCCCAGCTGTCGCCCGCGTCGGCCGAGGCGTACACCTGGCCGCCCGTCGTCCCGAAGTAGATGCCGCACTCGTCCAGCGAGTCGACGGCCATGGCGTCGCGCAGCACGTTCACGAAGCAGTTCTCCTGCGGCAGCCCCTTCGTGAGCGCCTCCCATTCCTCGCCGCCGCTCCGGCTCCGGTACACGCGCAGCTTGCCATCGAGCGGATAGTGCTCCGAGTCGCTCTTGATCGGCACCACGTAGATCGTCTCGGGCTCGTGCGCGTGCACGTCGATCACGAATCCGAAGTCCGTCGGCAGGTTGCCGCTCACCTCGCGCCACGAGTCGCCCGCATCGTCGGTGCGCATCACGTCCCAGTGCTTCTGCATGAACAGCGTGTTCGGGCGGGAGGGGTGCAGCGCGATGCGGTGCACGCAATGACCGACGTCCGCTGTCGGATCGGGGATGTACTGCGACCTGAGCCCCTGATTGATCGGCTTCCACGATTTTCCGCCGTCGTCGGTGCGGAATGCGCCGGCGGCGGAAATGGCAATAAACATTCGTTCGGGATTCGTGGGATCGATCAGGATCGTGTGAAGGCACATGCCCCCTGCACCCGGCTGCCATCGCGGGCCGGAGCCGTGCTCGCGAAGGCCGGAGAGCTCGTCCCAGCTCGCGCCGCCATCGGTCGAGTGAAAGAGCGCGGCATCTTCGATCCCGGCGTACACCGTCTCGGCATCGGTGAGCGAGGGCTCGAGGTGCCAGACGCGCTTGAACTCCCACGGATGCGCCGTGCCGTCATACCATTGATGCGTACCCGGCACACCGTGGTAGGCGAACTTGTTGTCCACCGGCGCCCACGTTTCCCCGCCGTCGTCGGAGCGCTGGATCACCTGGCCGAACCATCCGCTCGACTGGGAGGCGTAGAGCCGGTCCGGATTCACGGGCGAACCCTTGACGTGGTAGATCTCCCACCCCGCGAAGTGCGGCCCGGAAACCTTCCATTTCTTGCGCTTGCCGTCCGACGTGAGGACGAAGGCGCCTTTTCTGGTGCCGACGAGGACTCGTGCCTTGCTCATGTGCCCGCTCCTTGGAGAGTGCGACGATAGGGTTCACCCCCAACGTCGAATGGCAACGCTCAAAATCGACATTGGCGCCGGAAACGCAAGCCGGGCGTCGAGCGCGGCTGTCGATGGCCAACAACCGTGGATAGCTTCCTGCCATGGCCTCATCCGGATCCGGACGGCTTCGTAGGGTTCCTTGCGACCGAGCAGCTGACAGCGGCTCACGATGCGGGCCCAATCAGTTGCACGAACATCGACATCGCGACGCCGAGGAGGACCATACCAACTGCTCGAGCACTGCGCTGGCCGTCGGCGCTCACGCGCTCTGCCGTGATGGCCCCTGCGACAGCCATCATCACTCGCAGGTCCATTACCCCGAAGACGAGGAGAACGGCGGTCAGCCCAAGGCAGCTGTATCCGCAATACACGCCGAGCCGCATCCCCAGTCTGAATTCGCGGCCGGGGTGTGCTGCGGAGGAATGCAGCTCTCGTGAGACGTTTCGACAGCGGACCAGGTGCTGCGACTTCCATCGCGTGAACTGAAGCCCGGCCGCAGCCAGCACGAGGAGAGTCGACGCCGGCTGCGTTGCTCGAGCCAGCTCCGGCAACTGCGAGCTCATCGAGTGCCATGACACCTCGATCACGAACACAGCGAATCCGAGAAGAGTCCACACGGAGAAGTATCCAAGCCCCAGACGCGCCGGCAGCCAGCCGGCGCCCGCGTCGAGTGTCCATCCGGTGGACGTGCGGCAGCGCCACATCGACGTCGCGAACGATGGCAGCATCATCGCGACCATCATTACCGTCCACATCGTAGCAAACGATGCGGCCGCGCCGAGCCAGCTTTGCCCGGGCATGCGCGACCACATCATCGGGGATCCTCCCATCGCCGACATCCGTTCGCTCCAGGCAATCGTCGCCCACGCACTGGCCGCGAAGAGGAGCGCCGAGACGCCGAGAAAGGCACGTTCGGAAGCTCGCGCCGACATGGCGCGTCGTGCGAGCTTCCGTCCGTCCATAGTGACCGCGATGTGCACGACGCTGCTCAGCGGCTGTCGTACTTGTCGTGGTGGCGCCACCAGAGACCCTGCTCGTTGCGGCCTTTCGGCGCACGGTCGAGCCACTGGTACATGCCCCACAGCCCATCCAGGCCACGCGAAAGCGCCGAGTAGGTATGGTAGACCACGTCGTCCTCGAGCACGAACGCGCTCACGCCCGGCCGCTCG
>Ga0207707_10001895_pt1 | contig 19046 bp, 16 predicted proteins | sample KBSC83BmetaG_FD_184336 | JGI IMG/M metagenome (GOLD analysis project Ga0207707, IMG submission 184336) | Corn rhizosphere microbial communities from Kellogg Biological Station, Michigan, USA - KBS C8-3B metaG (SPAdes) (version 2) | ecosystem: Host-associated > Plants > Roots > Rhizosphere ...
GAAAGTATGGCTGCAAAATGATGCCGGCTGAATATCCTTTCAATGAATTCCTTGCTGTAATGGGATACGTCGCGCACGGGTTTCACCGTCACCGGACTGTTGAGATACCAGTTCACTTTGATGAGCCGGCTCGCATTCAGCTGGGTATCTTTTGACCGGAATTGCGATTTGAATAATTTCGGATTCGAGATCAATGGAGTCATCTGGCGGATAATGGTTTGATCTGCTTCATAGAAATATAAAAGCGATAATCCGATCACCAGTAAAAATCCCGTAAGAAATCCGGCAATCATCATGGCGATTTCTCCATTGGTCATCAATTCCTTTGTCCGGTCGAAATCCGTCGCCTGAATAAAATAATCGATCAGCAACAACCCTGGCAGGATGAAGTTGTTGGTGCAGTATTTCAGGAAAGGACGGGTGGTGGTGGCCAGGAAACGAAAATGGCGGCTGAATAATATAAAGGTGGTCACGTTCCAGCTCATGATGAAGGCACCCAGTCCGGCCCCCACAATTCCCGCACTTAATGCATTTACATTATTCATGTATTCCGGCGCCATAAATAATGCGTCCGCTCCGAAAGAATGCATGAACCCTCCGTTAAAAGTGGAAAAAAGAATAAACCAGAAGATCAGGAGTACCTGAAATTTTTTCAGGTAAAGGATCACCAGCTGAATGGGAAAGGAATAATAAACAGCTTTCAGATAATACATCATGAAGTTCCGGGTAATTTATTAAACCGCGCCAAAGCCGCCTTTGTTCTTTCCGGTTATCAATTTATTAACGGAAAGGCAAAGGGAAAATTATTTTGCATGAGCCGGCCGCAATACATAAACCGCATAAATCAGACTCAGTAATAAAAGCATGCCCGTAAGCTGGTGCAACAGGGCGATCCAGTCGAAAAATACCCAGTGATTGGCGGAAATACCCGGACTCAGCAATACCGCCAGCACCCCGAGCAAAATCTGAAGGCAGACCAGTGTCAGGGGTGCAATCAGTTTTGTTCTTTCGTAACGCAGGAGGCCGGAGCTAAAAAGGCGAAAGGTCCACAGCAGAATCCCCAGGAAGATCAGGTAAGCCAGTCCCCGGTGAATGAAATGAATCATGATGGTATTTTCCACAAGATTCAGATACCAGGGCGAAGTCTTAAACAGCGTAGCCGGAATCCAGTCTCCGTTAATTGTGGGCCAGGTCGGCGCAACGGCAGCGGCTTTATGTCCGGCCATCAGCGCCCCATAGATCACCTGAAAAAAGATCAGTACCAGCAGCACTTTGCAAAACCGCCGCAAACCCCGGGCATTCCGGATCCGGGTAACCGGGAACAACAGTTGCAGCGAGAACCAGAAAGCATAGGAGATAAGGACCAACGCGAAAACAAAATGCAGGGCCAGCCGGGTAGGTTTCACATACAATGCATCCCCGGTCAAGCCGCTGGCCACCATGATCCAGCCAATAGCTCCCTGTAAAGCGCCGAGCAAAAACAGGATCAGCAGGGGCCTGATCATTTCTGTTTTCATTTTCCTCTTCAGCAGCAGATAAACAAACCCCACAATAAATACCAGTCCCACCAGCCGGGCCCAGAAGCGATGGAGCCATTCCCAGAAGAAAATAAATTTGAAATCGGAAAGACTGAATGCAGTATTCAGTAAATGATACTGAGGCGTTTGCCTGTATTTGTCGAACTCCAGCATCCACTGCTGATGGTTCAGGGGCGGAAGGGTTCCCGTGATCACATTCCACTCGGTAATCGATAATCCGGATCCCGTTAACCGGGTGATGCCGCCAAGCATCACCTGGATCAGCAACATGATGGTTCCTCCCAGAACCCAAAGGGCAACAGCCCTGTTTGGCGAGCCGGTTTTCCAAATACGCATGAGGCAAAAATAATTCATTCGGGGCCGCCTGTAGATAACTATTTGCGTTCTCCTGCCGGGAAAAGGGTTCATTCCTTTATTTTTGAGCAAATATTTTTTCTTGCTCAAAGCATTTCATCATGCATCGCTAAGGGAAGCGGGCTGCGACGAAGCCGGAAGAGGCTGTTATGCAGGACCCGTATTTGCCGCGGCCGTGGTGCTGCCGGCGGATTTTTACCATCCGCTGCTGAACGATTCCAAACTGGTTGCTCCGGAAATAAGAATTGAGCTGCGGGATTTTATTGAATTGCACGCGCTGGATTTTGCCGTTGCCCGCGTGAGTAATGATGAGATTGACCGGATCAATATTCTCCGGGCATCTTTCAAAGCCATGCATCTCGCATTGAATAAATTAAAAAGCCAGCCTGAATTCCTGTTGATCGACGGTCATCTCTTTCACCGGTACAGGAAAATTCCACATCTCTGTGTAATCAAAGGGGATGGTATCTATGCATCCATTGCGGCAGCCAGTATTCTGGCCAAAACCTACCGGGATGAATTTATGCAGCGCCTGCACAGGAAATATCCCCATTACAACTGGTATAATAATAAAGGATACGGTACTCCGGAGCACCGAAGGGGTATTGAAGAACATGGCTTATGTCCTTATCACCGCAAGAGCTTTAATATCGATCCGGCGCAGATGGAGCTACACTTCAGCCCAGTCTCCGGCGCCCTTACGGAGCATGACGGCTTCGCCGGAAGTATAGTCGATAATGGTTGAGGGAATGGCATGGCCTGCACCCCCGTCAATAACAATATCCACCTGGTTCTTAAAATGTTCGTAAATGATTTCCGGGTCCGTGTATTCTTCCACGTTTTCCCCCGGCAGCGAGGTGCTGAGCACCGGATGACCCAGTTCTTTTACGATGGTCCGGGCGATCAGATTATCGGGTACCCGCAGCCCAATCGTATTCTTACGGCTCTTCAGAATTTTTGGCACTTCCCTACTCGCCGGCAGAATAAAAGTATAGGGGCCGGGCAGATGATTCTTTAATACCCTGTACAGGGGCGTGGAGATGCTCTTGGTATATTTGCTTAAATCGCTGAGATCATAACAAACAAAGGAAAGCTGTGCTTTGTCGGGATTGATCTGCTTGATCTGGCATATCCTTTCGATGGCTTTATGCTGAAAAATATCACAGCCCAGCCCGTAAATGGTATCTGTTGGATACACGATCACGCCACCGGATAAAAGACAATCCACAATAGTTTTAACATTCCGTTGCTGTGGATTGTGGGGATGTAAAGTGAGTAACATAAAAAAAGATATGAAAAATCCGTGCCGGATAAGCCACGAAATTCGTTTCTGTTTAACGCACTAAATTAATCCATATACCTAATTTTACCGAAAATCAGGGATATGCTGTTACAGCCGGTGGATCGGGTGGAAGATATTTCTTCAGCGGATTTCAGGCAAAACTATTACCAGCCGCTGAAGCCGCTGGTTATTACGGGCCTCGCAAAAAAATGGCCGGCTTACGATAAATGGAACTGGGATTTTTTTAAGGCAATTGTCGGGGATGTGGAAGTGGGTATTTACAATAATGTAAAAAGTGACGCTTACACGCCGGTCAACACAGCAGATAGCTATATGAAATTCGGGGAATACATCGACCTGATCCGGCATGGCCCGGCCGAATGGCGGATATTCCTCTTCAATTTATTTGAACATGCCCCCCGGATCGTTCACGATTTCAGCTGGCCGGAACAGTACAGCAGGGGTTTCGTAAAAAAATTTCCCATGCTGTTTACGGGTGGTCAGGGTTCCATTACCCACATGCACTTTGACATTGACCTCTCGCATATCTTCCATACCCAGTTCATGGGCAAAAAACGCGTTTTACTTTTCCCGTATGAAGAACAACACAAAATATACAGGAAACCCTGGGAGGTGCTCAGCCTGGTAAACTTTGAAAGGTACTTCGACAGTTCAAACAACAAGCTGGATCTGGAGAAATTCCCCGCCCTCCGGCTGGCGAAAGGTTTTGAACTGATTCTGGATCACGGAGATACGCTTTTTATGCCCGCCGGATACTGGCATCATATGGAATATATCGACAGCGGATTTGCCATGAGCCTCCGCGCGCTGCAATCCGGCCTGACCGGGAAACTGAGGGGAGCCTGGAACCTGTTCGGCATGCGGCACCTCGATACCCTTTTCAAGAAAACGACCCCGGAATGGTGGTACAATTATAAGAAAAGCAAAACTTTTGCCGATGCGGCTAAAGAGCTCGAAAGCTTTACTGGGTAAGGGAATCGCGGGTTTTTCCTGAATTTTAAAAAAACGCTTTGCTAATAGGAAACTTGTAGTTACTTTTAGTTGGCTATTCATCCCGATAGCAACCATTCTCCGTCCCCAACCCGCTACCCTCTAAAATCTGCCCAACCGTTACACTAAGGAAAATATCCTTCCAATCGCCTGCAGTTTATAATACATTATTCAGCAATATCCTGTTCAGACAAACCTCTGGTTAACGATGCCTTTAACGATTTCTTTTTGTGGTTTCAGAGGTAAGCTCAGGCCGGCGATTTTTATCGCCGGCATTTTTGTTGATTAAGCCTGTTTTTCCTTGAAATAACCAGTTATCTGTTCCGCTTCAGCGGAACTTTTTTTTTACAGCCTTCAATCCATCTTACGCGGAAATGGTCCAGGTTTCACGGCCACGCAGCAGTTTATTAAGATCACCCCGGCCTTTTGATCTGATCAGCTCTTCAACCTGCAGGTTCAGCATGTCCTCATAACAGGCCCGGTCAGCTTCATAAAAAACACCGAAAGGACGGGGCAGGTGCGCATCCAGGTTCGGATCATCAAACATCCGAACCAGAATCTGCGCCTTATAAAAATCCTTCTCATCATGAATCCACAAATCATCTGCTGAACCTCCGTTTTCCAGGTCCACCACAACAGGGCGGAGACCTTCCAGCCGAATGCCCTTGTTTTGATTTGCGCCGAAGATCAGCGGCTTCCCCTGTTCCAGAAAAATTGTTTCTGTGGGTTTCGATCCTTTTTCGGTAAAGATTTCAAAAGCCCCGTCATTAAAAATATTGCAGTTCTGATAGATCTCCAGGAAAGAGGAACCTTTGTGCTGATGACTCCGCATCAGCATTTGCTGCAGGTGTTTCGGATCCCGGTCCATACTCCGGGCTACAAAACTGGCATCCGCACCCATGGCCAGCGCCAGCGGATTAAAGGGATGGTCGATGCTGCCGAACGGAGTGGACTTGGTCTGTTTATCCGTTTCGGACGTAGGTGAATACTGACCCTTCGTTAATCCGTAAATCTGGTTGTTAAACAGCAGGATGTTCACATCAAAATTCCTGCGCAGTAAATGAATGGTGTGATTTCCTCCAATACTTAATGAGTCTCCGTCGCCGGTTACGATCCATACGCTGAGTTCCGGGCGGCTTGCTTTTAATCCCGAAGCAATGGCCGTTGCCCTTCCGTGTATGGAATGCATTCCGTAAACATTCATATAATAAGGGAACCGGCTGCTGCAGCCGATGCCTGAAATAATCACAATATTCTCGCGGGGAACGCCAATCTGGGGCATTACTTTCTGAACCTGGGCCAGAATAGAATAATCGCCGCATCCCGGGCACCAGCGAACTTCCTGATCGGTGGTAAAATCTTTGGCGGTTAAAGGGGGAGCGGCCACTCCTGATTCAATGGACATGCTGAATATTTTTGCAAATTAAACATATCCCGGATAGTTTAATTCCGATTTTGGCAAATTGTGCCGGGTAAGCAGGAACGCGTTTTGCCTCTGTACCCTTAAATAACAAGAAAATGAAAAAATGGTTATTGGTAGCCGGGACTTTCCTGTTTTTCAGCCTTTCCGGCTGCGGCCCGCAGGTGGTTCCTGCGCGGCCTCACGATGTGGTTTACAGCAGACCCGTTTCTCCCGGGCCTGATTATGTCTGGATCACGGGCAACTGGGTCTGGGCCGGGGGCAATTATCGCTGGCGGGAAGGCCACTGGGAAAGGCGCAGGCCCGGTCGTTCCTGGCATGAAGGTTACTGGGAAAAGCGGAACAATGGTTACCGCTGGCACAGGGGTCGCTGGTGATTAAAATACAAAAGCCGTTGACCCGGAATTACCCGGATCAACGGCTTGGATTGAAAGCGATTAATATCTGCTGTTGCTGAAGTTATTTCTTTTCTGGAAATTACCACCGCCGCCATTTCTGTTACCGCCGCCGCCTGTGCGTTCTTCGCGGGGTTTAGCGACAGAAACGTTGATCGTTCTGCCATCTACAGAAGCGCCATCCAGTTCCTGGATCGCTTTTTTTGCAGCTTCTTCATCGGTCATTTCCACGAATGCAAACCCACGTGATTTCTGAGTGAATTTGTCCAGGATAACTTTAGCAGATGAAACTTCACCGTACTCTGCAAAATACTCGTTTAAGTCTTCATCGGTTACGTTGAAGCTTAAATTTGAAACATAAATGTTCATACTTAAAATAAAAGATTAAATGATAAAAATACAGCTGACAAATGCCTGAGTAAAGAAGACTAACTAACCGTACTGAAGATTGCGTAGCAGAATGTTTGTTTACTTACTAAATGCCTATCAACTTAACGGTGCAAATATACGCAGATTTTCGGGATTATCAATTCTGTTTTAAACTTTTATACGCCACGATGCTGCTGGCTAACATTAACAAACCGCCCAGGAGAAATGGAGCGCCCGGAAAAAGCACCGGAGCCTGCAGGCTCGTGAAATAGGCAAACAGGTTTGTCATGAGCAGCGGGCCGATAATCGCGGTCAGGCTCATCACGCTGGTGAGCGCCCCCTGCAATTCGCCCTGTGCGTTGCGCGGCACATTTCCCGACATGATGGCCTGCAACGCCGGGCCGGCAATGCCGCCGAGACAATAAGGGATCAGGAAAACAAACATCATCCAGCTCTGGTTGGAAAAAGCAAAAAGAAACATGCCGGCGGCATATAATAACAATCCGATGAAAATGCTTTTTTCATTCCCGATCTTCGGCGTGATCCAGCGAATGAGCACGCCCTGTACCAGCGCAACCAGCGCCCCCACCACGGCCAGGGAAATTCCAATGGTTCTGGGCGTCCATTTAAACCGGTACATCGTAAAGTAGCTCCAGTTGCTCTGCACAGCATGGGAGCCGAGATAAACCAGCGCCAGCGCCAGGATTAAGCCGGTAAGTGCAGGATAGTGTTTCAGATGCATCAGGGATCCCAGCGGATTGGCTCTTTTCCAGCTGAATGGCCGCCGGTGTTCCGGACTCAGTGATTCGGGAAGAACAAAATATCCGTAAATCCAGTTGACGAGAGAGAGGATGGCTGCCGCAAAGAAAGGTGCACGAATTCCCCAGCCGCTTAGCAGGCCGCCAATGGCCGGACCTATAATAAAACCCAGGCCAAAAGCAGCACCAACAAGTCCAAAATTTTTTGCCCTGGTTTTTTCATCACTGACATCTGCAATATAAGCCGATGCCGTTGTAAAACTGGCGCCGGTAATTCCGGAAATGGTCCTGCCAACAAACAGCCAACCGAAGGTCGGAGCAAAACCCATGAAAATATAATCCACACCAAATCCGAAAAGGGAAAGAAGTAAAATAGGGCGGCGACCGTACTGATCACTCAGGTTTCCGAGAATCGGCGCACAGATGAATTGCATAAAGGCATAAACGAAAAGCAACAAGCCACCTTCCGCACTCGCCTGATTCACGGGAATATTTTTCAAACCGGAAATGAGTCCCGGCATAACCGGTATGATCAGCCCCCAGCCGATAACATCCACCAGCAGGGTGATAAAAATAAATCCTATGGCGGCTTGCTTTTTTATCATAAAAGGGATGCAAATTAACGGAAATTATCAAAGAGCCCGGCCTTTTAAATAGTATGTTATGGAAGCTTTTTAAAATTTTATCCCTGTCCAATTATTCCGCATTCAGAAATTTTGTTTAGCTTAGATTAAAATCAGGTTTATGATCTTGCGTAAAAAAACCGGCGTAGCCGTAATTCTAAGTTTAGTCATTATCGGAGGAATAGCCGCTACCAAACCACCGGAAGAGCATAAGTTTACGAATCTGAAAGTGTTGCCGAAAAATATCAGCCATGAAGACCTGGGTAAGGTGATGGACCATTTTAAAGAAGCCCTGGGCGTGAAATGTAATTTTTGTCATGCCCCTTCCAAAGACAGCAGCAACCATCACCTGGATTTCGCGAGCGACGAAAAGCCGGAGAAAAATATCGCCCGCAAAATGTATAAAATGACCGCCAAGATCAATAAAAAGTTTTTCAACTATAACCGCAGCGAAGAAGGCGAACCCATTCCCACGGTAGAATGCATGACCTGCCATCACGGGAAAGAACATCCCGGAAAATAGAGCGGTATAAAATTTACGTTATGGCAATACCCTGTAAGAAACTGGTAGTCCTTACCGGACTTACAGGGTTCAGTTTATGCGGAATCCTGGCTGCCAGGCCGCCCGCGGAAGAAAAACCCGTTTATAAAAATCTTCGGGTTCTTTCCGATAAGATCAGCGACGAAAATATGGACTATGTAATGGAGAGCATCAATGCCGGCCTGGGGGTAACCTGTGTGTTCTGCCATCCCGGCAAACAGAACGGAACCCGGTTTACGGTCGACTATGCTTCTGATGAATACCGGAATAAAAGGATCGCGCGGGATATGCTGCGGATGACCTTTAAACTGAACAAAAAATATTTCAATACAAAAATGACGGGAGAAATGACCACCCGGGGCAGGATCTGGTGCAGAACCTGCCATCACGGAATTCCGGTTCCCATTTTTACGGAACCTAACGGTAAAGAATAATCGATCTTCGCATCATTCCTTGACAATCTTCACATCAAATATCTTCGGTTCGGTTTTGATTTTAAGAAAGTAAACGCCTTTGGCCAGGATGCTTACATTAATATTCATGTCGTCCGTACCGGAATTATTCACCAGGAAATTGACGGCCCTTCCCTGCGCATTGTAAATTACCACTTCTTTGACCGGGTCCGTTCCCGCAATGATATGCAGATTGGCATGCACCGGATTGGGGCGAACCTCCGGTATCAAGCCGGTCCCGAATTTCACCATAATGATTTCGGAATAACTGTAACGGCCATTGGAGTCCACCTGTTTCAGCCGGTAATAATTGAGCCCTTTGTACGGGCTATTGTCAATAAAGGTATATGACTGGGGAATGCTGCTGTTTCCCTGCGACTTAACACCATCTATCCGTGTGAAATTCGTTCCGTCCTGGCTATGCTCAATTTCAAAATGGTCATTGTTCACTTCCTGCTCCGTGACCCATTTCAGGGCAATGTATTTGTTGTCGACATTCGTTGCGGTAAACCCGCTCATGGTAATGGGCAACCCCGTGGAGTTCCCCGCCAGAGAAAAAGTGGCCGTGGAAACTGCAGCGGGATTAAGACTGGAAACAGCAAATCCCTGATAAATTTCGGCGCCACCGAATCCCAGATCATGTGTTGTGCCGACGGTCGTCCAGGGACCGGCATCACTGCTCCCAAAAGAAGCGGTGAATTCCGTGCCTGATTTCACGATCCGGAAATAATCGTTACCGCTAACGTAAGGAACATTCAGGGTATTTACTGATCCGCCTGCAGTGTTCCGGTACAATAGATAAATTTTATTTTCGGGCGTTTTACCCAGGAAGATAAACGGTGAGTTATCCGTAAGACTTTCCCGGACCATAATGCCGGCCTGATTTGCATGATTTGGTGCTACATTATCCTGACTAATCAGGTGCGCAATGAATTCTCCGGTTAAGTCCTGATGGATCCAGTCGAATTGGAACTGATCATTATTGCCGCCGATTCCGGTTCCGGCACCTGAAATCGTAAATACCGGATTGCTGTAGCAGGAACTTCCCGCCACCTGCACTTCGCCAAAATCGGCATGCCCCCAGCGGGTTTCGTTTACGCAGGATGACGCGCAGTCCGCCATTGTAAATCCGGCCGAAACCGAATCACTGATAAACCCGCCGCCACAATCCGATTGCACGGTATAACTATATCCCTCGCCACAGGTGAGTCCACTGACGTCCAGGTGCAGATTCCCACCGGCGCCGCTGGCATCGACAACATTCTTTGTTATGTAGCTGGCGATGGGCGCCGATTTATACCTGACGACATAATTTTGAATTCCCGTAACGCCAACCCAGTTCAGCGTTGCGGAATGCTCCGTGATATTGCTGACGGGGATGGCGGGAATAGTCGGCGGGATACAGTTGTTCGTTGCCACACCAAATACCCGGAACTCGGAGATAGATGCATTTCCGCCGACGCCCTGGGTAATATTTACCCGCACATATCTTCCCGCGGCATGTTCGTTAAACTCATTCAGCAATGGATAAACGGAAAAGGAATTCCCGGTAATGGTGTTCAGGGTCGTCCAGGTTATGGCATCTTCAGAAATATCGACGGTAAAATCAATTCCGTAATCGTTCATGTTATTCCACTGCACATTGATCTTACAGATATTGTACCGCCCACCCAGATCAACATAAATAAACTGCGGGCTGGCAACGGAAGGTGCTGCAGCCACTGCCCATCTTGACACAGTATTCCCGTCAACAGCAAAGTTTGGCGTTACCGTATTATCTCCCGAAGTTGACGCAACAGCGGTCTTATTCAAAGCCACATTGTCCGAACAACGGCTGCTGCTCGATAACAGCCCATATACCTTCAGGTTATTGGAGGCTGTAGGCGCATATACTTTCCCGTTAGCCACGGTTACACAATTCATCTTGGCAAACAATCCGAGGGTATCGGCAATATTATCGTCCGAACTCCAGAGTTTATAGCTGATATCATTGGCTTTCAATGCATGCAGGGTCCCGGTATTGGTAACGCCCGTAAGATGGGTCACCCAGAGAATGCCGCTGGCATCATCTGTGCCATTGGAACTCACCGACATGAATCCGCCCCCGGTAATGCTTGCATGGGCTCCCGGAACCGTGGAAATAACGGCCGGTCCCAGGCCGGAACCGGGAATCACCGGAAAAGCTTTGAGATCCGTATATTCAGAATACTCGTAAACATATTGTTTGGCCGCCCCGCCGAAATAGCTGATGGAAGAATGACTGGCCGCGTTCTGGCCCCCGATATTAATCGTCTGCAGCAGATTGGGCGAATTTTCAGCAAACTCACCTGTTCCTGCATTTTGCTTCAGCACAAAACTAAATCCGCTTTTATGTGCGGTCACCAGCATATCCTGTCCGGGAATCAGCAGCACACCGGTTCCGAAGTCCAGGTCCGCCCCATTGTACTGGTCATAATTTGCCTGGGCCGGTTTGAACCAGGAAACAGGGTTCAAGGTATGGTTGACCAGATCCGGCGCCGCCTTGATTACACTCATCGCGAGATTACCAGGAGCATTGCGTACATCCCCGTTATTCGCGTTGCCGGTATTAAAAAATAAATTCCCGCCGGCATCCACGGCCGGCGCCGCCCCGCTCATCCAGGTGCCCCCCCTTCCGTTATTGGGCGTGGTTACGAAGCGGATCAGTTGCTGGGAAATATCATCTGCCTTATAACCCAGTACCCAGCCATGATAATTGTTCATATCGCAGTGGCCCGCATAGGTAATGTATACGATGCCGTTGGAAAGCACCAGGCCCTCGCGCTGATTCTCCCGCCGGGCATCGAATTGAATTGTGGTTCCCCCGTCGCCGGTTCCGTTCACCGTAGCGGTAATAGTTACCGGGCTTCCGAATTTATCGAGGCCGGTACTCAGGTCCAGTGCGTGGAGCTGCTGGTAAAAACCGTTGCTTGACCAGTCCTGGTCCACGGCATGAGCCGTGCCGTCCGCCTGCGCTGCATTATCTACCGTGGGGTCCCGGTAGCGCGTGACAAAATAAATAGTATTGGAGGCTTTGTCGATTACCGGAGTGCCTACGATGCCGAATTTGCCCGTAAAATCAGGATAGGTCCAGACACAGAGACTGGCATGGATATCCCCTGCGTTGGGAACTACCTCATTAACCGGCGTGAAATTTCTTTCCCAGTACGGCTCCAGAGAACCGTCGTCGGCATCGAAGGCGTAGACAGTATTATTCACCGTTGCCACATAAACCACGTTTTTCTGCGACCCCTTGATGCTGACCCGGCTGGCTACCAGCGGCTGGGCGTAGATCTGATCGTCCACATTGTATTGGTACAGGATGCCAAAGGTAGTGGGGGTAACATTCGTCTGATTAAGTTCCGTTTCCGTATTGTTCCAGCCGGTCCTGTTCAGATCGTTGTGCTGCATCAGCACATCCGTTTGGGCAAACCCGGAAAAAAAATTCAGCAGGAGCACAACACAGGCCAGCGTCCGCAGGGTAAACTTCTTCATACTTCGTTTTAAATTGAGTCAATCATTTCCTTTATACTGATTTTAAACAGTTTTTACCTTGCAAAAGAATTTGGAAATTTAAAAATTGACTGCAGAGGTTAAAGGAGTCCAGAAGTTTTTAATAGGAATGGGATACCCGGAATAGTGGTGAAAGAGAGGATAAAAATAGCTTGTTTTCCTTATAACTCCAAGCGACGGCTTCCGGGCACAAGCGCTTTGCAGGATAGCTGGTCTGGCCCGCATTTGGATGGTGATCCGGGAGTCTTACCTGCACTTTATATAAAATACCTAATTTTAGGCCCTTTTAAAAAGCTCATGGAAAAAAATAACCTGTTCGACTTTGGTATGATCGGTCTGGGCACAATGGGAAGAAACCTGTTGCTGAACATGGCGGATCACGGATTTAAAGCTATTGGATTTGACAAAGACCTGCAGAAAGGGAAATTACTGGAGTCGTCAGCTACTGCCGGAACCACGGTAAAAGGAGTAGACAGCCTGGAGACCCTCGTTCAGCAGCTTCAGGTGCCCAGGAAAATCATGATGCTGGTTCCGGCGGGTAAACCGGTGGATGATGTGATCGGTTCCCTGCTCCCGCTGCTGCAACCCGGTGACATAATTATTGACGGCGGAAATTCGCATTATACAGATACGCTGCGCCGCGTGAACGCTGTCCGGGAAAAAGGGTTTCATTTTATGGGAATTGGCATTTCCGGGGGTGAACACGGCGCCCGGACCGGACCGAGTATTATGCCGGGTGGCGATGCCGAAGCCTATGCCAAAGTAAAACCCATCCTGGAAGCGGTGGCCGCCAAAGTAGATGGCAGCTCCTGTGTGGCTTTCCTCGGAAAGGGCGCGGCAGGCCATTACGTGAAAATGGTGCATAACGGGATCGAATACGCTATCATGCAGCTGATCAGCGAAACCTATCAGTTGCTGCATGAAGGAAAAGGACTCAGTAACGATGAACTCCATAAAGTATATAAATCCTGGAATGAGGGGGAACTCCAGTCTTACCTGGTAGAAATCACCCGGGATATCTTCCTGCAGCCCGACGATAAAACCGATAACCGGCTGGTGGATATGATCCTGGACAGGGCCGGCGCCAAAGGAACAGGAAAATGGACCTCACAGGATTCCATGGATATCGGCATACCCGTTCCGGTCATTGATATCGCTGTTTCCGTCCGTGATCTTTCTTCCGCGAAAGAGGAAAGGATGCAGGCCTCCGAATTATATAAACACAGCAAGTATAAAATTGAAGTGCCCGACGAAGTATTTATCCAGCAGCTCGCGGACGCACTCTATTTCTCCATGATCATTTGCTATGCGCAGGGGCTGGCCCTCCTGCATAAGGCATCCGCGGAACTGAAGATGGATATACCCCTGTCTGAAGTAGTCCGCATCTGGCGCGGAGGTTGTATCATCCGCTCGGCCCTGCTGGAAATATTCTATGGCGCTTTCCGGGAGAATCCCGACATGCCCAATCTTTTACTCGATAAGAATATCGCTGCACTGATTTCTTCCAGAGAACAACATTTGCGGGCAGTGATCATGCATACCACGCAAACCGGATTTCCGGTAGCCGGACTCATGACATCTCTTTGTTATTTTGAAGCCTACCGCAGCGCGAAACTGCCGACCAATCTCATACAGGCCCAGCGGGATTATTTCGGAGCCCACACTTACCAGCGTGTGGATATGCCAGGCATCTTTCACACAGAATGGGGATCATTTGACAACTAAAATATGTATGGAAAATCATAAAAGACCATCCGCCACCCTCCTCTTTATTTTTGGGGGGAGCGGCGACCTGAATTACCGGAAGCTTTCTCCCGCGCTGTACAATCTTTTTATCGATAACTGGATGCCGGAGAAATTCAGCGTTGTCGGCATTGGGAGAAGTGAGTATTCGGATGAAAAATACCGCGACCATCTGCTCGATGGTATTAAACAATTCAGCCGGCGCAAAGAAGCAACGGACGAGCAGTGGCAGAAATTTTCTCCCCACGTCTGCTATCTGAAAATGGATGCGGAAAAGGATGAAGAATACAACCTGATCGCGGATCTCATCAAAAAAAAAGAAGCTGAATTCGGGGAACATCCCAGCATCGTTTTTTATATGGCCGTTGCCCCGCAACTTGTTCCCGACATTGCCAAAAAGCTGGGAAAGAAACATATTTCGCCCGACAGGAACTGCACGCGGATCGTAATCGAAAAACCTTTCGGACATGATCTCGAAAGCGCCCATGAGCTCAATGAGCTGCTCATGAGCATGTATGATGAAAAACAGATTTACCGCATCGATCATTATCTGGGAAAAGAAACCGTGCAGAATATTATTGCACTGCGGTTTGCGAATGCACTCTTCGAGCCCCTGTGGAACCGGAACTATATCGACCATGTACAGATTACTGCGGCAGAAACCGTCGGCTCCGAAGGCAGGGGCGCCTACTATGAAGGCGCCGGCGCTTTGCGGGACATGGTACAGAATCATATTCTCCAGCTGATCTGCATGATAGCCATGGAAGCCCCTGTTTCCTTCGACGCAGATGAGATCCGGAATAAAAAAGTAGATGTACTGAACGCAATCCGGCGGATCGGAAAAGATGAAGTGAGTAAATATGCGGTCCGTGGTCAGTATGACGGCGGCTGGATGGAAGGAGAAAAAGTGCCCGCCTACCGCGAAGAAAAAAATGTGGATCCGAAATCGGCTGTTGAGACTTTTGCGGCAGTGAAATTTTATATCGACAACTGGCGCTGGCAGGATGTGCCCTTTTATATACGCACCGGAAAAAGACTGCACCAGAAAACGACCGTGATCAATATTGAATTCCGGCCGGCCCCCAGTTATGCCTTTCCGCCGGAAGCGGCAGAAACCTGGCGTCCAAACCGCCTCACCATCAGCATTCAGCCGGAAATGGATATCCGGCTCCGCTTTCAATCCAAACGGCCGGGACAAAGCATGACCCTGAATCCTGTGGATATGATCTTCCGGTATAAGGATGCCTACGATGGCAATGAACCGGAAGCGTATGAAACCCTGCTCCTGGATATAATGGAAGGAAATGCCACCCTGTTCATGCGGAAAGACCAGGTGGAAGCAGCCTGGAAAATCATCATGCCGGTGCTGGAAGCCTGGAAAAACAGAACGCCCGTTTCTTTTCCAAACTATGCGCCGGGTTCCTGGGGGCCTGAAGACGCGGAGGCGCTGATAGCAAAGGACGGGCATCAGTGGATTGTGATGTGATGGTGCCAGGGAAGTTGACGGTTGACGGATGACGGTTGACGGACTTCCGGTGTAACAACGTAACAGTATTTAATTCCCATGATTCACATAGAGTCCGTCAACCGTCAACCGTCATCCGTCAACCGTCAACCAAATTATTATCATGAACAAACAGATATATAAAGATCTCAGCACCCTCAGCAAAGAACTGGCTGAATGGATCACAGGCCTGATTGAAGAAAAACTCTTGGTTCAGTCCCGGTTTTGCATTGCGCTTTCAGGCGGAAATACGCCGAAAAAATTAAATGAACTACTGGCATCTTCACCTTATAAAGAGCGGATCGACTGGGGAAAAGTGCATGTGTTTTTCGGGGATGAAAGAGCGGTTCCCTTCGAAGATGAGCGCAACAATGCCCGCATGGCTTTTGATACCCTGCTGGATAAAGTGAACATTCCAAAGAATCAGATTCATATCATGCAAACCGGGTTAGGTCCGGAAAAAGCGGCCGAAGAATATGAAAAGATATTGCGGGAAAATTTTGGCGGGGATGAAAAGAATCTTCCGGAAACAACTTTCGACCTGATTTTGCTGGGCATGGGCGACGACGGACATACGCTTTCTCTCTTTCCGGGTACTCCGGTCATTCACGAGGAAAAAAAATGGGTCACTTCATTTTTTCTTGCCGCGCAGGATATGTACCGCATTACCATCACAAAAAATATGGCTAACCGCGCTAACTATATCGTGTTCATGGTTAGCGGTGCTGATAAAGCCCATGCTCTCCGGGAAGTTTTAGAAGGTCCGTATAACCCCGATCTCTATCCTTCCCAGGTGATTGAACCGGTTCATGGCGAATTACATTTCTTCCTGGATAAGGCTGCCGCGGCGGAATTGTAAGCAGCTCCGGGGTTCGGAAATTCAGGCATCCACCGAATCATATACGATCACGCGGCTCCATAGGTCGGAACATTCTTCCACAAAACGAAGGTGAATGGGATCTGTCTGATAGCTCTGTTGATCGGCAGCGTTGGCAAAGTAAATACACCAGGAAAATGCATAGGACGTGTCAATCACATCCCGCAAAGTGCCGGCAGGACGGCCAATATGAAAACGCCTGATGGTGGAGACTTTGGAAAGCTTTTTTAATCCGGCATATAGCTGATCCCGGTCTTCCTGGCTTTTCGGGTTGGCGAGCCAGAAAAATACATGATGGATAAATACATTCTTTTCTTCAGGCATTTTGATAAAGGTTTGACGTTGTTTTTATTTTCTCCTGCTGAATAAATTACAGCTTATTTTAAACAATATACTGCCGGGCGGCCCGGGCCATTTATATAAATTATTGTAAGCACCGGTCCAATACCTTTGATTTGTAATATTATTCCAGTTCACTGCAATGCTAAAATGATCCAGCGCATAACCTACTCCACCCTGAAATATAATATATCCCGGCAATTGAATCCGGGGGTCAAGGGTATTTCTTTTTCCTGCCTGATTATAACCGGCCACCAGGGAAAGCCTTTTCAGAAGGCCCTTGTCGAACCGGTATTTTATGAATCCATTGCCTGAATGCACAGGAGCATTTTCCTTAAGCCTGCCGATATCCTGATGTATTTCGCTCCTTTTAATCTTTGCCAGATTGTATGCATAGGCGAAATGGATACTCAGGTTTGAAAGTATATTTCCATTCCATTCCGTCTCAATTCCACGGGCCTGATCTTCCCCCTGCTGTAGGTAAAGATCGGGATTAACGGGATCATTTGCGTTCACTGCCACGTTAAAAATGGAGAGCTGATAAAATGAAACCGTGGCATATAATTTATTTTTCAACAGGGCGGCCCTGAATCCAGTCTCCATTAATTCACTCTGTATCGGTTTAAAAGGTGCGTTGAATTCCTGCACGGTCGCCGATGCTTCATATGGATCGAACCCCCTGCTGTAAACAGCATAGGCATTCAGAGAAGGCAATATACTGTAAACCAGTCCGGCCCTGGGCAGCCATATATTCTGAACTGTTGCCGGGGAACCACTGTCGTCGTCTGCGGGAGACCGGTAAAACTCCCTGCGCAAACCCAGTAAGAGTCGGAATTTCTTATATCCGATCTGATCCTGTACATAGAAACCATTAGTGTGGTACTGATCTGCATCCAATCCGCCCTCCCCATTGGCGGAAATCTGGTAAAGGTTTACAGTGCGTTTAAGATAAACCGGATTCGTCAGACTGAATGTCCCCACGATGCCGCTTCCCCCGCCGAACATGCCTGGAAGTTCGTACCGGTTTTGATCAAGCGAAATTTTGCTTTGTATGAAATCATGCCCGGCCAGCAGGTCATGAGTAAAGAGGCCGGTTTTCAATTTGAAATCAAAATAATTACTGAGTGAATGGGTGACCGTGTGAAAATTCCATTTTTGAAAATAAAGATCCACGGAATCATTGCTGATATACCCTGCGAAGCCATGTTCCGCCACCTGCTGCTGCGTAATATAATTCAGGTACCCGCTGTGAAACCGGATATGGTCGTTGATATTCCAGTCGGCTGAAACCAGGGAAGCCAGGTCCGTCTCTTTTAAATAATCTCCCGGCTGACTAACAGAAAGTTTCCCGGATGTGGCTTTCAGATTTGGATCCCCTGCCTCTCCCGGCTGACCCCGGTCGAGTACGGTACCGATATGGGATAAAGAAAAATCTGCAGCAAACCGGATCCGGTCGTTGGGAATAAATGAAAATGAAGGGGCGATCTGATAAGATTTTGAAAAATTCTCATACCGGAATCCGTCCAACCTGTCATAGCCTGCGTTGAGACGGTATAACAGATTTTCAGATTTATTCAAAGGCCCGGTCACATCTCCCTGTGCACGAAAATGGTTGCGGCTCCCGCCGGATACAGCCAATTCTCCTGACCGGTCTGCCAGGGGTTTTTTGGTAACCAGGTCAATACTTCCCCCGGGATCGCTGTTGCCTGATAAAGCGCCCGCAGGCCCCTTAATCACATCAATGCTTTCAATATTCAGCAGCATTGCGCTGGTATAAGTGGTATTGTATCCCCGGAGGCCATTGATATTACGGGCATTCTCCGCACGAAATCCCCGGATGGTATATTCATCGAAACCGGAATAATGATTCACACCTGCCGCATCCGTTACAGCTTCTTTCAGTGAAAGTTCCATTTTATCATCCATCAGTTCACGGGAAATACCGGAAATGGTTTGGGGAACAAGGATCACCGGAGAGGCGGTCTTAGTTCCAACGGATGAAAATGGCTGAAAATAAGTTTTGTCCCGGATCAGATTCACTTCCACCTTTTCGAGTGCGTTAAAGATTGGCCGGTTTGCCGTATCAATCATTTTACCGCCGGAAACCGGGACCTGTTGCGCAGGAGAAGACAGGCTGCCGAGCAGTAAATACAGAATTAACACAATCCGGCAATGGAGAAGATTCAACCACATCTTCGCACAAAATAAGCAAACCGGCACGCAATTACAATGGATACCTGTTCAGGCCAATGAGCCGACCTGCAATTTTTCTTTTTGCCTCCTTGGTATTGAACGGATTCACTTTGGTA
>Ga0207707_10001896_pt1 | contig 19043 bp, 13 predicted proteins | sample KBSC83BmetaG_FD_184336 | JGI IMG/M metagenome (GOLD analysis project Ga0207707, IMG submission 184336) | Corn rhizosphere microbial communities from Kellogg Biological Station, Michigan, USA - KBS C8-3B metaG (SPAdes) (version 2) | ecosystem: Host-associated > Plants > Roots > Rhizosphere ...
TGACCTCTCGAAGCGACGCCGCCCACAACGCAAGCGTCTCTTCAATCGACGCTGCCCGCGTCCACGATCTCCGAATCATGGTTGCTCATGGATTCAGAAGCCCGCAATAAAAGCAACTGTAATGCTAGGTCACGGCTGCCTGGAACGGGATGACTCTTCTTCGAATCGTCATCCCGTTCCAGCTCTTTGTTTGAGCATGATCTCCGCGCAAACGCGTTCCGCGTTTGTCGCGAGGGAAAACCGCTACGCACTTTTCCGGATCATGCTCTAATCCCAGAATTCCTTCTTGCGGCTGATCTGAAACTCTCGCTTGACGTTGTCGATATCGGCGAGCGCCGGCAATCCGGCCTCGTTGCCAAGGCGCTGGATCTTGTAGGTCGAAGCCGCCCGGGCAAATTCGAAATGGTCCTGCCAGCTTTTGCCGGGATCGTTGAGATACGAAAACACGTAAGCGCCATGAAAGACGTCACCGGCGCCGTTGGTATCGATCACGCGCTCGGGCGCGATCGGCAGCGCGGGCATGGTACGAACCGCGCCGGTTTCGTCGTACCAGAGCAGGCCCTTTTCGCCCATGGTGATGCCGCCGACCCTGCAGCCGCGGCCCTTGAGATAATCCAGCATCTTCTCGGGCGTCAGGTCCATCTGCTCGCACAGCCGTTCGGCGACGATGGCGACGTCGATATATTCGAGCAGCTCGTGGGTGTTGGTGCGCAGCCCGCCGCCGTCGAGCGAAGTCAGGATGCCGTCCTCGCGGCAGAGTTTCGCATAATGGATCGCGGCGTCCGGCTGATGCCCGTCAACATGCAGCGCCCGGCAACTGCCGAGATTGAGCAGCGGGAAGGGATGGATATGCGCATCGTCGCGGCAGCGGACGATGGCGCGTTTGCCGTCCTTCGGCATGATGAAGGACAGCGAGGACGCGTTGACCTTGCGCGGGTGGATGGAAATTCCGTACTTCGCCGTCATGTCCTGGAACATGCGGCCGAGCCAGTCATTGGCCACCGTCGCGATCAGGTCCGGCACGATGCCGAGCTTGGCGCAGCAAAATGCCGCAGTCACCGCGTTTCCGCCGAACGAAACTGCATAGGCCTCGGCCACATGCTTCTCGTCGCCGGTCGGCAGATGGTCGGTGATGAAGGTGACGTCGATATAGGTCTGTCCGATGAAGAGGGCCTGCATGAATTGGTCCGTCGTGCGCTCGATGAGGGTGGTCCCGGCCCCGGCGCCGATACAATAGCACCGGAAGCATTCGATGTTCGCCGAAATTATTCGCAACCCTGCCGCGTTAACGGCTTGAGATGGGGGTGCCGGCGGCATACCACCGTGAGGCACGTCACCGGTAACGGCTGGCCGCCACTGCCAGTTCCGGGTACCGCGATCAAAATGGGAGGGGCGATGACCGTTTATTCCGGACCTGTGTTCGAGATGGCAGCGAATCAGTTCAACGTGATCGCCAATCATCTCGGGATCCCCATGGATGAGCGCGAGCGCATCCTGATGCCGAAGCGCGCGATCACGGTGTCCTGCCCGATCCACCGCGACGACGGCACGGTCGCGGTATTCGAGGGCTATCGCGTGCAGCATCTCCTGACGATGGGACCGACCAAAGGCGGCACGCGGTTTGCGCCGTCGGTCGATATCGGCGAGGTCGCCGCACTGGCGGTCTGGATGAGCTGGAAATGCGCGCTCGCCGGCCTTCCTTATGGCGGCGCCAAGGGCGGGGTGAATGTCGACGTTTCCAATATCTCCAGGCGCGAGCTGGAGGCGCTGTCCCGCCGCTACATGCAGGAGATGATTCCCTTTGTCGGTCCGCACACCGACGTGATGGCGCCCGACATGGGCACCAACGAGCAGGTGATGGCCTGGTTCATGGACACCTATTCGATGTACCAGGGCCAGACCGTGACCGAGATCGTTACCGGCAAGCCGGTCTCTTCGGGCGGCACACTCGGCCGGCGCGAGGCCACGGGCCGCGGCGTCGCGCACCTTTCCAAAAAGGTGCTGGACGTGCTGAAGGTCAATCCGTCGGGCGGCACTGCCGTGGTCCAGGGTTTTGGCAATGTCGGCTCCTATGCCGCGCTCGGCCTGGATCAGTTCGGGCTGAAGGTGATCGCGGTGAGCGACCACACCGGCGCGCTCTATGATGAGAAGGGGCTCGATATTCCCGCGCTGATGCGGCATGCCTCGACCCATGGCAGCATCGCGGGCTTCTCCACGCAGCTTCAACACGACCCGGCGGAAATCCTGACGTTGCCCTGTGACGTGCTGGTGCCTGCGGCGATGGAGCGGGCGATCGACGCCGAGGTCGCGGAGAAGCTGAAATGCCGCGTGCTGGCCGAGGGCGCCAACGGCCCGACCACCCCGGATGCCGATCTCGTGCTGGAGAAGCGGCAGGACGAAGTCTTCCTCATTCCCGACATCCTCTGCAATTCCGGCGGCGTGGTGGTGAGCTATTTCGAATGGGTGCAGGATTTGCAGCAATTGTTCTGGGAGGAAGAGGAGGTGATGCGGCGCGAGTACCAGATCCTCGAGCGCGCCTTCGACCAGATGCTCGCGCGCGCCAAGGCCGACAACATTTCGCACCGGACCGCGGCGATGGCGATCGGCGTGGAGAAGGTGCGCGCGGCCAAGAAGACGCGGGGACTGTTCCCGTGATCAGCGGCCTCGACCACATCGTCGTGCTGCTCGGCGATATCACCAGGGGCACGGCGGCGTACGAGACGCTGCTGGGATGCGCGCCGTCGTGGCAGAACAGCGGCGACGGCGCCGATCGCGTGCTGTTCACGCTTTCCAACATGACGCTGGAACTGATGGCCCCGAGCGGCTTTTCCGTGGCGGCCGACCGCATCCGCAAGGTGATCGACGAAAGCGGCGAGGGGCTCGCCAGCATCTGCTTCGCCACTCCCGACATCGCAAAGATGCACCGCAGGCTCGAGCGTGTCGCGCTGAAGCCGGAGCCGGTCGCCGAGGTCGCGAGCGACGATTCCGTGTCGGGTGCGACACTGCACTGGAAACGCACGCGTGCCGCGACCGAGCTTACGCGCGGCGTGCGGATGTTCTTCCTGGAACTCGAGGGCGAACGCCCGCGCTCCAAGGCGACGGTCGCAGCATCCGTCACGGGTCTCGACCATATCGTCGTTTCCACCGCGGACGCCGACCGCGCGGCGGCCCTGTACGGCGCGCGCCTCGGCCTCGACATGGCGCTCGACCGCACCCACCACGACTGGGGCCAGCTCATGTTCTTCCGCTGCGGCGATCTCATCGTCGAGGTGGTGCGCCGGCCGGTCGCGGGCGGAGATGCGACCCATGACAAGCTTTGGGGCCTGAGCTGGCGCGTCGCCGACATCGATGCCGCGCGGGCGCGGCTCGCCGCATCCGGCGTCGAGGTCTCGGAAGTGCGGATCGGCCGCAAGCCCGGCACGCGCGTGATGAGCGTGCGCAGCGGCACTTTCGGCGTGCAGACGCTGTTGCTGGAACGGACGCCGCGCGAGGCGCGTTAGCGCAGAAAGCTTCTTGGTTGAATCGATTCGTCCGCGTGTTCGGTTCACCTCTCCCCGACGGGGAGAGGTCGGATTGCGAAGCAATCCGGGTGAGGGGTCTTGCTCACATCATAGTCCGTAACCCCTCACCCGGATCGCATCTTGCGATGCGATCCGACCTCTCCCTAGGGAGAGGTGAACCGATGATGCCGTTCCAGCTTGCCCGAATTCATCAACTCCGGACGCTTTCATCGGCCCGCCATGGACCGAACCGCCGGTTGCATGGTACATCCCGTCTCGCACCATCACCAGGCGAAGCGGTTGGCAAAAGAAAAGGCAAAGCGGGTTCTGAAATGGCAGCGCGATCCCGAGGGTATGCGGCTTCGCATCCTCGAGGCGGCGAAGCAGGAATTTGCCGCCCATGGCCTTGCCGGTGCGCGGGTCGACCGCATTGCAGTCAAGGCCGGCGCCAACAAGCGCATGCTGTATTACCACGTCGGCAACAAGGAAGACCTCTATCTCGCGGTGCTCGAAGGCGCCTATGAGAAGATCCGCGGCGAGGAGCGGGCGCTCGCGCTCGAGCATCTCGCCCCGCCCGAGGCGATCCGGACGCTGATCGATTTCACCTGGAACTATTTTTTGCGCAACCCCGAATTCCCGGCGCTGCTGCACACCGAGAATCTCTCGCGTGCGAAGCACCTCAAGCGCTCGACCAAGGTGAAGTCGATGCATTCGCCCTTTGTCGAGATGATCCACACCGTGGTGCGGCGCGGCGTGGCAAGCGGCGATTTCCAGGCCGCCGTCGATCCCGTGCAGCTCTACATCTCGATCGCGGCGCTGAGCTTCTTCTATCTCTCCAACAGCGCAACGCTCGGCGTCATCTTCGGCCGCGATCTCCTGAGCAGGCAGGCGAGGGACGAACGGCTCGACCACATGGTCGCGCTGGTGCTGGCGGCGCTCACGGGGAAGTCGCCGACGGTGTTCGGGCGGGAGAAGGCGCCGCGCGCTCCGGCGGATCATTTGGCATGATGGGACTGTAGCCCCTTCGTCATGGCCGGGTTTATCCCGGCCATCCACGTCTTTTTCTTGCGGAGCTCAGGACGTGGATGCCCGGGACGAGCCCGGGCATGACGACGGAGGTGGTACAAACTCGCTGGACAGTATTTATCCATCAGGTTAATTTCTTCGCCGCCATTCCATAGCCAACGACAAAATCCCTTCGGAGCAAGACGACATGACGACCCAACGCCTCGGCCTCATCGTGAACGGGGTCACCGGCCGCATGGGGCTGAACCAGCATCTGATCCGCTCGATCGTCGCGATCCGCGAGGCGGGCGGGGTGGCGCTTGCCAATGGCGATCATGTGATGCCCGATCCGATCCTGGTCGGCCGCGACGCCGGCAAGGTCGAGGCGCTGGCCAAGCGTTTCAACGTGACGCGCTGGACCACCGACCTCGACAAGGCACTCGCCGACAAGAACGATCATGTGTTCTTCGATGCCGCGACGACGCAGGCGCGGCCGTCGCTGCTGACAAAGGCGATCAACGCCGGCAAGCACGTCTATTGCGAGAAGCCGATCGCGACCAATCTGCAGGAAGCGATCGATGTCGTGAAGCTCGCCAATGCAAAGGGCGTCAAGCATGGCACGGTGCAGGACAAGCTGTTCCTGCCGGGGCTGAAGAAGCTCGCCTTCCTGCGCGACTCCGGCTTCTTCGGCCGTATGCTCTCGGTGCGCGGCGAGTTCGGCTATTGGGTGTTCGAGGGCGGCTGGCAGGAGGCGCAGCGGCCGTCCTGGAATTACCGGAAAGAGGACGGCGGCGGCATCATCCTCGACATGGTCTGCCACTGGCGCTACGTGCTCGACAATCTCTTTGGCGAGGTCGAAAGCGTGGTCTGCATCGGCAACACCGATATCCCCGAGCGCTTTGACGAGAGGAACAAGAAGTACGCCGCGACCGCCGACGATTCCGCCTACGCGACCTTCAGGCTCAAGGGTGGCGTGATCGCGCATATCAACATGAGCTGGGTGACGCGGGTCTACCGCGACGATCTCGTCACCTTCCAGGTCGACGGCACCCATGGCTCGGCGGTGGCGGGGCTCACCGATTGCATGATCCAGGCACGGCAGATGACGCCGCGGCCGGTGTGGAACCCCGACGAGAAGCGGCTGCATGATTTCTATGCCGACTGGCAGAAGCTGCCGGACAACGTCGCCTACGACAACGGCTTCAGGGAACAGTGGGAAATGTTCATCCGCCACGTCTGTGAGAACGCCCCCTACAAGTATACGCTATTGGAAGGCGCCAAGGGCGTGCAGCTCGCCGAATGCGCGCTGCAAAGCTGGAAGGAGCGGCGCTGGATCGACGTCGAGGCGATCAGGGTGTGAGACTGAAGAAATGAGGCCATGCAACCAGATTTCGTCATGGCCGGGCTTGTCCCGGCCATCCACGTCTTCGACTCCAGAAGGTAAGACGTGGATGCCCGGCACGAGGCCGGGCATGACGACGACCAGGAGGAGAACGCGGCCATGAACAAACCCGTCATGCCGATGTCGTCGTTGTCTCTCAAACTGCCGAAAGCCGACGGCTCACTCGAGAATTATCGCCTCGCCGCATCGCGGACCTTTCCGGCCAAACTTGAAGGCACGCTGAACCGCGTGGCGTTTTCCGCGGCGCATGTGGTCGCAAACCCGCTCGCCGATGTCGATCCCTGGCTCACCGCCGCCGTCGACTGGGACCGGACCATCGCCTTCCGCGAGCATGTCTGGGACCTCGGCCTCGGCGTCGCGGAAGCCATGGACACCGCGCAGCGCGGCATGGGGCTCGACTGGAAGACCTCGCTGGAATTGATCACGCGCTCGGTGCGCGCAGCGAAAGCGCGCAACGCGCTGGTGTTCTCGGGCGCCGGCACCGATCATCTCGCGGTGGAAGACGCGACGAGTATCGACGACGTGACCCGCGCCTATGAGGAGCAGATCGCGGCAGTCGAGAAGGCCGGCGGCCGCATCATCCTGATGGCCTCGCGCGCGCTGGCGAAACTCGGCCGCAACGCCGACGACTATGCCAAGGTCTATGACCGCGTACTCTCGCAGGTGCGCGAGGGCGTGATCATTCACTGGCTCGGTGACATGTTCGATCCGGCGTTATCCGGCTATTGGGGGACGGCCGATCTCGACAAGGCGATGGATACGGCGGTTGCGATCATCAATGCCAACGCCGCCAAGGTCGATGGCGTGAAAGTCTCGCTGCTCGACAAGAGCCGCGAGATCGACATGCGCCGCCGGCTCGACAGCAAAGTGAAGATGTATACCGGCGACGACTTCAATTATGCCGAGCTGATCGCCGGCGACGAACAGGGCTTTTCGCACGCGCTGCTCGGCATCTTCGATGCGATCGCGCCGGCCGCGTCTTACGCGCTGTCGCGGCTCGCCGCCGGCGACGAGCCCGGCTTCCACGACGTGCTGGGGCCGACGGTGCCGCTGTCGCGTCACATCTTCAGGGCGCCGACGCGCTTCTACAAGACGGGCGTGGTGTTCATGGCGTATCTCAACGGCCACCAGGATCATTTCACCATGGTCGGCGGGCAGGAGAGCGCGCGCTCCACTGTGCATCTGGCCGAACTGTTCCGGCTGGCCGACCAGGCCGGGCTGCTCGCCGATCCGGAAACGGCGACTCGTCGGATGAAAGCCATGCTCGCAACGCGCGGTATCGAGGGCTGATGCGCGATTTCTCGAACGATCACCGCTGGCTGTCGCTGAACACCGCGACGCTGCGCCATCAGGGCGATTTCGCGCAAATCATGGACGCCTGCGCGCGGCACGGCATCCGCGCCATCGATCCCTGGCGCGAGCAGGTCGCCAGCATGGGTCTTGATCGCGCCGTGCGCGCCATCCGCGATGCCGGGCTTGATCTCTCCGGCTATTGCCGCGGCGGATTGTTTCCGTGCGATGCCGGGCGGCGCGGCGAGGTGCGCGATGACAATCGGCGCTGCATCGACGAGGCCAAGGCGCTTCGAGCCTCCTGCATCGTGCTGGTGGCCGGCGGCTTGCCGCAATATGCGCGGCCGGGAAGCCGTCCGTCGAAGGATATCGCCGCGGCGCGGTCCCAGGTCGAGGAGGCGCTCGCCGAAATGCTGGACTATGCGAAGCAGGCGAAAGTGCCGCTCGCGATCGAGCCGCTGCATCCGGCCTATGCCGCCGACCGGGCTTGCGTGAATACGACGAAACAGGCGCTCGATGTCTGCGACCGGCTCGATCCCGGCCGCAGCGGCATGCTCGGCGTCGCGCTCGACGTCTATCACATCTGGTGGGACCCGGAGGTCATGAGCCAGATCGCGCGCGCCGGCAAGGATCGCGTGCTCGCGTTCCATGTCTGCGACTGGCTGGTGCCGACGAAGGACATCCTCAACGACCGCGGCATGATGGGCGACGGCGTGATCGACATCAAATCTCTTCGCGCCGCCGTCGAGGCGCAAGGCTACGCCGGCTATTCGGAGATCGAGATCTTTTCGAACGACTGGTGGGCGAAGCCGATGGATGAGGTGCTGAAGACCTGCATCGCGCGGCACAAGACGGTGGTGTGACCAGTAGGGTGGGCAAAGGCGCTCTTGCGCCGCGCCCACCATCACGCGATCCGTTGGGAACGGTGGGCACGCTGCGGTTTGCCCACCCTACGTTTTCGTCACGCACGGCACGCTGAGAAATCCGCGGAACCGCACGCGGCCGCCGCGCACCGGCTCGCCGCTCAGCGCATAATCCGGAAACCGCGCAAGGAAATGCGAGATCGCGATTGCGCCTTCGAGTCGCGCCAGCGCCATGCCGGCGCATTGATGTGCGCCGGTGGCAAAGGCGAGATGGCGGTTCGGCGTGCGGCCGATGTCGAAGCGCTCAGGCGCGGGGAATTGCGCGGGGTCGCGGTTGGCCGCGCCAATGCAGAGCGTGACCGGCGTGCCCGCCGGCAGCGTCATGCCGCCGAGCGCAACCTGCTCGACGGTCATGCGGTTGCCGAGCTGGTTCGAGCTTTCATAGCGCAACATCTCCTCGACCGCGGTCCTGATCATCCCGGGCTGCGCGATCAGTCGCGCTTTCTCGCCTGGGTTTTCGGACAGCGCCACGAGCCCGTTGCCGATCAGGTTGGTCGTGGTCTCGTGCCCGGCATTGAGCAGGAAGATGCAATTATGCAGCAGCTCCTTTGCGGTCAGCCGCTCGCCGTCGGCTTCGCCCAAAATCAGCCGCGTCAGCACGTCGCGCTCGGGATTACCCGGTTTGGCGCGCCGGCGTTCCACAAGGATTTCAAGATAGGCGAGGAAGTCCTGCACGGCCTTGTTGCCGCGCGCGAACGCGGCTTCGCCAATCACCGGTTCCAGTGCGCCCAGGATCGCGAGCGACCAGTCGCGCAAGGGCTCGCGCTCGTCATGCGGCACATCGAGCAGATTGCCGATCACCTCGATCGGGATGGCGGCGGCGAAGTCGCCGATCAGGTCGAACGAACCTTTATCGGCGATCGCATCGAGCAGGCGGTCCACCAGGAGGACCAGATCGCCTTCCATCTCGGCGATCGCGCGCGGCGACAGTGCGCCCATGATCAGTCGCCGCACGCGGGTGTGGATTGGGGGATCGTTGAAGACGAGGCTCGTGGTGTGGTGCTCGTAGAGCAGGGACGCGCCGTATTTCGGCAAGAACTCCTTTTTCTTGTCGGAGGAGAAGGCCTTGGTGTTCTTGTAGGCGGTGACGAGGTCGTCATAGCGCGTCAGGAACAGGCTGCCATTCGGCAGCCGCTTGATCGGTTCGTTCTCCCGCAGGGCGCGATAGGTCGGGTAGGGATTGACGTAGAATTCAGGCGTCAGCCGCTCCAGGTCGAAGCTTTCCGCCAGCGCTCGCGCATCCGCACTCATGCTGTCATACTCATTATGAAGGGCGATATGCCGTTTTTGGCCTTTCGCAAATTCCCACCCCGTCTAAAGTCCCGCCCGTTAGTTCTTGATCGAGCATGATCTTTTCGGGTCATGCTGTAGCCGACTGGAAACAAAAATGCACGCCCGTGCCGACGCCTCCCAAGAAAACCTGCAAGAACAAGCGGCTCAATGGCCCGAAGAAATCTTTGCGATCCTGCAGCGCTATGACGTGCGACAGGTTCCCTACGTGCCGGACGCCGGGCACTCGCAACTGATCCAGCGCGTGTTGGGCTCCTCCAATATGCGCGGCATTCCGCTCACCACGGAGGAAGAGGGCGTGGCGCTGCTCGCGGGCGCCTGGGCCGGCGGCCAGCGCGGCGTGCTCCTGATGCAGTCGAGCGGCGTCGGCAATTGCATCAACATGCTGTCGCTGACCCAGATCTACCGCTTTCCGTTCCTGACGCTCGTGACCATGCGCGGCGAATGGGGCGAGTTCAATCCCTGGCAGGTGCCGATGGGGTCGAGTACGCAGGGCGTCTTCGAATTGTCCGGCATCCGCGTATTGCGCGCCACCGAGCCCTCCGAGGTCAAGGAGGTGATGGAGGCGGCCGCAAGCCAAGCCTACAACGCCTGCACGCCCACCGCATTGTTGTTGTCGCAGCGCCTGATCGGCACCAAGGTTTTCGTGAAATGAGCAAAGCCAATCTTCTCGACCGCCGCCAGGTCGTCGACACGCTGCTGGCCGACCGCAAGGACGCGCTGGTCGTCGCGGGCCTTGGCGCCTCCACCTACGATCTCGCGGCCGCCGGCGATAATGCCCGCAACCTCTATCTCTGGGGCGCGATGGGCGGTGCCGTCATGATCGGTCTCGGGCTCGCGCTGGCGCAGCCGAAATTGCCGGTCGTCGTCGTCACCGGTGATGGCGAAATGCTGATGGGGATGGGAAGCCTCGCCACCGTCGGCCTGCAAAAGCCGAAGAACCTCACGATCCTTGTGCTCGACAACGAGGCCTATGGCGAGACCGGCGGGCAGGTGAGCCATACCTCCACGGCTGCCGATCTGGTCGGGGTCGCGCGGTCCTGCGGCATTCCGGACAGCAAGGCGATCTCGACGCTCGGCGAGATCGAGGCCTTCGCAAAGGTCATGCAGGACGTCACCAGCGGGCCGCGCTTTGCCAACGTCAAGATCGACGGCGCCAATCTCGAGCGCGTGCTCTCCAACCGCGACGGCATGTTCATCATGACGCGGCTGCGCGGCGCCCTCGGGCATGCGCCGATCTAGCGCACGGCGGTCTATCTCCTCATCCTGAGGGCTTGATCCTGAGGGCTTGCGCAGCAAGCGTCTCGAACCATGCGGGGACGCCGACAGAACCGCTATCTCCAGATTAGTTGCGGTGCAGCAAACAGCTTGACTTTTTGCGTAGGTGAGTGCTTACTCACAAGATGTCCACCTTACGCATGACCTCTGACCTCCGGCGGCAACTGATCCTGGGCGCCGCCAAGCGATGCTTCGCCCGCAACGGCTTCGCCGGCACCACGACCAGGAGCGTGGCGGCCGCTGCCGCCATTTCGGAAGCGCTGTTGTTCAAGCACTTCCCCTCCAAGGCCGCGCTTTATGCGGAGATATTAGCGGAAGAATGCGAGGCCGATCCGGTACTTGGGCACCTGCTCGGACAGGAGCCCTCCACCGCCGCGCTGGTGGAGTTGGTCCAGGGCATGGCCCGGCATTTTGTCCATCTTTCCGACGGGCCGGATCACGAGGAAGAAGCGCAGCGGCTACGGCTGATGGCGACCAGCCATCTCGAGGACGGCGAGTTCGCCCGCCTGCTCTATGCCAAGGTCGAGAAGCTGATCGGCGCGATGTTCACCGCCTCGCTCGAGGCCGCGATTGCTGCCGGCGACGCCGCGCGGCTCGCAGGCCCGCCGCTCAATCTGTTCTGGTTTGCCCACCACACCGCGCTGACCGCCGCGCTGACGCGGCTGCCCGCGGTGCCGTGTCTGGTGTACGGCGATGCCGCCGGTCTCGAACGCCAGCTTTGCGAATTTCTCCTCAGGGGAATCGGACTTAACGAAGCCGCAATTGCTGCGCATCTCACCCGCGAATTGACGCTGGCCCGGCCGCTGCCGGCTGCCGCAGAAAGTGCATGACAATGAATATTGCGACTGAACCCAAACTGGCGGGAAAACCGCTCGACGAGAAGGGCCGTCCGCGCCCGGCGCGCAAGGTGCTGTGGTTCCTGATCGTGGGATCGATACTTGCGGCGCTGGTCGGCGGCCTCGTCTGGTTCAACCATTTCCGCGGCCAGATGATCGCGCAGTTCTTCGCCAACAACAAGCCGCCGCCGGCGACCGTCAGCGTGGCCGAAGCGAAGTCCGAGGTGGTGCCGAACCTGTTGACCGCGGTCGGCGGGCTCGCCGCCGTGCATCAGGTCAACGTCACCTCCGATGTCTCCGGCCGTATCACCGACATCCTGTTCACACCCGGCTCGCATGTGAAGTCCGGCGCACCGCTGGTGCAGTTGTTCGACGCCCCCGACCAGGGCGACCTCGCGAACTTCAAGGCGCAGGCGACGGTGGCGCAACTGTCGCTCGACCGCGCCAAGCAACTCGCGGCGCGCCAGTTCGGGCCGCAGGCGACCGCCGACCAGGCCCAGGCCGCCTATGACCAGGCCTTGGCCGGCATCGCCAAGACCGAGGCGATCATCTCGCAGAAGCTGGTGCGGGCGCCATTCGAGGGCGATCTCGGCGTCCGCATGGTCGAGGTCGGACAGTTCCTGACGGCCGGCACGACCATCGTCTCGCTGACCGATCTGTCCGAGCTCTACGCCAACTTCACCGTCACCGAAAAGGATTCGGGGCAGCTCAAGGTCGGGCAGATCGTGCGCATCGCTGTCGACGCCTATCCGGGCAAGACATTCGAGGGCAAGATCACGACCATCGAGCCCCAGATCGTGTCCGATACGCGCAACATCCGCGTGCAGGCGACGCTCGCCAATCCCGATCACATCCTGAAACCCGGCATGTTCGCAACCACGACCGTGGTGCTGCCGGAGAAGCCGCCGGTCATCACCGTTCCCGAGACGGCGGTGGACTACACGCTCTATGGCGACTCGGTGTTCCTGATCACCGAGAAGAAGGAGGCCGACGGCAAGACCACGCTGACCGCCGTACGCACCTTCGTGCAGACCGGGGACCGGGTCGACGGACGCGCCGAAATCGTCAAGGGCCTGAAGCCCGGTGACCGCGTCGTTGCGGTCGGCCAGCTCAAGCTGCAATCGGGCTCGGCGGTCGCGATCTCGACCGACCCGACGCCGCCGATCCCGGCCCAGCCGCCGCGTTACTGAAATCGACCGGGAGCATGACCGCGGAAGGTCATGCTCCCCTGAAAAATCCAGATCAAAGAGAGCGCCGCGATGGCCTTCACCGATATTTTCATCAAGCGTCCGGTGCTGTCGGTCGTCGTCAGCCTGCTGATCCTGCTGATCGGCCTGCGCGCGGCCGCCGTGCTGCCGATCCGGCAATATCCGAAATTGTCGAACACGGTCGTCAACGTCACGACCGTCTATCCTGGCGCGTCCGCCGCTCTGATCCAGGGCTTCATCACCACCCCGATCGAGCAGGCGGTGGCCTCGGCCGAGGGCGTCGACTACATTACCTCGTCCTCGGTGCTCGGCACCTCGACGATCCAGGTCTACATCAAGCTGAATTTCGATCCGAACCAGGCGCTGACCGAGGTGCTGGCCAAGGTCAACTCGGTCAAATATCTGATCCCGAAGGAGTCGAACGACCCGATCGTCACCAAGACGACCGGCCAGACCACCGCGGTGATGTATCTCGGCTTCTCAAGTGACGAGCTGTCCGGCAGCGCGATCTCGGACTACCTGACGCGCGTGGTGCAGCCGGTGCTGTCGACGGTGGATGGCGTGGCGTCGGCCGACATCCTCGGCGGCCAGACCTTTGCGATGCGGCTCTGGCTCGATCCCGTGAAGATGGCCGGGCGCAGCATCTCGCCGGGCGACGTGCAGGCGGCGATCCAGGCCAACAATTTCCAGGCGGCGGCGGGCCAGGCCAAGGGATTCTTCATCGTCTCCAACGTCTCGACCAATACCGACTTGCGGAACGTCGAGCAATTCAAGCGCATGATCGTCAAGTCCAAGGACGGCGGCTTCGTGCGCATGGAGGACATCGCAACCGTCGAGCTCGCCGCGCAAAGCTCGGATGCGAGCGTCGCCTTCAACGGCGAGCACGCGATCTTCATCGGCGTGCAGGCGACCCCGCAGGGCAATCCGCTGACGCTGGTCAAGGGCGTGCGCGCGCTGTTTCCCGAGCTCGAACGCAATTTGCCGCCGTCGATGAAGATGAAGGTGGCTTACGATTCCACCAAGTTCATCCAGTCCTCGATCGACGAGGTCGAGAAGACGCTGGGCGAAGCGGTGCTGATCGTCGTGGTCGTCATCTTCCTGTTCCTGGCCTCGTTCCGCTCGGTCATTATTCCTGTCGTCACCATTCCGCTGTCGCTGATCGGCGTCTGCTCGCTGATGCTGATCGCGGGATTCACCTTCAACCTGCTGACGCTGCTCGCGATGGTGCTGGCGATCGGTCTCGTGGTCGACGACGCCATCGTGGTGGTGGAGAACATCCATCGCCATCTCGAAGAGGGCATGCCGCCGGTGCAGGCGTCGCTGAAAGGCGCGCGCGAGATCGTCGGCCCCGTCATCTCGATGACCATCACGCTCGCGGCCGTGTACGCCCCGATCGGCTTCCTCGGCGGCCTGACCGGCTCGCTGTTCCGCGAATTCGCCTTCACGCTCGCTGGCTCGGTGATCGTGTCCGGCGTGATCGCGCTGACGCTGTCGCCGATGATGTGCTCGGTATTCCTGAAGAATACGGAAGAGGGACGCTTTGCCAGGCTCGTCAGCCGCGTGTTCGGCGCGATCACCCGCTGGTACGGCCGCAAGCTCGACCGCTCGCTCGACTATCGCCCGGTGACGCTGCTGTTCGCGGTGACGATCCTCGGCCTCGTCGGCTTCCTGTGGATGCACACCTCCAAGGAGCTCGCGCCCGAGGAAGACCAGGGCATCGTGTTTGCGGTGATCAAGGGACCGAAATACGCCAACATCGACTATCTCGATTTCTACGGCGAGAAGCTCGACAACGCGTTCACGAAGTTTCCCGAGACCGACCTGCGCTTTGCGCTCAACGGCATCAACGGCCCGCAGAACGGCATCGCCGGCATGCTTCTCAAGCCGTGGGACGAGCGCAAGCGCTCATCGATCCAGCTGAAGCCGCTGGTCCAGGCCGAAATATCGAAGATCGAGGGCGTGCAGGCGTTTGCCTTCAACCTGCCGCCGCTGCCCGGCGGACCGGGCGGTCTGCCGGTGCAGATGGTGATCAACTCGACCTCGGGCTTCCAGGCCGTCTATGAGCAGATGGAGAAGCTGAAGGACGCCGCGCGCAAGAGCGGTCTCTTCATCGTCTCCGACAGCGACCTCGCGTTCAATCAGCCGGTGGTGCGGGTCAAGGTCGATCGTTCGAAGGCGAGCGATCTCGGCATCACCATGGCCAACATCGGCAACACGCTTGCGACCCTGCTCGGCGGCAACTACGTCAACCGCTTCAATCTGGAAGGGCGTTCCTACCAGGTGATCCCGCAGGTGCCGCGCGGCATCCGCCTATCGCCGGAAGCGCTCGGCGGCTACTATGTGCCGACCAATACGGGCCAGCAGGTGCCGCTGTCGACCGTGGTGTCGATCGAGACCGGCACGGATCCCAACTCGCTCACGCACTACAACCAGCTCAACTCCGCGACCTTCCAGGCGGTGCCGATGCCCGGCGTGACCGTCGGCCAGGCCGTCGACTTCCTCGAAGGCGAAGCCAAGAAGATGCCGGCGGGCTTCAGCCACGACTATCTCGCCGATAGCAGGCAATATGTGCAGGAAGGCAACCAGCTCGTGATCACGCTGGGCTTTGCGATCATCATCATCTTCCTGGTGCTGGCGGCGCAGTTCGAGAGCCTGCGGGACCCGCTGGTGATCATGGTTTCCGTGCCGATGGCGATCGTGGGCGCCCTGATTCCGCTGTTCTTCGGCGTCGCGACCATGAACATCTATACCCAGGTAGGCCTGTTGACCCTGGTCGGCCTGATCACCAAGCACGGTATCCTGATGGTGGAGTTCGCCAACGAGTTGCAGCTCAACGAGGGGCTCGACAAGCGTTCGGCGATCGAGATGGCCGCCCGCATCCGCCTTCGTCCGATCCTGATGACGACGGCGGCGATGGTGACCGGCCTGATCCCGCTGCTGACGGCGAGCGGCGCCGGCGCGGCCAGCCGCTTCTCGATCGGTCTCGTCGTGGTGGCGGGCATGTCGATCGGCACACTGTTCACGCTGTTCGTGCTGCCCGCCGTCTATGTGACGCTGGCGACCGACCATCAGGCGACGGCCTCCTCCGAAAGGACTAAACAGATCGCCGAATACGATCTCGGCCGGCAGCAGCTGAAGCCGACCTGAGGCTGGATTTAAGGGCTTTTTCCACGGCGGCGGGGTTTTCTCGCCGCCGTTGTCGTTATTGACCTGCGTGATTTACCCTCCGCAGGTTCTGCCGCACTGCGGCAAGAGACAAGTCCGCGCCTTCTTGCTAAACAAAGCGCGCGATGACCCTGTCCGCCCACCCCGATACGCCTCAAGGCCGTACGCTCGCGGGTCCGCCCGTATCGGGCGCAGAGGCGGCGTCAAACCCGTCGCGGACGCGGGTCCGCAGCCGTCTCTTCACCAAATATGTCGCGCTGTTCGTGGCGGTGGTCGCCGTCGCGCTGCTGTCCAACGGCATTTTTGAGGTCTTTTTCTATTATCGCGAGCACAAGGCCGCGCTGATCCGGATCCAGCACGAGCAGGCCGAGGCGGCGGCCGCCAAGATCAGCCAGTTCGTCAAGGAAATCGAGAGCCAGCTCGGCTGGACCACGCAGCTTCCCTGGTCGGCCGCTTCGCTGGATAACCGGCGCTTCGACGCGCTCCGGTTGCTGCGGCAGGTGCCGGCCATCACCGAGCTCGCCCAGATCGACTCGACCGGTCATGAGCGGCTGCGGGTGTCGCGGCTTGCGATGGACGTTCTCGACAGCGGGCTCGATCTCTCCAAGGACCCGAAATTCACCGAAGCCGTCGCGCACAAGGTCTATTACGGACCGATCTATTTCCGGCGCGAGTCCGAGCCCTACATGACGCTTGCGATCGCCGGCACCCGCAAGGATGCCGGTGTCAGCATCGCCGAGGTCAATCTGAAGCTGATCTGGGACGTCGTTTCCCAGATCAAGGTCGGCGAGCACGGCCATGCCTATGTGGTCGGTTCGCAGGGGCGGCTGATCGCGCATCCCGACATCAGCCTGGTGTTGCGCAACACCGACATGTCGAAGCTCGTGCAGGTGAAGGCGGCGCTGGACGAGCAGGCGGCGCTCGCAGAGCAGGCGGAGCAGGCAGCCGCGGCGCAGGGGGCGCAGACCGCGTCCGGCGGCGGGCGGCCGATGCCGGCGCCACTGCGGAACATGAATCCCAACATGGACTCCCTGCAGGGCGAGCTCAACATCCAGGGACAGGAGGTGCTGACGGCTTACGCGCCGATCATGCCGCTGCGCTGGATCATGTTTGTCGAGCTGCCGCAACAGGAAGCCTACGCCTCGCTTTACGCGGCGCTGCAGCGGCTTGCGATCGTGCTGCTGGCGGCCTCGATCTTCGCGGTGCTGGCCGGAATCTTCCTCGCGCGCCGCATGGTCGGGCCGATCCAGGCGCTGCGTGCCGGCGCCGAGCGCATCGGCGGCGGAGATTTCGCCCAGCGCATCGCGATCAAGACGGGGGACGAGCTGGAAGGCCTCGCCAATCAGTTCAACGACATGGGCGCGCGCCTGCAGGAATCCTACGCCGACCTCGAGAACAAGGTCGAGCAGCGCACGGCGGAACTGACGGAATCGCTGGAGCAGCAGACCGCGACGTCCGAGGTTCTCGAGGTCATCAGCTCCTCGTCGGGCGAGCTGAAGCCGGTTTTCGACAAGATGCTTGAGAACGCGACGCGCATCTGCGGCGCCAAATTCGGAACCATGACGTTGTACCAGGACGGCGGTTTCCGCACGGTCGCCCTCTACAACGCGCCCAAGGTCTATTCGGATACCCAGCTTCACAAGGTCATTCATCCGCACCCGGAAAGCGGGCTCAGCGCAATCGCGAAGACGCACGAGCCCGTTCACGTCGCCGACATCAGGGCCGAGCCGCCCTATATCGAAGGCAATGCGCACGTCCGTGCACTGGCTGACCTTGCGGGCGCCCGGACACTGGTACTCGTTCCCATGCTCAGGGAAAACGAGCTGGTCGGGACCATCACCATTTTCCGCCAGGAGGTGAAGCCCTTCACGGATAAGCAGACCGAGCTTGTGGCAAACTTCGCCAGCCAGGCGGTGATCGCGATCGAGAATGCGCGGTTGTTGAAGGAACTGCGTCAGCGCACGGACGATCTGAGCGAATCGCTGGAGCAGCAGACCGCGACGTCGGAAGTGCTGCAGGTCATCTCGTCGTCCCAGGGCGACTTGAAGCCGGTCTTCCAGACCATGCTTGAGAGTGCCACACGCGTTTGCGGCGCGAATTTCGGCACGATGAATTTGTGGGACGGAGAAAAATACAACATCGTTGCCGATCATAACATTCCGCCGGAGTTCTCGGCCTACCGGCATCGTGCGCCCATCGTTCCGCAGCCGGGAACGTCGCTCGCGATCATTGCTGAAACGCATCGGGCGGTTCAGGTTCCCGACCTGAGGGACAGCCCAGGGTACAAGGCCGGTGTTCCCAATGTTATTGGGCTGGCCAATGTTGCAGGCGCCCGGACTATCCTGGTCGTGCCCATGCTGAAGGAAGACGAGCTGTTGGGGGCGATCACGATTATTCGCCAGGAAGTGCGCCAGTTCACAGACAAGCAGGTCGCGTTGGTGGAAAACTTCACCAAGCAGGCCGTGATCGCGATCGAGAATGCGCGGCTGCTGAATGAATTGCGTGACCGTACCGATGAGCTGTCCCGATCGCTGGACGATCTGCGCACCGCGCAGGACCGTCTGGTGCAAACCGAGAAGCTGGCCTCGCTCGGCCAGCTCACGGCCGGCATTGCCCACGAGATCAAGAATCCGCTGAACTTCGTCAACAATTTCTCCGCGCTGTCGGGCGAGCTGATCGACGAGCTGAACGACGTGCTGAAAACCACCGGGATGGACGACAAGACCCGCGAGGAGATCGAAGAGCTCACGCATATGCTCAAGGGCAATCTCGAGAAGGTCGTGCAGCACGGCAAGCGCGCCGACTCGATCGTGAAGAATATGCTGCTGCATTCGCGCGAGGGTTCGGGCGAGCATCGGGACGCCGACATCAACGCCATTGTCGAGGAAAGCCTCAACCTCGCCTATCATGGCGCACGCGCTGAGAGGAGCGGCTTCAACATCACGCTCAAGCGCGACCTCGATCCCGAGGCCGGCATGATCGATCTCTATCCGCAGGAAATCACGCGCGTTTTTCTCAACCTGATTTCAAATGGATTCTATGCCGCCACCAAGCGCAAGGAGACGGCGAACGGCGATTTCGAGCCGACCCTGAGCGCGAGCACGAAAAGCCTGGGCAACCGGGTCGAAATCCGGATTCGCGACAAC
>Ga0207707_10001897_pt1 | contig 19031 bp, 16 predicted proteins | sample KBSC83BmetaG_FD_184336 | JGI IMG/M metagenome (GOLD analysis project Ga0207707, IMG submission 184336) | Corn rhizosphere microbial communities from Kellogg Biological Station, Michigan, USA - KBS C8-3B metaG (SPAdes) (version 2) | ecosystem: Host-associated > Plants > Roots > Rhizosphere ...
CTGCTTCATCATGGTGATGGCGTTCACGCCGGCCGGCTGATTGAAGATCGGCTTCCAGTTCTTGTCGAACCAGCCCTCTCCTATCGCATTGAGGTACCAGTGCGTCTCGTTCAGGCAGCCGTCGACAGGTTTCAATGTCATGACGGTTCCGGAGACGCGGCCCTGATGCAGCTTCTTCGCAGCTTCCAGATATTCCGGCATCGTCTTTGGGAGCGCCAGGCCGTTCTCCTTGAACAGATCCTCACGGTAGAAGAACATCTCCGTGTTGGTCAGGATCGGCATCGAGTAGATGTGACCATTGTAGCTGATGGAGTCGATGACCGACTTGGGGTAGTCATCGAGCTTGAACTCATCCTTGTGCTTTGCCCAGAGATCATCCAGCGGCTCCAGCCAGCCGCTGGCCGCGAATTTCTGCATGGTGGTATCGTTGAGGTAGGCGACGTCGATGGCGTCGGAGCGGGCCGACATCGTGATCGAGGCCAACTCGACTTCCTTGTCGATCGGCATCAGCTCGACCGAAACCTGGCCCTCGGGAAGCGCCTTCTTCATCTGGTCCGTGTAATATTCCAGGGCCGGCTGACGATGGCTGATGACACGGATGGGCCCTGCCGCGTAGGCGCGCTGCACATAGGGAGCCAAGGCCGTTGCTGCGGCCGCTCCCATGAAGGACCTGCGCGTAAGTGTTTTCCGGCTCATATGACTTCCTCCCTTTTTTGCTAGAACTAGTATGAAATCGAGCCGTTCTCAAAACGAAAAACGCCGAACTTGAGGATTTCAAGCTCGTCGCTGAAAGGCGGTCTTCAATCCGCCGATTTCAACAAAGGTGATCGCTCATTGCCTCAACAAATGCAATCGTCAGGTCGATGAGGCCCTTATCGAGCGGAGGAGCTTGCGAGGAAACCTTTGCGATGACGAGTTCGTTTGCCTTGTCGACAAAGACGTTCTGACCGTAGACACCCAGCCCCAGTGCAATGTCTCTTTCTCGGAGAATGTACCACTTGTTGCGATAGTGCATCGCACGATCACCAAAATAGGAAATCAGGTCGCCAGCCGCCCAAGCTTTCGGATCGCCGCCACCTGACATGTCTTCGATCCAGTTGGCAGGGATGATCGGCGTGTCGTTTCGGCGGCCGTTCTGCACGATCAACTGGCCGACGCGGGCGAGATCCATCGTTGTGGTGCAGATACCACCAGCACAGCGAGGCGCTCCAAGGCGATCGACGGTAATGTAAGCGGGGCATTGGGCACCCATTGGCTGCCACAGCAGGGTGCTCAGGAGATCGGCAAATCGGATGCCGCCTGCCCGCTCGAGTATCCAACCCAACAGGTCGGTATTGGTCGAAACATAGTGGAATGGCCCGCCGTCAGGCCCATTCCGCTCCTTCAGACTGGCGAGGAATGTACGAAGATCGTTTGGGCGCTCCCCCGGACCCAAAGGGTTCCAATTCGTGGACTTGCGGTATTCGACAATCGGCCCTGAGGTCGCGAGATAGTTCTCATCGAAATCAAGTCCGACTCGCATATCAAGCACGTGGCGCACCGTCGCGTCGGAATATACCGAATCCTTGAGCTCCGGGATAATCGAAACAACCTCTTGCTCGGGATCGAGCTTGCCCTGCTCGATGAGGATGCCGGCAACAATCGCAGTCAGCGATTTCGAGACGGACATGAGAATATGTGGCGTGCTCGAAGTCATTCCGTTGTCGTAATGCTCGAGAACGACCTTGCCCCCGTGCAAAATGACCAGACCATCGGTGTCGGTCTCGTCCAGGAATTTATCGATGCTGTACTGCTTGCCGCCGTGCTCGAAGCGAAACGAAGAGAAATCCTTCGGCTCGGACGCCAGCTTCCAAACATCGCTTGGCGCGTTGGGAATGTCTGCCGACGGCACGATTTCTCGCACGTGCTGAAAGGCCCATCTGCTATAGGGAGCAGTTCGCCAATTTGCCAAGGTCACCAGATCGGTTTGGGCTGAAGGGAAGCCCGACATGAGTGTAGAGGACAAAGGGTGGTCTCCAGGAGGACGGCGAGATAAGGGGCGAGAAAGACGAGCTGCACCCCGTGGTTTCTTCATATGACAAGGCGGCACTCCGGGGAATGCCGCCTTACATCTTTCACGCGGTTAGCGCGTCATTGCGAGCGGTCGAACTAGAGCGCGATGAGATTAGGATGAATCATCATCGCGCTCTAGATTCTTGTTTGCGCATGATCTTTTCGGAAAACCGCAAGACACTTTTCCGGATCATGCGCTAGGCCGCTTTCTTGATGAGGCCGAGTTGCGTCAAGGCTGCGACGCCGTCGTCGAGGCCGATTTCCTCGAGGATTTTGCCATCCTTGAGCCTCAGCACAGTCGTTCCCGTGAACGTCATCTTGCGGCCGGTGTTGGCCGGCAGACCTCCAGCCAGGAAGTCACCGAAAGCGGGGCCGGTATGCGTTCCGCCTCCCGCCCAACGAGCGACGACGTAGTCGCCTTCCGCGATCAGGTCGGCTACGCCCCAGAAGTTGAGATCCGGGAACGCCTCCCTGAAGTCGGTCATGAAGGCCTTGATGTCATCGCGGCCACGGCGGGGTTCGTGCAGCGAGTAGTGCAACAGCATGTCGGGTGCCGCGAGTTCGTCCACGATATTCAGGTCGCAGGTCTTGCCCCAGAGCTCCGTAAACCAGCGACCGACGATGGCCTTGTTGTCATCTTCCTTAGACATGTCTTCATCTCTCCGTTTGTCACAGGAAGCATCAAGCTTCCGGCATGGACGCTAGACGGACGGCATTGCAGCAACGCTCCGTTTCTTGCCGGCGTATCCAAATCTTCGGTCGCCCCGTCAGGAATTGACCAACTCGGCCGTGCGGGACCTCGCGATGTCGGGCATCCGGTAAAGTTCTTCGGGAATCCTCGCGAGAGTCGAGTCATGAACCTCGTCACCGACGCCGTAGTATCGCTGGAAGCTCATGATTAGTGGCCTCCACTTGTCGGGGTCGACCCGGTTGGGCAAACCATCCATCATGATGTCTGGATGAGTGTGAACGCGCGTCACGCGGACTTCGAAGCTGACGATCCTGCCGCGGGTGACATCATCGTCTTCCATGAGATCGTGTTTCGCGGCAACGACGGCTTCCATTTGGACCGGGCATTCCAGGACGCGCGGCGGCGCCACCGTCAGTGAGGGAACAGGCGTCAGCCCAGCCGTCTCAAACTTGCGCTTTTCGTAGGTATAGCCCCTGGCCAGCTTCCCGGCGGGAACCGGATTGCTGCCGGTGAGGCACGCCAGACGATTGACCGCCGCGACATTGTCCACCGACGGCAGGTTCAGAACGCACTGGCCGGTGCGGATCATGTTTAACGTGGTCTTGGAGAGCGCATTCAAACCGAGGATGCAACGCCAGCCCAGCCAGAATGCCGACGACATGGGGGCGAGATTGGCCGAGCCGTCCTCGTTTACAGTACTGATCAGCACGACCGGCGTGCCGAAATAGAGGATGGATGGCTCGCTGACGATATGGGGGGCATTCATTTCCTGGCGTCTCCTTCGGGTGAGGACGGAAGATTGACAGGAGGGCCCCGGACAAGAACTCCGCTTTTTGCTTTGAAATCGAGAAAGGCCGGCGGACGAACAGCGTGGCCTTTCGAATTCGAGGGTGCATCAAGCGCTCCGGCGCGATCGGTAGCGTGCCTGGCCATGTTGCGCGCCGGCCGGGCTCGGGCCTGCCTTCACATCGCCTTGCGGCGACTACGCCTCAGCTGCCTCGCGGGCGACAAGCTCGCGCTTGCGCTCGACCCCCAGGCATAACCGGATAATGCGCCGTCATTGCGCACGACCCGGTGACAGGGGATCGCAACCGCGATGTTGTTTGCGGCGCAAGCGCTGGCCACGGCGCGAACGGCTTTCGGCGCTCCAATCCTGCGAGCGATTTCCGAATAGGAGGAGGTTTGCCCAACCGGGATAGCCTGCAGAGCTTGCCACACGCGTCGCTGAAACGCCGTGCCGCGTACGTCGAGGGGAAGGTTCAGACCGATTTGCGGTGTCTCGACGAAACCAACCACCCGGACGACCATGGACTCATATTCCTTGTCGCCGCCGACCAACCGCGCCTTCGGAAAACGATCCTGAAGATCGCGCACAAGCTCATCCGGATCGTCGCCGATCAGGATCGACGCCACACCCTTGTCGCTTGACGCCACCAATATGGCTCCTAACGAGGATTGTCCCACCGCGAACCGGATGTCTTCATTCGCTCCTCCGGCGCGATATTGCGTGGGCGTCATGCCGAGCATGTCCCTGGATTTTTCGTAGAAGCGGCCGCTGGAGTTGAATCCCGCATTGTACATGGCGTCCGTGACGCTGTGCCCTCTGGTGAGCCCATCGCGGACGCGGGAAGCCTGACGGGCCTCGGCATAATCCTTCGGGGTCAGGCCCGTTACGCTTTTGAACAAGCGATGGAAGTGGCTGATGCTCAGATTGGCCGCCTGCGCGAGCCCCTTCAATGACGGGATTTCTTCGCTCTCTTCGATCAGGCGGCACGCCCTGGCGACGATCGCCGCGTTCTCGATATCGGCTGACGGACCATCCGGATTGCAGCGCTTGCACGGCCGAAAGCCGGTCGCTTTCGCTTCGGCCAGCGAACCGTGAAGACCGACATTCCCCGGATTTGCGGCTCTCGAAGGGCACGACGGTCGGCAATAGACCCCGGTGGTCGCAACCGAGTACCAGAATTGGCCGTCGGCCGAACGGTCGCGCGCCAGGACGCGCGCCCAGCGTGGATCGGTTTCAACCGCCGCCTCTGGTCGAATACACGCGGCTTGCGATCCCGCAGTCATTTTCGTTCCTTCGTCAGTCCTGAGCCTCGATCGGAGCCTCCGATCATCTCGATCGCGCTTTTTTGGCGCCGGGACCACCCGTTTTCCGTCCCGGAGCCGCGGTCGGCTTTCTTGCGGGATGAAGATAGCGAATGTCTGGCTGACTCGGAGGATTCCAACCGCGACATTCCCGTTTCGTAAAGGCTCTATGAGTGATTCCCGCTCCTGAACGGCGGTTTGCGCGGTGCTCAAAATCCGCAACGCTTTCGTTAAACGGATAGACAGCCGACCGCACCTGTCGGATGCTCGCGTCCTATCCAGCAGGAGAAGGGCATCATGGCGACACTGGAAAAAGGCATCACCCCGAGCGGCCAGGGGTATCGCGGCAAGACCTGGAATATCCTGGGGCAGGTCTACTTTCCGAAGGCCGTGACCGACTCCACCTTCGCCTTCGAGACCAACAGCGATCCCGGACAGTTCGTGCCTGTGCATGTCCACCCGACCCAGGACGAGTTCATCCTGGTGCAGGAAGGCACGCTCGACCTCAAGCTCGACGGCGTCTGGGTCAAGGCGCAGGCCGGCGATCTCGTGCGCATGCCGCGCGGCATCCCGCACGGCTATTTCAACAAATCCGACAAGCCCGCTCGCGCCCTGTTCTGGGTTTCGCCGATGCAGAAACTCGAGGCACTGTTCGACAAGCTGCACAATCTCACCGACCCCGCGGAAGTCGTGCGCATCTCCGCCGATCACGAAGTGAATTTCCTGCCGCCCGAAGCCAACGACTAGGCCAACACACCGAGCGTTGATCGGCGTCTGTGGGATATCCTTCCCCGCGGACGCCTCAGGCGTGAAGCATCACTGCGTCCGGATTGGATTGTCCTTCAGACCGTTGTTGTCATAGGCCTTGCGTATCGTGCCGTCGGTCAAGGCGTCCGTCATGAACTTCCTGACGAAGGCAGACGACTGGGGATGGCCGAGCGGGACCGCAACCGCGGTGACAGTCTTCTTGAAAGTCTCGTCCAGCACCCTGGTGCCCGGAATCTTCTTTGACAGCGCGTTGAGCTGGTCGCGCGACAGCGCGAATGCGTCGACCTCGCCATTCTTCAACAGGTTGAAGATTTCGTCATAGGTCTGGTAGCCCGTCACCCTGGCGTTCTTCAGATGCGCCTGCGCGCCGCGCATGGTCGTGGTGTTGTTGACGGCGGCCACCTTGACGCCGGCCTGGTCGAGCGACGCAAAATCCTTGATCGGCGAACCGGCCTTGACGATGTAGGTCGCATCCGCGACCTCGTAGACCGGCCCGAACGACATTTTGGTTTCGCGCTCCGGGTCCTGCGGCAGGAACGTCACGTCCCAGGCGCCCTTCGACGCGGCGTCCGTGATCTGGCCGGAGTTCGGATAGGCCACGTATTCCACGGGCACGCCGAGCTGCGCCGCCATCGCCTTCCCCAGATCGACGGGTACCCCGACATAGGCGCCGGATTCGTTCTTGTTGGACCAGAAGGCGCCGCCGGCCGCGCTGATCCCGATCGCCACCCGCAATTTCCCGGTCGGCGCGATTTCGCTCTTCAAGTCATCCGCGTTCGCAGGCATCGCCATCATCGCGACACCCAGGACAAGACCGGCAAGCCCGGGTAGAGATCGACAGGACATTTCATTTCCTTCCCCGATTTTTCTTTCTCTTCATTCTCTTTTCGCAGGCCTGCTTCCCGCCTGCCTCATCATATTGTCGTCGATCGAAACAGGCGTTGGAAGCGCAAATTCCCTATCGAAGGATAAAATTGTCACACCCATGTTCATGGGATATCGCGCTGCAATGCGCGGCTTATGGTCTTGCGGCTCTCGGGTTCCACTGAGGGCGGATTGTTGCTATTGAAGCAACCGGAATGCCTGCGCGCAGGCGATGAAATATGGGGCGATGCCATGAAGCCAGTACGTCCGATTCAACCCGGGCTGATTGACGACAGGCGTCATTTGCCGCGGGCTGCGCTTGCCGCGCTGACTTGCATCGTGCTCGCCGGCTGCGAGCAGAACGCCTATGTGCCGCCGCCGCCGCCCAAGGTCGAAGTCGCCAATCCCGCGCAGCGGCCGATCACGCGCTATCTGGAGGCGACGGGAAATACCGCGGCGATCAAGTCCGTCGATCTCGTGGCGCGGGTCCAGGGCTTTCTGGCGTCGCGCGACTACAAGGACGGCACCTTCGTGAAGGAAGGCACGACGCTGTTCACGATCGAGCCCGAGACCTACAAGCTGAAGCTCGACCAGGCGCAGGCGGCACAGGCCGGCGCTGAGTCCTCGCTGAAGCAGGCCGAGGCTGACTTCAAGCGGCAGAGCGATCTCGTCGCGCGGCAGGCGGTGTCGCAGGCAACCCTCGATACGTCGACCTCGACGCGCGACAACGCGCAGGCCAATCTGCAGCAGGCGCAGGCCAACACCCGGATCGCACAGGTCAACTACGGCTATACCAAGGTGACGGCGCCGTTCGACGGAATCGTCACCGCGCACATGGTGTCGGTCGGCGAACTCGTCGGCGTCACCTCGCCGACCCAGCTCGCCACCATCGTCGCGCTCGATCCGATCTACGTGAACTTCAATGTCAACGAGCAGGACGTCATACGCGTCCGTGCCGAAGCGCGCCGTCGCGGCATCGCACCGGGCGAATTGACCAAGCTTCCGATTCAGATCGGCCTGCAGACCGAGACCGGCTATCCGCATCAGGGCAACCTCGATTACGCCTCGCCTACGCTCAACCAGTCGACGGGAACGCTGCCGGTTCGCGGTGTGATCCCCAATCCCGACCGTGTGCTCCTGCCCGGCTATTTCGTGCGCGTGCGCGTGCCCGTCGAGGAGCAGAAGGACGCGCTGCTGGTGTCCGACACGTCCCTCGGCAGCGACCAGGGCGGCCGCTATGTGCTGGTGGTGAACGGTCAGAACACGGTCGAGCAGCGCCACGTCCGGGCCGGTCAACTCGAGGACGGCGGTTTGCGCGTGATCGAGGAGGGCCTCAAGTCCGACGACCGCGTCGTGGTCGCCGGGCTGTTGCGCGCCATCCCCGGCCAGAAGGTCGACCCGCAACTGCAGAAGATCGATGCGCCTGCCGCAGCCGCCAAATAGGAGCGGGCCATGATCTCCAAATTCTTTATCGAGCGGCCGGTTCTCTCCAACGTCATCGCACTGCTGATGATCCTGATCGGCGGCGTCTCGCTGTTCAACCTGGCGGTCGCGCAGTATCCGGACGTGGTGCCGCCGACCGTGCAGGTGACGACACGTTATCCGGGCGCCAGCGCCAAGACCGTGGTCGAGACCGTGGCTCTGCCGATCGAGCAGCAGGTCAACGGCGTAGAGGACATGCTCTACATGCAGTCCTACGCCGCTTCCGACGGCACCTATTCACTGACCGTCACCTTCAAGATCGGCACCGACCTCAATTTTGCGCAGGTGCTGGTGCAGAACCGCGTCTCCAGCGCGCTCGCACAACTGCCGGCGTCGGTGCAGAATCAGGGCGTCACGGTCCAGAAGAAATCGACATCGATCCTGCTCTTTGTCACGCTGACCTCGCCCGACAAGAAGTACGACAGCCTCTATCTGAGCAACTACGCCACCATCAATATCCGCGACGAGCTGTCGCGCGTGCCGGGCGTCGGCAACGTCACGGTGTTCGGCGCCGGGCAATACTCCATGCGCATCTGGCTCGATCCAAACAAGCTGCAGGCGCGCAACCTGATGCCGCAGGACGTCATCCAGGCGGTCCAGCAGCAGAGTCAGCAGGTCACCGCGGGCCAGGTCGGAACGCCGCCGACGCCGCCCGGCCAGGCCTTCCAGGTCACCCTCAATGTCAACGGCCGCCTCGATGATCCCAATCAGTTCGAGGACATCATCGTCAAGACCGGCAGCAATGGCGACGTGACGCGGGTGCGCGACGTCGGCTCGGTCGAGTTGGGAGCGCAGACCTACAGCCAGATATTCTCGCTCAACAACCAGCCTGCCACCGGCATCGGCGTATTCCAGTCGCCCGGCGCCAATGCGCTCGAGGTCGAGCATGCCGTCGAGAAGAAGATGGCGCAGCTCTCGCGCAGCTTCCCGGAAGGCATCAAATACGACACCCCGTTCGACACCACCAAATTCGTCAACGCCTCGATCAACGAGGTCTACAAGACCTTGATCGAGGCGGGCCTGCTCGTGCTGGTCGTGATCCTGGTGTTCCTGCAGGACTGGCGCGCCATGCTGGTCCCGGCGACCACCGTCCCCGTCACCATCATCGGCGCGTTCGCGGCGATGGCGGCGCTCGGCTTCACCATCAACCTGTCGACGCTGTTTGCCATCGTGCTCGCGATCGGCATCGTGGTCGACGACGCCATCGTCGTGGTCGAGGGCGCCGCCCACAACATCGAGCAGGGCATGAGTGGCCACGACGCCGCAATCAAGGCGATGGATGCGCTGTTCGCGCCGATCGTCGGCATCACGCTGGTGCTGATCTCGGTGTTCCTGCCGGCGTCGTTCCTGCCGGGGCTGACCGGGCGCATCTACGCCCAGTTCGCGCTGGTGATCGCGGCCACGGCGCTGCTCTCGGCCATCAACGCCGCGACGCTGAAGCCGACGCAATGCGCGCTGTGGCTGCGCCGGCCGGTGCCACCCGAACAGCGCAACGTCTTCTACCGCGGCTTCAACAAGGTCTATAACGGCGTGGAGCGCGGCTATGTGCGGCTGATCGGGCGGCTCGCGAGCCACGCCACCACGTCCGTGGTCGTCGCGCTGATTTTGATCGCGGTCGGGTTCTGGGGGCTGTCGCGGGTGCCGACCGGCTTCCTGCCGATCGAAGACCAGGGCTACCTGATCGCCGCGGTGCAATTGCCCGATGGTGCAGCGCTCGGCCGAACCCAGAAGGTGCTCGACAAGGTCAGCGACATCGTCGGCAAAGCTCCGGGCGTAGAGCAGGTCATCACCATTGCCGGCATCTCCGCGCTCGACAACAGCGCGAGTCTGGCCAATGCCGGCGTCGCCTACATCATCCTGAAGGACTGGGACTCGCGGGGTCCCGGCGAGGACCTGCGCTCGCTGGTGTACGGACTGAACGACAAGGTTTCGACCATCCTGGAGGCACGCACGCTGGTGCTGCCGCCGCCGCCGATTCAAGGCATCGGCAATGCGGCCGGCTTTGCGATGCAGGTCGAGCTGCGCGACGGCAACAGCGATTTCGGCAAGCTGCAGGCGATCACCGGCGAAATGGTACGGAACGCGCAGGGCCAAAGCGCGCTGCAGCGCGTGCAGTCGCCGTTCCGCGCCACGGTGCCGCAATTCGATGTCGTGGTCGACCGCGTCAAGACCCAGACGCTGCACGTCACCACGGACCAGATTTTCTCGACGCTGTCCTCCTATCTCGGCTCGTCCTATGTCAACCAGTTCGACAAGTTCGGCCATGTGTTCCAGGTCTATGCGCAGGCGGATTCGAAATACCGGCTATCCTTGCGCGACATCGCCAACATGATGGTGCGCAACCAGAACGGCGACATGATCCCGATCGGCACGGTGGCCAAGATCACGCCGACCGTCGGTCCGTCGCTGATCAGCCTCTACAACCTCTATCCATCGGCCACCATCGTCGGCCTGCCGGCGCAGGGCTACAGCTCCGGCGAGTCGCTGAGCCTGATGGAGCAGATCGCCAACCAGACCCTGCCGCCAGGCACGGGCTACGAATGGACCGCGATGTCGTACCAGGAGAAGGCGGTTTCCGGACAGATCTACTATGTGTTCGGGCTCGCGATGCTGCTGGTCTACCTCGTGCTCGCCGGACAATATGAAAGCTGGTACGCGCCGATCTCCGTGATCCTGGCGGTGCCGCTCTCCCTGCTTGGCCCGATGGCGGTGTTGCAGGGACTGAAGATCGACAACAACCTCTATGTCCAGATCGGCCTGATCCTGCTGATCGCGTTGTCGGCCAAGAACGCGATCCTGATCGTCGAGGTCGCGCTCGAGTTGCACGAGAAGGGCAAGTCCGTGGTCGAGTCCGCGATCGGCGCGGCGCAGGCCCGCTTCCGTCCGATCCTGATGACCTCGTTCGCCTTCATCCTCGGCGTGCTGCCGCTGGTGCTGGCGACCGGCGCCGGCGCCAACGCGCGCAAGTCGATCGGCATCACGGTGTTCTCGGGCATGCTCGCCTCGACCTGCCTTGCCGTGCTGTTCGTGCCGGCGTTCTTTGTCGTGGTGCAGCGTTTCGAGAACTGGCGCAGCGAAAAGAAGGCCGCCGCAGCGAGGGTGAACCAGCCGGCCGAATGAGGGCGTTCCGGACCGGCGCGCCGGATCAGGCGCGCGGCAATCCCGCCATCTCCAGGCCATCGCCCAGGCGCGACATGAAGGCCGGCCTGAACGGCCATGCCCGCCTCGCTTCCGCGACCGTCAGGTCGGGATCCCTGCGCAACAGGCTCCGCGCCCTCCGTCGAGCCTCGGCGCGCGCTCCCGTCAACGCCAGGGCGGCCACCGCAATTCTTTCCGCCCAGAACGATTCCGGATAGGCCTTGACGGCGCTGCCGATCCATCCGGCCGCCTGTTCGTAACGCCCGGCAGCAAAATGGGCGCTTCCCATGCCAATGAAGGTGATGTGCCGCAGCGGCTCGAATGGCATGAGATGAAGCGCGACACTCAGCTCACGGATCGCGCCGCTGCTGTCCCCAAAATAGGCCGACATCCACCCGCGCCGAATCCAGGCATAGGCAAGCCAGGGATCGAGCGCCAACGCACGCTCCAGCCGCCGGTCGGCCTCCTCCATCCGGTGCAACAGCACGAGGGCGCCGCTGCTGAGCGTCAGCGTCAACGCGTCGCAAGGCGCAAGCTGAAACGCCCGCTCGGCAAGCTCCTGCGCGCGTCGCCGGTCGAGCGCCGGTGTCGAGCTGAAGCGATGCGCCGCGCGCTGCCCAAAGCACCAACCGGCAAGGGCTTTCGGCAAACCGTAACCGGGTGCGATCTCCTGCGGCCGGGCCAGCGCTTCGAGCGCCCGGTCGCACTGCTTCGGTGATACGGCGAAGGCAAACGGCAGCGCCTCGTATGTCGATCGTATCGCGTCGTCGATCTCCGGCTCGGTCCGGCGCTGTGATCGACGGATGGTGAAGGACGGCGATTCACCGAAGGCCTTCCGGTATTGCACCGAGAACCGGCCAAGCTGGGTGAAGCCCGCCGAGAGCGCGACCTCTGTAACGGAGCTGTCGGGATCAGCGTGCAGCAATTCGCGCCGTGCCAGCGCAAGCCGCATCTGGCGCACCCAGCCGAGCGGCGTCGTGCCCAGAAACATTTTGAAGTGCGCCTCCAGCGTGCGCGGCCGGACACCGGCAATGTCGGCAAGACGGTCGAGTTGGACCGATTCGGAGAGATGGCCGCGCAGCCATTCGAGAACACGCCGCAGGCCGGCCGGCAGCGCGAGGGATGCATCGGGAAAACCGGCAAAGGGATCAGGTGTCGACATCGCGGACATCCCACGCAACGAAGGACGCCGCCCCCGGGGCGAACCATAGCCGCTTTTCGGCGATTGCTGAATAGCGATGCGGAAGCTGGATAGCGCCTCGCGGACAGTCCGGACAGCCTTGTAGTCCAAGCAGCCTTGGCCTGAGTTCCTTCCCGACCCGGAGCACCGCTATGAAGAGCTATCGATCCCGATTCAAACTTCGGCTCCTGCTGGCGGGCTGCACCGCGCTCGGTACGTTGCTGGCGCCCCCGACCGCCTCGGCGCAGAAATTCGAGATCAAACCGGTCGCCGAGAAGAAGGTCACGGAATTGCCGGCCGGCCCGTGGTACTGGTTGATCGAGAATTTCCAGACGCTGCCACAGGCCGAGGCCGCGGCGGGTGCGACATCGCTGGCGGCGGAAGTGGACGGCAAGGTCTGGCTGTTCACGCTTGGCGCCAAAGGCGCCATGGGACACGGCGGCAGCCGGGTAACCGAGGTCGGACCTGTGGCCCCGATCACCGCGCCTGAATATCTCCTGCGCATCAACGATGCGGGCGGTCCACCCGGCGTCAAAACGCCGGTGCACACTCACCCCGGCTCTGAAACCTTCTATGTGCTGAGCGGACAGCTCGACCAGAAGACGCCGCACGGCGAAAACCGGCTCGATGCCGGCCAGGCCGTGCCCGGGCACGGTCCGGGGATGCCGATGCAGGTTTCCAGCAGCGGCAGCAGCGATCTCAAAGCGCTCGTCATGTTCGTGGTCGATGCGACCAAGCCGTTTTCCTCGCCCGCGACGATGCCGTGAACGACGCGGACAAAATCTTCAGCTCGCCGCCGCCGGCACCGTGATCTCCCGCGGCAGAATCAGCGCCGCGACGATGGCGAGCAGGCAGAGCGTGCCGAAGGCATGCAGCATGGTGACGAAGCCGCCCTGCTCGTACAGCCACGCCACCAGGCCGACCGAGGCCCCGGCCGCCGTGAAGCCGACGAAATAGCGCACGGCATAGGCGCGCGAGCGCCACTCCTCGCTGGTGTATTTGCCAACCATCGCGTCGTTGACCGTGACTTGTCCGAACGCACCCATCACGATGCCGATCGAGACCAGGATCAGCGGCAGGTTTTCAAGCGTCGCGGCGAGATAGAGGAACGGCGCCAGCACAAAGGACAGCGGCAGCGCCACTGTCTTCAGCGAATGGTGGTCCAGCAGCTTGCCGATGGTGTATTGCGTCATCGCTCCGAACACATAGACACACGCCGCGATGACGCCGAGCAGCGCCGGGCTCTTGGTGAAGTCGAGCCGCTCGGCGAACAATTTCGGCAGCGCCACCGTCACCGCGTTGAAGGTGGTGGAAATCGCGATCACCACGATCAGGAGCGCGACGATCACCCGCCACATGTCCTCCTTGGCAACGCGGGCTTGCGCCGCAGCCTGCTTGCTGCCCTTGCGGTCCTCGTGCACCACCATCATCGCAAAGGCGATGCCGAGCAGCACGGTCGCGACGCCGGGGACGATGAAGGCGAAGCGCCAGCCGAGATATTGCCCGATCACGCCGGTCACGAGCGCCGAGGACGCCACGCCGAGGTTGCCCCAGACCCCGTTCAGCCCCATCTCGCGGCCGAGCTTATCGGCATAGGACACGATCATCGCGGTACCGACCGGATGATAGATCGAGGCAAAGACGCCGATTGCAAGCAGCGCCGCACCGAGTTGCACCGGCGTCTGCACGAAGCCGACCGAGACCATCGACAGCCCGATGCCGACGAAGAAGATCACCATCATGTGCCGCCGGCTCCAGCGGTCGCCGAGCCAGCCCGTGATCAGCGATCCGGCGCCGAAAGCGATGAAGCCCGGCGTGGCATAGGGAAGCAGCTCCGAATAGGCCATGCCGAGCGCCGGACCCATGATGATCACGGCGGCGGCGAAGATCAGCATCGCATAATGGTCGACGAAATGCGCGGCGTTGACGAAGGTGATGACCCGGCTGGGGCTGTTCATTAACCAATTCCCTGGTCGATTCCCGAGATTTGACCGCTCCGTTATAGGTTCTTATCCTGACGGGATGCAGCCAATGAATGTCGCCGAGAGGCCACTTGCCGCCATCCCGGGCCGCCATCGCTCGACCGGTGACGGCGTACATCTGGTCGCCAATCAATACAGGAAAGGCGTCCGCCTCGAGCCGCATTTGCATCGCGAGGCGCAGCTCGTCTATGCGGCGCGCGGCACCATGCAGGTGACGACGCCGAAGGGGCGCTGGCTGGTGCCGCCCGACCGCGCGGTGTGGGTGCCGGCCCGGTTCGTCCACGCCATCGACGTGCTCGCCGACATCGAGATGCGCACGCTCTATTTCGACCTCGCCTGGCTGAAGCGCGAACGGCATGGCGCGGGCCTCAAATCGGAGTTCGTGGTCAAGGTCTCCCCGCTGCTGCACCAGGCCATTCTCGGACTGTTCGACAAGGACAATACGTCCGAGCGCACCGCGCTCCTGATCAGGCTCGTGATGCTGGAGCTGCACCGGGCGGAGGATTCCGCGACCTTCATCCCGCTGCCCGCCGAGCCGCGCTGCCGCCGTGCGGCCGACATCGTGCTGCGCTCCCCCGCCGCGGCGCACGAGATCGAGACGCTGGCGGAGAAGGTCGGCACCTCGGCGCGCACATTGTCCAGGTTGTTTTCGGCGGAGACTCAACTGAGCTTCAAGAGCTGGTGCCAGCGTGCCCGGATCGCGGCGGCGATCCAGAAGCTCTCCGTCGACCCCAAAGTGTCGATCAAGCAGCTTGCCGCCGATTTCGGCTACGCCAGCGTTCCCGCCTTTTCCCACGCGTTCCGCCAGGTGACCGGCAAGACGCCGACGGAGTTCGTGGACACGAAATAGCCCCCGCCCCACTCGTCACACGCGGGCTTGACCCGCGTGTCCATCGCACTTCGAATGATTCTTGCTTGAGAGATGGATCGCCGGGTCAAGCCCGGCGATGACGAGTCCTTTTCCAGTACCGCATTTCCCGGCGATCCGCCCTGCTTGATCCGGCCTGACTTCGCCTTAAATCCTATGTAAGATTCGGCTTCCCCCGGACTAGACTACGCCCCATGGCCAATGCCTTCTTTTCCGACCTGCTTGCGACCATCTCCGAACGCGGCCGCAACCTGCTACGGCGGGGCGACGCGGCCGACGGCAAGGAGGGGGCTTCCAGCCTGCTCGAGCTATGCGAGGCGCTGCTGTCGGGCCGGGGCGAAGCCACCGGCACCGCGATGGCACGCGAGGTGCTCGACCGCTATCACGACCTCGACGACGACGGCCGGCGCAGCTTCTTCGAGGCGCTGGCGCGCGATTTCGGACCCGACCGCGACAAGCTTGCTGAAGCGATCAAGACCTGGCAGGCGCAGCCCGGCGACGGCAATGGCAGCAATCTGCATTTCGCATCCGAGCCGCGGCGGCAGGAGCTGATCCGCCGCCTGAACCGGGCGCCGGGGGGAACCGGCGACCTCGTCGCGATGCGCTCCGATCTGCTCACTCACATGAATGGCCGCAAGGACCTCGCCGCGCTCGACCGCGATGTCGTCCATTTGCTCGGCTCGTGGTTCAACAGGGGGTTTCTCGTGCTGCGCAGGATAGATTGGTCGACGCCGGCTAATATCCTCGAACAGATCATCCGCTACGAGGCCGTGCACGAGATCCGCGACTGGGACGATCTGCGCCGCCGCATCGATCCCGCCGACCGCCGCTGCTACGCGTTCTTCCATCCGGCGCTTGCCGACGCGCCGCTGATCTTCGTCGAGGTGGCGCTGACGGAGACGATTCCCGGCGCGATCGCGCCACTGCTCGCCGTGAACCGGCAGCCGGTGCCGATCGAGCGCGCGCGCACCGCGGTGTTCTATTCGATCTCCAACACCCAGCGCGGACTGGGCGGCATCTCCTTCGGCAATTTCCTGATCAAGCAGGTGGTCGAGGAATTGCGCCGCGAGCTGCCCAAGCTCGATACCTTCGTGACGCTGTCGCCGGTGCCGGGCTTCATGCCCTGGCTGAAGCAGGCCGACGACGTGCCGGTGTCGGAGGAGGAACGCACGCTGTTGAAACAGCTCGACGATCCCAAATGGGTCGAGAGCGAACCGATCGCGACCGAGTTGCGCGATGTGCTGGAGCCGCTCGCCGCGCATTATTTCCTGCGCGCGCGCAATTCCAGGGGCCGCATCATCGATTCGGTGGCGCGCTTCCATCTCGGCAACGGCGCGCGGCTGGAGCGGATCAACTGGCTCGGCGATCTCTCGCCGAAGGGCCTGCGCGAGTCCGCCGGCATCATGGTGAACTACCTCTATCGCCTCGACGACATCGAGAAGAACCACGAGGCCTTCGCCAATGACGGCGAGGTGGTCGCCTCGAGCGCGGTGAAGAAGCTGCTGAAGAACGAAGGCCGCAGGCTGCTGGACATGCGACTGGGATGATTCGACAGCTGCCCGCATGAGTGCAGCGATATGCGGGTCCCGGATACCGCTTCGCTCATCCGGGCCACCGACACGCAGGTGTGCGGTATTACGATCCCGTTCCTTTATCTCAACTGAGCGAACATGGCACGTTTGCGGCAATCATGCCGTAGTGCTGCCTGAACCCGATCTCACTTCCGCCAAGGCCATTCCCGATGCTGGCGTCGGCGACTGAGATGCTTTGTCGGGGGCGATCGATGAAAATCCTGTCTTTTGCGGTGGTACTGGGCCTGCTTGTTGCGGGGTCTGCCGCCTTTGTCAGCAGCCATCCGCGCGTAGCGATGGCTTGCAGCTCGAACTGCGGCTGATCCCATGGAAGCCTCAGTCATCATCGTGGCGGGATACCTCTCCGTCACTGCGGGCATCTTCACGGCGCTGTTCGTGAATCGACCTCGCCCGCTGGCGCGACGCGATCGAGGTTTTGCACGAACGAACGCGCAAGCTGCCGCCACCTGAGAATAACGCGCGCTCCGCTTGAGAGCCGGGCGCTTGCGATCATCGACTATCGACAAATGGTTGGTGCGGCCTTCCCGGCTGGCCAGAATCGTGGTCTGGCGCGTGCGATTACGCCTGCGGCCTCACGGCTCTTGCGAGAAGCCGGGCCGTATCGCGCATGCGCTTGGCGTCACCGGGAACGAACAGCGCGAACGTCTCCCTGATGCGGGCAGCGGGGCTGACGTCGTCGGCCAGACGACGCTCGGTTGCGAGCGTCACGCCTTCCTGAAAGTAAGCCTGATAAAAATAGGCATGGCATGCGAACAGGAGAACGAGCAGCGCCGTTCCCATGAAGGTAAAGCATTTGGAAATTGCCATCTTGCCCCGCGCCTTCCTGTTAATTGGGGCGAGGATTCTCCAGCCTCCATGAAGGCTGCGTTTAGGTGCGCGGCCGATCCGCGAAGGCGGTTGCCGCTTCGTAAACACCAAGGGAAATGCGAAGGCGTAAACACTCCGCTCACCAATGCTCTAAAGGGCGTGACAACGAGCTTCCCTAATCGGGCGGCAACGAGTCCCTGCTACTTCCAGGACAAAAGAACAGGGGAAGTGTCATGCTCAGCGTCGTCCGGATCATCGTGCTGATCGCCTGCGCCTACGCAGGATCCGCCATTGCGGATATGCAGATTGGGCAGTCGCCCGATTCAATCGCGGTGCCGAAGCCATGACTTCATCAAGCGTTACGTCCGATAACACGGCACCTGTGCTTGCAAGCAGGCATTGTCGCGCGATCTGCGAGGAAGTCGGCGCCCGGCTCGCCTTGGTCCTGCGGCCGGCCACGTCGGACCTGCCGCCGCGATTGGCGGAGCTGCTCGACAGGCTGGCCCTCCTGGATCACGACGCTCCTTCGATCGCACCGTCGATCGCGGACATGGTAACTCTGGAGGAAATGCCGCCGGTTCAGGGTTGACGAAAATTCAACGCCGCTCGCCGGAGAAGCCCTGACGCAGCGCCGACAGGCGGTCGAGCGCCGCTTTCGGTAACGGCCCTTTCCGGACTGCGGCAAGCGCGTCCTCAAACTGTTGCGGCGTTGCCATGCCGACCAGGATCGTGCCCATCGCCGGATGGGAAATCGCAAACCGCGTGGCGGCTTCGGCCAGGCTGACGGCGAAACCTTCCTTCACCAGCGGCATCAGGCGGCGGGCGCGATCGAGATCGCCGTCGTAATTCATGGCGGAGCCGATCGGCTCGGGAGCAGGGCTCGCAATCGGGTGACGCTCGGCCGAGCCCGACAGGGCACCGCCGGCCAGCACGCGGATACCGACGACGCCGACACCGGCCACTCGGGTACGATCGAACAAGAGTCCATAGTCCTGTGCCGGGTAGTTCGCCGGCAACGGCTCGGCTGCAGATGGATTGAGCATGTTGTAGACGACCTGCGCGCTGTCGAAGGCGCGCGACGAGATCACCTGCTGCAGCGCCGTCGTGTCGCCCACCGCGGTGATCCCCAGGAAGCGGGTCTTGCCCTGCTGACGCAGGCGCTCGAATGCCGGCACCACGTCGCCGAGCACCCGGTTTACGCTCAGCGCCGATGCGCTTTCCTTTTCGGCAATCGAATTGTGCAGGTGAAAGATGTCGACTCGCTCCAGCCGCAGCCGCGCGAGGCTGGCTTCGAGCGACGCCGTCACGGCGTCGGCAATACGGCCGTAGTCGCTCGCCGGCAACCGGACCTTGGTGCCGACGGTGATGTTCGCCGGCTTCAGTTTTTGCAGGACGCGGCCAAGGTTCTTTTCCGATTCGCCGTCGCCGTATTGAACTGCGGTGTCGAAATAGTTCACGCCGGCATCGATCGCGCGTGCGACGGTGCGCTCCTGGTCGGCGGCATCTCCACGCACCATCA
>Ga0207707_10001898_pt1 | contig 19030 bp, 15 predicted proteins | sample KBSC83BmetaG_FD_184336 | JGI IMG/M metagenome (GOLD analysis project Ga0207707, IMG submission 184336) | Corn rhizosphere microbial communities from Kellogg Biological Station, Michigan, USA - KBS C8-3B metaG (SPAdes) (version 2) | ecosystem: Host-associated > Plants > Roots > Rhizosphere ...
ATTTCGAGTGTTCCCGCATCACTAAGTGCCGACTACCAAGCGTCGGGCTAGAGCAGGTGCATGGCCGCGGTCCGTGCTGAGACTTTTCGCGCGTTTGATACAGATTTGGTGTGGTGGCGTGGTTTCTTACAAAAACGAGCAGCCGCAGTCGGGAGAGCACAGATGTCATTGCGCGTCTTAACAGTCCGCTTTTGGAAGACAAATTTCTTGATTGGCGCAGCTTGCGCCGGGACTTGCGGGGCCCAAATCGCACCTCCGCCCGGCGACGATCCCCTGTCCGATCCGATTGTTGCACCGTCGCCACCACCCGTAACGGCAATTGCACCTTCACCCTTACCATACAGAGCGTCAGTCGAAGGCAACCCGCAATTACTCGCGGCGAGTGCCTCCTTACCGACAACGATCGCAGCGGGCCGAACGCCTGCCGTTTTCTCCGTAAGTAACTCCGGATCCAGCAATTACACGGTCCCAATTTGGGCGCCACCGGGGATAGGTGCCTTGCAACTCAAGGTTGCCTTGACTTACAACAGTCAGAATCATGACGGCGTAATGGGAGTTGGCTGGAACTTATCAGGGATGTCCGCGATTGCACGCTGCAATCGCACTTGGGCGCAGGACGGCTATCCGCAAGGGATAACCCTAACAACCAGTGATCGCCTTTGTCTTGATGGCCGACAACTGAAGGTTGTGACGGGCACTGCCTCGACCCCGGCGCAAGGAGGGACCACCTTCGCCACGGAGATAGATTCATTTTCGCGGATTGTGGCCACAGGAGCCACCGGGAGCGCGCCTGCCTCCCTCACCATCACCACGAAGAATGGCTTGATCTACGACTATGGCCTGACGACTGATTCTCAGATTATGGCGGGACCCAATGGGCCGATTCGCACTTGGGCGCTGTCGCAGATCCGAGATCGCGCTGGTAACAAGATCAAGATCAGCTATTACAACGATGCCGAGGCAGGTTCAGGCTATACGAGCGGTAGTTATCGAGTTAAAGAGATTGACTATCCGTACACCGCGAGCGGACAAGGCCCGTTCTACTCGGTAACGTTCGGGTATGGGGGGCGCCTTGCGGGAAGTAACGTGCCCTCGAGCTACATCGCTGGCGGCCTGGTCAAGGAGCCGAACCAGCTGAACACCATCTCCGTGCAGAACTATGGTTCGTCCACGCCGACGAAGACCTACGCATTGACTTACGGTGAGAACGCAGTGAGCAGCCGTTTGCAGCTGCAGGAAATTCAGGAGTGCTCAGCGAGCAACTGTGTCCCAGCAACACTTATTAACTACCAACACGGCGCACAGGGATGGTCGAGCTCGGTTGTCTCAACTGGCGTGTCATCCTCGCCCGCCACGCAGGCCGCGCCCATTGCCATCGACCTCAACGCCGATGGGCTCGCTGATCTTCTTTATCCGGTCACCGTAACCAGCACTACGGTCCACTGGTGGGTCCTTTTCGCTGGAAGCAGCACGCCGGTCGACACCGGGCTTGTCACAAGCAATTTTCCTGTAGTTATCACCGGCACATTTTCTGGAAGAGGACAGAATCAGTTCATAGCTGGAGGGGCCGTTTATACATGTACTCCCTCCACGGGTTGCACGCATGCAACCACAACCGTCCCCGCCGGTGCGATGTTTGCGGCTGACTATGATGGAGACGGATTGCCGGACCTTGTTTCGGGAGTTGGAAACAGCGTCCTAGTCACGCGAAATATTACCCAGCCAGGGGGCGCGGTAACGTTCGCAGCGACTCCGACCACCGTGTGGACAACCTCCTCTTCGGGCATCACGCTCGCTCCGAACAACAACGGGATCTTCTACTCCGCGGATTACAACGCCGATGGTCGAGCAGACATTCTGGCGACTACCACGGTCAACACTGGCTTCGGCATCATCGTATATTGGAACGTTTTACTGTCGAATGGCTTCAGCGCGCCAGCGACTGCCCTCGCGCCGATTCGAGCTAATGGTCAGAACTTCCCCTTGGCGGGCGATTGGAACGGCGACGGGTGTACGGACATTATCTCCCTAGGAGCCATTTACATTTCAAATTGCGCCGGTGGGTTTTCGACGGTGCCAGGACCCTCGAACGCAGCGGGTGCGAGCGCAGCCCTCGCGCTCGATTGGGATGGCGATGGAAACACCGATCTGCTCTACAACAATAGCGGAACGTGGTACGTCGCCCGCTCCACCGGAACAGGAATAGCAACTGGAATCCCCGTCGGCCTTGCGGCTCCTACATCCACCTCCTGGTTCCCTGCTGACTTGAACGGCGACGGCCTGCTGGACATGGCGTATGTGGACGCAAATGACAGCAACAAGATCAAGTACGTCCTGCACGCGGGTGCCAGCGCGCCTGCTGACTTGGCGACATCCTTCAGTGACGGCTTTGCGATAAATCAGAGCCCAACCTACGTCCCGATTAGTCAAAGTGCGTACTCAAAGTGCACCGGCCCTCCCAACAGCTGCGCGATCGCCACGTTTCCAGAACAGGACTTTCAGGGTCCGCTTTACGTCGTGAACCAGTTCACGGCATCTGACGGCACGGGATCTACTTACCAAAACCAGTTTTTGTACACGGGAGCCCGGATACACGTACAGGGGCGCGGCTTCGAGGGATTTAACAGTCGCCGCACTTACGACTCTCGCAGCGGGCTGTACATTTACGATTACGAAGGCCAGCAATTTCCGTATCAAGGGATGTTCTACGCGCGCTGGGTCAACACGATCGCGGTGTCGGCCAGCTCGTGGCTGGGGACATTAAACGAGCAGACAGTCACGGGGCTCGGCGGTCATGAGACGCGCTGGTTTCCGTACTTGCAGCAGACCGTGCTGAGCGAGTACGAAGTCGGCGGGCCTCTCAATGCAAGTCTCATAAAGACCACGACGACGCAATTTACATACGGAGATGGTTTCGGGAATCCCACACAAGTGCAAGTGTCGGCCGTCGACAATGACTCCACGTCGCCATTTTATGGACTGACCTGGCAAGTGACTCGTAGCGTCTCCTTTCTCAACGACACTACTGCGCAATGCCTTGGCTTGCCCTCGGGGATCACTACGCTTCAGAGCGTTGTCCCTGGGCAGACAACCCAGACGCGCACTTTTAGTTACACGCCAGACTCCAACCACGCGCTATGCCGGGAACAGGCACAAGTGATGGAGCCGAACACAGCCGCGCTCACGGTAACTACCGCGTTGAGCTTCGATAGCTGCGGGAATCCGAACTCTGTAACAGTCACGGGCCACAATCCTGACGGTTCACAGATGCAACCGCGCACGACGGCATACAACTTTGGCACCCGATGTCAGCTGCCAGTCTCCATGCAGAGCGCGATGGGTTCATACGACACGAGTCTAGTCTCCTACAACTATGACTTCGGTGTCCCCGCGACGTTCACCGATGCCAACGGAGCACAAACAGCGTGGCAACAGGATGATTTCGGCCGCACGAGCAAAGAGACCCATGCGGATAACACATATTCAACCTTCACCTATCCAGCGTGCGCAGCGCCACCATGCTGGAGCCCCACAGACTTGCGATTCATAGCGGAGCGCAACGATTATGATTCAACCGGCAAGAACGTTCAAAGTAACAGTCTTTACTACGATGGCTTCAATCGGCTGAGATACGACGAGTCATATCGCGTGGGCGGGGTATGGAACACGAATAAGCTGATCGGCTATGACTCGCTTGGCCGGATTACAAGGTCATTCGTTCCCTTCAGCTCGAGCGGAAGCGGCTACGGAAATGGTTTCTGGAGCTTGAACTACGACGTCCTTAACAGACCGACACTTGCGTCGCTGTACCAGAGCAACGGCAGCACCATCGATCGAACGCTGAAAGAGTTCTATCAGGGTCGAACGACGACAACGACGGACCCCCTCAATCACAATACCAACCAAGTCACCGATGTCATGGGACGTCTGCGCCAAGTAAAGGATCCGGCGCCGGGAGGGACCACATCCTACGACTTCGACGTGTTCGGCAACTTAAACAAGGTTACGGACACGCTCGGGCCGGAGTGGGCGGCAACCTACAACGTGCGTGGGTTCAAGACGCAGATGGTGGACGCCGACGCGGGAACATGGAATTTCAGTGGCGACTCGCTGAACGAGCTCGTGTCTTGGACCGACGCTAATAACAAGTCGTTCGGCGCAGCATACGATGCGCTGGGCCGATTGACTTCCAGATCGGAGCCTGAAGGGACGAGTACCTGGACGTGGGATGTGTTGCCATCCGGCTGTCCTGCAGGAGGCAAATATGTAGGGCAACAAACCAGTGAAACTGGCTACGGATACGTCGAGATGCGCTGCTTCGACGCGATCAGCCGGCTTCAGACGCGCATTATTTCGACCGACCAACTGTACCAATACGACTACACATACAATTCCCTTGGTGCGATAGACACGATTACCTACCCGACCAGTCCTCCGCCGCAGGGCACCACCGCGACGCGGTACAAGATTCAGTACGGCTACGATGGTCATGGCTTCGTGAATGGGATTTCCGACGTCACCCAGCCTACCGCGACAACGCTATGGTCGCTGACGAGTGCCAATGACTACTCCTCGCCAACCTCTGAGAGTCTTGGCGCGGGCATCGTCTCGGTCAATTCAACGTACACGCCGTGGACAAATGACCTGAAGACTATTCAGAGCGGAGTCTCGGGCTCCACGATCAACCGGCAAAACCTCGCTTACACGTGGGACACGAATGGCAATCTCCAGCAACGGCAGGATCTAAGACAAAGTCCGAATCTGACGGAGATATTCTCATACGACGCCTTGAACAGGCTCGTTTCATCGACCCTCAATGCTGCCCCAAATTTTTCGGCGAGTTACGTCAACGGGTCGGGCGCCGATCAGGCGGGAAACATTTGGAGTCGCTCTGATGTGGGGTCGTACACCTATGGTGACGCCCATCATCCTCATGGAGTCACGACCGCAGGAAGCTACACGTTCACCTACGATGCGAGCGGAAATGTTGCGACTCGAAATGGTCTGCAGTTCCATTGGGCTTCGTACAATCTTCCGACTGTTCTCCAAGCCACGATGTCGGGCACGACGTATTCGAGCGCATTCGCCTACGGACCCGACCACCAGAGATACCAACAATCGGCAACCTACTCCAATGGAAGCGAAGTCACGTTTTACGCGGGCGGGCTACTGGAGAAGGTTACAGGCAGTGAGGTGGGTGGAGTCTTCTTTTATCGCCATTTCGTCCCGACCCCGACCGGGCAAATACTGGTCGTATCTCGCAACTCAGATAATTCAACTACGACGACATACGTACTCTCCGACCACCTAGGCAGCAGCGACGCGCTTGTTAGCGGCACAACGGGCACGGCGGGCAACTCCCTTGTGCAGGAAAGCTTTGGGGCTTTCGGGCTTCGACGACAGGGCAACTGGGCCTTGGGAAGTCCAAGTAGCGGCGACTACGCTACCATTGCGGCGACGACAAGACACGGATTTACCTTTCACGAGGAGCTGGACAACGTCGGACTAATACACATGAATGGACGCGTGTATGACCCGAACGTCGGGCGATTTATGTCGGCAGATCCAGTCATTGGAGATCTAGCTGACAGTCAGTCGATCAATGCATACGCTTACGTTGGCAACCGACCGTTATCGGCGATAGACCCAACTGGACTGGTCGCGGGCTTGGACGAAGTTGTTGTTGAAGCGGGGGGACCCACAAATCCTGTAGGCGTTGTACTTACGATTGCCGATGTAGCAGCAGATATAGCCAGTCTCTTCGGTCTATTCGGCTCTAGCCCGCCACCTCCACCACCAGCCTCGGTCACCCCAAACGCATCAGCGCAGTCGAGTGTCGGTTCCAATCCGTGTGGAACGGCGTCAGCTGCGTGCGGCATGGCCGGTCAAGACAGTGCGTCCGTTATGATAAACGGACAGCGAGCGCACTTCTGGTGGCAGGGGCCCTGGTGGCTGGACGACCCGCGAGAACTGGCGACTGTTACCGTCTGGATACTCGACGACACCGGCAACTGGGTACAACAGCAGACGGGCCTGAATCCGAATTGGCGTAGGTCAATCCTGGGCGATTTCGGGCTCAAAGCATTGGAGTGGATGCCGTTCTATGATCTCGCCAATTGCGTATATTCGGCAGGAGGCTGCGGGGCCGGAGGGTGGCTCAAGGCAGCCGTAACGACTGCCGTTCCGGAAGCAAAAGGGGCGCTGGCCATAAGGGGTGGACTGGCGGCCGTTCGGGCGGGACAAGCTGGTGAGGCGGCGGTACGCGGAGCCTTCGACATTGGCCGGAAGACGGCAATTGATATTGCTGGGCAAACGCGTATACCTGATGGGCTGACGCGGTCGGTTCTTACTGAGGTAAAGAACGTCAACTCGTTGAGCTACACGCGACAGCTTCGAGACTTCGCAACTTATTCTCGAGACGCGAAATTGCGCTTCGATCTATACGTTAGACCTGGCGCTCAGTTATCAGGGCCGCTCCGTGCAGCTGAAGCTGCCGGCGACGTAAATATTCTCGAGATCCCATTCCCATGACCGCCAAGCGAAAAGGATACATGACCCTGGCTGAGCATCATGCTCAGCTTAAAGCCGAGGGTAAATGGGACGAATATGTCGCCCGCAAGAAAGAGCGGAGCGACGCGATTCGGCGCAAGGAAGAAGAGTACACACAGGCAGAGGCACCTCTCATTCACGACTTGCGTGCCGCAGGTGGAGAAGTGTCCTCGGTTTGGGACCTGGTGAACACACGAGGCTCCTATCCGACGCTAGTGCCGGTATTGCTCGCACACCTTGATCATCCCTATCCGGAGCGAGTTCGAGAAGGCATTGCGCGTGCGCTGGCTGTTCCTGAGGCCCGTGCGGGGTGGGATCAGCTGGTCAACAGTTACCTTTCGGAAACGGACGCAACCACGCACGGAGTCAAGTGGGCTCTGCACCTAGCTATCGCAGCGGCTGCCGACATCTCAGTTCTCGATACGCTGATCAGATTGGCCGTGGATCGGCGTCATGGGCGAAACCGTGCGATGTTCGTTGATTCGCTTGCCAGGTTGAATGACCCTCGTGCGAGAGCTGCGCTCGATGAACTGGCCGGTGACCCAGACCTTGCGGATGACGTCCGGCGCGTGATGAAAAAGCGGCGGTAGTGCAGGATAGAACCGAACTCAAATTCGTTTCTTAGCGGCCATGTGGCGCCGTAAAATTGGGTTCGTGCTGAGATTGCGCGAAGGGCGATGGCAGCGAATTCGCGAGCACTTTCCGGAGAAAATGTTCCGGACAGTCGTCCTGGTTGCAGGCCTATCCCGAGGCGTCGAGTCCTGGAAGCGGTTTGGAACTGCCCAGCCTTTATTGCACGGAATGCGCAAGACATTATGTCGTGAGCAGGGTTAAATCGAACCCCTTCGTCCTCGGGACTGCATCCTACTGCAATGGGTAGATACACCATCATGCGACGACTACGCACCCTGCGCGGATTTCAGAAGAGTCTTGGCGTCTATGAGGGAACCAAGTGGTGTGTCATTCGCGGCCTGGACGTCCGAGGCCTTGTGAAAGGTTCGGTGCGGATGCAACCGCCAGCATTGGCCCATCCCGTTGAACTCAGGATGGGGTCTAGCGATTCCGACGCTTTTTCGGGAATGTTTGTTGCGAACGCATATGGGTTCCTGGATTCGCTGGGCGATATTAGAACGATCATCGATCTAGGGGCTAACATTGGACTATCGAGTGCCCTCTTTCTGTCTCGATGGCCTGCTGCCAGAGTGATTGCCGTCGAGCCAGATCCGGGGAACTACGCACTTCTGCGAAGGAACCTTAGTCTCTATCAAGCGCAGTGCATGCAAGGAGCGGTATGGAGTCATCGCACGCCCCTCACGCTCTCTCGCTCATTTGGGGACGGCCGTGAATGGGCCACTGCGGTACTGGAGGGGGAGGGGGGAATTCGTGCGTACACCATGGGCGAACTCGTCGCCGCGGTGGGAATCGTTGACTTCCTGAAGATCAACATTGAGGGAAGCGAAAAAGCGATCTTCAGTGGGGACACGTCGTGGGTCGCCTGCGTGAGGAATATTTCCATCGAACTTCACGACCAAGATTGTGAAAAGGCCTTCAGGCAGGGGATGCGTGGCTATCGCTGGGAGGAGTCAGCCTACGGGGGCTTTACCATTTGCCGCTCCATAGTGTCGCGAAGCGACGCTTCGGCTGGCGCGGCAGAATAGGCGCTAACTTAGGGCCCTGCGCTCCAATGCCGGTGCGCGCCCGAGTTTGAGCCGGCCGGGGTCATGACGCCGCCTTAAGCTTTTCGCCCGGGAAGCAGGCGGATTCCTCGCGCGCGCTCCATGAAGTTCGACTCGCGATGCGGGCCGCAACCCAGCCCTGGACTTCGTTCTCCACCCACGCGACCGAATGGGCGGTGATCTTTACCCGCATCGGAAAAGATCCCTCTGCCTGCAACTCGTAAATCTTGGTTTTTCCAAGCCCGGTAACTGCAAGGAGCTGAGGGAGGTGCAGCAACCGTATTGGTGGTGCAGATCGGATCGCCGAGGGCGGAGCAGACGCACGCGAGTTTTTCATAGAAATGAAGTCACGAAGCGCGTTGTGAGAGCCAAGTCTCGACGTGCGATCGGAGCCAGCCTCCAGAGGGATGCTTTGCAGGGAAGCGGCCCTTGCACGTCCAGCGGTAGAGAGTCGCTCGATGAACTCCGACCACGCGCAGGACTTCAGCCGTCGTCATGCGCTGGTCCATCGGCGCAATTCGCTCGCGGTTGGCTGCCGACCTGCGCGAGCCTGGATTTCGGCGCCCTGTGGTGAGGGTCGCCAAACCCAGTGGCAGCTGCATTGCGCTTCAGGGCCTTGCGCGGGGTGCATGACGGCCGCGTTCATGTCGATAGCCTCGAATCGGGCCCTTCGTCTGGGGCAAGTGCGGTGACAGTGCATCACCAGTGTAGGTTCCCGTTATCTCTGCAATTCTCGGATCGGGCGAGTTGCGCGTGTTGCAGGAACAAGGTCGGCAAACTGGCGCTGGAGGGTTCGGATGTGCACCGGCGCGAGTCGCGAGGTAGCCGCGGTCGCTGAGAAGCCCAACCGGTGCCGCCAGACATGGGGCTCGCCGAGCCACCGGGGCCGGAGGGCGCCGGAGAGTCTCTCTGCCACGACCGGGATGGATTGCAGCCCGACCTGCAGCAGGGCCTGCGCTTGCGATCGGGAGAGGCCGAAAACGATAGACGCCACTACCGGATCGCTCCTTGCCAGCGTCCAGGCCAGCGACAGTGTCACCTGGGCGAGCTCGACGGTCCGACGGGGTGGTAGGAACGCCGGCAATGGCGGCGCCGGTAGATGATCAGCGTCGGCGAGCGGGGCATTTGGAGTCGCTGAGCCCGATGTCCACGAGGCTAATCGGACTGCGCGCCAGTTCGCTCAAGACGCCGGGGAGGCCGCTCGCCCAGGTTGGTCCCGAGAGCTGCCTCCCAGGTGCTGCCGAGCCAGGCGGGATGCCGGGACGACTGGGCGACGATGTCGAGGAAGTGACCGTTGAGTTGCCAGACTGGAGCGAGTACGGCGCTGTTGAACCGTGACGTCCCGTCGCCGGGCGCCGGATTGAAGTCGAGGTCGCTCACGCGTTGCGTGGCCTGCGGCGCTTGAGGCCCGCCCGAGGCACGGCTTTCGTCGAGACGGCGAACGAGGCAGCGCCATTCTGCTGAAAGCGATGCATGCCCACACCCAGCCAGACGGTAGGCTCCGTCGGTGACCGGGTCGCTTCGCAGGGCTGCATGAAGAGGTCGAGCTTTCGAAGGGACCCGAGCCCGGTGCGGCGCAGGAGTTTGTCGAATGCCTCCAGCTGACTGACAGGGAAACGCGGATTCTCGGCGGTGAACTCAAACCAGCTGCGTGCATCACTCTCAGCGAGCAGGTTGTGTTCCAGCGTGCGTAGCATCCCGACAAGGCCGCGGATGCTCCGCGAGTGCGCCGACCCTGAGATTCCCCGCAGCATGATCCAACGCCGGCTCAGTACGTACCGGCCCCGAACTTTGCGAACGGTGCGCGTGCGCAGCAGATACTGAAGCACCTCGCTCGAGTTCGACCGCGAACCGACGGCAATTCGCAGCACGGCACAAAAGGCGGGGTTTGGCTCTGTAACTGTTCGCGAAGCAAGGAAGCTGCTGGACAGTATCGCGGGCGTTGCAATTTATCGCGAAGGGTTCCGAGTCCGACCCTACGGGGACGGGGAAAATGACTGGCTTACGCTGGATGCAAAGCGCGTGCAGAACCCAACGATAAAGATAGGACGGAACCAGATCTCTGGCATCGTGAGTATTGACAACGAAGCATCGTCCAGCCTGATTGAACGCAGCAGTCGTGAAGGGCTCGAGGAGAACGGGAGTTTCCGGCGTTTGCAATCGCTGATTCTTAGCCTGTTATCGGAGGTCGTAGAGCCGCGTCGCCGGGCCTTCCGGCTAAAGGCGGGTATCGAGGAGCGCCAGCCTGCCAGCTTCCAAGATATTTATCACGGCGTTCAGCTTGGGTGGTCCAAACTCCTGTTGGCGAAACTGCCGGATGCTGACCGCGCTGCAGCCCAAGCTCTTGTCACGCAGGAATCAGACCGACTTACCGCATACCTCAAACGACTTGAGGAACGGCAGGCGCAACTAGAGGCCAAAGTTACGCTCGGTCTCATCGTTGGCGAGGTGATGCACCAAGGAAACACGCCGCTGTCGTTCCTCGAAACGGAAACCGCGCGGCTGGCGCGCTGGTGGCCGCACCTGCTGAGCGGAGCAGCGGAGTTCGAAGACGATCGCGTTGAAGTGCCTCGCATCCTGAACGGCATGGGTGCCAGTAGCGGCAAACTTAGATCGTTGTTCAACGCGCTCAGTCCCCTTTCCGGCGCTCGGCGAGGCAATCCGTTGGCGTTTGATCCAGTCACGGTTATTGCGCAGACACAGTATCTGTTCCAATCGAGGATCCAAAAACTTGGAGTAGCCTTTTCGTTATACGTCGAGGGCGAAGCCGCGTGCGTTGTCGGTTATCCGGATGATCTGGCGACCGCAACCACGAATCTAATCGACAATGCCTTGTACTGGCTGGAATATCACGCGATTCCGGAGCCTGCGATTAACGTCGTGCTGTCGCGCGACGGCAATCGATCCGTGATTACAGTCGCCGACAATGGCATGGGCATTCCAGCCGAATTCGCTGAACAGGTCTTCGACGTCGGATTTACGCTAAAACCGAACGGCACCGGGCTCGGCCTTAGCATCGCCAAAGAGGCCATTGCGCGAAGCAGTGGCGACCTGCAGTTGCTGAGCTCTACGTCCGGGGCAGTGTTTCAGATTTCGCTACCCGCGGAGAGTGCTGATAAACCACGTGCTGTTGGCGCTAACTGAAGGAGGCCAAGCGGTGGGCGAGCGCTTTGTTCTTATAGCTGAAGATGACCAGCAGGCCATCGAGTCTTGGGAGCGCGACATTCGGGAATTCAACCGTGCTGGCGGTGAAGTCAGCTTTACAGCTGAATATGCCCGCAACTGCCGGGATGCGCTGCGAGCGCTTGAGCGGGTGCGCGTTGACTGTGCCGTCGTAGATCTGCGAATGCCCGTGGATGCCGGCTCTCAAGGCAGGAACAACGATCCAGTTGGGAATGAAGTTCTTGAGCGGGTGCTCCTCGACGTTGGAATTCCGGCGGTTGTCTACAGTGGGTATCCTCAGGAGGTGAGCGCTCGGGTTCGTGCGTCGCGGATCCTGGTTGTTCCCAAGAAGGGTGACGGGGGAGCCGAAGTTCTTGCCTGGCTTGCACAGCACGAGAGTCTGATGTCGGCCATGGATGTCACACGCGCGCGTATCCAGCGGGAGAGCGCAAGGCTCTTCTCCAACTCGATCTGGCCTAGGTGGGAAGATAAATGGCAGCGCATGGCGGATCGTGATCAGCTCGCGGAGGTGATCACAAGGCAGATTGTTTCGCATGTTGCCGAGCAGCTGACCCTGTCCCCGAACGACAGTCACCCGGAGGAGTTTTACATCGTCCCGCCGCTCGATGTAGACCGTCTCGGAACCGGCGATCTCGTTAAGATCGATGAGAAGGTCTACGTGGTTGTCTCGCCACGCTGCAATATGGCACGGGACTCTTACCCCGCGCATCTGATCCTGGCGCCCTGTAAGCCAATGGATGAGGAATGGAGTTCAATGCGAGAGCGTTTTGCAGGCTCTGCGAAGGAGCAGAAGAGCGCCGCTGATCAACTTCGGAGATTCGCGACCCAGGACTTTTCACTGAGTAGCCACTTCCTACCGCCGTGTGATGCCGCAGGCCCATGGCTTGTGCAGTTCAAAGATGTTCTAACGGTCGAGTCTAGAACGGCGGTACCGGATCTGCTGAGGACGCGTTTCGCATCCATTGCCTCGCAGTTCGTGCCCAATCTCGTGCAGCGCTATCCGGCATATCTGGGCCGGTTCGGCCAACCCGATCTCGATACCGATGAACTGCGTGCCCGTGTGTGCAAGTAGCAGGGCGAGAGTCTTCGCCTCGGTGGGCATTTCGTCGATGGAACATCCGGGTTAGCGGCGAGACCCAGAGGTATAAGCCAGGAAACCATCGTCTCGATGAACGAGGCAAACCTTCGGCCCTTCGTGCGCCCCTGCTGGACGTACTATTCCTAGCACTCAATCCACCGGTGCAGTCGAACGCGAATGGGCATTATTTCTCTGGGCAAACATCTCGTTTCTATCATCTGCTATTTCTGAGTGGCCTCATCACGGAGGCTTTGCCGAAAGCATGTGCCGACGATGTTGTGTTCGGCACGACATCCGTGAACTACAACCAGTCGGCATTTGGTGTGGCCGACTTGGTGAACGACTTGGTTGAGACAGATAGCGGAGGGTGCGCCCATTACAGGACCAAGTTGAACAAACGCTGGTAGAGATCCGGCGGCTGAGACCCCGGTTCGTTTGCGTCATACATTCGAAGGTGCGCGATGCCTTGAACCGCCACGCAGGGTTTACGCGCGAACTCGACTATGGCGTGTGTGGGCCCATCCTCGCCAGCTGCGATGCGCAGTTTGTCCTCAACTATTTTCCGAACGGCAACCGGTATTCTGACGCGCCGGAGCTAAGAATATTCCGTGACCTAAAGAACCTGCTATGAAGGGGCAGGGGTGTTCGGCTCGACTGCGGTCGCTTGACTGAAGGGTGATGCTAGCGCCCACGGGGTTGACGCTTGATCGACTGCGTATTCCACGCGATCGTGAACAGGGTTTCCACGGGATGGTGAACACGGATTCCACGGGAACGTGAACAGCGTTCCACGGGATCGTGAACACCTGGGCGCCTTGCGTGGCGCGGTGTTCACGATCGTGGAAAAGTGTTCACGATCGTGGCGAGGAGATGGGCGGCTGGAGATTGATCGCCAGGCCGACCCCGTAACCTTGGGACTTTTGTCCTTCAGGAGCGGGGTCGATGCCGAACGAGAGGGTCTCCATGTCGAAGCTAAAGCAGCTGATCGGGCTGCAGGCGAGCAATTTAAGCGTCCGGGCGCTGGGGCGGGCGCTCGGGCTGTCGGTCGGGGCGGTCTCGAAGTACCTGCGGGCGGTGCGCGGTTGCGGGATCAGCGCGGCGGAGGCCGAGGCACTCGCCGAACACGAGCTCGAACGGCGAGTGTTCGGCGCGGCAGCAGCCCCGAAAGCCGGGGCGCTCGTGCCCCCGGACTGCACGTGGATCCACAGCGAGCTCAAGCGCCATCGGCACGTGACGCTGCAGCTGCTGTGGGAGGAGTACCGCGAGCGGTACATGGAAGCGGCCTACCGGCGCAGCGCCTTCTGCCAGATCTACCGGCGCTGGGAGAAGCGGCTGAAGCGCTCGATGCGCCAGCGGCACTTTGCCGGCGAGAAGCTCTTCATCGATTACGCCGGGCGCACCGTACCGATCTACGCCGCGCACGGGCAGGAGGCGTTCGGCGCACAGCTGTTCGTGAGTGCGCTGGGCGCAAGTGGCTACGCCTACGCGGAGGCGACGCGCACCCAGGCGCTGCCGGACTGGCTGGCGAGCCACGTGCGGGCGCTGGAGTACTACGGCGCTGCGCCGACGATCTTCGTTCCGGATAACCCCAAGGTCGGCGTCACACGCGCCGATCGTTACGAGCCCGAGCTGCAACGCTCCTACGAGGAGCTTGCGGCCCATTACCGGGCCGTGATCATCCCGGCGCGGCCGTACCGGCCCAAGGACAAAAGCCGCGCGGAGCTCACCGTTCTCTTGGTATGTCGCTGGATCTTGGCGCGCCTGCGGCATCAGCGCTTCTACAGCTTGGAGGAGCTGAACGCGGCGATCCGCCCGCTGCTCCTCGAGCTCAACCAGCGTCCCTTCCAGCGCCTGCCCGGCTCCCGGCGCAGTGTCTTCGAGGCACTTGACCCGCCGGCGATGCGAGCGCTGCCCCCGACTCCATACGTCTACGCCGAGTGGAAAGAGCGCACCGTCGCCTTCGACTACCACGTCGATGTCGATCATCACTACTACAGCGTCCCGCATGCGCTCGTGGGCCACTCGGTGTGGGCGCGCTACACGGCGGCCACCGTGGAGATCTTCTTCCGAAGTGCGCGCGTAGCGACTCACATCCGCTCCTACCAGCGCGGCGCTCACACGACGGTGCCCGAGCACATGCCGAAGTCCCACCGGGCGCATGCGGAGTGGTCACCGAAGCGCTTGATCCAATGGGGCGAGTCGATCGGAGCGCACACCGGCGCCATCGTCGAGCATCTGCTGCGCTCCAAGCCCCACCCGGAACAGGGCTACCGGGCCTGCCTCGGACTCCTGGCGCTCGCCCGGCAGTACGGCCAGTCGCGACTGGAGGCCGCCAGTGCCCTCGCCGTGCGCTTAGGCAGCCCTACACGCAAAAGCGTCAAGTCGATCCTCGAGAGCGGCCGTGACCGGCGTCCCTCGAGCACGAGCGAGCCGGCGGCTCTGGAGCTGCCGCTGCACGGCAACGTGCGCGGCCCGGGTTACTACCACTGATGATCCCTCACCCAAGGAGAAGAACATGTTGACGAACCCAACGATCGAGACGCTCAAGGCTCTCAAGCTCTACGGCATACTGGAAGCGCTCGAGGAGCAGCAGCAGACCCCCGCCGTGCAGGCGCTGTCCTTCGAGGAACGTTGTGCGCTGCTCATCGACCGCGAGCGGCTCTGCCGCGAAAACCAGCGACGCACTCGGCTGTTGCGCGGTGCGCGCCTCAAAGTCGCCGAAGCCAGCATCGAGGACATCAACTACAAGGCCGCCCGCGGCTTGGATAAACGCCAGATCGCGCAGCTGGCCACCGGGGAGTGGATCCGTCGCTCGCAGAACCTGCTCATCACCGGCGCTACGGGCTCAGGAAAAACCTGGATCGCCTGTGCGCTGGCGCAGCAGACCTGCCGCCAGGGCCACTCGGTGCTGTACTGGCGCGTGCCGCGCCTGATCGAGGAGCTGCGCATCGCGCACGGCGACGGCAGTTACCTCAAGTTCCTGAAGACAATCGCCAAGGCCGCCCTCATCGTCCTTGACGACTGGGGACTGACCGCGCTCGCCACCCAGGACCGCGCGGATCTCTTGGAAATCCTCGATGACCGCGTCAACACCGGCTCCACCTTGATCGCCAGCCAACTCCCCATCGACAAATGGCATGCCTACCTCGGCGAGCCGACGCTCGCGGATGCGATCCTGGACCGCCTCGTGCATCACAGCCATCGCATCGAGCTGAAGATCCCCGGCGAATCCAAGCGCAAGGCCCGCGCGCCGGCGGACGCATGAACCTCATCAACCCGTACACCGGACGAAAACCCGGGGTGTTACCCCCAAGGGGTACCCCTCGATCGGCGCTCCTGGAGCGTTATACGTGGTCGACTTTATCCACCAGCGCGGAAAACGGCCCTTCTGCCCGCCTGCGGCGGTCAGACTGCGCTGCGTCCTTACGAACGATGAAGAGAAATGCGGAACCCAACTTGCTTGACGATCGTGAACACCTGAAGTAGAAACTCAACCTCCAGCTGCCCACTCCACGCACCGTTCACCATCGCGTGGAATTACCGTTCACGATCGCTGGAATCCGCAATCGACCGCGCCCGTCCTTTCAGAGCCATAAGAATGGTGCGCAGTACCCCTGATTTTTCACTTGCTTAGCAGGCGGGGCGGGCCGGCCTTGTCCAGTAGTTGAGTCCATTCATTACTGTATAGGGTGGCGGTTGCGCGCCGATTAACGCCACTCCGCGTGACCGGATAGACTATTTGCTTGCCCCCATGGAAGCAGTTCACTACAAGGTACAAGTCGCCCCGGACCACGTGCAGCGTCTATGTGGTGGGACACCCGCGCGAGCGATTTCGGAACTCGTGTGGAACAGTCTCGACGCGGATGCGACCCGTGTACAGGTAACTGCGCTTACCGGCGAGCTCAACAGCGCAACGCTGATAGTTCGCGATAATGGACACGGAATTCCGCACTCTCAGATTGAGGAGCTGTTCGTCAATCTCGGCGGGTCGTGGAAGTCGCATGCGACCAAAACGAAACTGCGTGGGCGCGCCCTGCATGGGAAAGAGGGTAAGGGTCGCTATAAGGCGTTTGCGCTCGGACGCGTGTCCGAGTGGGTGATCACGTATCACCAGGATGGCACGTTTCGCCGCTACACGGTCACAGTGCTTGCCGACGATCTGCTGGACATCCGCGTGTCCGTGGAAACAGTGATCGAGGCCGAGGCATCCGGCGTCGAAGTGCGAATTTCAGAAACGTCGATCAGGCCAGACGCACTGGACTCCGGCGAGCTCTTGCAGGAACTCGCGGAGATCTTTGCGCCCTATCTGACGGACTATTCCGACATTCAGGTGACACTAGGGTCACGCCTGCTTGATCCGGCCACTTTCATTGCTTCCCGCAAATCCTTCGATCTTGCCGACATCGAAGTGTCACCGACTGAGACCTACAAAGCCACGCTGGACGTCGTTGAGTGGTTAAGCGTGACACAACGGATTCTTTACCTATGCAGTGAATCTGGAATGCCATTCCGGCGCGTGGCGACACGGTTTCACACGCCAAGCTTTCATTTCTCGGCTTACTTGCGCTCTCAGTACAACGAGAAACTGCGCGAGGGCGATGAAGAGCTCTACCTCGCCGAGATGAATGTGCCGCTTGCCAAGGCGCGCGATGAAGCGTTGCAGCGGATTAAGGAGTATTCGTTCGAACGTGCGGCCGAGCGGGCGCGCGACGTGGTAGACAGCTGGAAGCGCGAAAACGTGTACCCGTACAAGGAGGAGACTGACGATCCGGTCGAAAGAATCGAGCGTCAGGTCTTTGACATCGTCGCCCTTAAATTGAACAAACACTTCCCTGAGCTGGAACAGGGTACGCGACGATCCAAGTCTTTGCAGCTCGGGCTCCTCCGTCGCGCGATTGAAAATGGACCGCAGGAGTTACAGCCCCTGCTGCTTGAAGTGCTGGACTTGCCTCCGCGCGAACGCAAGGAGTTCGCAGCTCTGCTCGAGGAGTCCTCGCTCACCGCGTTGATTCGAGCCACGCGTCTCATTACTGACCGGATGAAGTTTGTGACCGGCCTCGAGCATCTGGTCTTTGATACGGGGCTCAAGGAGATGTTGCTGGAGCGAAGCCAGCTACACCGTCTACTCGCCGATAACACTTGGATCTTCGGCGAGGTGTTCAACCTGACCGCGGACGACGAATCGTTGACTCAAGTGCTGCGAAAGCATCGCGCGCTGCACGACCATCCACTGACAATCGACAAGCCAGTGAAGACCGTTGAGGGCAAGAGCGGAATTGTGGATCTTATGCTTTCGCGCAAGGCGCGTACGCACCGGGCGGATGAGCTAGAGCATCTCATTGTCGAACTGAAGCGACCGACGGTCGTCGTGGCATCTAAGGAGATCATTCAAACCGAGAAATATGCTCTTGCGGTCGCGAATGACGAGCGCTTCCGCAACGTAAATACACGATGGACGTTCTGGCTCGTTTGTAACGACATGGACGAGTATGCCAAGGCTCGGGCATCGCAAGCCCAACAGCCGCCAGGGCAAATTTACGAATCGAAGATGCCTAACATCACTATTTGGGTCAAGACTTGGGGCCAACTGATAACGGATAACAGGGCCCGCTTGCAGTTCTATCAGGAGAGTCTCGGATACAAGGTGAGCAAGACTCAGGCGTTAGGGCATCTCAAGGAAAAGTATCAAAAGATACTAGACGCACTTGGCGAGCGCATGGGGGACACGGGTGCGTCAGAGGAAGACGACGAGCCTCCTGAGCAGGGTCAGCGGCCGCCGCCCTGAGCCGAAGCGGCGTGCAGTTGCGCTCCTTGCTCAGTCCGAGCGGGTTGAGAAAAGATCATCGTCTCCAAATAGGGCTGTACTCATCAGGCTGACACGAAATGCACGCTGACCGCGTTCGCCACCACAATTCGGTGCGCTGACTAACTCGCAGCGACACCACGGCACACTCTTTGACGCAGTGTTGGCCGCGTCGTGAGTTCGAAAATCAATGAGTTGGGTTGAGGGCCAATGTGTAGCTGAGAGTCGTGAAGAGCAGGAAGGGCACCTTCTAGTCCGCTGCGCCTGTCACGCGGGCCTCGCCCTAAGAATCATCTGAATACTTTCGGCCAGCCTTTCTACCGCCGCTCGCTTTTCTTTCGCGTAGTCATGCCGGTCATAGATCTCTGCGACGTCGTCGATCGTATGATTGAGGAGCTTCTCGACATGCAAGCGGGGTACCCCGCTGGCCGTCATAAGGCTGGCCGCCGTGCGGCGTAAGTCGTGAGGTGTGAAACTTGGTAATCCAAGATGCTCTCGGCGGTCGCGGATGCCCTGGCTCAGGGCTCGGATAGTAATTGGCTCGCCTTCGCGCGCCTTCCAGCAGCGTGAAGGAATGAGATGATCAGTTTCGCCGAATCGCCGTCTTACGTGGCGGACAAGGGTCAGCGCCAGATCGGAAATCGGCACCTGGTGCTCCTGTCCGTTCTTTGACCGTTCAGGCGGAATTGTCCAAATCTTCCGTTCGACGTCGAATTCTTTCCACGCCGCCAGAGCAACTTC
>Ga0207707_10001900_pt1 | contig 19008 bp, 14 predicted proteins | sample KBSC83BmetaG_FD_184336 | JGI IMG/M metagenome (GOLD analysis project Ga0207707, IMG submission 184336) | Corn rhizosphere microbial communities from Kellogg Biological Station, Michigan, USA - KBS C8-3B metaG (SPAdes) (version 2) | ecosystem: Host-associated > Plants > Roots > Rhizosphere ...
AGAAGTCGACGACGCTTTGTACGCCGCCGTCCGCCTCGAGATCGGGCGCGACGAGTGCGACGCGCTTGATTCGCGTGCGACTAACGTCCCCCCGGTTGCGTGTCGTTGGAGCCACCGATTCGCTAAACAGCGCCATCGACCCTTCGGTATACGCCTAACGCTGACAGTGCGTCGAGGATGCCCTTGACGGACGCCTCGTGACTGTATGTCAAGGACCTTCTCGCGGCCGCGCGGCCCATCTCGGCGCGGAGCCCCGCATCAGTTACCAACCGCACGATGTACTTCTGCATTTCGCGCCAATCGCGACTTGGGAAAACAAACCCGGTATGACCTTGTTCGATGAGATCAGCAGCTGCACCCACGTCATCCGACGCAACAGGTGACACACCTGCTGCCATCGCCTCGTTCAACGCTAGGCCCCACGTTTCATTCTCGGAAGGCATAGCGAAGACGTCGGATGCCGCATACAAGCGTGGGAGCTGCTGTTGGTTAACGAATCCCGCAAACGTCACGTTAGGCAGGCTTCGTTGACTTGCCGTCTCTCGCAATTGTTGCTCCATTGGCCCGCTTCCCACGAACAGCAGGTGTGCACGCTCGCGGAGCGGGAGCAGGTCTCCGCACTCCAGAACGGCTTCCGGGTGTTTACGCGCCATGAGCTTGCCTGCGAACAGGACAACGACTCGATCTTCTGGGATTCCGAATCGCTCTCGCAGCATCAGCTTGGCGCCGCTGCGATTCATCGCCGCGTCTCGCAGGCGAGCGACGTCGACGCTGTAGGGGCAGAAGAACAACTGCTCTTCGCGAGCCCCGCGCGCCAGGTAGGCTTGGCGATTCAGGGTGCCGATATACAGCAGCGCGTCACTACGCTGCACCCAGGTTCGGATCACGCGATCCCGCAACGCGTCGAACCATCGAGACGGACGATCGGCGTGATTGCGAAGCTCACTACGCGACAGGATTGGAGTCCCTCGCAGCATCGCAGCGGCCGCCGCGAGCCAATTGGACGGATACAGGTATCCGTGCAACCATAGGGCATCAAACTTTCGAAGAAGATATGCAAAGATCGTGGGATTTACGGCGTGCAGCGGATTGAAGGTGTCATGAACCGGGCTCACGTTAGGCAAGAAGCGATGCCGGTACCCCGCGAGGAGGTCGACGTCCCACTGGATAGTGCGCCCGAATTGCTTGTCGTAGCGACGCTGCACTCCAAAGTCGCGACAAAAGAACACCTCGAGGTCGAGACCAGGAGCTGTCGCAAGGCGCTGATAAAGCGGCGTGAAGTACTGAATTGGGTGCGACGCAACAACCGCCAGCTTGCACACCGAGGACCCGTCCGCCATGGGCATCAGACGATACTTGCCTCGTGATGGGCGAGTATCTCTCGTATGCGATCATCCCAGCTGTGAGCCGCAGCTATCGCTTGCCGTCCTCGAGATGCGATCGCCGCGCGTGCAGGGTCGTCCGCCAGATACAGGTCGATCTTGTCGATCATTTCGTCGGCGTCCGAGAAGCAAGCGACTGATTCGTTCTCGGTGAGCACCTCGCCGAGCTCTGACGTCCGTTCGTGGAGCATGAACCCGGCACACGCCGGGATGTGGAAGCTCCGACTGGTCAACAAGTCGCCCGATGAAGCGCCGGTTCGTTGCTCGCTCAGGATCGCCAGATTGATCTTCGATGCGGCAATTGCACGGACGTACTCTTCGCCGACAACCGCGCGCTGTGCTAACGAGGCTCGAAGCGAGGTCGTTTGGCTCGCGCGTCTCCACTGGTTGCCCCATACGCGGACGCTCAAGTGCGGGCGCCGATCTGTCAGCATGGTGAGCAGGCGCTCCTTCTTCTCCGACCACGTACCAATGAACGACACGTCGCATTCGTATTGCCTGCGACCTGCATCGGTCAGGTCGACGGGTCGATGCAGGTCAGGATCGTACGCGTGGCGCAAGAGGCTCGAGCGCGTGATTCCAAGCTGCTCACGCATGTCGCGCAGTCCAAATGTTTTCGTGGAGAAGATCCAATCGTACTGTTGGAGCGCATCAGGCAGATTCGGTCCGTGAGTGCGAAAGGACACGTCCGGGTAGAAGCAATAGGCGCGTACGCCCATCGCACGGATTGCCATGAGGGTCTCGGCACGGACGAACATTCCTTTGAATACCAACAGCACTTCCGGGTGTAGTTGCCGCACGCTCCGAAGCAGTGCGTCATTGAATTCGCGCACAGCTGCCGGCCTGAGAAGACGGCCTACCGCTCGCATGTGCGAGGAGCGCCAGTGCACCGGGACGAAGCGCCACTCCGGTACTTCGTGCACCATCCATCCTGCTCTTCTCAGGGCTTTCATGCCGGCATAGCCGTTGCTGCCCAGCCATTGATCGCACACCACAATCGCCCGTCGATCACGGCTCACGCAAAGTCTCGCGCTCCTATCTGCTTTCATTTCAGCATGTCGCTGCGCCACAGTTCGCGGCTCGCTCTACGGGGCGATGCGCGACGTGAACGGTCTCGCAAGAGGAGTGACAAATCGTGGCGCTTCCATACGTCGGGAGGTGACGAGGCCGAGCAAGCGACTGACGACGATGAACAGGACATACATGGCGAGCATCGTCACGACGATCTGTAGGTCGGCCCCGAGTATGGCGCCGACCCAGAACAGGTAGCATCCGTAAGCGCTGCCTAACGCATTGCGCGAGCTACGCCAGAAATGAGTGGTACTCCAGAAGGCTGCGAAGAGGGCGCCGTACGCGAGGCATCCGAACACCGTTCCCCACGGGCCAAAATTCAGATACAGCTCTCCCGGTATGGTCATGTTGATTGAGTTCGAGTACGTGCCATTCGCCTTGATCAACCCCTGGCCGATTCTCCAGGCAAACCACCCGCCCTCGGCGACGACGGGCTTGTTCGGCCAAATGAAGCGCGGAACGAAGACGAATGCCATGTACTTGAGCGTCGCGCCGTGCAAGTAGCCGTCCGCACCGGCGATTTTCGCCACCTGTGACAACTGATTGAAGTTGGTGAGCCTCGACCACACGGTTTGGTGCGCATCCGGTGCGTCACTATTCATCACATCAGACCGCTGCTCTACGACAGTGGTTAGGCGCGCCAATCCGGACCCGGCTTGAGATCGGAGGGCGCCAAAAGCGCTGAAATAAAGCACAAATGCCGCCGCGAATATGTATGCCGGAATGAGCATCCGACTTCTCAGCGGCCGCAAAGACCGAGCGCCAATGATCAAGCCGAGCACGAACACGACAAACGGAGCAATCATGTTGGCCCGTAGGTAGTCGAACATCACCGCACGGAATGCTTCGAGTACCGTTAGGACGAGCGCAAGCAAGATCAGCCGGTTGCGATTGCGATCGGCACCACGTCTCGCGAGAGTGAACGCCGCGACCTGCGGCAGAAGGTACACAAGGGCCGTGGTCGTTCCAGGTGCGGACGTTCGTGGCAGTAAGTGCACGACGATCCCGATGGACCCCCCGACGACGGCGCCGGCGACGAGCGCGGGCTCGGAGAGCTCTCCAGCGATGCTTGGCAGTAGCGATAGCCAAGAACGCGCCCGCCCGGATCGGGCGATCGCCCAGAAGCCAATCACGGGTAGAACCACTCCCAGCCATGACAGCACCGACGCGGCAAATAACTTGTCCTCCGCGGCGTAGAGGTAGTACGCGCTTCGCGCGGGCGAGTCGGTTGCAGCGAAAGCCGTAGCGTTGGCCAGGGAGGTTATGGCACTGATGACTGCAAACACTGTGATCGGCGTGATTCCATTCCGCCGCACGCGCGAGGCATCATTTGCAACAAAGGCGAAGGCGAAGGACGCTGCGGATACGGCAACCAACAGCGCACTTTGATCTCTCAACCCTATCACGAACGCCAAAACTCCTAACCAGGCAAAAACGAGCCAAACGTCGTACAAGCCAATTGCTCTCCGGCGCCGTGAGAGGCGAGCGCTTACGGAGGTCGCCGTCACCGGAGCGCCGCCGTTCCGTTAGGCACGAGCGTCGAGAAATGACGCACGGGTACGAGGCTATCCAACAACATGGCCAACGTTCTTGTAAGCTGCCTTCTCGTGAACCGCCCAACCAACTCTTCATTGGGGTCGTACGTAGCGGCGCCGCCCTCTTGCCACCGGCGATGCAACCCGAGCAAGTAGTCGGCGATATCGGCGGGATCGGCAAGGACGACTCCGGTTCGCGTGTCTCGAATGAGCTCGTCGAGCATGCCCGCGTCGCCCGGAATGCACAGGATCGGCCGCTTTGCACCGAAGTACTCGAACGTCTTAGCCGGATAGAGACCGTGCATGAAGTATTTGTCCTGCTGAACAGCGCCCGTTATCGAGAGCAACAGTAGTGCGTCGGCCGACTGGAGGATTCGTAATGCCTGGTCGCGCGGAATGTGAACATCGGCGTCGACCATCGCGCCGACACCGGCCCTAGACGCCATGTCACGCACGTAGGCCGCGCTCTTACCGCGGTAGACGAACCGCACGCCACGTGAACAGTCGTTAGACAACTTGGCGGCCACGATGCGGAGCCCGTCCAAGAACGGGCCGATCGTCTGGATGTCGGGGTTCAGGTTCCCGCAGTACGCAATCGTGAAGTCCGCTGCACGCGGCCGGATCTCGCCATGCGCGAACTCGTCCGGATCGAATCCGTTAGGAATGCTTGACGCTGGGCGACCTAACATTTCCTGATCGAGGGCGGCCAGATGGTCGTTGACGTTTACCACGTGCGCCGCGGTGGACAATACCGATCGAATGCGCGGTAGGTATAGGAGACGCAACGTCGGCGGGAAGGGGCGCAGTACCGGATCACGGAAATCGGCTACCCACGGGACACCGGTCCAGTCTGAGAACCATCGCGCGAGCAACACGCCCGCATCGGGCGTATGCTCGCCGATGCACGCGTCGACGCGCACAAACCGCGTGACAATCTCCGCAGCGCGCCGCGCACACGCCTGCCACGCAGAACTGTAGTCGCCGTAGGTGAGTTGTTTGAATGCGGTGAGCGGCTTGCGCCAGAGTAGTCGCTGTGAGGCTCGAGACGATCCGCGCATGCTTGCGCGCCACCAGCGATCCAACAGCCCATCCCATGGCAGCGAGGGCGTGGGAATGATGAGGGATTCGTCGGCGTTCGCCTCCCGAAGCGATTGCTCGATGCGCGACGCATCCTCATCCAAAAAGCCGGCGCCTCGTTTGCCAGCGTCGCAGCAAATGACGATCGCACGCCATCCGAAGGTTGGCAGATGCTTGGCAAACTGCGCGACGCGCTGCGCTCCGATCGTCGATGTGGGCACATTGTACGGTGCACATTCATGCGCGAAGATCAGTACGGTGCGCAACGACTGTGTGTTCATGCCGACACCGACTGGGCGGCGCGCACGCGCGGCGTCTCGCCTAGAGAAGCGCCGCCGGGCCGCTCGTCCGAGCCTGAATTGTTTCGCAGCCACCGCCCCAAGCAGATGAATCGCCACGGCAAGAACGAGAACGGCTGACGACCCGTGATGATGTCGTCTACTTCCTTCATCACGGCATCTGCGTGCAGGAGATTCGGCGTGGAGTCGATCGCGACGCCCACCTGCTGGCGGACCCAATCGGACGCGATCTCGCCTAACCACGTGCGCTCGGGCGTGACGAATCCCATTTTGTCGCGCCGATCGCGCACGGCCTCGGGAAGCACATCGGCGAGGGCGCGACGGAGAACGACTTTCGTGACGCCGCGATGCAGCTTCATCTGATCCGGCAGGCCGGCAACAAACTCCACCAAGCGGTAGTCGAGGAACGGGACACGCGACTCGATCGACCACGCCATGGAGTTTCGGTCCTCGTATCGGAGAAGCACGGGAAGCGATGTGTCGAACGTTTGGCGCCGCAGGCTGTCCTGAAGGTCGATAGGTGGCGCATCACTAGCGCAGTCGGACGCATCGGCGCGCAGCCACGCCGGCGAACCACGGACAACACGGAGGCGCGACGGGAGCAGTGCGTCGACGATTGGGATCACGTTGCGCACCGAGAGGATTATCTGCGCGATCGGTAGCGCGCGGTGCTGCTGTCGATACGCGCTGATCTCGGACGCCAATCGCAGCATGCTGCCCCGTCGCAGCATCCCGGTGTACAATGCGGTGTCGTTGCCTCCGTATCCGGCGAGCTGTTCATCGCTGCCCTGTCCGTCGAGCATGACTTTGAGTCCCGCATCGGCCCCGCCACGAAACACGCACCACTGGCTGAACATGCTCGTCGAGCCGAAGGGCTCGTCCATGTGCCAGAGCAGCGCATCGAGATTCGAGACGAGCTCGGCGGATGTCGGCCATACGCTGACGGCCGTCGCATCGGTGGCGCGAATGACCTGTTCCGTGTACCGCCATTCGTCGAAGGCGGCGTCGGCGTGCCGCGCGGTCACGGTTACCTGCCCCGCGTGCGTTTCGCGTGCCGAGAGGTCGCGGTGCGCGAGACATACGATGGCCGAGGAGTCGAGCCCGCCAGACAGGCACGATCCGACGGGGACGTCGGCGCGCAGGCGGAGCGCGACGCTGTCCGTTAGGAGATCGCGTACGCGGGCCGCGGCTTCATCGAGGTCGCTCGTGGCAGCCACGGCGCCGAATCGATACCACCGCGACACTTTAACAGAAGCATCGCGGTTCCGGAGGTCGACAATGGCTCGTTCTCCTCCGAGCAGCTGGTGCACGCCCTCGTGCATCGTGTCCGAGGAACCGTCGAGGCGTGCCTCGGTCAAGTACCGGCGAATACCAATTTCGTTAGGCGCGAAGGTATACCCGGGCAACGTGCGGATCTGCTTGATCTCGGATGCGAACGCGATCAGGTCGCCGACAGTTGCCCAGTACAACGGCTTGACGCCGAACCGGTCGCGAACGGCGTGAAGCGTTCCGCCGTCGCGCGGATCGAGGAGCAGGAATGCGAACATCCCATTCAAACGATCCAGACATGAGGGCCCCCACTCCGCCCATGCGGCGAGCAGCACTTCCGTGTCGGAGTGCGAGGCGAAGCGGTGGCCCACGCGTTCGAGGTCGGAGCGCAACTCGAGATGGTTGTAGATCTCGCCGTTGAAGACGATGCCGAGTCCCGTGTCGCGGTGGAGCATCGGCTGATGGCCACCGGGCGAGAGATCGACGATGGACAGCCGGCGATGGCCGAGGCCGACCTGCCAGGGCGCACGTGACGGCAGGAGCGCAAGACGCTTGGCGTCGCGGGTCTTTGGCGATGTTTCCTCTCCGCCGTACGCACGGGCGGCTTCACCCGGGTGCCAGAGGAGGTAACCCTCGTCATCCGGTCCGCGATGCCGCACGGTGCGCGTGGCCTTAACTAACGGAAGTGTCTGCGCTTCCGGGCGCCCATCGCGCCGGACCAGGCCAAGGATCCCGCACATGGGTTAGGTCACCTGCGACACCGACGGCGGCGCTGATGGCGTCGCCGTCGTCGAGCGTCCGTGGCGCCCTGCGATGTACAGCCGCGCCAATCGTTGGGCAGCGACCGGAAGGGAGACGAGTGCGGTGAAAGTGCGGGCCGCGTCGAGTGCGACGCGCCCCACGGACTCCGTTGGTGCGAGCCGTGTCAGCAGGTCTGTGTACCGTTGGGCACACACGCCGATCGAGAACTCCGACTCGGCGAGAGCGCGCGCGGCCGAGGCGCGGACGAGCGGCGGGATGCGCGACGCGGCGCGAATGCGGTCGACGGCGCCCGGCACATCACCGATGTCGTAGATCCACAGGCACGGGTCCGCGGCTGCGTGAGATTCGTAGTCTTCGACGCCGCTGACGCGACTCGAGACGATGCCACATCCCATGCTCAGGGCTTCCATGACGGTGATCGACATGCCTTCCGAATTCGACGACATGAGGAGCACGTCGGAGCGCGCGAGCAGGTCGAGCACGTCGTTGGTGGGCGACCATGGATGCATGCGCACGCGCGCGCGGAGATCGAGGGCGTGGAAGGCGCGAGACAACGACTCGCGCGCCGGCCCGTCACCCATGAGATCGAACGTGAAATTCACGCCGACGTCCCGGAGCTGTGCGGCGATCTTCGGCAAATCGCTGACGCGCTTCTCGGGTTCGTCCATGCGGCCGACCCACGCGAGGCGTAGCGTTTCAGAGGAAGGAGCCGGGCGGTTCTGCGGCCGCATCGGAATGCCGCACGGTATCATGACTAACGGAGCGCGTCCAGGCCGGTCGAGCGCCTCGGTGCGGCGGTTGACTCGCGTCGACACGCAGGCGATTGCGGCTGCGGCTCGGCCGTAGCGCAGCACGAGTCGGTCGTTGATGACGTGGTTGCCGTGCAGGACCGCGATCATCGGGTTACGCGGCGACAGGTAGGCTGCCGCGGCCCACGTGTCAGGATCGTTGGACACGATGACCGGCACACCTGCCGGCACCCCCGATTTGAGTGCCGCTGCATAGACCGACCCGCGATGCGCGGCTGTGCCGAACTCGAACGCCGGCCCAACTACCGGCCCAACGACGGTTGGGCGCTCGTCGGGTTGTAGGGCCGAGAAGAGGTCGAACATGGTTGGACGCCCGTGGCCATTGATGAAGGACGAGCGCGGCTGCGGCGCGATGAACCAGCAGGTGCCGCCTTGCCGACGTATCTCGATAGCCAGATCGGCCATCCATCGCGTCACGCCGCCGCGATGGTACGGATAGCAGAGAAAGGCGATGTTCATCGCGACGACTGCGACAGCGAACGAGTATACGCTTGGCGCACCGTGTCCGTGTAGCGCGGCCACACAAAGCGTTCGCGACACAGTCGCAGCGCGTTGTCGCTCAGCTGCGCGCCCTGTGCCGCGAGGGCCGAAAGAACCATCCTAACGGTGGACTGATGCCGTTCGTTCGAGAGCCCGAACCAGTCGATTGCGAGCCCAGCGCCGCCCTCACTCACGAGATTATCGACCCAGCCATCCATTCGCGATACGATGACGGGCACACCGCACGAGAGGTATTCGCCTAACTTCACCGGCATGCTCACGCGATTCATTTGGCTCGGCTGCCGGAGGAGGAGGCCGGCATCCGCTGCTATGAGATGGGACGCGACCTCTTCTTGCGGTACACGACGGATCGTCGCACGATTTGCGGGTATGCCGAGCTCGCGCGCGGCGGCTTGTAGCTTGGTCGGCTCGTTCGTGAGGGCCAGGAGATGAACCGATTCGTTCATCGCGAGTGCGTGAGCCACGAACTTGAGTGCGCCGTCCGTGACGTGTTGATAGCCCGTCATGGTGCCGACGTAGGCCAGCACCAACTTGTCGTTCACGCCAAGGCGCTGTCGCGCGTCTCGCCGCTGTTCCGCATCGTACAGACACGCGGCCACGCAGCACGGAACAACGTCGATTTGTCTTGGGTCGTCGGTGAACGGCGCGAGCCACCGCGCGAGGGTGTCGGATACGGTGAGAATCGCGCCGGCGTCATTTAGGACGCGCCGCAGTCGGCCGGTGCTCGCCTCGTAGTGGCGCAACGCGTCTGCATCGGCGTCGGCAGGTCCGTCGAAACCGCGCTCGAACAGGATTTCCTCCGGCGACGCTCCGCGGACATCGACAACCGATCCGCTCGTCGGGAAGTGGACGCGCATCGTGTTCGCCCACAGCGCAGACGATTCGCCACGACAATGAAAGACGATCGGTCGCGATCCGACCATCCGCCGAATGGCGAATGCGAGCATTCGAGCGTTGCCAGCGAGAGACATTCGCCCAACGACGGGCAAGACGGCGATGCGCACGCGGGGTGCCCGTCGGGCGAGCTGCGCGCGGCGTCGCCATGTTAGGCGACTCGTCAAACGGCGCGCTGGCTCCAGAAATACGACCGCGGTAACCGCGGGACGGTCGTCTCCTCCGGCAGCCGACTGCGACTGCATATGATCGATGACTTGGGAGCCGATGAGGTCTTTCGTCATCTCCTGCGAAACGAGATGCACGACCGCATAGTCCGTCACGGTGCGAGGACGCGTTTGCGTCTCGACCGTCGGAGCCCTCGGCGCCTCAGGCAGCGACTCGCGCAGAGCCCACCTCATCGTAAAGTGCGAGCATGCGGCGACGGGAAGCATCCGCCCCGAACCGGTCGTTGATGCGCGCATGCATTTGTTCTGGCACGAAGGTGTCAATGCGCCGCCACGTGTGGAGGATGGCGTCGGCCAAGGCATGCGCGTCGGAGGGCTCGACCACAGCGCCGCATGTATCGTCGACGAATGCTTTCAAGGCCTCCGCACCGCGTAGTCACCACTGGCCGCCCAACCGAAAGTGCTTCGGCCGCCGCAATTTCGAACGTCTCGTGTCGGCTAGAGCAAATGTACGCGTGCGAGTCGGCGACGATCGATGCTGTTTCGGATCGGGAACGTGCGCCGAGCAAGGTCGTGACCGAATCGAGGCTCAATTCGGAAAGGCGGGCCGAGAGTGTCTCGTGTAAGGAGCCGGTGCCGACGATGCGCCGCTGTACTCGCCGTCCAGATCGCTGGAGAACCGCGAACGCATCGAGCAAGTTGTCGAACCCGCTTATCTCTTCCAATGAACCGACACTCAGCAACTTCACGCCGTTTCGATCATCGGGGATGGCGATCGGCGCGAACAGTCCCGTGCGTATTAGATTCGGCATCATGCGAACGTCGCGCGCCGCGTGCTGCGCTTCGATACGCTGCGCGAGCGCACCTCCAACTGCCGACACGATGGCTGCCGCGCGCAACGTCTTATTCACCGCAGTCCGTTTGGGTCCCGTGTCGAGGTGCATCGAGAACGGACCGCTGTGCTCTTGCACGATGAGTGGGACTCGAAGGGTCTTTGCGACGGCAGTGCCTAACAATCCGGCCGGGAGGCACGTGCGCGTGTATCAAGTCGACGTGGCCGAACGCGTCACGCGCGCGGCAACCATGGCACCCGGCTTCCACACATCCTCCAGGAGATCGCGGTTCGTTAGGCGCGGCCAAGCCTAACGCACCGGGTTCCCGTTTCCTGGAGTTCGACTCGCGATTACGCGTCACCGCTCTCTAGATGGCGTGGTAGCCACGCCGCTGCGCGCACATCGGATGACGATGCGGGGAAAATCGAGCCGTCGTGCTGGACTGATCCGGAATGAGGCGTCGCCGGCGAGCAAGATGTCATCGCCAGTTCCCATGCCCCCGTTACTGCGAGCGCGAAGCGCGTGCTAGGGGAGAGATCCTCGCCGTCACCCCGCGCGCCGAACAACCGCAGGCCCGCGTGAACGCGCTCGTGTAAGAAGTCACCGCTCTCTCCCGTGAACCAACTTGCCATGGGCGAGTTGAAACCGGTCTTGCGCCGATCAGCTAGACCAGGCGGACCGATTTCGGCGTACCAGGCGCGCAACATGATCTTCCCTCTGTCCCCCCGTCGCTTCAGCTCCGGTCGGGCGCACTTGGCCGCAGATACTACCTCATCCCCCAGGAGCGGCACGCGAGCTTCGATGCCGTGTGCCATCGCAGCGGTATCCACCTTGGCCAACATTTCATCGACCAATGCGGTCGCGCGATCCACAGCAAGCATTTTATCCAGGGTCTCGGTTTGCTCATACGCTGTCCACGCCGCGGACGCGCGCCGCTCCATCGGATCGTCGTCTAACGGAGCAGTGCCCATCCGAGCGAGCACATCATCGCGAGTGATCCGAAGCTTATCGAGATAGACCAACGCCGGGTCACGGCGGACGCGCGCAGCCACTTTTCCAAGCGTCCCCGCACGGCCCGGCAAGCCGGCGAGCGGGGCCAAGACTGGTGCGACACGCATGAAAGACGGACCGCGAGCCCAGGACGGGACCATCGGCATTCCAGAGTGCCAATCGTACCCCGCGAACAATTCGTCGCCACCGTCGCCCGTCAGGATGACCCTTCGCAATTGAGCAATCGCGCGGAAGAGCGCGTGGAGGCCTACGAGGCTACTCACGGCCAGTGGCTCATCCATTGCACCAACGATGCTGTCGAACATTTCCTCAGTTAGGCAGCCGCCGACATCGATGGGATGGCAGGGAATCCCGAAGAACTCGGACGCTTGCGCGGCGCCGGCGAACTCGTCCTCGATAAAACCGCTATGACGCACCGTCCAAGCCTCGAGGTCCGGGGCGTCACCCCGGCTGGCCGCCAAGCCGGCGACGATGCCGGAATCGATGCCGGCACTGAGCAACACACCGACCGGTACGTCCGACACGAGATGACTCGCGACTGCACGCTCGATGGCTTGCCTAACGAAAGCCTCGCCACGTTCCTCATCTCCGGGTTTGTCCGTCCACCAGCGTCGCTCCGAGCGCACGCGCCCATCTTTCACGCGCACGTACGTTCCGGGTTCGATTCGCCTCGCGGCCCGCACGGCAGACCAAGGGGTCGGGACGAATCCCCACTTGAGCAAGGCGATGAGCGCCTCATCGCGCACGTCTCGTGGAACCTCTCGGTCACGCAGCAGCGCGGGGAGCGTCGAAGCGAAGCTCACTCCCCCTGCGTGCTCCGAAATGACCAGCGGTTTGATTCCGAGCCTGTCGCGAACGAGGTAGAGCTCGCGCGTACGCGCATCCCATAGCGCGAATGCGAACATTCCCTGTATCCGGTTGCAGCAGTCGTCGATTCCGCCTTGCTCGTACAAGTGCACCAGAACCTCGGAGTCCGAATCGCTCCGGAAACGATGTCCGTGGCCGCGCAGCCACTGTCCAAGCTCACGATAGTTATAGATCTCTCCATTCACGATCACGCAGATCGTGTGATCCTCGTTCCACATCGGCTGGGAGCCCGCATCGGAAAGGTCGATGATCGCAAGGCGCCGGTGGACGAGAACGACGTTCTCGTCATGGTGATAGCGCCAACCATCGGGCCCGCGGCGACTCAGGGCGTCCTGAAATGCGTCCGCCAGTTGACCTGCCTCGCCGGATTCGAGAACCCTCATGCTGTATTTCCCCGCGATGCCGCACATGTTAGGCGACGGTCGATCGCAACTCGACGTCGACCGAGTCGAGGTGCGGCGCGTACGGGTTTCTTGCCAGTAGATCGGATGCGAGATCCCCGCGAATGACGGCATCGAAGAGATCACTCAACGTGCGTCCCGCTGCCCGCCAATCGCCGATGCGTTCTGCGCGCCTGCGTGCAGAGATGCCCATAGAAGTCCGTTGCATCGGTGCTTCCAACAGACTGCGGATGGCGTCGCGCAGTTCTCGCGCGTCACGCGGCGAGACCAGGAGGCCATCTCTTCCGTGGTCGATGATCTCCGCGTGACCTCCGACGCGGGTCGTCACCACGGCAGCACCGGATGCCATCGCTTCCAGCACCGCGTTGGATAGACCTTCGCCGTGCGACGGAAGCGCGAACACATCAGCGGCCCTGAACAGCTTGGCCAGTCGTTCGTGTTTCACGTCGCGCTCGATCACAACGCGAACTCTTGGCGACCGACGCGCTGCTTCGTTGGATACATCGATTTCGTCGCGAAGCGAGGAGACCGCACAATGGAGTACGAGCTGGCCATCGGTGTACGGCAATTCGCCGAGCGCGTCCAGCAAATCGACCCAACCCTTCGACACAAGCTGCGGAGCCACGCAGAGTATCATGAATTGATCAGAGCGCAAACCCAGCTCGTGGCGCAACCGGTCACGCTCGCCATGCTCGCCCGGTCGAAACAGCTGCGCATCCACGCCGTTAGGTACCACGACCGTGGTGATTGCCGGAGGCCCGACGAGCCGCTCCGCCTCGTCGAGAATCGCGCGTGACACGCCAACTACGAGTGCCGCGTCACGCACGACGTTGCGGAAGGCGCTCAGGTGGTCTGGACTCTGGTGCGGCCAAATCCACACATCGTCGCCACGCAAGTACACGACGTAGGGCAATCGGTGGGCTGCCGCCGCCGCTCGCACGGCCGGTCCGTAAGGCAACGCGAACTGCGCGAGAAGTATCCCCGGAGGCGAGGCCGACGTTCGCAGCTCGGTGCGCAATGCCAACGCTACGCGGTCGCTCACGGAAAGAGGATTACACAAGCGACTCGGCACCCGGTTCTGCACACGCAAGTCATCAACGGGGATGTCATCGACCGACCAGCCAACCGGCATCGACGTCGAGCGCGCACGGCGCCATGCCGGCGCCACGCGCCATACGACCGGCGGGAACCATCCGTTAGGCACAAGTGCGCGAACGCGCCATCCCGACTCGACCATGCCCACCATCTGGCGGTGCGCAAAAGCGCATCGATGGCGGGCCTGCGGATGCGGATAGCACTCGGTGACGACCCAGACACGCCGATTCAGCGCTGCAGTAGTCACGACGCCGGCCTGGCTGTCACGAGATCGCGACTTGGGCCGCAACGGCTAAAGGCGATGTGTAGAGCGCCGGCAGCGGACAAGATCTCTCGCACGCGTTCGACCGACAGGGGGTTCAACAGGCGCGCGCCGCCGAGCGCGGCCAGCGCTTCACCGCTGCACCACTCCGGATGCCGCGTCAGTAGTGCTCTCATCTTATCGGGAACGCCGAGCGATTTATCCCGGATTCGATCGACAAGTGTCCGTTGCGCTGTCGGTGGTGTGGAACTCGCGAACTCGACGACGAGAGATCCACCTGGCCTGACCATACCGAATGCGTGTCGGAGCATTCGCTCGGGAAACCGACACGCACCGAGCGCGGCGCCTAGGAAGACGACGCAGTCACCCTTTGGAGACCGCGTCTCTGCTTCTACACTGAGCGGACACTCGGCGAAGCGGACGACCACCGCACGCGGGTCGACGGCGCTACCGGACAGGCGATCGGGCGGCAGACTGAGGTCGAGCAGGCGTCCCGCCCCTGCCGCCTGGCGGATCGCGCTTATCACGACCCTCAGCTGCTCCCGCCCTACGACATCGCTGAGCGCTCGGCGCAAGCTCGTTTCGAATGTGACGCCGCGCCTCACGTTCCCACGATCGCCCGACTCGGCGAGAAACGAGCTATTGACGCCGACTGGCGGCAACAAACTCTCCGTTTCGAAGGCGCCGCGAGTTGCTCGAACGTAGACTTCACTGTGCGAAATGGTCGACTGGATCGACGCGAATCCGAGTGCCCTTAGGCGGTCACGCACTTCGGGGAATGAAACCCGGTCGTTGATGACCGGACTGAGGAGATCGAAGAGCTGATGTGGGTCGTCCCCGGGAAACCTGCGCTGTAGCTCGACGATCTTGTCGGCGAACGCGAGCGGCGCGAGCTCTCGGCGGAGACGATCGATGCGCTCCGTTTCGTCAGGCGTCCACGAGCCGCTCCCGTACAGATACAGCACGAGCGCCCCCGAAGGACGCACCAGGCGAGCGACATTCTCGAGCGCCCGCCACGTGTCGCCGGTGTGATGCAGCACGCCGAACGAAAACACGAGGTCGAAGTCGCCGATGTCGGCAGGTAGGTCGAGCAGGTCGACGCGGCGAGTACGTAGCCGCGCGTCGTTCGCGCCGATTTCGGCGGTTCGTGCGAGTGCTGCTTCGCTGAAGTCGATCGCTGTCACCTCGGCTCCGAGCTCGAGCAGCGATCTCGTCCAGCGGCCGCGCCCACAGCCCGCATCGAGCACGCGCTTTCCGGCGAACCACCGCGGATCGATCGCGCAGAGCTCGTCCGTTAGGACTCGGGTGGCGTTGGCGTCGAACCACGCGTCGCCCGGCATGAAATCGCCGGAGGGCAGGTGGGACCACTGCCAGTCGAAGCTGGCGAGCGTTTGCTCGCGCGGACTCTCGAGGGACGGCACGATCTCAGCCTTGGCCCACAGACTCGATCCGATAGTTCGCATCCATCCACATGATCCCGCGGTCCGGCAGCAGGGGCACTCCTGTGCCGAGGACGTCGCGCTCCTGCATTGTCACGGCAAGTGCGCCCGGGACATTGTCGAATACCTCGGTCCCCCAGTGCCGCATGAGGCGCAGCGACAGGGAGAGCGCGCGCGGCAACAGGGCCTGCGCGCACAACCGCGCCGTTAGGCGGTGGGCACCCGGCGCGACACTCCACTCCGCGCGTACGTCGGCGCTGCAGAGGGTGGCCACGAGCGTTCCGTCCATTGTGTTCATCGCCACCGAGAGTTGTAGGCCGGCGACGGCCTGACGCGCCTCGATGTCGAGCGTCAGGACCAGGCCTTCGCCTTGAACGGGTGGTCCACCGTTTGCTCCCGCGACTTCGGCTCTAGTAATCACAACCGGCGATCGATGCGCCCGTTTAGGAGGCGCGACATACTCGAGTCCCGACGCTAACCCAGCCGATACGCGCTCCAGGTACAGCCTCACGATGTCCGAGGCTGTACCGATAGCGACCACCTGCCCGTGTTCCAGCAGAATCGCTTGCGTACACAGATGTTCGACGGCCGCCATGTTGTGGCTCACGAACAGGGTCGTACGCCCTCGCCCTGCGGCGTCGCTCATCGCGCGCGTGCACTTGGCCTGAAACTCCGCGTCGCCCACCGCGAGCACCTCGTCGATCACCATCGTGTCCGCGGCGAGGTGCGCGGCAACCGCGAAGGCGAGTCTGAGCTGCATGCCGCTCGAGTACCGCTTGATCGGCGTGTCAATGTACGAACCGATGCCAGCAAACTCGCAGATCTCATCGAACACGCCCGCGATGTCGCGGGCACTCATCCCAAGCAGCGTGCCGTTGAGATAGACATTTTCGCGTCCGGTTAGCTCTGGATGAAACCCGGTCCCGACCTCGAGCAGGCTTGCAACATGTCCTCGCAGCATTGCGTGTCCGCTCGATGGCGTCGTGATGCGAGACAGGATCTTGAGCAGCGTACTCTTCCCCGCTCCATTGCGACCGATAATGCCGAACACCTCGCCTTCCGGCACATCGAACGTCACATCACGAAGCGCATCAATCTGAAGTGAACGCTTTCGCATTCGCGCACGACGTGGATCCGCAAGATAGTCGCGGAGTCTAGGTGCATCCGGATGCCTTATACGGTACGTCTTGGTTAGCCCCTCAGCGCGAACTGCTAATCTGCTCATACGACATCCACGATGGTCGACTCGGATCGGCGGAAGCACCACACGCCGATGAGGGTCATTGCCACACTCATACCCAACGACAGGTTCACGATCCACCCAGTTGGCAGCGGTCCATTCAGCACCGCAGCGCGAAAAATTCCGATTAGTCCGGTGAGCGGGTTGAGCGCGAGCACCCAACGCCACCGCACCGGCACAAAGGAGTTGTTGTAAATCACGGGTGTGACGAAGAGACCCACCTGCAGCATGAATGGCACTATGTGCTGCACGTCGCGCCACCTGGCGTTGATCGCCGCTAAGAGTGCGGCGAACCCGAATGAGAAAAGGAGTATTCCCGTCAGCGCGGGCAGCGCGAGCAACAGCCTAGCGCTGGGCGAGATGTGGTACACGCAGAGCAGGATCACCAGCAGCACGGCTGTCACCACTGCGTCCAGCAGCGCCGAAGCACCTGAGGCGAAGACGAGATAGATCCGCGGGAAAAACAGCTTCGTGATGATGCTCTGATTGGCAACGAGCGATACTGCGCCATCCGACACGATCTTGTTGAACAGATTCCACGCGAGGAGGCCAACCAGCGCGAAGACGGGATACGGCACGCCTCCGCTGGGCACCTTCACCATTCGTCCGAAGAGCACCGTGAATACGAGCACTTGCACGGCGGGCTGCACCACCGCCCACGTCATGCCTAACGCAGCCTGCTTGTAGCGCGAGCGGATGTTGCGCCACGACAGACTCTGCAGGGCGCCACGATACACGTAGAGGTCGGCGAACCATCGCCGCCACGACGGCTTCCCGTCGATGACGATGACAGGCACGCCGTCATCCGGACGTTCGTCGGTCACGCGCGGTGCCACATCGGCACCGCGCTCCGCGGAGACGTCCGTCGTCACATCAGCAGTTGTAATTGGGAATCTGGTCAGGAAGGAACTTCACACTGCCTAAAAACACCCGGAACTGTTCGACGTCACGCCACCCGCACCCGCCACCCCGCCTCCGCAAACCTGACTAACGCCCGCACCCGCTCCCGCTCCGCCGCCCCAAACAACGACCCCGGCTTCGGCGCCGCATCCACTACCACCACCCCCCACTGATCCATCCGCCCGCGTATCTCCGTAATCACGGAACCAGGCACCCGCGCCGGATGCTCCCCGCACTGCACCACGTACGAGACGCCACGCGTGCTCCGCAACTCGCGCGCGGAACGATCCGCCTCGAAGCCGGCAAAAATGTATCGCGGAAACAAAGGGCGATATCCCGATCGCGCGCGCACCCGCGGCAACAACGTCGAGTAACCCTGCCTCCGCAGATTCACGTCCACCCACTCTTCGGCGCGGGACTTCGTGTACAGCAACTGCCAACACATTTCCCCACTGCTCGACATCGCGTTCTCTCGCGTACAGCGTCGGCGCGCCGCCACCGGTAGCGGACACAGCTACCGCAAGATTTGCACAGCGTGCGCAAACCGGCGGTGTGTAAAAAATCGTCATCAATCGGCTCTCAACTATGACGAGACAAAGGCCTGTGGGTCAAGCGCTTGGTGCACCGGAACGCGGTGCACTGCGACCTTCCTCGCCAAGAGCGGTGGACGGAACGATACGGGACCGCGACCCGACGCCAACCTCACGCGATCCGCGAGCGCGAACATTCTCGAGTATCGCGACGAGCTCATCATTGAGCCGCTCGCCGTTGAAACTGCGCTCGACCGCGTCGTGCGCGGCCAACGCCATCCCCATCCACCGCTCGGGATGCTCCACGAGCCACCGGAACGCAGCGGCCAGTGCGTCGGTGTCGCGCTCGGGCACGAGCAGCCCGCTCACCTTGTCCTCCACCAGCTCCGGAATTCCGCTATGCCGAGTGGCCACGACGGGGACGCCTGATGCCATCGCCTCCATGAGCGCGACCGGAATCCCCTCCATGTCCCCGTCCCTCGCGGTCACACTCGGCGCCGCAAACAGGTGGGCGCCCGCCATCACGCGCGCCACCTCGTCGCGCGAGCGCGCCCCGATGATTCGCACGGCGTTCGACATGCCGAGCTCGGCAATGAGCGACTCGAGCGACGAACGCAGCGGGCCGTCACCCACGATGTCGAGGACAATGTCCACGCCGTCGCGG
>Ga0207707_10001901_pt1 | contig 19002 bp, 18 predicted proteins | sample KBSC83BmetaG_FD_184336 | JGI IMG/M metagenome (GOLD analysis project Ga0207707, IMG submission 184336) | Corn rhizosphere microbial communities from Kellogg Biological Station, Michigan, USA - KBS C8-3B metaG (SPAdes) (version 2) | ecosystem: Host-associated > Plants > Roots > Rhizosphere ...
GGTCAGGTGCGCCGGGTCCGCCGGCGGCACCGGGGTCGGGCTCGCCGGCGAGGGCGGCACGGTGACGCGTACCGGCGACGCGGTCGCGCTGCCGGCGGCAGTCGCCGTCCCGGTGCCCGCGGTGGCGACAGGAGTCGGGCTCGGCACGGGCAGCTGGCTGGCGGTGGCCGGCAGCGAGGAGAGCGGCCCGGCACTGCTCGGAGACGGGGAAAGGTCTGCCCCCGTGGCGGCGTTCTGCGTCGCTAGGCGGTCGGTGCCGCCGCCGCAGCCGGCGGCGAGCAGGGCGAGAGCGACCGCGCTCAGCGCCAACGTCGTACGCATGCGTATAGGACGCCACAACAGACGCGCGCGTTCCATACGTCCCGTGCACAACCCGGGGGCAGCGGGCGGCCGCCTGAGGCAGAGCCATGCGGCTTGTCCGGCACGAGCGTGGGGCGACGCCCGCGTGCAGCAACCGGTGGGGAGCTCCTCGGTGACCTTCGACCCTGTCGAACGGCCGTCACGCCAGGTTGGCTCGACGTGTGCGGTGGTGCGGTCCAGCCTCGTTGCGTGAGCTCGCCCTCGTCGGCGGGACCTACGGGGTCTACACGCTCACCCGGAACACCCTGCCCTCGCATGTGGCCCGCGCCCGCTCCAACGCCCTGGATCTCTACCACGTCGAGCAACAGCTGCACGTCGACGTGGAGCACGCGACCAACGGCCTCTTCGCCGCTCAGGTGCCGCGCCTGATCGCCGTCGTCGCCAACTACGCCTACTCCGTGCCGCACCTGGCCGTGACCGTCGCCGTGCTCGCCTGGCTCTACGTCGCGCGGCCGGCCGTCTACCGCCGGGCGCGCAGCGTGCTGGTGACGACGACCCTGCTGGCCCTGGTCGGGTTCTGGCTCTTTCCGGTCGCACCACCGCGGTTCTTCCCGAACCTCGGATTCGTTGACACCGTCGTCCGCGACCGCACCTGGGGCTCGTGGGGCAACGGGACCATGAACGAGATCTCCAACCAGTACGCCGCCATGCCGTCCCTGCACGTCTCGTGGAGCATCTGGGTCGCGGCTCTCGTCATCCTCTGCAGCCACCACTGGTGGGTGCGGGTGCTGGCCGCCGGCTACCCGCTGCTGGTGACCGCGGTCGTTCTAGGCACTGCGAACCACTGGATCCTCGACGCCGTCGCCGGCGTGGCCGCCGTGGCACTTGCGGTCGCGATATGCGCCATGTTGTCCGGGATCCGACGGCTGTGGCGCGAACAAGCCCTGCCGCAGCCTGCCGGACATTGACGGGGTCAAGCTCGAAGTCATCGGCGTCGAGACGACCGGCCCTCTGCTCATCGTCCACGCGAGGCTCGTCGATCCTTGAGCGATCACGAAAAGGTCGGATAGCCGGCTGTCAGCTCAGCGGCGTCAGCCGCGATCGCGTCGAGTTCGGAGTCGCTCTGCTTCGCGACGGCTTCGACGGTTCGACTGATGAGACGGGCGATGGTCCGCATGTCCTCTTCCGTCATCCCGCGTGTGGTGACGGCGGGGGTGCCGATGCGGATGCCGGACGGGTTGAACGGCGGTCGCGGGTCCTCGGGGACGGCGTTGTAGTTGACCACGATGCCGGCACGGTCGAGAGCCTTCGCGACCGGCTTGCCGGTCACGTGCTTGTTGCTCAGGTCGATCAGGATGAGGTGGTTGTCGGTGCCACCCGAGACCAGGTCGAAACCGTCCGCCGCGAGCTCGTCGGCGAGCACTTTGGCGTTCGCGACGACCGCGTGCGCGTAGTCGCGGAACTTGGTTTGGCTGGCCTCGTGCAGCGCGACGGCGATCGCGGCGGTGACGTGGTTGTGCGGGCCGCCCTGAAGGCCGGGGAACACGGCTTTGTCGAGCGCGCCCGCGTGAGCCGCGGTGCTGAGAATCATCGCGCCACGTGGACCGCGCAGCGTCTTGTGCGTCGTGGTGGTGATGACCGGCGCGTAGCCGACGGGTGACGGATGCGCGCCGCCGGCTATGAGCCCAGCGATGTGGGCGATGTCGGCGACCAGGATGGCGCCGACCTCGTCTGCGATCTCGGCGAACGCTGGGAAGTCGATCGTGCGGGGAATGGCAGTGCCGCCGCAAATGACGAGTTTCGGTCGCTCACGTCGGGCGAGGTCGCGGACCTGATCCATGTCGACGCGGCCGGTGTCACGGCGCACCCCGTACCGGACGGGCCTGAACCACTTGCCCGTCACTGAGACACCCCAGCCGTGAGTGAGGTGCCCGCCGTCGGGTAGCGCCATGCCCATGACCGTGTCGCCGGGCCGGCAGAACGCCGCGTAGACGGCGAGGTTCGCCGGCGAGCCGGAGTAGGGCTGCACGTTGGCGTGCTCGACGCCGAACAGCGCCTTGGCGCGCTCGACTGCGGCCGCTTCGACCTGGTCGACGATCTGCTGGCCTTCGTAGTAGCGCTTCCCGACGTAGCCTTCCGAGTACTTGTTGGTGAGCTCGCTGCCGGTCGCTTCGAGCACCGCTTGCGAGACATAGTTCTCGCTCGGTATCAGACGGATCTTGCGGCGCTGACGGTCGGTTTCCTCAGCGATGAGACGAGCGATCTCGGGGTCGGTTTGGGCGAGCGACACGGGGCCTCCACGCGCCGCGGCGCCCAGGCGTTCGGCGCCGTGACCTTCGCTCCCCGGTGGTCAGCCCACCCACTGCACGCCAGTCGCGACCCTTGAACGATACGCCCGGTAGTGGTCGCCACGAACGAGCAGCGTCGCGGCCGTCGACGAACGCGCGGTGTCGGGCAAGGGAGTACACGAGCACAAGGCGACGGGACGCCGGCTCGAGTACGGAGGTCCCGGGCACGTTGGGAACACGGTGGGCCGCCTGGGGATCGAACCCAGAACCCGCGGATTAAAAGACGCGTCGGAGCATGTGTGCAGGAGTGTGTTTCCCTTTGCTGACAAGGCAAACTGGTCCGACGCTGTCCGTCAGCGAGTGCCTGTTTGTGGCCACGTTGCTGTCACGGTTGCTGTCAGCCGGACCGACGTCAGACGGCGTGATGGAGCCGGCGGCGCCGGGCCTCGAACTCGGCCACGCTGCCTTCCACGAAACGCAAGTGGACGATCTTGTCGGTCGGCCCGTCGACGATGTCCACGACCTCGACGAGCGTCCGCGCACCACTGTTGCCGGCGATCACAGTCTCGCCCGGCTTGATCATCGAGGGGTCCACTGCGCGTCGCAAGAAGACCCAGACGTATCCGGTCTCATCCTCGGCATGCAGGTCGACGCGAATGTCGACCGGACGCGGAGTGGACGACGCCGCGTTGTTACTCCTCGGGGACATACTGCGGATTGTCCCTGATCGGCCCGAAGACAGCAAGACAGCGGCGGACCTCCGCTGCAGACGCAGCGGCGAGTTGGACGTCGTAGTGGCGCGGGTTGCGGAAGGTTGCCCAGACCGGAAAGCCCGCTGCCCTCAGGGCGCCCGCGGTCATGCGGTGGTACTGCGGATGCCGCCGCATTGGGGCAGCAGCGAGCAAGTCGTCTTCGCTGTCATCAGTCAGAACGGCGATGACCGACAGCCCATAGAACGGCTGCCCGTCGAGGGCGTAGCGCTCACCCGAGTCCGCAGCGGACTCGATCATCTCGTCAACCTCGTTAGGAGCCCCTCGCAGCAGTATCAGCGTGTCAGGAGGCAACTCATCGCTGCGCAGGCGCGGTGTTCCGCGCAGCTCTTGTCGCCGCGGACGGACCGGACTCATGCCTTCGTCCGCGCACTCAGCCACGGGCGGCAAGGTACCCGGCGGGTCACCTCAAGCGCCGAGAACGTCATCCATCTTGGCGGCAGCGTCGCGCTGCAGGACGGGCAGAACGTGCGTGTAGGTGTTCATCGTCAAACTGATGCCGCTATGCCCGAGGGTCTCCATCACGACGCGCGGGGCGACGCCCTGAGCGAGGAGCAGGGTGGCGCAGGTGTGTCGAAGATCGTGTAGCCGGATGTGGCGCAGGCCGGCGACCTTGCACAGCTCGATGAAGCGGCGGCTGACGTTGCGCGGGTCGAGCGGAGTGCCAATGACCGAGGGGAAAACGAGGTTGTGGTCGGTCCATCGGGGCCCGGCGGCGAGGCGTTCTTCGGCCTGGCGGCTGCGGTGTGCGGTGAGCGCGCGGATGCAGACGTCGGGCATGGGGATGCTGCGCCGGGAGCGGGTGGTCTTGGGGTCGACGAAGGCAAGTTGCTTGTCGACGTACTGCAGGGCGCGGCGCACATGCAGGACGCCGGTGTCGAAGTCGATGTCGTCCCAGCGCAGCCCAAGCGCTTCGCCGCGACGCAGGCCCATGGCCAGCGCGACCGCGTAGAAGGCAAAGAGCCGGTCATCCGCCACCGCGCTGAGCAGCTGCTTGCTCTCCTCGACGGTGAGCGGCTGGATCTTCTCGGCACGGCCAACGCCGCCGAGCTGGTCTCCCGAAGATGCACCATCCAAAGACAATCAATTTCTCACGTTTGAGGCGATTGCCCATAAATGTCTCCGTGGACATCCCTCCAGGAGAAGACTACGATCTACCTCGCTTCACGATGTAATGGCGAAAGACGGGCTTGACAGGGCGGACCTTTCTAGGGGGCGAAACATGGGCGTGAGAACGGCTCAGTCTATGGGGAGGCGCGTGCGCCGACTCTTCGTCATAGTTTGCACACTTCCTATGGTCATCGGCCTCTGGGCCCTTCCGGCTATCGCCTCGACGTGCGCATCCCAGTACTACTATTCCGGGTGGTACACCACCAATTCAGCGTACGAGGGCATCTACGGCACCGAGTTTGTCAACGAGATAACCGTTAGCGACGTCGCGCACGAGCACGGACTCATCTACTTGTCGAGCCAAAGTCAGCCCGGATTCCGCGGCTGGGGCTGGCAGTGACTGGGTGCAGGCAGGTTACGGAGTAGGAACCGTCGATACCAGTTCTTCCTCGGTGCTCGCGGTCTACGAAGAGGCGTCAGACCTCAATTCTGGCAGCGGTGCCGTCGCCCATTTCTACGCAGCCGACCCTCTAGGCAACCATCATTTCTACGTGAACTATCAGAATGAAACGGGGTATGGTGGAAGAGGCCTCTATCAAGCCTATGCGAATAGCACCTATCTAGGTGGATCATGGCAGATCCTGCCCGCACAGACCCAATTCTATGCGCAAATAGAGGCAGATAACTTTTCCGGGTCCAACGAAACTTGTCCAAACATTCACGATGGGCAGTTGGGAATGAACGGCGTGGATCCACCCAATTGGGACTCGACTACCGAACTATACATACTTCAACCACCAACCGGCTGGCAGCCATGGAATCTGCCTTCCCTGCAACGTCACACCTGACGAACGCAAGCATCTATACACGCCAGACGTATTCCTTCTACAGTGCGTTCGCGGCCTGGGGGAGCTAAAATGAAGAGGCATGTACCGAGACTCCAATCTACCCGACCACGCTACATATCGCTTCTCACCTTGGGCGCCGCCACCCTTGCGCTCGTGGGCTACACAATCGTGGGTACCACTACACCCGGTTCCATTCGAGCCGCGGATCGGTACCCACCCGGCACCGTGCTAGTCGCCGACCAAAGCCCTTCCTCATCCTGGTCTGTTAGTTATCCATTCACCTTGCCTGCTGGATATCAACCACCTACGGGCATGGCAACAGACCCTCACGATGCCGGCGTATGGCTGTTCGCTCAACGCCTGACGCCCAACCAAACTGTGGCTGAGACGGTCTTTCACTGGGCCGATGGCAAGTTATCAACATACGACATCGACACGTCAAACTCCGCTCTGCTCGCTGGAGCGCAAACGCCTATGGTTGTAGACGCGCACAACATTGTATGGGTGGGCGTCAACCGAAACGTTCTCAGAATCGATCCAGTAGCCATGGAACCGATCCAGACGCTTCCGCTACCCGATGTTCCTACATATGACAACTCCAGCGGCCTCCCCTCTCCTCCGGTGCAGGGCGCAGAGGCGGAGGGATTCACATCCGTCGATTCCATCGCGTTGGTGGACGACACGGTGATGATTGGTCGTCGATTCTCGACGGTACTTCAGTCAATGGATCTCTCGACGCTGCAAGTCACCGACATACCTTTGCCACAGAACACCGAATTGGCCGGATTGGATAGTGACCTTGCCGGCAATAGTCAGGGACCGTTATACGTCGTGTTGTATAACAGGGATGGCTCCCACGAACTCGCGCAATACGGATCCCACAGATGGCTTGACCTTACGGTTAATCCCTGTCCGGCATACGCCGCAAGAGTAAGCGGTGCTCAGGTCATCGTATCCGGCGCAGATTGTGTGGCGCGCGGTGCGGCGACCACTAGCGGGTCCCCCACGCAGCTCGCTACGGTGACTAGCTCGCAGCGCCGTGGGACCGCGATTTCCGCAGACGCTTTCCTAGTCTGGTCCAATACCGAGTCGGACATCGTTGACCAGAATGGTAAGGCTACCGACCGCCCTGCGTTGGGTCAGGTGGTCGTCGTTCAACACGCAGCTCCGATGGCACAAAGAAGCGCCAGTACACCCGTAGATCACACACTGGTGCCCATAACGCCAGGACTTACGGCATCAAACGGCAACGGTTCTCTCTGGTTCATTCCAGCACAAGGCGGATCATCCGTTGGACTTATTTCCGCGGCGTCGGAGCAGCGTAATTGAGAGACCGCAGTAGCCTTTTACAACCGCGGACTGGCCTAATAGGCATAGCAGCAATAGGAGTCCTAACTCTTGGAGTATCCTCGTGTGCCAATCACGCGGCGGGCGGCTACCTGCAAGGTCGCGCGCACCCCTGCAGCGGTCCAGGCCCCACGATTGCCCCGGACCGGTCTTTGACAATCTCGGTCCGACAAGGGGGTCGTCGTATTGCACAAGTGAACGTAAAGACGCCGTTTGAATTCAAATTTGCGCTAAAGCCGGGAAGCTACATCGTCGTAGCGCCTGGAGATGCGGCCGTCGGCGCAACCGTCCGTGCGGGTCGTACTACTCGTATCGTGTTGTACGCGAATTGCGGCTGAGCGTTAAGTTGATCGGCAGTCAGCCTTGTGACCACACCCTTTCGCCTCCAGACCTCAGTCCGCAGGACTCCCGTGGACCCTGGCCATCACGTCATACGTTGCTGTCACGGTTGCTGTCAACCGCCGTCCAGCACCTCGACAACCTTCGCGATCATGCGCCTGACCTGCGCTTTTGGGTGGGCCGCCTGGGGATCGAACCCAGAACCCGCGGATTAAAAGTCCGCTGCTCTGCCAGTTGAGCTAACGGCCCGGCCGGTGCGGGATGCCGCTGCACTTCCAGCGGTCTCCACGACATCGATCCCGAGTATGCCTGAGGCGATTCAGAGCGCCAGGCGACGAGGGTGGCGACCAATCCCTCACCGCGACCGCTGCGACCCGCCTAGACCTGGTGCCGCAAGCCGCGTTCGATATCGAGCGCGTGGTGCACGATCTCGTGCGCATTCCGTCGTACGACGTCATCGCGGTCCATCGGACCGAGTTCGGGGTGCTCAGCCGTCACACCGGCAGGGGTCTCGGCTGCTGCGCGGAGCCATTCGTCGGCGGCCCGCTCCATCGCACGCAGACCGACGACCGCCGACATCGGTGACGCGTCACGCACCGACAACGCCACCCGCTCGTCCCACGGCATCAGCCCGGCTCCGGGGTCCAGCGAGAGAGACCACAGGCGTTCGGCGCCGTAACGGAGCACGTCGACGACGTGCCACAGATATTCGCGCGGACTCCACACGCCGTCGTCCCGCGACCGCGGACCGTCTCCTTCGCCGAACAGGTCGCGATATCGCTGGGGCGACTCGCGCACCACGGCGACGAGCGTCTCCACCGGCTCGGCCCAGTCGTAACCGCACTCGGCACAACGTCCCTGCGGCAGGGTGGCCACGGCGGATCAGCTGCCCGGCGCACGACGCACGCGGACGAGCACGTCGATCGCGTTGCGTTCACCGTCCGCTGTCTGCACCGGCCGCAGGACGCGACCGGCCTTTTCGACAACGAGCCCGGAGACCGCAGCGAGATCGGCGACGACGTCATCGGCCGCGTAGAGCACGGAGGCGTCCTGGGGCCCGCCGACGCCCTCGGTCAGGTTGGTGCTGTCGTGCGCGACGACCAGCATCGTGCCGCCCGGCGCCAACTCCCCAGCGGCGGCTGACAACGCCGCACGCCGCTGCGACGCCACGAGCTGCAGATAGGCGACGACGACCGCGTCATAAGGCCCGGGGGGAAGCGCACCCGCGACGACGTCACCGACGATGAACGAGCTGCGGTCCGCGACGCCCGCTTCCGCGGCGAGGTGGCGAGCCCTCTCGATACCTACCGACGAGAAATCCACGCCGACCACGTCCCAGCCGTGCACCGCAAGCCAGATCGCGTTGCGTCCCTCGCCGCACGCGACGTCCAGGGCCCGGCCCGGTGGCAGCCCCTCGAGCTCGGCGGCCACGAACCGGTTGGGCCCGCTGCCCCAGACGAGATCGCTCGCGGCATAGCGCTCGTCCCACACACCCGCGTCCATGCGACCTCCTCACGACCGCTGACGACAGCCAAGCAGACAGGTAGGACCGCGGACCCGCCACGTCGAAGCATCACCCCCATGAGACGTCTGCTCGTCGCCGGCGTGGCCCTCGCCCTGCTGCCCGCCACCGGCGCCGTGGCTGCGACTGCGACTGCGACTGCGACTGCGACTGCGACGAGCCAAGTTTTGCCGACAACGGCGCGGCTGACCGGGCTGCCCGGCGACGGCCCCCCGGCGCTCTACCGGCCCGAGACGACGCTCCCCGCGGCCCACGGCTGGCCGGGACCGGAGTCGTTCCCGCGCACGTCCGGCACCGGGCGGCTGGCCGACGGGGGGTTCTTCTGGACCGACTACCTCTACGACGACCACGGCGCCACCACGGCATCGACCGGCGGCCCGTCGGTCACGGCCGGCACGCCGTCGTTCGGGACCTACACCTATCCCTCGGGCCCGGCGAGCGGCAACGGCGCCGACATCTTCCGCGCGGCCGTGCTGCTGAAGGGCGACGCCACCTACTGGCGGGTCGACTGGACCACGCTCGCCGACCCGACGGTCCCCGTCGCCGAGTGGACGTTCGACCGCGACGACAACGCGAAGACCGGGACGTCGACCTGGCCGGCCAAGGCCGGCGTCACATCGGCGGGCATCGACACCGCCCTCGCGGTCTCGAGCCGCGGCGCGCAGCTCATCGACGTCGCGAGCGGCACGGCCACGCGACTCCCGGTGACCGTCGACCGGGCCGCCCAGTCGTTCGTCGTACGCATTCCGGCGTCGACGCTGACGCCGAACGGCGCCTGGCGGATCCGGCTCGCCGCCGGCGTCGCGGACAAGACCGGCACGACGTTCGCGCAACCGCCCGACGCCACACCGCTGCAGCCGGCCGTCTACAACGTGACGTTTCGCACGCGGGCCCAGGAGACGCCGAAGTACAACTTCTGGGACGACATGGCGCAGACGCAGGCGCTGGACCAGGGCGACGTCAGCGCGTTCTCGGCACTCATCCGCTGGTCCCACCTCGCCGCCCGCACGACCACGCCGGAGGCCCGGCCGACGGGCTGGAGCGACCGCTGGTACGTCTCGTCCGTCGACCTCGGACCCGGCGTGCGCACCGACCCGTCGACGATCGAGGACGGCCAGCCCAACTACCTCGGCCGGGTGCAGCCCTACGGCATCTACGTCCCGACGACGTACGACGCGAAGCACCCGGCGCCGCTGACGTTCCTCTTGCACTCGCTGACACAGAACCACAACCAGTACGCCGCGACGACACCGAACTTCGTGCAGGAGGCCTGCGAGCAGCGCCACTCGATCTGCGTGACGACACTCGGACGCGGGCCCGACGGCTTCTACCACGACTACGCCGAGCTGGACTTCTGGCAGGTCTGGCACGCGGTGGCCTCGGCCTACGCCCTCGACCCGGAACGCACCGTCCTCAGCGGCTACTCGATGGGCGGCATCGGCAGCAACCAGCTCGCGATGCAGCACCCCGACCTCTACGCGAAGTCCGTGACGCTGGCCGGCGGGGTGGGCAACCTGCCCGCCCTGGTCAACCTGCGGTGGGTGCCCACCTATCTCGCCGGCGGCGCGGAGGACGAGCTGGTCTGGGCGACGACGGAGAAGGCCGAGGCCGACGCGCTCGACGCACTCGGCTACCGCTACCGGTGGATGCTCTACCCGGTCCTGGACCACGTCGTCTACGAGCTCGCGGACAGCTTCGCCGACGCGGCCCGCTACATGGGTGACGCGAGTCGCGTCAAAGACCCCGGGCACGTCACGTTCCGGTGGACGCCACGCAGCGAGCAGACCTCGAGCTCGAACCAGCTGTCCCAGGGAGGTATCGCCTGGACGCAGCGTCCCGACCTCGGCATCGGCACGACCGGCGCCTACTGGCTGCGCGACCTGCAGGCCCGCTCCACCGCGAGCGACGCGCAGGTCGACGCGATCAGCGGCGCACGGCCGGACGCCGTGGTGACGCCGGTCCGCAGCCGCACCGTCGACCCGACGAACGCGCCGGAGCCGGCGATCGTCACGCAGCTGACGTGGCGGACGAGTGCGCGCCCGCCCGCGACACCGCGACTGACCCTGCACCTCACGAACGTCGCCGCGCTGACGGTGCTACTGGCCGACGCCGGCTTCAAGCCCGGCACAAAGAGCGTGCTCGACGTCATGACCGACGGGCCGACGCGGCTTCGGCTCGGCACCCGTACCGTGCAGCTCGCCGCCGGGCACCACACCCTCTGGTTCACCGCCTGACACCTGGCGGAGATCGGACGCAATCGTCGATGTCCGATCTCCGCTAGAAATCGGCGGCGGACGTGCGGCAGAGTGGAGCACGTGGAGCTCGAGGAGGAACGCTGCTGGCGCGCGGTGCAGAGCCGCGACCCGCGGTTCGACGGCTGGTTCTACAGCGCCGTCGTGACGACCGGCATCTACTGCCGGCCGAGCTGCCCGGCCCGGCCGCATCGGGTCAACCTGCGCTTCTTCCGCAGCGCAGCGGCAGCCCAGGCGGCCGGCTTCCGCGCCTGCAAGCGCTGCCGACCCGACGCGGTGCCCGGCTCACCCGAATGGAACGCCCGCGGCGACATCGTCGCCCGCGCCATGCGGCTGATCGCCGACGGCGTCGTCGACCGCGAGGGAGTCGACGGGCTGGCGAAGCGGCTCGGCTACACGACCCGGCACGTGCACCGGATGCTCACGGAAGAGCTGGGTGCGGGTCCGCAGGCACTCGCCCGCGCGCAACGGGCTCACACCGCCCGGCTGCTGCTGGAGACGACGTCGCTGAAGATGGCAGAGGTCGCGTTCGCCGCCGGCTTCGCCAGCGTGCGGCAGTTCAACGACACGGTCCGCGAGATCTACGCCTTGACCCCGACCCAGGTGCGCGGGCCGGGGCTCGATCGCGAACGCCGCCCCGCCGGCACCCTCACGCTGCGGCTGCCCTACCGCCGACCGTTACACGCAGGTGCCGCGCTCGGCTTCCTCGCCCAGCGCGCGGTCGCAGGGGTCGAGAGCTGCGACGGCGCCGGCTATGAGCGCAGCCTCGCGCTGCCGCACGGGCACGCCGTCGTACGGCTCGCGCCGACCGGCGACCACGTCACGGCGACGTTGCGCCTCGACGACGTGCGCGACCTCGCCACGGCCGTCCACCGCGCGCGCCGCCTCCTCGACCTCGACGCGGACCCGGTCGCCATCGACGAGCAGCTCGGCGCCGACCCGACGTTGAGCCGGCTCGTCGCCGACTCGCCCGGCCTGCGCGTCCCGGGTTACGCCGACCCGGCGGAGTCCGCGATCCGCGCGGTGATCGGGCAGCAGGTGTCGGTCGCCGGAGCGCGGACGACGACGGCGCGGCTGGTCACGACGCTCGGCGCGCCACTCGTCAACCCCGACGGTGGCATCACGCACGCGTTCCCGACCGTGGAAGCCCTCGCCGGCGTCGACCCGGACAGCCTGCCGATGCCGCGCTCCCGCGGTCGCGCGCTGCACGGCCTGGCCGCCGCACTCGCCGACGGGCGCATCTGCCTCGATCCCGGGGCCGACCGCACCGAGGCGGCACGCCGGCTGCTCGCCCTGCCGGGTATCGGGCCCTGGACCGCGGCCTACGTCGCGCTGCGCGGCCTCGGCGACCCCGACACGTTCCTGTCCACCGACCTCGGCATCCGCCGTGCGCTCGAACGCCTGGGCCGGCCGACCGCCGCTCCCGCCGTGGAGGCGCTCAGCGAGCACTGGCGGCCCTGGCGCTCCTACGCCGTCATGCACCTGTGGCAGTCGCTGCACGACCTTGCCCGCACCCCGATCGGAGCCGTGCCCGCATGACCGACACCCACTACGCGATGGTCCCCAGCCCGCTCGGCGACCTCCTCATCACCAGCGACAGCACCGCGCTGACGCGCCTGTACCTGCCGTCGGACCGGCGTACGCCGGCGTCACCGGATCCGTCCTGGAAGCCGGTGTCGGACGCGGTCCTGACCGAGACCGCGCGACAGCTGACGGCCTACTTCGCCGGCGAGCTCACGGAGTTCGACCTGCCGCTCGCCGCCGCCGGTACGGAGTTCCAGCACAAGGTCTGGGCCGCCCTGTGCGCGATCCCCTACGGCACGACCGCGACCTACGGCGAGATCGCCGCGAAGATCGGCGCGCCGACGGCCAGCCGGGCGGTGGGGCTCGCCAACGGCCGCAACCCGATCGCGATCGTGGTGCCGTGCCACCGCGTCATCGGCGCCAACGGGTCGCTCACCGGCTACGCCGGTGGGCTGGCCACGAAGCAGCACCTGCTCGCCTTAGAGTCCGGGCTGCCCCTGGCCGTCTGAGCCGCGCAGTTCCTGCACCCACGCCGGGTGCTGCCGCTCGCCGTAAGCCGCCGGCACCAGGCCGGTGCGCATCGCCAGCCGTGCCTCCGGATGCCGGTAGGCCATCCAGACGTGCCCGGCCAGCAGCACCACGAGTGCCAGCGACAGCAGGTCGTGCACGAGCGTCGCGCCCTGCCGCCAACCGAGCGGCACGTCGGCCCACGCGGTCGAGAGCATGACGACGCCGGTGCCGAGCAGCACCAGCCCTGCACCGGCCACGAACGCCGCCGCCAGCTTCTGGCCGCCGTTGAACTTGCCGACCGGCAACCCCGCCGTACGCCGGTCGCGCCGCCTCAACCACTCCCAGTCGTCGGGCCGGAAGCGGTTGAGCCGGCGCAGGTCCGCCCGGAACTCCGGCGACAGCAGGCCGAGCAGCGACGGCACGGGCAGCAGGAAGCCGGCCGCGACATGCACCGCCTCGACCATCGGCCGGTGGCCGACGAGCACGGACAGCCGCGGAAAGTAGAGCGCAGCCGCGGTGAGCACGAGCAGGCCGATCAGCAGCGAGGTCATCCGGTGCACCCAGCGCTCGGCCGGCGTGAACCGCAGCAGCTCAGGTGGGCGGGTCATCGCGGAAGTTCGACCGGCCGACCCAGCCGTCGACGGCGTAGCCGTACTGCTCCCAGTAGCCCGGGATCACCGTGGGCGTGAGCTGAATCCCGCCGAGCCACTTGCACGACTTGTAGCCGTACATCGGCGCGACCAGCATCCGCACCGGCCCGCCGTGGTCGTGCGACACCGGCCCGCCGTCCATGCCGTAGGCGACGAGCACGTCGGGGCGGCGCGACTGGTCCAGCGTCAACGACTCGGTGTAGACGCCGTCGAACGACGTGAACCGCAGTGCCTTCGCGCTCGGCTGCACCCCGACGGCGTCGAGCAGGTCGGCGAGGCGTACGCCGGCCCAGTGCACCTTCGGCACCCGCCAGCCGGTGACGCACTGGAAGTCGCGGGTGAGCCGCGTGACGGGCATCGCCTGCAGGTCGGCGAACGTCAACGTCGTGGGCTTCTCGACCAGGCCGCCGACGGCCAGCCGGTAGTCGGCCGGCGTGCGCGTCGGCTCGTCGGTCACGGTGTAGATGCGCCAGCCGCCGGTCGGCAGCAGCGACGAGACGCCCGTGGGGTCGTGGCTCGACAGCGCGCTCACCGCGCGGGTGGCCACGGACGACAGCGGCCCGCCGGCGAGCACGCCGAGCGCGCCCGCGCCGAGCATCCCGAGCACCACCCGGCGACCGACCGGGGTGCCGTCCGTCACACCGGCTCAACGCGGCGGGCGTACCCGTGCGTTCCCATCACCTCTTGATCATGGGCGCCTTCGCGGCCGCCGTACGATCCGCGCATGGCCAGCCTTCCCGAGCGCGGCATGTCCGGTGACGAGATCGTCGCGGCGCTGGAGCGCAAGCGGGAGCACGACGCACGCTGGCAGGACGGGCGGACGTTCGGCCTGGTCTTCACCGCCGGGCCGGAGGTCGATGCGCTTGCCGAGCGGGTCGCCACGATGTTCGTGCACGACAACGCGCTCAACCCGGCGGCGTTCCCGAGCCTGGCCGAGATCGAGCGTGACGTCGTCGGCATCAGCCTCGACCTGATGCACGGTCCGGACGGTGCGGCCGGGTTCATGACGTCCGGCGGCACCGAGAGCATCCTCATGGCGGTGGTCGCGGCTCGCGAACGCGCGCGGGTCGAACGCGGCATCACCGGCGGCGAGATCGTGCTGCCGGTCAGCGCGCACGCGGCGTTCCACAAGGCGGCGCACTACTTCGGGTTGACCGTGCGGCCGGTGCCGGTCGACGCCGGCTGGCGGGCCGACGTCGAGGCCGCCGCGGAGCTGGTCAACGACCGCACCGTGCTCGTCGTCGGCTCCGCGCCGCAGTACCCGCAGGGCGTCGTCGACCCGATCCCCGAGCTGGCCGCCCTGGCCCGAGGTGTCGGAGCCAGCTTTCACACCGACGCGTGCATGGGCGGTTTCGTGCTGCCGTTCATGGAGCGCCTCGGTGAACCGGTGCCCCCGTGGGACTTCCGCGTCGGCGGCGTGACCACGATCTCGGCCGACATCCACAAGCTCGGCTACGCACCCAAGGGCGCATCGGTCGTGCTGCACCGGTCCAAGAAGCTGCGCTCCTACCAGACGTTCCTCTTCGACGACTGGCTCGGCGGCTTCTACGGCTCGCCCAACATGCAGGGCACCCGCCTCGGCATGCCCATGGCGACCGCGTGGGCCGTGCTGCACCACATCGGTCTCGACGGCTACCTGCGCCTGACCCGCGAGACGGTCGACGCGACACGGCAGATCGCCGACGGCGTACGCCGCATCGCCGGTCTGCGCCTGCTCGCGGAGCCGGCCGCACACCTGCTCGCGATCGGCTCCGACGGCGTGGACGTCTTCACGGTGGGCGACGGGCTGCACGCGGCCGGCTGGCACGTCGACCGGCAGGGGCCACCGGACTCACTGCACCTGACGGTCAGCGCCGGCAACGTGCCGGTGGTGCGGGAGTTCCTCGCCGACCTGGAGGCCGCGGCGGACGAGGCGCGGGGCGCGCGGGTGGCCGACCGCTACACGTCGTACGCCGGGACCGACTGAGCACGCGAAAGGGCCCGGGCGGCCGAAGCCGTCCCGGGCCCTCTGCTGGCTAGCGCAGGGCTAGCGCGTCAGGCGTTGACGCGGCGGCGCAGCGCGAAGCCGCCGGCGCCGAGACCCGCGGCGATCAGCGCGGCACCCAGGCCGAGCTCGAGGCCGAAGGGCTTGCCGGTCGAGGTGCTGGTGCCACCGGCGACGGTGCCGCCAGAGGTGGTGCCACCCGCAGTGGTCCCGCCGGTGGTCGTGCCACCCGTGGTGCTACCGCCGGTGGTGCTGCCACCGGTGCTGGCGGCCGCGAAGCTGATCGGGGCGCCACCGGTGTTGGTGGTGTTGGAGCCGGACGCCGGGCCGACCGCGATCAGGCACTGACCGCCGGCGGCGCAGGAGCCGTCACCGATGGTGCCGGTCTTCACCGTGAACGTGGCCGTGCCCGCGCCGGACGCGTCGGTCGTCAGCGGGACGACGTTGCCGAGGTCGCAGTGCACGGTGCCCGGGTCGGTCGCGGCCTTCGAGTTGCACTCGACGACGAAGAGCGACGAGCTGGCCGGGAAGCCGGTGGCGGACACCGAGACCTTCGAGCCGTTGCTGAGGCCGCTTGCCGGGCTGACCGTCACGCCCGGTGCCGCGAGGGCGGGGCCCGCGGTGAACATGAGGGCCACGACGGCGCCACCCACGGCCGCGGTCGAGCCGAGAATCCGACGCATTCACATCTCCTGGGGGTTGATGCCGCGAGCCCTGCGCTCGCGCCTAAGCCATCGTGCCGACGTCACAGCGGGACACCATCCCCCGGAAGGGCCATCTTCGGAAATGGCCCGCCCCGGTGCGATTGGTCCGACCCGTCCGTAGCCCCGGCAGTGGCTCCGTACGAGCCTGGTGTGACTGAAGTGGAATATGGCACAACGGATCATCGGTGCCAAGCGTTCCGGAACTTGAGTCCAGTCAGTCGTGCCAGGCGCGTACGCACCCGTCCGGGTAGGTCAGGGTTCGCACCGGTTTGGCCGGGTTCCCGCCCACCAGCGTGTCGTCGGGCACGTCCTTGGTGACGACCGAGCCCGCGGCGACGACGACCCGCGAACCGATCGTGACGCCCGGCAGGACGATCGCCCGCGCGCCGATCCAGGAGCCGTTGCCGATGCGCACCGGCTTGTTGACCAGGGGCCGGCCCTCGATGCCGTGACTGCTGGTGTCAGTCAGGTAGACCTCGTTGGCGATCGCCACGTCGTCGCCGACCACGACCTCCTCGACCGAGAACAGCACGACCCCGCTGTTGATGAAGACCCGGTCCCCCATGCGGATCCGGCCCCAACCGCTGATCATCGTGCGCCGGTAGACCGACCAGATCCGGAAGTCGTCACCGACGACCAGGTCGGTCGCCTCGACGTTCGGCCAGCCGTGCACGGTCGCGTTGGCGCCCACCGTGGCATGGCGAAGGTGCCAGTCGGCGTTGAGCCGACGGCGCTGATGCGCCCACCAGAACTGGCCGAGCGCGACCTGGTCCCGGACGGATCGGCGCACGGCGGAGCAGCGTACGGCGTGCGGCGCCGGACCTCAGCACCGGTAGCGGACAATTCGGGACCGCTGGCCGACCTACACTCCGCGCTGTGAGCCAGCCGCGCGCATCGGCGTCCACGCCGCGACGGCGGCTGCACGTCGACGAGCGCCGGCAGCTCATGATCGAGGCGGCCCAGCGGCTGTTCAGCACGCGAACCGTCGACGAGGTGTCCGTCGACGACATCGCCGGGGAGTCGGGCGCGTCGCGCGCCCTGCTCTACCACTACTTCGCGAGCAAGCAGGACCTCTACGTCGCCGCGCTGCGCGAAGCGGCCGACGAGCTGGTGGCCCAGGTGACCTCGGTCGACGACCAGGTCGTCGACCCGCTGGCCCGGCTGGCCGTCTCGGTGCACGCCTACGTCGACTACGCCTCCGCGCACGCGACCGGCTTCATGACCCTGCTGCGCGGTGGGCCGGGCGCCGCGGAAGGGGAGGTCGGCGCCGTCGTCCAGTCGGTGCGCAACGCGCTCTACACCCGGCTGCTCGCCGGTCTCGGGGCCGCCAACCCGCGCCCGATCACCGCCGTGACGCTGCGCGCATGGATCGCCGTCGTGGAGACCGCCGCGCTGCACTGGCTCGAGCACCCGGAGCTCGAGCGCACCGAGCTCGAGGCCTACCTCGTCCAGGCCCTGCCCGCCCTGCTGGGCGCCGCCGAGCAGGTCCGCGCGGGAGGGTCGTGAGGTCGTTCGTCGCGTGGTTGCGCCGCCTGGTCCTCTCCCGGCGTACGCACGTCGTGGCCGCGGTCATCGGCATCGGCCTCGTCGGCGCCGCCACGGCGGTCGTCGTCGGCTCGCCGGTCGACCACGACGTCGGCCCGGTCCGAGCGCGCTTCGGCATCGGCTGGGCGTGGAACGGCGGCACTCGCGTCGGCATCGCACCCCTGGGGGCCGTGCGGTTCGACGACCACAGCGGCCCCGTGCGGCTCAACGTGCGCGTGACCGACCTCAGCATCGCCGACGTCCGCAAGACGTTCCAGGACCCGAGCAGCCTTACCTCGCTCGACGAGGAGGTCCGCAACGGCGTGGCGTCGGGCGTCCGCGAGGTGGCGATCCGCGCGCTGCTCATGGCGGTGATCGGATCCGTACTGCTGTCGGCGCTGGTCTTCCGGCGCTGGCGACCAGTCGTCGGCGCGGCGGCGACCGCGGTCGTGGCCCTCGGGGTCAGTGGCGGGATCGCGGCGCTGACGTTCCAGTCGCGGGCCCTGCTGGAGCCGCGCTACTCCGGGCTGCTCGTCGACGCGCCCGCGGCCGTCGGCGACGTGCGCAACATCGCCCAGCGGTTCACCCACTACGAGGACGAGCTCGGTGCGCTGGTGACGACGGTCTCCCGGCTCTACGACACGACCTCCACGCTCCCGGCGTACCAGCCGAAGGACGACGCGATCCGGGTGCTGCACGTCTCCGACCTGCACGACGACCCGCGCGGCATCGAGGTGATCCAGCGGCTGGTCAAGCAGTTCCACATCGACGTGGTGGCCGACACCGGCGACATCTCCGACCACGGCACCGCGTTGGAGAACCGCTACGTGCAGTTCATCCACGGGCTCGGCGTGCCCTACGTCTACGTCAAGGGCAACCACGACTCCTCGACGACGGTCGCCGGCGTGAAGGCGCAGGGGGCGAAGGTCCTCGACGACTCGACGCTGACGGTGGCGGGCCTGCGCTTCTTCGGGTCGCCCGACCCCCGCTTCACGCCCGACCAGCAGCGCGACGACGACTCGATGACCAAGGCCGAGCTGCAGCGGGACGGGGACAAGGTCGCCGGCATCCTCGCCGATCACGAGCCGCCGCCCGTCGACGTCGCGATGGTGCACGACCCGGCGATCGGCGGGCAGCTCGCCGGCGAGACACCGGTCGTGCTCGCCGGTCACCTGCACAAGCGTGGCGTCGTACGCCGGAACGGCACGATCATGCTGATCGAAGGATCCACCGGCGGCGCCGGCCTGCGCTCGCTCGACGGCGACACCCCGACGCCGCTCGAGTGCTCGATCCTCTACTTCGACCGGAAGGCGAAACAGCTGCAGGCGTA